>Ga0335081_10005235_pt1 | contig 20528 bp, 20 predicted proteins | sample Lox_Sample_35_FD_206713 | JGI IMG/M metagenome (GOLD analysis project Ga0335081, IMG submission 206713) | Soil microbial communities from Loxahatchee National Wildlife Refuge, Florida, United States - Lox_Sample_3.5 | ecosystem: Environmental > Terrestrial > Soil > Wetlands | place: USA... | reverse complement strand
TCTTCTGTTTCCAACGCCGCGCTGAGATAAGCCAGCGCATCGCGGATCGCAATGGGTTGTGCGGTCGAAAAGAACCAGGCCGGGCAGACCAGGATCGGTTCACGCTCTGCAAGATAACGGACCATCTCGAACAGCACGCTGCCCGAGCCGACGATCATACCCGCCCGAAATTCTGTGACCGGCACGCCTCCATGGCGCAGAATGGAGCCGGTCTCATGACGGGATCGAAGATACGGAGATAGGTTTGCGGCCGGATCGACCAGCTCACCGAGATAGATGATCCGTTCAATGTTCGCCTGTTCCGCGGCTTCGGCAAAATTACCCGCCGCACTCATGTCGCGTTCCGCACTGGCTTTGTTCCCCTGCATTCCATGGATCAGGTAATAGGCAACCGAAACATCCTGCAAAGCGCGATTCAGCGTTTTGGGAATCAATGCATCGCCTTCGACGATCTCGACGCGCTTGTACCACGGGCGCCCGCACAGGCGGCGCGCGTCGCGCACCAGGCAGCGGACGCGGTACCCCGCATCCAAAAGCCGCGGGGCCAGACGCCCGCCCACATAACCGGTGGCACCGGTGAGAAGGATCAGTTTCTTATCCAGCATGGGTCTGATTATAACGTCTCTGATTTGTTCGTCATAAAGATCCTTTTATTGTACAATCCTACTATGGCCCTGCCGTACCTCTGGGTTGCGCTGGCGTTTCTCGGCGGCATTGTGCTGAATCGGTTCTTACGCGCCCCGCTGGCGGTTTGGTTGATCATCGCGTTAATACCGATCATCGATGCGATGGTCCTGCGGAGAAGATTCGCCCGTCTGGCGTCGCGCAGGCTCTGGCCGATTGTCGCCGCATGCCTCGCGCTTTTGTTGGGGGCGGTGCGCTATCAGCAGACCATCCCTAAAATCACACCCGCCGATGTCTCCTGGTATAACGACCGCAGACCGGAGGTGCTTGTCACCGGCATGCTGACCGAGCCCCCTGATTATCGCGATGCTTATACCAGCCTGCGGCTCCGCGTCGAACAAATCGATGTCGGCCAGCACGTTTTCAATGTGAGCGGCTCGCTGCTGGCACGCGTTCCCGTCAATCTGGCCTATGAGTACGGCGATGAACTTCGTCTGCGCGGCCAGTTGCAGACTCCTCCTCAAAACGGGGATTTCTCGTATCCGCAGCCTCCCGCCGGGCGGGACGTTTCCAGTTATATGCCGGAGAGCGAAGCGACTCTCCTGCCCGGCAATGGCGGGGACCCGATTCGCCGATTAATTTATGCGATCAGGGATAACTCATTGCGCAATGTCTATCGCATCTTTTCCGATCCCGAAGCCTCACTGCTGGCAGGCATCCTGCTTGGCACCTCCAGCGGCCTGCCGGATTTCGTCCAGCAGGCGTTCAAGGATACGGGCACGGCCCAGATCATGGCGTTGTCCGGCTTCAATATTTCCCTGATCGCCGGAGTGTTCAGCTCTCTCTTCCGCCGCCTTTTTGGCCGGGGGCGCGGCGCCCTGCTTGCCGTCCTGGGCATTGCCCTTTATACCTTTCTGGCCGGGGCCGGCGCAGCGGCCGTGCGCGCCGCACTGATGGCTGCGCTTGCTCTGGTCGCGCTGCAGCTGGGAGGCCGTCAAGTGGGACTCACCGCCCTGGCCGGCGTTGCCGCGCTGATGGCTTTATGGAATCCGCTTGTGCTGTGGGATGCGGATTTTCAGCTTTCGTTCTTTGCGACATTGGGGCTCGTTCTTTACACTCAGCCGTTTGAGCGCATAGCCGGGAATTTGCTGGCGCGCCGCTTTTCGCCTTCTGCCGCACAGCGCATCGCCAAGCCTCTTTCCGACTTTTGCCTGCTGCCTCTGGCGGCACAATTGACCGCTCTGCCCATTGTGGCCTACCACTTCAAGCAGATCTCGCTTGTCTCTTTGATTGCCGCTCCCTTGATCCTCCCCTTTCAACCGGCGGTCATGATGCTGGGCGGACTGGCGGTCGTCCTCGGTCTGATCATTTTTCCGCTCGGCGAACTCATGGCGTGGATCGCCTGGCCCCTGGCTGCTTATACGATTCGCCTGGTGGAATTCTTGGATGGCCTGCCGCATGGAACGATCCCGCTTGGCAGCCTCGCTCCCGCATTGGTCGTCCTGTTTTATGCCGCGCTTCTTATCCTGACTTTTACCGGTCCGCGTCTCCGGCAGTCTGCGGCCTCGCTCTACCAGCGATTTACGAACCTGTCCGCCCTCACGATCCTGGCCATCTTGTTGATCGGTGCGATCTTGTCGTGGCGCCTGGTTGCCAACACTTCCGACGGGAAATTGCATATCACGTTCCTGAACGTCGGCTCGGCGGACGCGGTCCTGATCCAAACTCCAAGCGGGAGGCATATTCTGATCAACGGCGGGCCCTCCGCCTCGTCCCTCTCGGATGGGCTGGGGGAGAGAATCTCGCTGTTGAATCGCGATCTGGATTGGTTGATCATTGCTTCGACAGATGGGGCCCAGGTGGCTTCACTGCCGCGCGTCCTGCTGCGGTATCCACCGGCCAATGTTTTGTGGAGCGGCGATCAGGATGCATCATTTTCAGCGGGCCAGCTGGCTGACTGGCTGGCGCAGCAATCGCTCCCGGTGACGGGGGCGAAAATTGGACAAACGCTCGATCTTGGCAGCGGCATAACATTGAAAGTGCTGGATGTTTCTCCAGTGGGTTCAACCCTCTTGATCGAGTGGAACGGCTTTCGAGCTTTGCTTCCCATCGGAGAAGACTTCGACACATTGGGTAATTTGCAGAATGGAAAGAGCGTGGGGCCGGTGACGGTCCTGTTGCTAGCGCAGAGCGGTTATGCCCCGCTGACGCCGCCCGAATGGGTTCAGAATCTGAATCCACAACTGGCCGTGATCAGCGTTTCCGCCGGCGATCTAGGCGGCCTGCCCGATCAGGCTGCCCTGGAGGCCTTGACCGGTCACGCCGTGCTCCGTACGGATCGCAACGGCTGGATTGAGATCACGACGGACGGCCGGCAGGTCTGGACCACCATACAAAAGTGAAAGGCCCTGTCATTGGACAGAGCCTTGGGTAGGTGGGTGGTTTATGCTTGATATGCTAGACGCCGGTGAGGCTGGAGTTGATTAAGCTGAATGTGTTGCCGATTGTGGGGCCAAGCACCATCATAACTGCAATAACGACAATAGCAACCAAAACAAGAATCAGCGCGTACTCAACCAGGCCTTGGCCCTTTTCTTCGAAAGCGAGCAACATAGCGTTATTTCTCCTTTCTTTGAGGATTTCTCCTTTAACAGAGATGTAAGGATTATATTACGGTTATATGAAAACGGCGAGTCCTGACAGAAACGACATTTTTGCCTTTTCCCGCCCACGTCCGCCCTGTGCCCGATCCAGCCCCAGTAAGGTTGGGCTGGCTCTGCCTGTCTGAACATCGCCCGGCAGCGCCGGAGCGCCGGATATTTCAGCCAGCGGCATCCGGCCCCTCCGGGAAAGATAAAAGCCCTATTGGGCAATAGGGCTTTTACGCATTGAAACTTCTACGAGAGGATACTAAACGCCTGTGAGGCTGCTGTTAATCGAACTGAAGACATTGCCAATGATGGGTCCGAGGACCATCAGGACCGCAATGACAACAATGGCAACCAAAACGAGGATTAACGCATATTCGACCAGGCCTTGGCCCTTTTCCTTGGGAGCAAATAACATAATAATCTCCTTTCTGTATGATAGTAAGAATTTCTCCCATGAAATTCTTATGTCGGTACATTCTATCATGATTTCTGAATAAAAGCAAAAGCATTACTATTTTGCAATAGAACGAGATGGCTTACTTTCTCCTGGAAGGCGGTGCGGAATTCGGCGGGCGTATGTCCGAGGCGGACGGGCGCGCCATGGAATTGGCGGGCGGACCGCAGTCCCCCCTCGTGATCCTCCCCACAGCCGCCGCGCCCGATCAAAATCATCTGCGGGCCGGACGGAACGGTCAGCATTGGTTTGAGTCGTTGGGCGCCTCGCGGGTGGGCGTTGTGCCGGTCATTGATCAAGAGAGCGCGAACGACCCGGCCCTGGCCGGGCTTGTCAAATCGGCCCATTTGATTTACCTGCTGGGTGGATTTCCTCACTACCTTTGTGAGACTCTGCGTGACAGCCGGGTCTGGCTGGCGGCCCTGGAGGCGCAACGAAGCGGCGCCGTGATTGGCGGGAGCAGTGCCGGGGCGATGGTCTTATGCGGGCAGTATTATGATCCCGGTGAAAAGAAGCTTTTGCGGGGGCTTGGCCTTCTGGAGGATATCTGCATCCTGCCGCATCACGATCGATTTGGTCGGAACTGGGCCTCGCAATTGAGATCACGGATTCCGCAAGTGACCCTGCTGGGCATCGATGAACAGACCGGTATTATCAATGAGGTTTCAGATCGGGTGTGGTCGGTCTATGGGGCAGGCCTCATCACGCTCTATCGCGGCGAACAGATCGAGGTCCACGCATCCGGTGAACGGTTCCGGCTGTGACGCGCGGCGGGTTCTCATATCCTTCTAAGAAAGAATCAGCGGGTCCATTTCATCACTATCGATAAGATGAGATATCTTTGGATTTCCGCCCTGCTGCTCGTGGGGCTGGCCGCCTGCGGCAGCGCGGCCAGTCAGCCTGTCGAGAGCGGCCGCGCCTCGTCCTCTCTCCCGGACCTGGGACCGGCTCCTGAATTGACCAACCTGGTCTGGCTGAACGCCCCCTCGCCCCTGCGCCTGGCGGACTTGCGCGGCAAGGTGGTGGGGTTGGAGATGTGGACCCTGGGATGCATCAATTGTCAGCATGTGATCCCGTCGTTGAAGGGCTGGTATGGGAAGTACAAGGATCAAGGTCTGGTGATCATTGGCAATCATTTCCCTGAATTCAGTTACGAGGCCGACTTGAACAACTTAAAGGAGGCGGTCGCCCAGGATGGCATCGAATATCCGGTGGCGCAGGATAATGACGGTGCGACCTGGAACGCCTACCGTAACCTGTACTGGCCCGAACTCTATTTGATTGACAAGCGCGGCGAAATCCGCTATGTTCATATTGGCGAAGGCGCCTATGATGAAATCGAGACCAACATCAAAGCTTTGTTGGCCGAATCCTATCCCTAGAATGAGAGGTCCCCATGAGCGATATTTACAAGTCCGTCCCGGTACGTCCATCTGAGATCACACCCAAGTCCTGGTATGTGAATCGGCGCGGCTTTCTCAAAGCCGCAGGCATGGTGAGTGGCGGTGCACTGCTGGCCGCCTGCGCTCCGACGGGAGGCGGCAGCCCCTCGTCCGCCGACCCCCCCACGGTTGCCGCTTATGCAGGCAAGAAGGATGAATTGGGTGATCCGCTCAATTCCTATGATGACATTACCAACTACAATAATTATTATGAATTCAGCACAGCGAAAGACGCGGTAGCGCCACTCTCAAAGAACTTCAAATCTCACCCATGGTCCGTGCAGGTTTCGGGTCTTGTCAGCAACCCCAAGACCTATGCCATCGAGGACCTGCTCAAGATGTTTCCCCAGGAGGATCGCATCTACCGTTTGCGTTGCGTGGAAGCCTGGAGCATGGTCATCCCCTGGCAGGGATTTCCGCTGGCAAGCTTGTTGAAGGAAGTTCAGCCGACCTCCGACGCAAAATACGTCCGCTTTGAAACGCTGATGGACACGAGCCAGCTCCCGGCCGAGGCGGATACGAATACGTATCCCTGGCCCTATCATGAAGGGCTGCGCCTGGATGAGGCCATGAACGATCTGGCAATTCTGGCGACGGGCCTTTACGGCTCGCCGCTTCCCGCACAGGACGGTGCGCCCATTCGTTTGGTCGTGCCGTGGAAATACGGCTTCAAAGGCATCAAGGCGATCGTAAAGATCGAACTGGTCGCGGACCGCCCCAATACTTTTTGGGAGGATATTGCCGCGGATGAATACGGCTTCTATGCCAATGTGAATCCAAACGTGCCTCATCCACGCTGGTCGCAGGCCGAGGAACGGCGCATCGGCGAATTGTCGATGCGCCCGACCCTGATGTTCAATGGCTACGGCGATAAGGTCGCCTATCTTTATCAAGGTATGGATTTGAAACAGAACTATTAAGAGTTTCGGAAGCATACCGACAAAAGATGCGGAACCTGTTCGCGCAGGAACGGGTTCCGCATCGTCTATCCGGGTATATAATTTTCAAGATGTCTTTCTTCAATTGGATCAAGCGATTTCCGTACACTCCGGCGCAGGTCGCGCTGCATGTTTATGCCTGGTCGGAACTGGCGATCATCATCTACGGCGTGTTGACGCATCATCTTACGGCCAACCCGATTCAGGCGATGGAGATCCGCACCGGGCGTCATGCCATTGCGCTGCTGGTTTTGTCCCTGGCCTGCACGCCGCTGACCACGCTCCTCGGCTGGCGCGACCTGCTCAAGCGCCGCCGCGCCCTCGGCCTGTACGCAGGGATGTATGCGGTTCTGCATGTCATCATCTTTATGGATCTGGATAACGGGCTGGCCTGGAATCTGCTGATCCAGACCGTGATTCAAAAGTCGTATATTCTTTATGGCATGGCGACTTTTCTTTTGCTGGTCCCGCTGGCGATCACCTCCTTCGATATCTGGAAGGTCCGCCTTGGAAAGAAATGGAGGCGTCTGCATCAACTTGTTTATTTCACCGCGCCCCTCGCGGCCCTGCATTACGCCATGGCGGTGAAAGGCGACATCTTCCATCTGTCCGGAGACATCAGCGCCCCGGTCAGCTATGGCGTGGTCATTGCGCTGTTGCTGGTTTTGCGGCTGCCGTTCATTCGGAGATTCTTCGCCTCCCTCCGCAGCCGCATCGTTTTCCTGTTCACCAAGGTGCTTCCAAATCCCCAGGCCGAGCCGGGACCCTAGAATCCCGTTTCATAGATTTTCCAGCACGGCAGGCAACTGCTCAAACGAAGACAGCGTGGGACAGCCCGCCTCCGGGAAGATGCCGCGCGGGTCGTAGAGCACTGGCTGAAGTCCGGCGCGGCGCGCCCCGACCACATCCGCAAAATAATTGTCGCCCACGTACACCGCCTGCGATGGATGGATCTCCAGGCGGCTGCAGGCATGCAAGAAGATATCCGGTTCCGGTTTCCAGGCATTGACCTCGCCGCCGGCCATCGAGAAAGCAAAATACGATGCAATGCCGAGCGATTCGATTTCCTGTTGATAGGGCTTTTCGCGATTGGAGACCACCGCCAGGCAATAGCCCCCCTGTTGCAGTTGGGGCAAAAGCCGAAGGGCGTCCGGGGGCACGACACTTTGGGGGCGGTACGAATCGTCCATGTATTGGGAGACTTTGGGCGCGAATTCTTCCACCTGGTCCTTGGATGCGCCGAGCGCGACCAACTGCCGGCGGCAATAGTTCTGCCAGAATTCGTGATTCTCTTCTGGATAGATCTCCTTGTCGGCTTTGAGGTCGATCGAGTTTGCCCAGTAATAATGTTCCCAGCGCAGGGCGCGCAGACGATCTTCCTGACCCAGACGCAGGCCCAGCTGGCATGCGTAATCTGCAAAGACCTCCCCGCCCGAGGGGAGGTTGTGACGAAGCGTTCCATCGAGGTCAAAGAAAATGGCTTGGATGCCGTCCGGCGTGAGCAGAAGAACCTCCTTAAGAAAGTGCGAATGGAAAGTTGAGGGTGGAGCGGCCGCTCTCATCCACCGATATGCGACATCTCGACTTTGGGCAAGGAGATCGTATTTTCGGATCGCAGCTCCGAATAGCGGTCGCTGCGTTTATTCCAGACGCCCACGATCGCCTGTGAAATTTCGGCATCGCTGGCGCCGCCGCGCATCAGGTTGCGAAGGTTGAATCCCTGGACGGCAAACAGACAGGTATACAGATCGCCCTCGGCGGAGAGCCGGGCCCGGTTGCAGTCGCGGCAGAACGGCTGGGTCACGGATGCAACCACTCCGATCTCACCGCTGCCATCCTTATACTGCCAGCGACCGGCGACCTCGCCTGGATAGTTTGGGCGGAGCCTTTCCAGCGGCATCTCGGCGTCGATCAGCTTGATGATTTCTTTCGCCGAAACCACCTCATCCATCCGCCAGCCGTTGGTGTGCCCCACATCCATGTATTCAATGAAGCGCAGGATGTAACCCTTCTCGCGGAAGTAACGCGCCATCGGCAATACGCTCGTTTCGTTCATCCCGCGCTTGACCACCATGTTCACTTTGATCGGTCCCAAGCCGGCTTGGGCGGCCGCCTCCATCCCCTCCAGCACCTTCTCCACCGGAAAGTCCACATCGTTCATGGCTTTGAATATCCTGTTATCGAGCGAGTCGAGGCTTACTGTCACTCGTTTTAGCCCGGCCTCTTTGAGAAGCCGGGCCTGCCTGGCAAGCAGTGAACCGTTGGTGGTCAGGGTCAGATCGAGATCGGGAGTTTCGGAGAGCATTCTCACCAGCAGGTGCAGGTCCCGGCGTACCAACGGCTCCCCCCCGGTCAACCGGATCTTGCGCACGCCCTGCTCGACGAAAAGGTGGACCAGCCGCGCGATCTCTTCAAAAGTCAGAATTTCGGCGCGGGCCAGGAATCGATAATCCGGCCCGAAGACTTCCTTGGGCATGCAGTACACGCATCGAAAATTGCACCGGTCAGTGACGGAGATCCGCAAGTCGCGCAGAGGCCGGCTGAGGGTATCGGTCAGGGTCATTGAAAATCGCTCCACAATTATAATTTATTCCATGCTCCGCTTCATCCTGCGGCACCCGTTGCCGCAGGCGTCAGATTATAACCGCATTATAAATATGCAATCGCCAATTGACGGGACCGATGAGCCATGCTATTATGATGACAGTCATTCGCACCTTATAAATGGAGACGAAAGGAGCAATTATGAGCGTTGAATTCATTTTTCGCATCATTGGCATGATCGTGCTTTCCGTGGCCGGGGGATACTTTGGGGCCTCATTTTCGCACTACGCTTCATCGCACTCGGAGTCCATTCGCATCGTTTGGTCGTCTGTGTTGATCGGAGCACTGGCCGGGCTTATTGTGACGCCCTATCTTACAACGCGCCCGGTGCGCGTTCTGCGTTCCCTGCTTGGCCAAATGGCGGCGGAAACTCTTTTTGCCGGGCTGATGGGGTTGGTCGTTGGGCTGCTGGCGGCGGCCATGCTGTCGTTTCCGCTCTCGCTGCTGCCCGAGCCGTTCGGGCACATCCTGCCCTTCATCGGGGTTTTGCTTTTCAGCTACTTCGGCATCATGGTGTTCGTGATGCGGCAGGGCGATATCATGAGCCTGTTCGGCACTTTAAGCGGACGGGGCGGTGAAGGAGGCTCCGGTTCCTCTTGGACAAATCTCAACCGTACAATCTTACTTGACACCAGCGTCATCATTGACGGGCGCGTGGCCGATATCGCCCGCGTCGGGTTCTTGCCCGGCACGCTGCTGATCCCGCGCTTTGTGTTGAATGAACTCCAATATATCGCCGATTCCCCCGATGGTCTGCGCCGCCAGCGCGGCCGACGCGGCATGGATGTGCTGGCGGAACTGCAGAAACTTCCCAATATCCTGGTGCGCGTCAGCGACATTGACGTGGAAGGCGTGCGGGAAGTGGACGACAAACTCGTGGTGCTTGGCAAACAGCTCAAGAGCCCGGTCCTGACGAACGATTACAATCTGAATCGCATCGCTGAGCTGCAAGGGGTCACGGTGCTGAACATCAACGAACTGGCCAACGCGGTTAAATCGGTGGTCCTGCCGGGAGAGATTCTGAAGATCAACATCTTCCAGGAAGGCAAGGAAATGGGTCAGGGCGTCGGGTATATGGAGGACGGCACCATGGTCGTGGTTGAAAACGGCAAGGATTACATCGGCGAATACATGGATGTGCACATCACGAAGGTCCTGCAGACCGCGGCCGGTCGGATGGTTTTCGCCCGCGTGGAAGAGGAGAACGGCAAGCGCAGGAGGACGAGCTAGGGACAGCAGTCATCCCCAGGGGCGCCCCCCGACACGAAAGGAAGGATTCTTTTTGTGAGGGGCCGTGTCCTGCACGGTGAAAAAGATCATGTTGCGCATCTATAATACCCTCACCCGCCGGAAAGAGGATTTTCAGACCCTCCAGCCGCACATCGTCAAAATGTACGTGTGCGGCGTGACGGTCTATAACGATGCGCACGTGGGTCACGCCATGTCGGCGCTGGTGTTCGATGTCATCCGCCGCTATCTCGAGTATCGCGGCTACCAGGTCAAACATGTGATGAACTATACCGATGTGGACGACAAGATCATCAACCGCGCCAACCAGCTCAAGGAGGATCCCCTCCGGCTCGCCCAACGCTACATCGACGATTACGCGCAAAACCTGAAGGACCTGAACATCCTGCCCGCCACCGTCAACCCGCGCGCCACGCAGACCATGAACGAAATCCAGTCCATGGTCAAGGGCCTGATCGAAAAAGGCTATGCCTACGCCGCCTCGAATGGCGATGTCTATTTCCGCGTCACCCGAGATCCGGATTACGGGAAATTGTCGGGACGCAAACTCGATGAGATGCAGGCCGGTGCCCGCATCGAAGTCGAGGAAGCCAAAGAGCATCCGATGGATTTCGCCTTGTGGAAGGCCGCCAAGCCCGGCGAACCATCGTGGGATTCTCCGTGGGGCAAAGGCCGCCCCGGCTGGCACATCGAGTGCTCGGCGATGAACCTTGCTGAATTTGGCGAACAGATTGACATCCATGGCGGCGGCAATGACCTGATCTTCCCGCATCACGAGAACGAGATCGCCCAATCCGAATCGTTCACCGGCAAACCGTTTGCGCGCTATTGGATACACAACGGCATGCTGCAGCTCGGCGGCGAGAAGATGTCGAAGTCGCTCGGCAACATCATCAGCATCAAGGATTTTTTGTCGAAGCGCGACGCGGATGTGATGCGCATGCTGGTCCTGAATGGATCTTATCGCGCACCGTTGATCTTCAACGATGAGACCCTCGACGCCGCGGAGCGGAGTCTCGACCGCCTCAAGTCCGGACTTCGGCCGGCCCTGCCTAACGTACAAGGCATCCCGGAGGGAAGCGCCTCGGAACTCGGCTCGCAGGCCGAATCGATTCAGCAGTCTTTTATTAATGCGATGGACGACGACTTCAACACGCCCCTGGCGATGGCCGCCTTATATGAACTGGTCAAGGCCATTAACACGGCGCGCGACGAAGGTGCGACCGACGGGCAACTGGCCCCCGTCCAGGCCACCCTGCGCGGATTGACCGGCGTGATGGGCCTGCGCCTGCAGGAAAAGAAAGGCTCCGGCGATGCCGACCGGTTCATCGACCTGCTGGTTGAAATCCGCGGTGAAGTCCGCAAGCAAAAGCTGTGGGCGCTCTCCGATCGGATCCGTGACCGCTTGAAAGCCCTCGGCGTGACGATCGAGGATGCAAAAGACGGGACAAGCTGGAGGTGGGGCTAGTCGCTCCGCAAAAGGTGGGGACGAAAAAGCTGGGGGCTAGATCATCGTCGGCTCTTCGTAGATCCCGAACACTTCTTTCATTGCCTGGATGATCTCGCCCAGCGTTGCATAGGCATGCACGCATTCCATTAGATAGGGCATTGTATTCTCGGTGCCCTGCAGCGCAATGCGGAGCCTGTCGAGCATTTGCCCGGTACGCCCGTTATCGCGCGTCCTGCGCAGTTCCGCCAGGCGCCCCACCTGGCGTTTGTATCCGTCCGGATCCATTTCCAGGATCGGAACCGTCAGCGGTTTGTCTTCCGTGTGTGCGTTCACGCCGACGATCTTTCGGGTGCCGCGATCGATCTCGCGCTGATAACGATACGCCGCGTCGGAGATCTCGCTTTGGAAGAATCCTTTTTCAATCGCGGGGATGACCCCGCCCAACTCCGCGATGCGCTGAAAATAACGGCGCGCCTGCGCCTCGATCCGATCGGTCTGGGCCTCGACGAAGAAACTGCCCCCGAGCGGATCGATCGTATTGGCCACGCCCGACTCTTCCGCGATGATCTGCTGCGTGCGCAGTGCGATCGTCACGGCGTGTTCGGAGGGCAGCGCCAGCGCTTCATCGAGCGAATTGGTATGAAGAGATTGCGTCCCGCCCAGAACGGCCGCCAGCGCTTGAAGGGCGACACGCACCACATTGTTTTCCGGTTGCTGCGCGGTCAAGGAGACGCCCGCCGTCTGGGTGTGGAAACGCAGCAGCCACGAACGCGGGTTCTTGGCCCGGAAGGTCTCTTTCATCTCCCGTGCCCAAATGCGGCGCGCGGCGCGGTACTTGGCGATCTCTTCAAAGAAATCGTTGTGGGCATTGAAGAAGAAGGACAGGCGCGGCGCAAACTCATCCACCTGCATGCCGCGCGCGATCCCCCAGCGCACATATTCCATGCCGTCTGCCAGCGTGAACGCCAGTTCCTGTGCGGCGGTGGAACCCGCCTCGCGGATGTGGTAACCGCTGATCGAAATCGTATTCCACTGCGGAACCTTCTGCGCGCCGAATTCCATCGTGTCCACCACGAGCCGCATCGAGGGCGACGGCGGAAAGATGAATTCCTTTTGGGCGATGAATTCTTTAAGGATGTCGTTTTGAATCGTGCCGCGCAACTGATCGGATCGCACGCCCTGCTTTTCCGCCGCGGCAATATACATCGCCCAGATGATGGCGGCCGGCGAATTGATCGTCATGCTGGTTGAGACCTGATCGAGCGGAATGTCCGCGAGCAGAATTTCCATGTCCTTCAGCGAAGAAACCGCCACCCCGCATTTGCCAAACTCGCCCAGCGCTTCGGGTTGATCGGTATCGTACCCCATCAGCGTCGCCAGGTCGAATGCGATCGAAAGCCCGGTTTGACCCTGCTCGAGCAGATACTTGAATCGTTGGTTGGTTTCCTCGGCCGTCCCGAAGCCGGCAAACATGCGCATCGTCCACAACCTGCCGCGGTGCAGCGTGGGGTGGACGCCGCGCGTATACGGGTATTCGCCGGGCAGGCCGAGGTCCTTTTGATAGTCCAGGTCCTGCACATCGAGCGGCGTGTACAGCCGGTTGATCGGTTCGGACGATGTGGTGAGGAACTGCGCCTGGCGCTCCGGCCTGGAGGCCAGAGTCTTTTTCAGCGAAATCTCTTCCCACTTTTCCAGAGAATCTTTCAGCTCGTTCAGTTTCCTTTGATCGTACATGGCTCTCTCCTCGTTTGGCGAAGATGATCAGGATTATAACCCCCTCCGTCCAGCCGGCCCTTCGGGCGGGGAGGCGCCGGGCGGGTGTCAATCTGGTATACTAAATTTACAGCAAAGGCAATGTATGTCTCCTCGTCTTGAACTTGATATTGATCCCTGCGATCACATTACCAGCGACGCCATCGGCAAACCCGGTCAGCGCGTTTTTTATATTCAGGCTTTTCGAGCGGAAAAGACCTACACCGTGATCATTGAAAAGACCCAGCTGCTTTCGCTCGCCATCGGCGTGGAGAAATTTTTGGCGGAAGTGGCGCGGCAGAATCCAAGCCTGGCGGAAGCCGCCTCCGATTATGTCGAGGAACAGATGCGCATCAATCCGCCGGTTGACCCGATGTTCCGGGTCGGCGAGATCGGACTCGGCTATGACCAAAACCGGGACCGCGTCGTGTTGTTCGTGCGTGAGCTGTTGACGGAGGATCAGGATCCTGAATCGGGGGCGGTCATCCGCTTCTGGTGCACGCGCGAACAGGTCCATAAGATGGCACGCTGGGGCGCCGAGATCGCAGGGCGCGGCCGGCCGCTTTGCCCGCAGTGCGGACAGCCGATGGAACCGGAAGGCCACTTCTGCCCGAAGAAGAATGGACATTTGCATTAATTGTTTTGAACTCCATGATGGATTTGATCATTCGCGAAGCACAGCCTGAGGATGCTGAACGGATCCTGCAATACGTTCAGAGTCTCATCAACGAACCAGAGGTCAACCTCTTGCTGTCCCCCGGTGAATTCGCCCTGACGCGCGAGCAGGAGCAAAATCTGCTCTCCGAGTTTGCGAGTTCAGACAACTCGGTCTATTTCCTGGCAGAACGGGCTGCCAAAATCGTGGGAACACTGATCTGTCAGGGCGGGAGACGCCGCGCGATCCGCCACACCGCCGGTCTTTCCATGTCCGTGGCAAAAGAATGGCGCAACCAGGGGATCGGAAGCCTGCTCTTGAGCCGGGCGCTCGAATGGGCAAAGCATACCGGGATCGTGTCCAGGATCGAGCTTGATGTTTTTGCCAGAAACGAACCGGCGATCCATCTTTATCAAAAGTTTGGTTTTGTGACTGAAGGCTGCCGGCGCAACGCGATCTACCGGGATGGCAGGTATCATGATGATCTGCTTATGGCATTCTTGCTATGAATCTCGAGGCCGATAAGATCTTGCAGGAGGCCCTCCAGTCCGGCAGCATAAAACTCAAGGGCCAGTTCATGCTCGGCTCCAATTACACCTTCCTGGTCGACGTTCAGCATGACGGCAAAACATATCCGGCCGTGTATAAACCTTCGCGCGGCGAACAGCCGCTGTGGGATTTCCCCGAGAACACCCTGGCCCTGCGCGAGGTCGCGGCGTATGTGATCAGCGAGGCGCTGGGCTTTCACTTCGTTCCGTTCACCACACTGCGCGCCGACGGGCCCCACGGCTCCGGTTCGCTCCAGCAGTATATCGAATACGATCCCGAATATCATTACTTCAATTTCAGTGAAGAAGACAGGGCGAAATTGAAGCCGGTGGTTCTGTTCGACCTGCTCGTCAACAACGCGGACCGCAAGGGCAGTCACGTTTTCTTCGATGCCGACTCGCACAAGCTTTGGGCAATTGATCACGGGATTTGTTTCCACGAATACGATAAGCTGCGGACGGTGATCTGGGATTTTGCGGATGAGCCGATTCCCGATGATCTGTTGTCGTGCATCTCGCATCTCTCTGCAAACCACCGCCTGCTGGCCGACCTTCAAGCCTATCTCAGCCCGCGCGAGATTGCCGCGCTGAAGTCGCGTGCCAAGGCATTGATCGCCTCGGCCGTTTTCCCGCCTCCGCCGCAGGGGCGACGATCGTTTCCCTATCCGCCCATCTAAATACTTGGAGAGCCGTCATGAATTACAAACTTGCCTTCATCGGTTTCGGCAACGTCGGGCGCGCCTTGATCCGTTTGCTGGAACGAAAGCGTGCAACCCTGAAGAACCAGTATGACATCACTTTTTCCATGACCGGCGTCGCCACCGGTAAACACGGGTTCGCCGTCGACCCAAATGGACTCGATATCGAGAAGGCCCTGGCGCTGGCCGGATCCGATCGGTCGCTTTCCGGTCTGTCCGCGTGGGCGGTGAACGATGCGCCCTCGGTGATCAAATTCTCCGAGGCCGATGTGATGTTTGAGAATTCACCGCTGAATCATGAGAACGGGCAGCCCGCCATCGCGCACGTGCAGGCCGCGCTGGAGGCGGGCATGCACGCCATCACCGCCAACAAAGGCACGGTGGTATTTGGCTATCGGGCATTGAGCGCGTTGGCGAAATCAAAGAACAGGAAGTTTTATTTCGAGTCGACGGTCCTGGGCGGCACGCCGGTTTTCTCGGTGTTCCGCACGGCCATGCCCGGGGCCGAACTGGCATCCTTCCAAGGCATCATCAATTCCACCACCAACATCATCCTGACCCGGATGGAACATGGCGAGACATTCGATGAAGCTGTGCGATATTGTCAGGACATCGGCGTGGCCGAGGCCGATCCCGCCAACGACGTGGACGGCTGGGACGCGGCGATCAAAGTCGCGGCGCTGATCACGGTCCTGATGGATACGCCCTTCACGCCGCAGCAGGTGAATCGCACCGGCATCCGCGGCATCACGCCCGAAACGATTCGGAGCGCAAAGGAAAGAGGCCAGCGCTGGAAGCTGGTCGCCTCGGCAGGACGCAGCGGGGGCCAGATCCAGGCGCGGGTCGCGCCGGAATTGGTGGATGCGTCCTCGCGCTTGTATGGAATGGAAAGCGCCAGCGCAGGACTGGAATTCCGGACCGACGTGCTGGGCGACCTGGCGATCATCCAAACCGAACGCCCCGGGCTGGGCGCCGGACCCGAGGAAACCGCCTACGGCCTCTTCGCAGATTTCATCAACGCAGTGAAATAATACAAACGGGCCGGTGAACTTCCACCGGCTCGTTCCAGCGATCTCTTGAGATCATTTTCTGTTTTTCTTTCTTACATAAAGCAATTTCTCCACGTGTGCCACAATCTGATTTTCCTCGTCAATCACGTCCACCGCAAATGTCGGCTCGGGTTTTTCGCCGCGGTCTGCGGCAGAGCGGATCTCTTCCACGCGTTCGGGTGAAACGACAAATGTCGCCGTGACGGTGCTTTTCCCTGGACGCAGGAATTGAATGCTGGCGGATTTGTCCCACACGATGTACTCATTTCCCAACAAACGCATCAAGATCAGCATGAACCACGGATCGCACATCGCATACAACGAACCGCCGAAATGCACGCCGACGATGTTGCGATTGAGCTTGGTCAACTTCAGTTGCACCTGGATGGTGCGCTCATCGACATAGCGCGCGCGGATCCCCGCGCCGAAGAGCGGCGGATAATAATTGATCATCTTTTCCATGAAGCGCTGGAGTCGAGGGTTCATGGCGGTAAAGTATATCAAAAAGGCGGCCCGAAGTCGCGCCCTGCCGCGGCAAGGAATATTTGTTCACATTGAGAACGACCGCCGCAGGATCCATTCGACTGCGCCCTGCGGCAAGAATCTTTTCAATGGGATGACGATCCTCTGCGAGAGCATACCCACGTTGTAGCGCAGGCGTGGGTTGGGATCGTTCAAGATGCGTTCCGCCAGATACGCGATCGGCTCCGGGGTGGGGGCGTTGGCCTCCTCCCTGGACTGCGCCTCCATGAAACGCCTGAACGATTCGCGATAGACCGCGCTCGTCTTCGACGCTTCCACCAAGCGTCGGGCGAGGGTGAATCCCGTCTTGAAGTCGCCCGGTTCGATCAGCACAACTTTCACGCCGAATTGATTCGTCTCGAAGCGCAGGCTTTCGCTCATCCCTTCGAGCGCGAACTTGGCGGCACAATACAAACCGCTGAACGGAGTTCCCAGGACGCCGCCGAGCGAGCTGATGTTGATGAGGTATCCACTCCCTTGTCCGCGCATGATCGGCAGGACCGCCTTGCACACGCGCAGCACACCGAAGAAGTTCGTCTCGAATTGTGCCTTGGCTTCGGCCAACGAGGTCTCCTCCACCGCGCCCAGGAAGGCGAAACCGGCGTTGTTGATGACCGCATCCAATCGTCCGGCCGCTTGACAGATCTTTTGAACACCCTGCTGCACGGATTCGTCATCGTCAACGTCCATGGAGATCAGCGGGACTGCATTTTCCCTGCCCCCCGCCCGCCGTTGCGTTCCGAAGACTCTGAATCCTCGCGCCTGCAGATGTTCCGCGATGGTTTTTCCGATCCCGGATGAAGCACCGGTCACCAGGACGACTTTCTCATCGATAACAGACATGATCTGGCCCTTCATGAAATTAGATAATAAGGCAAAAGTATATCAAAAGACATCCGGGCCGCGCTCATCCGTTTCCCCCGGCCAAGGGGAGAGCGGATGGCGGTCCAAAAACTCCAGCACGCTGCGATTGGCTTCCTGGCGGAATTCGATGACGAACATCCCGTGGCCTCCGGCCCTGCAAATGACAACCGCCCAGCCGCCGCATCAAGCCATGCTGCTAGGTCAGCTCGCGCAAGCGCTGGAACATCAGGAATACCGCCACGACCAGCAGGAGCCCGATCCCGATCCAGAACCAGAAATGGATCAGCAGGATCACCGCGCTGATGAGTGCCAGCAGGGCCGTGACCAGTCCGATGGTTTGAATAAAGGCGCTGCGCAGGATCGACTCCAGCACAACGAACAGCGTGAGAATGATCCCCAGTCCCGCGCCCATGTAGCCGGGTGCCAGCAGGACCAATGCCACAATCCCAAACAGCAAAACGCTTAAACTGACCGCCGCCCAGCTCTCGGCCAGACGGTCAAAGCGCATGCGTCTGGTTGTGACCGGCATGTTCAGATTCGTGATGTGTGCGCGCGGATCATCCTGGACGCCATGTTTCAGCCGTTCCAGACGCTCTGTGAGACTCTGCAGGATGACCGCATTCTCGGAGTGTGCGCGGCGCAGATTGCGCACGTCGGCGGCCAGGACGCCGATCTCCTTGCCCAGGCGGGTGTATTCCTTGGCCAGGTGCGGATGACCTTCCAGGCCCTTCCACTTCATCCCGAGGGCGTCCAGTTCCGCGGCTTTGGCCGGGATCAAGGCCTCGAGCTGCCTCTGCTCCTTTTTGATCTCGCTGCAATTCTTTTTCAGGATCCGGAGCGCATCGGATGGAGGCGGGACCTTGTCCAACCCGGCGAATCCCAGCGGGTCATACCAGGAGCCGCGCGGCGAACCGTCGCGGTTGTACATGGGGCCGGCCGGCGCATTCTCGCCCGAGATCGGATCGCGGGCGAACAGACCCCACAAGCCGCGATATTGGCCGATCCACGGCGTCGATTCGTCGATGACCTGGGGGCTCCAGGCCTTGGCCTGGCCCGCTCCGATGCGCAACCCGTCGCCCCGGGCGTAATCCACAAACGGAATGCGGAACGGATTGATCGAGGGCTGCCCGAGCGGGCCGGTCCAGAATTCATCGAGGACCTGGTTGAAGGTTTTCAACCAGCTCAGCCAAGAGGGCAGATCGAGAGTCACTTCGGCCTGATACTCTCCCGGCCGGTAATAGGAAGCGTGTGAGCCCGCTCCCGAATAAACGACCGGATGTCCATCCACAAAATCGACCTGTCCTGTATCATCCCAGCGGCGGCGCAGTTCGTCGCCATGGAAATCATGCGCGGCATAAGCAAGCCATTCGGGGATCAGCCGTCCCTGCTCTTCATACAGATAGAGGGAGATCATTTCCCAATCGGCCTCATGATCGTTAACGCCGCTGAACCCGGAGCGCCAGCTGTCGTAGCAGGAGAAGAACCAATACTGCAGGACCCTCCAGCCGTTCTGGCGGACGGCGCGGCCGTAATAGACAAACTTGTCCTCGTGGGCACGCATGTGGAAGTAATCGATCTCGGCCGCGGCCGCGCTGGCGGCCGGCACGCGCCCGCGCGCCAGGAACGAGAGCGTGAATAAAGCATCGACCACGCGCGGCAACAGCCCGCCGCGCGCCAGGCGTCCCACACCCGGGTGAAAATCATTCTTGAGAATGCGGCGCAGCCGGCCCTGGTCCGCGAGCACCTGCGCCGATTCCGAGAGGCTTAACGGTTCGATGAAACGCAGGTAGTGGACGGTGCCGAAGGCGGCCGGGCGGGGCTGGACGAGCTTCTCGAGCGTCAGCTCCCCCTGCTTTACGAGCAGTTCATCGCGGCCGTCGGGGTAGTGCGCCCAAAGGCTGGCTTCGGCCACGTAGCGATCCACGTCGGTGGGGAAGAATTGTTCTCCCTGGGTGAAGCACACGACCGGCTCAAAGCGCCGCAGGATGTCGAGGTCGGTGGCGGTGGCCGCGATGGTGGGGCGGTCAGCGGATGGGCTCACTTTGATCCGTCCTGATCTTGAAGATGCGCTGCACGTCCGCCTGGTTGAGCGCCAGCGCGATGATCGTATTGGATGCCATCACCAGGTAATTGGGACGGCTGTAGAAATAGTTGATCAGCGTGATCATCAATGACAGACCCGTCCAGGCCATCAGTACCACCCAACTCCAGCGCTGCATGCGCAGGAAGCCGATCAGCACGACGATGCCGGCCACGGAAAGGATGAGATAGACCGCACTGGAAAGGAGCGCATTGCCCAGCGGCGTCAGCCTCCCCGCTTCAAGCAGCCGGCCGTTGATTCCGTTTCTAAAAATGGGATTGCCCATCAGCGGATCGAACACCTGATACAGGCGGATCAGAAATAAAACCACGATGCCCCAGGCGATGACCGTCACGGCCGGGGAGCGTTTCTTGTTCCAGACTTTTTTTCTTTTTTGCACGGCAGCCTCCCGGGGAGAACGGACAAAGCTCGTGGAAACCACGGATGCCAAGAGGGTAAAATAAGGGTTCGAGAAAGTATAGCACACATGTCAATCAACCATTCCGGATAAACCATGGATCGCGACGTTTTCATCATCTCGATTGCCCAGTCTCGGCAAACAGCCCAAGCCATTCGTCAAGCCATGCAGGAGGCCCGGGTGGATCCTTCCCATGTTCAGGATGTGATCTTTGGTCTGGACGGATCGGGGGCGATCGATGCTGGGAAGATCCTGACCGTCTCGTCGCTGACCTGTTCGGCAGCCACTGTTTCGTCGAGCCTGCGCGCGGCGTTCTTCGCAGCGCAATCCGCCTTGAGCGGCGATCTGGAGGTCCTGGTGGTTGTCGGCCTAGACGATCAGCATTCCACGACGATGCTGTTGGCTTCCCCGGATGCGGTCGGCAGATGGAACCTCATGCCGCGGGCCCGGCTGGCGGCGCGCTCGTTGAAAGGCATTGAGTCAACGCTGCGCGCGGCAGAGATCGACCGGAACGATGTGACCGTTCTCAAA
>Ga0335081_10005234_pt1 | contig 20529 bp, 23 predicted proteins | sample Lox_Sample_35_FD_206713 | JGI IMG/M metagenome (GOLD analysis project Ga0335081, IMG submission 206713) | Soil microbial communities from Loxahatchee National Wildlife Refuge, Florida, United States - Lox_Sample_3.5 | ecosystem: Environmental > Terrestrial > Soil > Wetlands | place: USA... | reverse complement strand
GGGGGTCCGCGGATGAGCCGCGGAAACCCGTTCGGGCGCCAAATGGCCCGGCCGGCCTGCCGCAATTTTGAGAGGAAGGACCATGGGCAAGGTCATCGGCATCGACCTCGGCACCACCAATTCGTGTGTTGCCGTCATGGAAGGCAAGAATCCGAAAGTCATCGAGAACGCCGAAGGCATGCGCACCACGCCTTCGATCGTCGCCTTCACCGACGACGGCGAGCGTCTCGTCGGCCAGCCGGCCAAGCGCCAGGCGGTCACGAATCCCGAGAAGACCATCTTCGCGGTCAAGCGCCTGATCGGCCGGCGCTACGAAGACCCGATGGTCGAAAAGGACAAGAAGCTCGTTCCCTACAAGATCGCCAAGGCGTCGAACGGCGATGCCTGGGTCGAAGCCGACGGCAAGCCATATTCGCCGTCGCAGATCTCCGCGTTCATTTTGCAGAAGATGAAGGAAACCGCGGAAGCCTATCTCGGCAGCAAGGTCGAGCAGGCGGTCATCACCGTTCCCGCCTATTTCAACGACGCACAGCGTCAGGCGACCAAGGACGCCGGCAAGATCGCCGGCCTCGAAGTTCTGCGCATCATCAACGAGCCGACCGCGGCTGCGCTCGCTTACGGTCTCGACAAGCAGAAGACCGGCACCATCGCGGTCTATGACCTTGGCGGTGGCACCTTCGATATTTCCATTCTGGAAATCGGCGACGGCGTGTTCGAGGTGAAGTCCACGAACGGCGATACGTTCCTGGGCGGCGAAGACTTCGACATGCGGCTGGTCAATTATCTCGCCGACGAGTTCCAGAAGGAGCAGGGCATCGACCTGCGCCGCGACAAGCTCGCGCTGCAGCGCCTGAAAGAGGCGGCTGAGAAAGCAAAGATCGAGCTGTCGTCCACGACGCAGACCGAAATCAACCTGCCGTTCATCACGGCGGATGCCTCGGGCCCCAAGCACCTGACGATGAAGCTCACCCGCGCCAAGTTCGAGGCGCTGGTCGACGATCTCATCCAGAAGACCATTCAGCCCTGCCGTCAGGCCATGAAGGATGCCGGCATCTCGGCGGCCGAGATCAACGAGGTGGTGCTGGTCGGCGGCATGACGCGCATGCCCAAGGTCCAGGAAGTGGTGAAGCAGCTGTTCGGCAAGGAGCCGCACAAGGGCGTCAACCCCGATGAGGTGGTTGCTGTCGGCGCGGCTATTCAGGCCGGCGTCCTGCAGGGCGACGTCAAGGACGTGCTGCTGCTCGACGTGACCCCGCTCTCGCTCGGCATCGAGACGCTGGGCGGCGTGTTCACCCGCATCATCGACCGCAACACCACAATCCCGACCAAGAAGAGCCAGGTGTTCTCGACCGCGGAAGACAATCAGAACGCGGTCACCATCCGCGTCTTCCAGGGCGAGCGCGAGATGGCGGCCGACAACAAGCTGCTCGGCCAGTTCGACCTCGTCGGCATTCCGCCGGCGCCGCGCGGCGTGCCGCAGATCGAAGTCACCTTCGACATCGACGCCAACGGCATCGTCAACGTGCAGGCGAAAGACAAGGCCACCGGCAAGGAGCAGCAGATCCGCATTCAGGCCTCGGGCGGCCTGTCCGAGAAAGACATCGAGAAGATGGTCAAGGACGCCGAAGCCCACGCCGAAGAAGACAAAAAGCGCAAGGCGGCGGTCGAAGCCAAGAACCACGCCGAGGCTCTGGTCCACTCGACCGAGAAGGCGCTCGCCGAGCATGGCTCCAAGGTTGGCGATGCGGAGCGCAGCGCGATCGAGAACGCGATGGCGGACTTGAAGGAGGCGCTCAAGGGCGACGACGCCGATGCCATCCAGCAGAAGACCAATACGCTGGCGCAGGCGTCGATGAAGCTCGGCGAGGCCATGTACAAGGCTCAGCAGGAGCAGCCGTCGGCCCCCGGCGGCGAGGGCGCGGCCGCGAGTGAGAAGAAAGAGGACGTCGTCGATGCGGAGTTCACCGAAGTCGACGACGACAAGAAGAAGTCGGCTTAACGCCGGCGCCGGCTGCGATGTCTGCACAGCGGCGGCCAGCAAATGTCACCCCCGGGCTTGACCCGGGGTTCCATCTTCTCAAAAAGGTTCTGCGCGTGAATCGACGGATGGCCGGGCTCAGCTCGGCCATGACCGCATTGAGAAGGCCCGCCTGATGTCCAAGCGCGACTATTACGAGGTCCTGGGTGTCTCGCGCACCTGCACCGACGTCGAGCTGAAGGCTGCCTTCCGCAAGCTCGCCATGCAACATCATCCGGACCGCAATCCAGGAGACAAGGATTGCGAGCACAAGTTCAAGGAACTCAACGAAGCCTATGACGTGCTCAAAGACGGCGACAAGCGCGCCGCTTATGACCGTTTCGGCCACGCCGCCTTCGAGCACGGCGGCATGGGCGGCGCGCACGGCTTCGGCGCCGATTTCGCCTCGACCTTCTCCGATATTTTCGACGATCTCTTCGGCATGGGCGGCGCCCGGCGCGGCCGCGCGCAAGGTCGCGAGCGCGGCGCCGATCTGCGCTACAACATGCAAATCAGCCTCGAGGAGGCGTTTAGCGGCAAGACGGCGCAGATCAGAATTCCCACCTCGGTCACCTGCGAAGCATGCTCCGGCTCAGGCGCCAAGTCCGGCAGCAAGCCGAAGCAATGCGCGACCTGCGGCGGCGCCGGCAAGATCCGCCATGCGCAGGGCTTCTTCACGCTCGAGCGCACCTGTCCGACCTGCCAGGGGCGCGGACAGGTCATCGAGAACCCCTGTCCGTCTTGCGCCGGCTCCGGCCGCGTCACGCGCGAGCGCACTTTGTCGGTGAACATCCCGGCCGGCGTCGAGGACGGTACCCGCATCCGTCTTGCCGGCGAAGGCGAGGCCGGCCTGCGCGGCGGTCCGACCGGCGACCTCTATATTTTTCTGTCGATCACGCCGCACGAGTTCTTCCAGCGCGACGGCGCCGATCTGCATTGCCGAGTGCCGATTTCCATGGTGACGGCGGCGCTCGGCGGCGAATTCGAGGTGCCCGCTATCGACGGCAACCAGGCGCGCGTCAAAGTCCCCGCCGGCACCCAGGTCGGCCGCCGTTTTCGCCTGACCGGCAAGGGTATGCCCGTGCTTCGTTCGAAACAAACGGGCGACATGTACGTTCAAGTTACGGTGGAAACGCCGCAAAATCTGACCAAACGCCAGCGCGAATTGCTATCCGAGTTCGAAAAGCTGTCTTCTGAGCAGACTCAGCCGGAATCGGCCGGATTTTTCACCCGGGTCAAGGATTTTCTCGATGGCCTCGGGAATCGTGACAGCCATTCGAGCTAGCCATCTTGACCCCTCGGCCGGGTCCCTATACCCCTGAGTTCGTTGGACTAAAGTCAGTCCCCCGCACGCGTGACCCCGCATCAATGCCGTCCCATTCCGTCGCCCGCGTTGCCAAGAAGCCTCGTCTCGATGACGAGATGCAGTTCATCCGTTCCTGGATCGAGAAGCCGATTTCAACCGGCGCGGTCATGCCGTCGGGCAAGGCGCTGGCGCGCACCATGGCGCGCTATGTCGATGCGAAATCGAGCGGCCCAGTCATCGAACTTGGGCCCGGCACCGGACCGGTGACCGAGGCGCTGGTGCAGCACGGCGTCGATCCGGCGCGGCTGATCCTGGTCGAATTCAATCCCGTCTTCTGCCGCTTGTTGCGCACGCGCTATCCGGCGGCAACCGTGGTGCAAGGCGACGCTTATCGGCTGCGCCGGTTGCTCGAGACTTATGTGCGCGAGCCGGCTGCGGCGGTCGTGTCGGGCCTGCCGCTGGTGACCAAGCCGCTGCGCACGCGTCTGCGCCTGATCTCGGACGCGATGAGCCTGCTCGCCCCGGCCGCGCCCTTCGTGCAATTCACCTACGCGATGGTGCCGCCGATTCCGAAGGCGCTCTCTGGCATCAAGGCGGAGGCGTCTGAATTGATCTGGTTGAACCTGCCGCCGGCGCGCGTGTGGGTCTATCGCGGGCGCTGAATTCGGCGCCGCGCGCCGTCATGCCAGCCGCTCTCGGCCATGACGATGCAGTGAGACGCCGCCGATGGCCACGCTGAAAATTCTCGTCTTGCCCGGGTCGATCCGCAGCGGCTCGCACAATGTGAAGCTGGCGGCGCTGGCGGTGAAAGAACTGGCGCTGATCGATATCGACGCCACGCGCATTTCGCTTGCCGACTATCCGCTGCCGCTCTTCCACGGCGATCTTGAGGACGGCGAAGGCCCGCCGGCAAATGCCGTCAAGCTCAAGCAGATGATCATGGCGCATCACGGCGTGTTCATCGCCAGTCCCGAATATAGCGCTTCGGTGCCGCCGCTGTTGAAGAATGCCATCGACTGGGTCTCGCGCGTGCGCGAGCGCGGCGAGCCGACCTACGCCGCCTTCAAGCGCCGCGTCTTTGCCCTCGCCTCGGCCTCGCCCGGCCGCTCCGGCGGCTTGCGCTCGCTAATGGCGCTGCGGCAAATCCTCGAACTCGGGTGCGGCGCGCTGGTGATACCCGAGCAGGTGACGGTCGCACAGGCCGATCGCGCGTTCGACGAGCGGGAAGGTCTCGCCGATACAACGACCGCCGACCTGCTGCGCGCACAGCTGGCGCGGCTCGTCGACATGGCGCGACTGACGATGTGAGGTCTCTTGTCATGCTGGATGCACGCGAACGCCTGATCGTCGCTCTCGATCTGCCCTCGGTGAAAGCCGCCGAGGCGATGGTGCTGCGCCTGGGCGAGACGGTTTGCTTCTACAAAATCGGCTACCAGCTTGCCTTCGCCGGCGGCCTGGCCTTCGCGGCGGGTTTGATCGCCGGCGGCAAGCAGGTGTTTCTCGATCTCAAGCTGCACGATATCGGCAACACCGTGCAAAAGGGCGTCGAAAGCGTGGCGCAGCTCGGCGCGACGTTTCTCACGGTGCACGCTTATCCGCAGACCATGAAGGCGGCGGTCGAAGGCAAGAAGGATTCGACGCTGCGCATCCTCGCGGTGACCGTGCTCACCTCCTATGACGACGCCGATCTTGCCGCCGCCGGCTACGACCTGAGCGTTGGCGAGCTGGCCGCGGCGCGCGCGGCACAGGCGCGCGATATTGGCGTCGACGGCCTGGTGTGCTCGGCCGAGGAGGTCGCCAATCTGCGCGGCCTCGTCGGCCGCGGCATGGCGCTGGTGACGCCGGGCATCCGCCCCGCGGGTAGCGCCGCGGGCGATCAGAAGCGCATCATGACGCCGGCGCGGGCGATCGAAGCCGGCGCCGACTACCTGGTTGTCGGGCGGCCGGTGATCGAAGCGGGCGATCCCAAAGCCGCCGCCGACGCCATTGTTGGCGAGATCGAACAAGCGACGGGACAATAAGGGGAGTCTGCAATGGCGAAGGGCTATTGGATCGCCAATGTCGATGTGCGCAACGCGGACGGCTACAAGCAATATGTCGCCATGCTAGCGGATATCTTCCACAAATACGGCGGCCGCTACGCCACGCGCGGCGGGAAGACCGAGGTGGTCGAAGGCAAGGCACGCAGCCGCATCGTCATCATTGAATTCCCGAGCTTCGAGGCGGCGATGACCTGCTACCGCTCGCCCGAATATGCCAAGGCCATTGCGGTCAGGCAGGCCAATGCCGACGCTGATCTGATCGTCGTCGAGGGCTACGACGGCCCGCAGCCCTAGTCATTTCCCAGTCGTCAGGAGGAAACATGCCCAAGGGCTATTGGATCGCGCAAGTCGATGTAAGCAATGATGAGGGCTACAAGCCCTACGCCATGGCGAACCCGGCGATTTTTAAGAAATTCGGCGGCCGCTTCGTCATCCGCGCCGGCAGGCATGAGGCACCCGAAGGCAAGGCCCGCGCTCGCACCATCGTCATCGAGTTTCCCGATTATGCGGCGGCGCGCGCCTGCTACCATTCGCCGGAATATCAGGAAAACATCAAGCGGCGCCTGCCGCATGCGACCGCCGATATTCTCATCATCGAGGGCTACGACGGCCCGCAGCCGTAACAAGGTGGCCACGGGGCCTCATCCTTCGAGCCGGCGGCGGAGCCTGTCATCGGGCCGCGCTTTGCGCGGACCCGTTGGCCACCTCCTCAGGATGAGGAAACAGGCTCGGTGCCGCTTCTTTCCTTGTCGGCGGCGGGTCGCTATACCGACGCTGGTTCCGGGAGCGACCGCATGGCCGAAATGCGTTTGATCGTCGCCGGCGCCGGCGGGCGGATGGGTCGCACGCTGGTCAAGGCGATTGCCGATATGAAGGACGTCGTGCTCGTGGGCGCGTTGGAAGACGCGCGCTCGCCGCTGATCGGCTGGGACGCCGGCACGCTCGCCGGTACGCCCGAGAACGGCGTCAAACTCAGCGGTGACGCCGCCGCACTCCTCGACAAGGCGGACGGCATCATCGATTTCACCGCTCCGTCGGCGACCGTTGCCTTCGCCGCGCTCGCCGCCAAGGGCGGCAAGGTGCACGTCATCGGCACCACCGGGCTGAGTGCGGCGGACGAGGCCAAGATCAAGGACGCCGCCAAGGGCGCGGTCATCGTCAAGTCGGGGAATATGAGCCTCGGCGTCAATCTTTTGGCGGCGCTGACGCGGCGGGTGGCGAAGACGCTCGATCAATCGTTCGACATCGAGATTCTGGAAATGCATCACAACCAGAAGGTCGATGCGCCGTCGGGCACCGCGCTGATGCTCGGCCGCGCCGCTGCCGAAGGGCGCGGCATCAATCTGGAAAATCATTCCGTGCGCAGCCGCGACGGCCACACCGGCGCGCGTAAAGCCGGCGACATCGGATTTGCCACGTTGCGCGGCGGCAGCGTGGTCGGCGAGCATAGCGTGATCTTCGCCGGACCCGCCGAGCGCCTGGAACTCACGCACAAGGCCGAGGACCGCATGATCTTCGCGCGCGGGGCGCTGCACGCGGCGGCCTGGGCGCGCGAGCAGAAGCCGGGCTTGTATTCCATGGCCGATGTGCTCGGCCTTGCCGGGTTCTAAACGGGGGCTACATGACGGAGCAGGAGATCGCCGCTAAACGAGGCCGGGTGTTCGCCCTGGTCGGCGCCGGCATCGCCGGCTTTGTCGGCGCTTACACCTTTGCCACGGACAAAGTCACCTCGTCGGCGACTTCGCTCGTTTTGGTGGTTGGCGGCCTGCTCTGTTTCATGATCGCGGGCAAGATCGCGAAAAATATAACCAAGGAGATCGCTTCGAAATGACCGATCGTCTACTCGTCCTCGTCCGCCACGGCCAAAGCGACTGGAACCTGAAGAATCTTTTTACCGGCTGGCGCGACGTCGATCTCACCGAACAGGGCGTCAAAGAGGCGCGCGAAGCCGGGCGCAAGCTCAAAGCGCAAGGCTTGAAATTCGACGTCGCCTTCACCTCGGCGCTCAAGCGCGCGCAGCGCACGCTCGACCTGATGTTGGAGGAGCTCGGGCAGACCAACTTGCCGATCATCCGCGACCAGGCGCTCAACGAACGCGATTACGGCGATCTTGTCGGCCTCAACAAGGACGATGCGCGCAAGAAATGGGGCGAGGAGCAGGTGCTCAAGTGGCGCCGTTCCTACGACATCGCGCCGCCCGGCGGCGAAAGCTTGAAAGATACGCTGGCGCGCGCGCTGCCCTATTACGTCACCGAAATTCTGCCGCGGGTGATGCGCGGCGAGCGCGTGCTGGTCTCGGCGCACGGCAATTCGCTGCGCGCGCTGGTCTATGTGCTCGACCACCACACGCCGGAAAGCATCGTCAAGCTCAACCTCGATACCGGTGTGCCGATGATCTATCGGCTCAATGCCGATTCGACGGTCGCCTCGAAGCTGGATTTGGCGGCCTGATTTTAGGCGGCCGCCATGCCGGCCTCCCAGCCGAGCATCGCGCGTTTGCGGGTCAGACCCCAGTGATAGCCGGTGATGTCGCCGTTCTTGCCGACGACGCGGTGGCACGGCACCACGAAGCAAATCGGGTTCTTGCCGACCGCGGCGCCGACCGCGCGCGCCGCTTTCGGCTCGCCGACCTTGGCGGCGATGCCTGAATAGGTGTCCAACCGGCCCATGGGGATGGTGAGCAGCTTCTCCCAGACGCGCACTTCAAAATCGGTGCCGATGAGCACCACGCGCAGCGGCTGGTCCTTGCGCCACAGTGCCGGATCGAATATGCGCCGCGCCGTCGGCGCCGTCGCGGCGAAGTCCTCGGCATAACGCGCCTTCGGCCAGCGCGAACGCATGTCGGCGAGCGCCTTGCGCTCCTTGCCCGCATCGGCGAGCGCCAGGCCGGCCAAGCCCCGCGGCGTCGTCATCACCAGCGCGGTGCCGAACGGCGAAGGGTGGAAGCCATAATTGATGGTCAATCCTTCGCCGCCGGCTTTCCATTCGCCGGGCGACATGGCCTCGTGCGTGACGAAGAGATCGTGCAGCCGGCCCGGCCCGGACAGGCCGACTTCGTAGGCGGTGTCGAGTACGCTCGCCGACGACCGCAGCAAGTCGCGCGCGTGGCTGAGCGTGAGCGCCTGCAGGAACGCCTTCGGCGTCAGTCCGCACCAGCGGCGGAACAGATGATGCAGGTCGGTCGGCGTAACGCCCGCGGCGCTGGCAATGGTTTCGATCTCCGGCTGCGAACGCCAATTGCCGCGGATATGCGCGATGGCGCGGCGGACCACGTCGTAATCGGCCGCCGCCGTCGGCAGCGGGGCGAAACGGGGGAAGTTCTCGGCAATGGTCGCTTTGGCGAGCGTCATGGTCATGACCAGTATCTAGGCCACCTCGCCGCGCGCAACCACCCGATTCCTGGTTATTCAGGAAACCACCGTCCGCGTCACGCCGCGTTTGGCCTCGGACAGCGCCTTGCCGAGCGCGCGGGCGAAGCTCGCTTTTTCGTCGGGGCCAAGAAAGCTGGCGATGGCGAGTTCTTTGCCGCGCGACACCAGGAACAGCCGCTCGATACCGAATTCCTCGTGTACGACTTTTTCCAGCTTGACCCAGAGCGGATTGAGCACCCATTCGCGGGCCTTTCCACGGTGGCTCACCTTGCGCACTTTAAGCGCGCTCGGCGTCACCGAGACTTCCTCGTAGGCGGCGGCGCGGCGGTAGTTGATACGGAAGGCGAGATAAAGCAGCAGCACGTCGAGCCCGAAAAAGCCGAAGATCGGCCAGGCGCCGTCGAGCAAGAACAGCATGCCGGCGGCAAAGCTCACCGCGCCGAACAAGAGCATCAGCACCACAAAGCCGACGCGGCCGAGCGAACGATGCGGCGTCAGCACCGCGGAAAAGATCATGGGTTCGAGTTCGGCGTTGTGATCGGTCATGGCGCTCAGTATACCGGACGCATGGCGAAAAAGTCCGCGCGAAAATCGCTGGCGAAGGCGCGCAAGGGGAAAACCCGCAAAGCCGCGGCGGCGAAGTCTTGGGCCGAGAGGCCCTGGACCAATGCGCAGGTCGAGGAAGCGTTCCGCCGTTTCGCCAAGGCCAATCCCGAGCCCAAGGGCGAATTGCAGCACATCAATCCGTTTACGCTGTTGGTCGCGGTGGTGCTGTCGGCGCAGGCAACCGATGCCGGCGTCAACAAGGCGACGCCGGCGCTGTTCGCGCTGGCCGACACGCCGCAGAAGATGGTGGCGCTCGGCGAAGAGCGCGTGCGTGAATTGATCAAGACCATCGGGCTCTACCGCACCAAGGCGAAGAACGTGGTCGAGCTATCGCGCCGGCTCGTTGCCGAGCATGGCGGCGAGGTGCCGAAAACCCGCGAGGCGCTGGAGGCGCTGCCCGGAGTCGGGCGCAAGACTGCGAACGTGGTGCTCAACATCGCCTTCGCGCAGCCGACCATCGCGGTCGACACCCATATTTTCCGTGTCGGCAACCGCACCGGTCTGGCGCCGGGGAAAAATCCGCTCGAGGTCGAAGCAAAGCTCGAGCAAGTGGTGCCCGACCGATACAAGCGCCATGCCCACCATTGGCTTATTCTGCACGGCCGCTACACTTGCCTCGCGCGCAAGCCGCGCTGCGAGGTCTGCCTCATCGCGGACCTGTGCCAATGGCCGGAGAAGACGGTGGCCAAGTAGCGGTCTCGGAGACGCCTATGGAAGGTTCAGCCGGCGCAAAGCCTGTCGACCACGGCGACCCGCGCGTCATTCTCGAACACGCCGGATTACCGCATCGCGGCGTGCTGCTGTGGCTCAACGCCGCGCCGCAGTTCCGCGAGCGCTTCAAGCGCGACGCCGCAGCCGGCACCCGCTTCTGGCGGGGAGGCGCCAATCTGCTCGCCAAACTGCCGAAAAAGCCGCAGCGCTCGGGCGAGCAGCAGATCGCGGCCGATGTCATTCTTCACCTCTGCCGCGAGGCGCGCGAACGTTTCCTCGCAGCGCATGCGGAAGGTGTCTACCGCAAGCTCACCAACAAACTCGAAAAGTTTTTGCGCGTCGACGAACTCGTTGTCGAGGCGGCCAAGCTCGTACCTGGGCTGACGCCGACGCCGCGGCAGGTCAACGCCGAAAGCAAGCTGGCGCAGTCGGAAAAGGACGGCGTCGAGATCGACCAGGGTATTTTCCTGGCGCAAATGCTGGCGCTGCCGGAAAGCGGCCTGCATCTGTGCGAAGCGATGCTGCGCCCGACGATGGAAGCGATCGAGCGCATGCCGGAATTCATCGACAAGGGCGTCATCGACTTCGGTCCGGCGCGCGTCGAACGGCAGGGCAAGACCGCGATCGTCACCGTCAACAATCCGCGCTTCCTCAACGCCGAGGACGACGACACGCTCGATGACACGGAGACGGCGGCCGATATCGCCATCCTCGATCCCTTGAGCGAAATCTGCGTGCTGCGCGGCGGCATGGTCGAGTATCCGCGCTATGCCGGGCGGCGCATCTTCTCCGCCGGCATCAATCTCACCCATCTCTATCGCGGCAAGATTCCCTTCCTCTGGTACATCCGCCGCGACATGGGCGTGGTCAACAAGATGCTGCGCGGGCTGGCGATGGGCGGTGCCAGTCCCGACGAAGTCTACGGCGGCACGCAGGAGAAGCCGTGGGTCGCGCAGCTCGATACATTCGCGATCGGCGGCGGCTGCCAGTACCTCTTGGCGATGGACTACGTGGTGGCGGGCAGCGACGCCTACATGACGCTGCCGGCGCGCAAAGAGGGCATCATCCCCGGCGCCGCCAACCTGCGCTTGCCGCGTTTCGTCGGGCCGCGGGTCGCGCGCCAGGCGATCCTGATGGGCAAACGCCTCGATTGCGACAGCGGCGAAGGCCGCATGATCTGCGACGCCGTCGTGCCGCCGGCCGAGGTCGAGCGGGCGACGATGAAAGTGTGCGAGGATTTCACCTCCTCAGGCGTGGTGAGCGCTGCAAGCAACCGGCGTGCGCTGCGCGTCGGCGAGGAGCCGCTCGACACGTTCCGGCGCTACATGGCGGTCTACTGTCGCGAGCAGGCCTATTGCCACTTTTCGCCGGCGCTGATCGCCAATCTGGAAAAGCACTGGAACGCGGCGCAACGAAAGCTGTAGGACGCCAGCATTAGCGCGGAGCCTCGACCAATTCCGTGCGCGCGCCGCTCATCCGTTTGTGGATGTGCACCATATAGGCCATGGCGAAAATCGGCGTCGCCAGGTTCACGATCGGGATCGAGACGAACAGCGCGATCACCATGCCGGCGAGAAAGAGATAGGGCGCATTGGCGCGGCGCATGGCCTTGGCCTCGCCGGCGGGGCGAAAGCGCATGGCGGCGAATTCGAAATATTGGCGGCCGAGCAGATAGGAATTCGCCAGGAACAGCACGACGACGCCGAGCCCGGCGAAAAACAAAAAAGGCAAAGCGCAGAGATAGACGACCAAGGTCAGCAGCGCAAATGTCACGCCTTCGATCAGCGCGCGCAACAGCGGCAGCGCCTTGCCCGGCGGCTCGCCCGGATAGCTCGCGTGCTCGACCGCATCGGCCACTTCGTCGACGAAGAAGCTGCCGACAAACGCGGTGATCGTCGGCATCAGGAACAGCGCCCCGGTGATGATGCCAAGGCTCGCCATGACCGAGAGCACCCAGGCGAGGCTCGCCCAGACCGCATGATGGGCAAGGCCCGAGGTCTGCTCGGCCCAGGTGGCGCCACTCGCGGCCAGCGCGCTGAAAACGCGATTGAGCACGATGCCGACGATGACAATGAGTAGCAGGGCGAGCGCCACCGCCTTCATCAAGACGGCGCGCAGCGGACGGGTGAACAGCTGCGACAGGGCGGTGAAGGTCGCGTCGAACATGCGGCAACAGGTAAGGCCGATAGTCCGAGAGGGCAAGGCGGCGCAGCGCGTCTGTTACGGCCGCGCTTGGAGCCTAACCGGCCTGCGCCAGCCGCTCGGGTTCGGCCTCGTCGGCTGCCAGCGGCGCCAGCGACATCAGCTCGCAGTCCTCGGCGATCGGCAGGTCGGCCCAGGCCACGGTCTTGTAGTCGAAGCCCCTCACTAATGTCGGCTTGACCACCTCGAAATAGGGCGAGATGTCGAAGTCGCGCGGGGCATAGAGCGAAGAATGGCGGATTTCGAGAATATCCTGCCAGGCCTGTTCGCTCGCCGCGCGCGCAACCTTGGGCAGGATCGGATAGCGCACGTTTTCGAAGGCTTGTGCGATCAGCGCCGAGCAGATGATGCGCGTCGGATGGCCGGAGCCGAGCGCCATCAGGCGGCGGCGCCAGCGCTGCGGCACCGGCAGCGGAAACAAATAGCGCATCAGATCGATGATGTTCTTCACATCGTAGTCGAAACCGATGCGCTCGGCGGCATAGGCGCACACGCGCGCGCAGTCGTCGGCAGTGAGTTTGGTCGGCCGGCAAATGCGCGTGTGGCAATGGATGTATTTCGACAGCGGCGCCGCGATCACGCCCTGGCCGATATTGGCTTCCACCAGCACCAGCGGCTCGCCGTCTTCGGTGACGCGGTCGCCGATCGGCCCGACATAGAGCGCAGCGTGCGACCAGGTCGACTGCGTGAGATACTTGATGACACCGGAAATATGATTGTGCCCTTCGACGAGCAGCACGTCGCCGGGCTTGAGCGTCGCGCGCAAGGCAGCGGCGTCGCTCGGCGTGAACGGCTCGTAGCCCTGCGCCGGCTTTTCCAGATAGCGGGCGAGAACGCGCCCGACCCCGTCCAACACCCAGCTCATGACGCGTCCAGTTTCTGGCGCCGTTTCAGCGTTTCCCCGCGCACGGGCTTTCTTGCCCGCGCATTTCATTGCCGGCGAATTTAGCCAAGACTCATTGCAATTTGGTTCATTGCCGACGCGCGGGAGTTACACTCCGTTAGCCATCGGATTTGCGGCGCCGCGCCGCTTGCGGCAAAATCGCTGCGCCGGCAATAATTCGGATACCATGTTGAGAGACTGGCGATGGCAAAACCGAAAGCGCTGATCGCGTGGTCGAGCGGCAAGGATTCGGCCTGGGCGCTGCACGAGGCGCGGGCCTCCGGCGAATTCGACGTCGTCGGCGCGCTGACCACGGTCACCGACAGTTTCGCGCGCGTGAGCATGCATGGCGTGCGCGAGGAGCTGCTGCGCGCGCAGCTCGCGGCTGCCGGGCTGCCGGCAATCGCCGTGCGCATCCCCTATCCGTGCCCGAACGAGGTCTATGAGCGGGAAATGGCGAAGGCGGTGGCCGCGGCAAAGACGCGCGGCGTCACGCATATCATTTTTGGCGATCTGTTCCTCGAGGACATCCGCGCCTATCGCGTGGCGAAGCTTGCCGGCAGCGGCATCGAAGCGGTGTTTCCGCTGTGGCTCAAGCCGACGGCGCCATTGGCGTGGGCCATGCTCGACGGCGGCATCGAGGCGCATCTTGCGGTCGTCGATCTCAAAAAGCTGCCGGCGGCGTTCGCCGGGCGCCGCTACGATGCCGCGTTGCTTGCCGATTTGCCGGCGGGAATCGATCCTTGCGGCGAGAACGGCGAGTTTCACACCTTCGTTTCCGCCGGCCCGATGCTGTCTCGCCGGATTTCAGTCAAGGTCGGCGAAACGGTCACGCGCGACGGATTCGCATTCGCCGATCTACTGCCGGGCTAGGCGCGCAACACGCCGCCGCTGCGCTTGCCGACCTCGCCGACGATCTTCGCGGCGAGCGCCTCGATCTCGGCGTCAGTCATCGTCTTGTCGCGCGGCTGCATGGTAACGGCAATGGCAATCGATTTCTTGTCGGGGTTGATGCCTTTGCCTTCGTAGAGGTCGAACACCGTCACCGCTGTGATCAGCTTACGGTCGACATTCTGCACGGCGCGCACGATGTCGGCGGCTTTGACGGTCGCATCGACGACAAAAGCGAAGTCGCGTTCGACCGGCTGGAACGGCGACAATTCGAGCAGCGGCTTGGCGCGCGTCGCCTTGGCCTTCGGCTCGGGGATTTTCTCGAGAATGATCTCGAAGGCGACCAGCGGGCCTTCCGCCTTGAGCGCGGCAAGCGCGCGCGGATGCAGTTCGCCGAACCAGCCAAGGACGTTCTGCGGCCCGATCTGGATGGTGCCGGAGCGGCCGGGATGAAACCACGCGGGCCCGCCGGGCACGACCTGCAAAGCCTGCATCGGCGCTCCGCTCGCTGCCAGCACGGCGAAGGCGTCGGCTTTGGCGTCGAAGGCATCGACGGCCTCCGCCTTGCTCGACCAATGGCGGCCGAGGCCGCTTGGCTTGGCCAGCGCCCGGCGCACGCCGCTGGCGGCGGTGAGTTGGTCTTCCGGCCGGTCGCCTTTGAAAGTTTGCCCGACCTCGAACAGCGCCACGTCATTGCTGCCGCGGTCGGCATTGCGTTGCGCCGCCATGGCCAGGCCGGGGATGAGGCTCGGGCGCATGTCGGAGAGCTCGGCGGTGATCGGATTGGCCAAAGCAAGCGCCGCGCCGCCGCCGCCGAACAATTCGGCCTCGCGCTTGCTGACGAACGACCAGGTCACGGCCTCGACCATGGCGCGGGCGGCGAGCGCACGCTTGGCCTTGCGCGTGCGATTCTGCATCGATGTGAGCACCGGCTTACGTGCGTCCTCGCCGCGCGGGAACGGCGTCGACGGCACCTTGTCGACGCCGACGATGCGCACGAGTTCTTCGACGATATCGGCGCGGCCATGCACGTCGGGCCGCCACGATGGCACCGCCACCTTCACGCGCGGGCCCGGGCCGGCGAGAAAGAAGCCGAGCTTCTCCAGCACGCGGCGCATTTCGGGCAGCGCGAGCTTGATGCCGGCAAGGCGCGACATTTCGCTCAAGGGAAAATCGATGACCGTTTCTTTCGCCGCCGGGTTGCCGGCGACGACGATTTCCGACGGTGTGCCGCCGCACAGGTCGAGCACCATCTGCGTCGCCAGCTCGAGCCCGGGGATCATGAAATTCGGATCGACGCCGCGCTCGAAACGATAGCGCGCGTCGGAATTGACGCCGAGCTTGCGCCCGGTCTGTGCGACGTTGAGTTCGTCCCACAGCGCCGATTCGATCAGCACGTCGGTGGTGCCGGCGTCGCAGCCGGTGGCTTGGCCGCCCATGATACCGGCGAGCGATTCGACGCCCTTTTCGTCGGCGATCACGCACATGGCGGCGTCGAGCCCATAGGTCTTGCCGTCGAGCGCCAGCAGGCTCTCGCCATTCTGCGCGCGGCGCACGGTGAGATGCCCATGCACCTTGGCGGCGTCGAATACGTGCAGCGGGCGGCCGCGGTCGAAAGTGATGAAGTTGGTGATGTCGACCAGCGCGTTGATCGGCCTGAGACCGATGGCGGTGAGCCGCTTCTGCAGCCAGTCGGGCGAGGGGCCGTTGTTGACGCCCCTGACGAGGCGCAGGCCGAACGCCGGACACAATTGCGGCGCGTCGATCGTCACCTTCACCGGACAGGGAAAGGCGCCCCTCACGGGCTTCGGCGGTTTGTCCTTGAAATCGCCGATGTCGGTAGCGCCGAGATCGCGCGCGATGCCGGCAACCCCGGTGCAATCGGGCCGGTTGGGCGTGAGGTTGATCTCGATCACCGGCTCGCTGACGCCGGCCCATTCGACGTAGGACTTGCCGACCGGCGCGTCGGCCGGCAGCTCGATGATGCCGTCGTGGTTGTCGGAGATCAGCAATTCGGCTTCCGAGCAGAGCATGCCGCGGCTTTCCACGCCGCGGATGGTGCCGACGGTAAGCGTGATGTTCTTGCCGGGGATGAAGGTGCCGGGCGGCGAGAACACGCCCTTCATGCCGGCGCGCGCGTTGGGCGCGCCGCAGACGACCTGGATCGGTTTTTCGCCCTTGGCGACCTGACCGATGTCGACCATGCACACGCGCAGGCGGTCGGCGTTCGGGTGCTTGTCGGCGGAGATGACGTCGGCGATGACGAAGGGAGCAAGCAGCGCGGCCTTGTCCTCGACGTTCTCCACCTCGAGCCCGATCATGGTGAGCTTGTCGACGATCGCGGCCAGCGGTTCGATCGTGTCGAGATGCTCCTTCAGCCAGGGCAGGGTGAATTTCACGAACTCAGCCCTCCCGCCAGCGTCGGGAAATCGAGCGGCCGGAAGCCGTAATGCGATAGCCAGCGCACGTCGGCCTCGAAAAAGGCGCGCAGATCGTGCATGCCGTATTTGAGCATGGCGATGCGGTCGATCCCCATGCCCCAGGCGAAGCCCTGGTACTCGTCGGGATCAAGCCCGCAATTGCGCAGCACGTTCGGATGCACCATGCCGCAGCCGAGAATCTCCAGCCAATCCTGGCCCTCGCCGAACCTGATCTCGCCCTTGTCGCGCTTGCACTGGATGTCGACTTCGAGCGAGGGCTCGGTGAACGGAAAGAATGACGGGCGGAACCGCATTTTCACGCTGTCGACTTCGAAGAACGCCTTGCAGAATTCCTCGAGAATCCATTTCAGGTGGCCGAGATGCGAGCCCTTGTCGATGACCAGGCCCTCGACCTGGTGGAACATCGGCGTGTGCGTCTGGTCGCTGTCCGAGCGATAAGTGCGGCCCGGGCAGATGACACGGATCGGCGGCTTCTGGCTTAGCATCGTCCGCACCTGTACCGGCGAGGTGTGCGTGCGCAAAAGCAGGCGCGAGCCGTCGGGCTTGGGCGGGAAATAAAACGTGTCGTGCATCTCCCGCGCCGGGTGCCCTTCCGGAAAATTCAATTTGGTGAAGTTATAATCGTCGGTCTCGATGTCGGGGCCTTCCGCCACCGCGAAGCCCATGTCGGCGAAAATGGCGGTGAGCTCGTCGGTCACCTGGCTGATCGGATGCACGCGGCCGATCTCGGCCGGCGCCTCGCGCACAGGAAGCGTGACGTCGACGGTCTCGGTGTTGAGCCGCGCATCGAGCGCCGCGGCGGCGAGCGCGTCCTTGCGCGCGGCGATGGCCGCGGTGACGCGCTCTTTGAGCCCGTTGATCGCCGGGCCTTGCACTTTGCGCTCGTCGGGCGTCATTGCGCCGAGCGTCTTCAAGAGTGCCGAGACCGAGCCGCTCTTGCCGAGCGCGGCAACGCGCACCGCTTCCAGCCCGGCTTCGTCCTTGGCGGCGGCGATCGATGCGAGCAGGTCGGATTCGAGTTTGGCGATGTCAGTCATAGCTTTGGGCACGGCCTTGTTCAGTCCACCGACTGTCATCATCCGCGCAAGCGGATGATCCAGTAACCCCGGTGCGAGCGAAATACGAGAGGCCGGTGGCTACTGGGTCCCCGCTTTCGCGGGGACGACACGCAGAATGTTACGCCGGCAATGCGGCCTTGGCCTTCTCGACGATCGCCTGGAACGCCGCCGGCTCGCTGATGGCGAGATCGGACAGCACCTTGCGATCGACCGCGAGCCCGGCCTTGGCCAGCCCGTCGATGAATTTCGAATAGTTGAGGCCGAACGGGCGCACCGCGGCGTTCAGGCGCTGAATCCACAGCGCGCGGAACGTGCGCTTGCGCCGCTTGCGGTCGCGGAAGGCGTATTGGTTCGCCTTCTCGACCGCCTGCTTGGCGACGCGGATGGTGTTCTTGCGGCGGCCGTAATAGCCCTTGGCGGCCTTGTAGACTTTTTTGTGCTTGGCGTGGGCGGTGACGCCACGTTTGACGCGGGCCATGGGAAATCTCCTTGCAAATCTTTCAGCGGTGACGGGACGGCGGCCGTGCAGTGGCCGACAATACGATCAGCCGTTGGGCAGAAAGTATTTCTTGATGTTGTCGCCGTCGGTCTTGAACAGCACCTTGGTGCCGCGATGCTCGCGGATCTGCTTGGTGGTCCGCTTGATCATGCCGTGGCGCTTGCCGGACTGCTGATATTTCACCTTGCCGGTGGCGGTCACTTTGAAGCGCTTTTTGGCGCCCGATTTGGTCTTCAATTTGGGCATTTGGCTCTCCTGATCGGCGCGCGGGCGCGAAGGCCCACTCGGCCGGTTAAATGCTCACGATTGAGCTAAAAATCGCCGCCACGGCAGCCCTAACTGGCCGGGCGGCGAGAGGCCGGCGTTATGGCAGAGGCGGGCAGGCCTTGCAACCGCGCTGGCGGCCCGCCGCCGTTAACCGGCCGTTTCCTAACGCCTTGGTATCAGGCTCCCTCACACAGGGGATGGCCATGCAGCGTTTAGTAAAATTGGCGTTTTTTTCCACCTTACTCACGGGAGCAGCCCTGCTCAGTCCAACGCCGGCGGCCTATGCGGCCGGCCATGACGGGATTTGGGCGGTATCGATCATCACCGAAAAAGGCACCTGTGATCGCGGCTATCGCTACCAGTTCCGCGTGACCAACGGCCATGTCACCTATGACGGCGATTCCGCCATCAATCTCGACGGCACGGTCGCGCCGGATGGCGCAACACAGGTCAGCATCAAGTTTGGAAATCGGGGCGCGAGCGGCACCGGCCATCTATCGGCGGACAGCGGCGCTGGCGTCTGGCACGGCATCGGCGCAAGCGGCAGCTGCGCTGGCCGCTGGGAAGCCACCCTGCTCCAGCACGAAGCGTCGAAGTAAGCGCTTAGGCGCCGCGCATTAACGCGGCGCCAGCAACATCACCATCTGACGGCCTTCGAACCGCGGCTCCGACTCGATCTTGGCGATCGGCGCGGTGTCTTCCTTCACCCGATTAAGCAGCTTGTAGCCAAGCTCCTGGTGGGCCATTTCGCGGCCGCGGAAGCGCAGGGTGATTTTGACCTTGTCGCCCTCTTCGAAGAAACGCTTCATCGAGCGCATCTTCACGTCATAGTCGTGATCGTCGATCATCGGCCGGAGCTTGATCTCCTTGATCTCGACGACTTTCTGTTTTTTGCGGGCTTCCGCCGCCTTCTTCTGCGCCTGGAATTTGTATTTGCCGTAATCCAGGATCTTGACGACGGGCGGGCTGGAATTGGGGGCGATCTCGACGAGATCGAGCCCTGCATTCTGCGCCATTTCTAGCGCGGTTTGGATTGGGGTAGGGCCATGATTGTGGCCGGTGGCATCGATCAGCTGAACCTCTCGGACGCGGATCTCCTCGTTGACGCGCGGGCCGTCCTTTTGGGCGGGCAGCGCAGACTTTATCGGACGACGAATGGCGATTGTCTCCTCTGCTGTTACGATGTGCCGCAGCGTCGCAAAACGCCTAGGCCAGCGAAAGATCGGTAGAAACGGCGAATAAGTCAACGGAGTTCCGACGGAAATCGCCGGCAACGCGCCGCAGGCAGCATTCAAATCGTTCAAATTCCTCTAATTTTGTTGGAATTGCGCACTCGCCGCCAATCTCGCGCCGGAGCCGGTCACCTCGTCATAAAGCCGCAACGTCTGCTGCGCGACAACCGCGGCGGCAAAATGCTCGAGCACCCATTCGCGGCCGCGCGCGCCCATGGCGCGGCGGGCGGCATCGGGCAACGAGAACAGCCGCAATAGCGTCGCGGCGAGCGCCGCATGATCACCGGCGGGAAAGCGCAATCCGGTGATACGGCCTTCCGGCACCGCTGGCGGCGTCAGCACGATGTCCGCTCCGGCGCCGAGGTCGGAGACGATGACTGGCCGCGCCATGGCCTGCGCCTCCAGAATCGCCCGCTGCAGCCCTTCCGGCTGCACGGCGGCCGATACGACGGCGCCGGCAGCGGCGTAAGCCGCCGGCATGTCGGCGACTGGCGCCGCCATGCGAATGACATCCACGGTATCGGTCGACAGCACAAGGTCCCATAATTCGCCGGTATAGCGGGTATGGCCGCGGTCCTCGCCGACAAAGACGCACAAGAAATCCTTGACGCCCATGTCCTTCAAGCGCTTGGCAGCATTCACCATGACATGATGGCCCTTGCGACGGGCCATGCGGCCGACGATCAGGATCACCTTGGTATCGCGCTTGACGCCCCAAGCTTGCCGCATGGCCTCGACGCGCGCAGAGGTAACGGCGGCCGGCTGGAAACGCTCGAAATCGATCGTGGTCGGCACCACCGCAATGCGCTCCCACGGCATGCCGTAGCGATCGTTGATCAGCTGCGCGATCTGTTCGCTCACCGCCACCACGCGATCGCCGCGCGCCATGACGCCGTTGTAGAAATGCTTGAAGGCGTTCTGTTCGCGATAGCCCTTGTACCAGCTGGTGAGGAAGGGAATGCGGCGCAGGCGGGCAGCGATCAACGCGCTCCAGGCCGCCGAG
>Ga0335081_10005233_pt1 | contig 20529 bp, 19 predicted proteins | sample Lox_Sample_35_FD_206713 | JGI IMG/M metagenome (GOLD analysis project Ga0335081, IMG submission 206713) | Soil microbial communities from Loxahatchee National Wildlife Refuge, Florida, United States - Lox_Sample_3.5 | ecosystem: Environmental > Terrestrial > Soil > Wetlands | place: USA... | reverse complement strand
ATTAAGTCGGCGTCAGCACCGGAAGGAATGTCAACAGCGATGACTGGTTTGTCGGCTGAGTTGAGAGCGTGAATCGCCTCGGCATACAGACCTGTCACCGGCGGACGAAATCCGGTTCCGAGAATGGTATCGAGAAGAACGTCCGCCTGGAATGCTTGCCGCGCTTTTTCCGACTTGAGCGCTTCGCGCGAATGTACGACGATTGCAGGCTGCCCGAGCTTGCCGAACATCTCGGCCGCATCGCCTTTGAGATCTTTGGGATCAGCAAGCAAGAGTACTTGCACTACCTTGCCCGCTTCGCGCAATTTGCGAGCCGCTACAAGGCCATCTCCTCCGTTGTTGCCCTTGCCGCAGATCACGCCGAAGAGTTTGGCCGCAGGATACTGCGACCGAGCAAAGTTTGCGACCGCGGTCCCGGCATTCTCCATCAAGGTGAGCGACGGCACGCCGAAGCGCTCACTGGTAGCGCGATCGATGTCGCGCATCTCGGCGGCGCTTACAATCTTCATGACTGAACCGCCGCCATCTCTTCGAGCCGACGGAGTTGGGAGGGTTCGCCCATGGCAATCAGGCAGTCGCCGGGCTCGATACGGTCGTCGGGCGACGGATTGAAGCGCATGCCGTGCTCGCGCTTGATGGCAAGGATGATGACACCACGGTCCTGGCGAATGCGGGAGGTCTCGATGGTTTTCCCCGAGAAGGCTGAACCTCGATTCACCTCGATCTCACCGATTTCCAAATCCATACCGAGATGAGTCGTTGCGGTGTCGAGGAAACTCACCACGTGAGGGCGAAGAAAAGACTGTGCGATGCGCTGCCCGGCAAAATGATAAGGAGAAACAACCGAGTCGGCGCCCGCGGTCAGCAAATGTTTCTCGGCATCATCTTCGCTGGCTCGCGCGATGATCTTGAGATTCGGATTCAGGCTGCGAGCGGTGAGCACAATGTAGAGATTGGTGGCATCGGTGGTGGTGGCGGCCACCAAGCCGCGCGCGTGCTCAATGCGCACCTGCCGGAGAGTTTGCTCCTGGGTCGCGTCGCCGACCAGTATGAGCCACTCGCCGGAATACCGCGTAGCTTTGGTCTCATTCTGTTCGACGATCACGAAGGGAGCGGGCTTGCGTTGGAGCTCGCGGGCAGCGCTGCGGCCGACGCGTCCCGCGCCGCAAATAATGTAGTGGTCGGTGAGGCGGCCGATCTCGCGCTCCATTTTGCGCCGTCCGAAAAAGTCTCTCAGCTCGAATTCTAGCAAAGCCTGAGTGAGCGACCCGATGCCAAGAAAGACGAGCGAGACTCCGGCCAGAATCAGGGTGATATTGAAAATCCGGCCGGCGTGAGAAAGCGGATGCGTCTCCTGGTAGCCGATGGTGCTGAAGGAAGTGACCACCATGTAGAAGCCGTCAAACCAGCTCCAGCCTTCGATGAAATGGAATCCCGTCATCCCGATCAAGGTCAGGACGACGAGCGCGGTTCCGATGAGACGCAGGTTGCGAATAGCTTTCATGGACTAAAGCTGTCCTGGGTCGCAGGTCATCGGTCGTAGGCCAACGTCCAGCGTCGTTGGTCGTTAGTCGATGGTCGTTGGCTAATAAGCAACTTCTATTCTAGGACAGGCGTGAAATACAAACCGGATTCCACGAAAAACTCAAACCACAGAGGGACCACGGAGGGTCAAAGATGAACAGCAAACGGCGGCCAAGCATGCGACCTACGACGGTTGCCCTAGTCCGCCATCGAGGGCGCCCGTTCGCCCGCAGGTTCCGTCGTCTGCAGCCCTTGCACCTTGCTGTGCTTGCGCCCATAGCTGAAGTAGATGGCCAGTCCAATCACCAGCCAGACTACCAGCCGCATCAAGGTGTAGCCGGACAATGAGACGATCAGTAGCGTTGAGAAAAGTATGCCCATGATCGGCACAAACGGCACCATGGGAGTTTTGAACGGGCGGTTCAAGTCAGGATGCTTGACCCGCATGATCCACACGCCCGCGCTCACCAGCGCAAAAGCAAGCAGAGTTCCCACGCTGGTCATCTCGTCCAGAATACTCAGCGGCACAAGGGTTGCCAGGATCGCCACGAAGAGGCCGACCACGATCGAACTCAGGTAAGGGGTGCGGAAACGCGGATGGATCTTGCTGGCCCATGGCCAGAGCAAGCCATCGCGCGACATGGAATAGAACACGCGGGATTGCCCAAGCAGCATGACCAGCATGACAGTCGCGAGTCCCGCGATCGCCCCGAGTTCCACTAAGAATGTCGCCCATTGCTGGCCTGTTGCTCGGATGCCGACAACGACCGGATCAGGCACATTGAGCTGGTTGTAGGGAACGAGACGAGTCAGCAGACCGGAAACCAGAATGTAGAGAATAGTGCAAATGACCAAGGACCCGAGAATGCCGAGCGGCATGTCACGTTTCGGGTTCTTGGCTTCCTGCGCCGCGGTAGATACGGCGTCAAATCCGATGTAAGCGAAGAAGACCACTCCCGCACCGCGCAAGATGCCGGACCAGCCAAACTCCCCGCGCGCGCCCGTATTTGGCGGAATGAACGGATGCCAGTGGTCCACCGTCCAGTTGGTCTTGTACAGAAACCACGTCGCCAGCCCGATGAACATGCAGACCACCGCGACTTTGAGAATCACGATGGCAGTGGTGAAGTTCGCCGACTCTCGGATACCGATGACCAGGATAGCGGTGATGACAAGAATGATGATGAAACCGATGTAGTCGTAGGTCAGATGAATGGGAGTGCCAAAGAGAACTATGTCGGAGGTTGGCATCGCAGGAATGCTGATGCCTAGGTCATGCATGAAAGCGCGGAAGTGTCCGCTCCAGCCGACAGCCACGGTGGCTGCGCCAAAGGCATATTCCAGGATGAGATCCCAACCAATGATCCAAGCGACGAGTTCGCCGAGCGTGGCATAAGAATAGGTATAAGCGCTGCCGGCGATCGGGATCATCGACGCGAACTCGGCGTAGCAAAGCCCCGCGAATGCGCAGGCGATGCCCGCAAGCACGAAGGAAATCAGGATGCCAGGTCCCGCGAATTGCGCCGCCGCCTGTCCGGTGATGACGAAGATGCCGGCGCCGATAATCGCGCCGATGCCCAGGGTCACCAGGTTCAAGGGTCCTAGGGCACGGCGCAATCCGTGACCGTGCTCCCCCCCGTCGCTTTCTGCTTCCGTCAGGAGGGTTTGAATGTCTTTCTTGGCAAAGAGGCTATTACCCATGTTTGACCTTTCCCGGTCCCGTGGATTTCCAAGCAAAGTAGACCGGAATCCCCACTAGTACGATGCAAAGCCCCGGCCACGTGTATTGCGGCTTGTAACGCAATAGTACGACATCGATAAACAAAGCCATAACAATATAAATCGCCGGCAGTACAGGGTAACCGATCGCCCGATAGGGCCGTTCGGCCTCGGCGTGAGTGCGGCGCAGGACAAACAGGCCCAAAATCGTCAGGATGTAAAAAATCAGCACAGCGAAGGTCACGTAATCGAGCAGCTGGCCGTAACTGCCTGAAAGGCACAGGATGCACGTCCAGACCATCTGCACCATCAGGGAGATGTGAGGTGTTTTGTAGGTGGGATGCAGTTTGGCCACGCTCCGGAAGAACAAGCCATCCTTGGCCATCGCGTAATAGACACGAGCGCCTGCCAGGGTGAGCCCATTGTTGCAGCCAAAGCTCGAGATCATGATGGCGGCTGCCATCAGTAGCCCACCGATGCTGCCGAACATTTGCGTCAGAACGGCGGTAGCCACGCGATCCTCAGTGGCGTACTTAATTCCTCGTTCCATGACGGTTGCGGCCCCGCGAATTCCGTCGAGGGGCAGAACATTCAGGTAAATAAAATTGCACGCGATGTAAAGAGAAATGACGATGCCTGTTCCCATTGCCAGGGATAAGGGCAGGTTGCGGCTAGGATTCTTCACCTCGCCGGCGGTGAAGGTGACGTTGTTCCAGGCGTCGGCGGAAAACAGGGTGCCGACCTGCGCGACCGCAAGGACTGTCAACGTGCTCACCAGCACGCCACCTCCAATGTCGTGCATGGCGCCGAGGCCGGCATTACGCCAAAAGGTTCCGTGAAAATTCGCCGCCAGGGCCACGGCATTTCTTCCTACCGCCAGGCCCAGCAGCACTAATCCAAACAGCGCCGAGGCTTTGGCCACGGTAAAGATGTTTTGGATGATGGCTCCGGTCTTGATCCCGAAAACATTGATCACAGCGAGCGCGATCACCATCAGAATGGCTACCAGATTCTGCGTGTTCAGCCCCACATCCATATTTCCCAGGACCATGGGACCGATGTGGATCGGCGGCACCTTCCAGAAATGCAGAATCCAGTTCGACGAAGAAATCGACGGAAAGAAAACGCCGAGGAATTTGCCGAACGCCACGCCGACTGCAGCAATCGTGCCGGTCTGAATTACGAGAAACAGCGTCCAACCGTAGAGAAATCCCCACAGTGGGCCCAAAGCTTCGCGCAGGTAGACGTACTGGCCGCCGGCGCGCGGCATCATCGCGGCCAACTCGCCATAGGTGAGCGCACCGACAATAGTCATAAAGCCGGTCACGACCCAAGCGCCGATAAGCAGCGCCGGGGAGTTCACCTCACGGGCAATTTCACCGGAGACGATGAATATGCCAGAGCCGATCATTGAACCCATGACCAGCATGGTCGAACTGGTGAGGCCGAGGCCTTTGACGAGTTCTTTGTCCTGCTGACTGTGAATGTCCCAGTCGCTCGCTTGCGGGATCGGAGTTTTAGTCTCGGTGCTCACAAGTAAGCTGGTTTCGACGGGCGCGGACGCCCGTCCTCCATGGATTCCTGCGTCCGCGTTACTTTACCTTAAGATGCGCAAAAATGTCTCTGCTGATTTCGCTGGGTCGGGTAACAAGTCGGATATCACGGCCACCGAGTCTGCCCCAGCCTCGATGACCGACCGGCAGTTGGCACGGGTAATGCCGCCGATTGCGACCAACGGCTTTGTGGTCAAAGCACGGGCCTTTCGTACACCTTCAAGACCAATAACCGGATCAGGGTTGGCTTTACTTGCGGTGGCAAAGACTGGCCCGATGGCAATGTAGTCGGCGGTTGTCTTGTCAGCTTCGCGAACCTGGTCGGGATTGTGGGTGGAAACGCCGAGCCAAAGTTTATCGCCGATGACCTTGCGGGCACCTTCGGGCGAGAGATCGTCCTGACCGACGTGAACCCCGTCGAAACCGGCAACCACAGCCAGGTCTGCGCGGTCGTTCATGATGAGTTTGACGGAATTCCCGAGGTGCCGCTTCAACTCACGGGCGTGATCCAGCATCTGCCTGGTGTTGCCGGATTTGTTGCGGTATTGGAGCAGGGTAATGCCTGCGGAGGCAAGGGACTGAGCGGCGGAAAAGAGAGATTCGTCTGGGAAGCAGGAGGAGTCGAGGATGGGATAAAGGCGCATGTGGCGCGTCAGCATCGACGTTCTTGGGCCCGCAGAACGGTGAGCAAACGGATCAGACATCGTCACGGTGCTAGTTCGAACACAGTACCGCCTTCTAGTACCGCGCCGGAGTTGTAATCAAGACCGCCCTGCTCTGTCACCCCGAAGAGGTTTTGCGAAGACCCCAGGGTTATGCCCGAGGTCGGGGCCTTACCGTCGCCGAATGGACCTTTGAAACTGTACAAAACGCGCTCTGCAAAAGTATCGTCGCCTCGTCGGGAGATTTGGAAGACCGTGCCACAACCTGCACATGCGGAGGAGTTACCTCCGCCGCCCGTTGTGCCATAAGCATTTCCCATGCCGTCCAGAATGACGCCGTTTGGCCCTAACCCATCGCCCGGGTAGCCGCCAAACTCGTAAATGCGCCTAAGCAACCAGCCCTGGCCGATGTCGAACTTGATGTGATAAAACGTGCCTCCGCCATAAGCGCCGTCATTTGCTGTTGTTCCATAAAGGCTACCGTTCTCGTCCGATACCAGGGCGCTGGGAGCAACTCCCCACCGCGAGGACCCTTGCGAAAACGCATAGAACTGACTTTCAGTCCAGGTGCCAGACACAAACGACAATTCGAAGAGAGTTCCGCAACCAAGATACCGACCTAAGTTGTCTGCACACCTTTTGTCGCCACCGCCAAGCGAGGTGGATCCGTAGAGATTGTTATTCTGATCTACAGCTAAAGTTGTCACGGGTGCATAGCCGTCTGCCGGATAGCCTGCAAAACTGTGCAGGACGGTTTCTGCCCAGCTGCCTTGCTTTGCCGGGGAGAGCTGAAAGACAGTCCCGCATCCCTCGTAATAGTCGTTGAAACATGCTCCACCTCCTCCGTACTCCGTAGTGCCATAAAGATTTCCCTGGCCGTCCGCGATCAAACCTGCGATTGGCGTGGCACCGTCATTTGGATAACCGGCAAAACTGTAAATCAGACTTTCTACCCACATACCGGTCGGATCGGGTGTGAGCTCGAACACTCCCCCGTACCCAATTTTCCCCCCTGCCGAGGTGACACCGTACAGGTTCCCGAAGTCGTCGAGAATGAGACTACCCGAGGGCCAGGTGCCGTCCCCAGTGCCTCCGAAACTATGTAGAATTGTTTCCTGCCAGCGGCCGTCTGGTTCCGGAGTTAATTTGTATGCGATTCCGCCATTGTATTCTCCTCCGAGCAGAGCGACTCCATAGAGATTGCCCCGGCTATCTGATATCAAGCTCCCTGGGGGCCGCTGGCCATCTCCAACATGGAATGTAACCATCTCGTGTTTCTGCCATTCTTGCTGCTGGGAGGAAGTTAAGGCAAAGACCGTACCACAGCCAGTGGTGCCGATGACGCAGTGCACGTCGCCGCCGTTAGCTGTCGCGCCATATAGGGTTCCGTACTTACCAGCTAGCAGCCCCTGGGGTGCTGCTCCATCTGCGTCACTCTTGAACGTGTAGATGACTGTGTGTTCCCAGTGGCCATCCGGGTATTGCGAAAGTTTGTATACGGTTCCACAACCTAATCCTCCACATGTGCCAGGCACTCCTCCTGCAGAAGTGCTGCCATAGAGAATGCCGGCTTCGTCAAAAACAATGCTCCCGCTCGGACCGTACCCATCCGTGCCACCATTAAAGGTGTACAAAGTGATAAATGTCCATGTGTCTTGCGGTGCCTGCTTGAGTTCGAATACGCTACCAGAACCATTAGTACGAGAGTTCCCATATAAATTCCCGTCGCGACCAAAGGCAAGTGCGCCCGCGAATGGACATGAACAAAGAACGCTCTCCGTCCAACCCACTTGAGGATCATAGGTCAGTCGGAATACATGGCCCTGTGCAGTACCGTATAGGCGGCCAGAATCGTCGAGGATTATACCGTCCTGCGGTCCATATATTCCCTTGAACGAATACAAAATGCTCTCTGCCCAACCGTCTTGGGAGGGCGTCAATTCGAATACAGTGCCCCCACCTCCACCTTCGCCATACGCTCCGCCTGCAATCGTTGTCCCGTAGATATTGCCGGCAGCGTCAAACGTTAAGGGACCACTCGGCCCGGCTCCATCCGTGTCATATCCGCCAAACTCATACAGAATCGCCTCGGTCCACTTGCCCGAAGGTTGGGACGAAAGCTTGTAAACCACCCCCGCGCTGAAACGACCGGCACCCGCGGAGCCGTACAAGTTGCCACTCTTGTCAAAGGTGACACCACCCAGAGGGAAACCTCCATCGGTTGGGTACCCTTTGAAGCTGTAGATTACTGACTCATCGATTTTGTGTTTGGGACCGAAAGTTAGCTTGAACACGGCCCCGTACCCATGAGCGCCTCCAAACTCAGTGGTGCCATACAAGTTCCCAGCGGCGTCGGCAACAAGTGTGCCGAAAGGCGTTGCCCCCGATGGGTAGCTGATGAAGTTGTGCAGCACCTTTTCTGACGCTGCCGTCCTCGCCGGAAATATCTGGCTCATTCCGACCAGACACAGGATTGCACCGCGCAGGTAGGGTGAGAGCGATTTCCGCATACAGAACCTCCGTTGTGAACTTCCCAGGAAGTAAGAGTGGGAAGGAGAGAACCTCCATCCCGATGGACGGGGGGAAGTATAGCATGGCGCGCCGCCGAGGCAACAAGCGGCCTGTGAAGTTAATTTGCTAATGCTTGCTGTTTTTTCACTCGATAAATGTCGTATCGAAATTTCCGGCGCGAAAACCGGGATCGGCCCCAACCTTCCGGTGCAGCGGGATAGTTGTGTACATCTCTCGACGGTGAGTACTTCCAGCGCACCCCGACCTTGCTACCAAGCGGAGCCCATGGTAAACTAAGTCCTATAGACTAAGTTTTACTAAGCCTATGAAAACAGTAAATATCCACCAGGCAAAGACCCAGCTTTCAAAGCTCATCGAGCAGGCTTCCAAGGGGGAGTCATTCGTGATTGCTAAGGCTGGCAAACCGGTCGTAAGGGTCACAGCCCTTAGCACTCCCACCGATGCGCAAGTCCGGCGGCTTGGTTTCATGGCGGGGCAAATCTCCGTGCCGGACGACTTTGACCGCATGGGAAAAGAAGAGATTGAGCGAATGTTCGGCGGCGGGGCATGAAGCTGCTGCTGGACACACATCTTCTACTTTGGGCTGCCGGAGAACCACAGCGGCTCTCAAAACCAGCGCGAAGCTTGATCGACAATCCCGACAATGAGCTTCTCTTCAGTGCGGCCAGCCTATGGGAGGTGGCTATCAAACGAGGGTTGGGGCGAGAAGATTTCAGGGTCGATGTGCGGTTGCTGCGGCGAGGCCTATTGGACAACGGGTACGAGGAGTTGCCCATCATCAGCGATCACGTGGTTGCCACAGAGAGTTTGCCGTCGATTCATAAGGATCCTTTCGACCGAATCCTCGTGGCGCAAGCGACGGTTGAGGGCGTCACATTGTTAACCACTGATTCCGTGGTATCGCGCCATCCGGGCCCGATCCGAGCAGTGTAGGAATCTAAGCTTTCATCGAGGCACCAGGCTAGTGTTTGCCGCTCTTCGCCAGGAATCTCTCGATAAATGTCGTGTCGAAATTTCCCGCACGGAAATCGGGATCGGCCAAAATCTTCCGGTGCAGCGGAATGGTGGTGAAGATTCCCTCAACAATGAACATCTCTAGCGCGCGGGCCATGCGGGAGCAGGCTTCGTCACGGTCCTTGCCGCGCACCACCAACTTGGCGATCAGCGAATCGTAGTATGGCGGAATCACGCCTTCGGCGTAGGCAGCGGTGTCAATGCGCACGCCGGTGCCTCCCGGAGGATGAAACGTCGTGATCTTACCCGCCGAGGGTGTGAACTTTTCCGGATGTTCGGCGTTGATGCGGCATTCGATGGCGTGTCCGCGATGCACGATCGGCCCGTGCAGCACGCTTTCCATGCGCTCGCCGGCGGCCAGCAGAATCTGGCTCTTCACTAAGTCAACATCGGTGACCATCTCGGTAACCGGATGCTCCACCTGAATTCGGGTATTCATTTCGATGAAGTGGAGCCGGTGCTCTTCGTCCATAAGGAATTCGATGGTGCCCGCGTTGACGTAGCCGATCTCGGACAGGGTCTTCGACAGAATGCCGCCGATTTTCTGCCGCAGCTCGGGAGTGACCTGGGTAGAAGGCGATTCTTCCAGTAACTTCTGGTGCCGCCGCTGAATCGAGCATTCGCGTTCGCCCAGGCTCACGACGTTGCCATATTGGTCGGCCAGAATTTGGAATTCGATGTGACGCGGCTTCTCAATGAATTTTTCCATATACAGGTCGCCATTGCCGAAGGCAGCGGCTGCTTCGGACTGGGCGGCCTTGAACAGCGCAGGCAGTTCCTCGTCGCTGCGCACAATGCGCATGCCGCGCCCACCTCCGCCGGCTGACGCCTTGATGATCACGGGAAAGCCCACCTGCCGGGCCCATTCGGCCGCCTCGCCCTCGCTGCCAAGAATGCCTTCGGAGCCGGGAAGAATCGGAACGCCGTGGCGCTTCATCTCCGCGCGGGCCTTTTCTTTTTCACCCATCAGGCGGGTAATCTCGGGCGGCGGGCCAATGAACTTGATGTTGCTGGTTTCGGCCACTTCGGCGAAGTTGGCATTCTCCGCCAGCAAACCGTAACCGGGATGGATCGCGTCCACATTGCTGATTTCGGCAGCGCTGATTACCGAGGGGATATTCAGGTAACTTTGCGCGAGCTGCGGCGGGCCGATGCAGATGGCTTCGTCCGCGAAACGAACGTGCAGAGAATTGCGGTCCGCCTCACTGTAAATGGCGACCGTGCGGATGCCCAGTTCTTTGCACGCGCAGATGATCCGCAGGGCAATTTCGCCACGATTGGCAATCAGAATCTTGTTGAACATTAGGAGATCTTGTGGAGGACGGGCATCCACGCCCGTCGGCGCAACTACTTTTTACGGATCGTAAACAGTTCCTGTCCGTACTCGATGGGCTGGCCGTTGTTCACCAGCCTTTTCACGATCTCACCCGCCACATCGGACTCGATCTCATTCATCAACTTCATGGCTTCCACAATGCAGAGCACCTGGCCCGCTTCCACGGTATCTCCCGGCTTGACGAACGGCGGCGAACCGGGCGAGGGAGACTCGTAGAATGTGCCCACGATGGGCGAGCGAACGATGTGCAATCCTTCGTCCACCGGAGCGGCTGCAGTTGGTGTGGCGGAGGATGCCGGGGCAGACGTTGCAGCCGGAACGGCAGCCGGCGCCGAATGGACGACAACTGCCGGCAGCGCAGGAGCGGCCATGGTGATGCCATGCTCGCCGGCGCGCTTGATGCGCACCTTCACGTCACCGCGCTCCAGTTCGAACTCGGCGATGTCTTTCTCGATTAAGAACTCAATGAGTTCCTTCAGCTCTTTTTGATTCATCGTTCGCGGCGGGGCCGTTTTGGTTCCAGCGCTGTGCTCTAAGAAAGCCGAATGCCTGCAGCTGGGGTTCACCAGACCAGGCACTGAAAAAATCAAATCGTTATAAGTTCTTTCGGCGTGGGAGTCAGAACCTCACACCCGCGCTCGGTGACCAGCACCATATCCTCGATGCGTACACCACCTTTGCCTGGCACATAAACGCCTGGCTCGATAGTGATCACCATTCCGGACTGCAAAGCTTCTGTCTGACCTGCGGCGATGCGTGGAGCTTCGTGGATCTCCAGTCCCACACCATGACCGGTGGAGTGCGTAAAGAACCGGCCGAAGCCTTTCTTTTGCAGTAGCTTGCGAGCGGTCCCATCGACCTCCGCCAGCTTGGCTCCCGGCTTTACCGCTTCCACGGCTCGCTGCTGTGCTTCGCGCACCGCCTCGTACATGCGGCGGGCATCGGCCCCCGGAGCGCCCACGTGAACGGTCCGGGTCATATCAGAACAGTAGCTGGCGAGTATAACACCAAAGTCGCACACCACGAATCCGCGGCGAGGGATGGCGGACCTGGAGGCTCTCCCGTGAGGCAGCGCCGACCGTGGTCCGGAGGCGACGATGGTTTCGAAAGACATCGCTTCCACACCCGCCCGTCGTGCTGCATATTCCATTTCGGCCGCAACTTCGGTCTCGCTCACACCAGGGCGGATTGTCTTTAGGGCCACATCGAACAGCTTCGCTCCTTGCGCTACCGATTTCCGCAAAAGTCGAATCTCGTCCGCATCCTTGATGATTCGTAGCTGCTCAATAAGGGAAGGAGACTCTCGCAATTTGATGCGCGAAGGCAGAACCTTCTTTAACTGCCTGCGAGATGTGACCGTAAGATGATCGCCTTCAATGCCGAGGGCCTTCACTCCCCACGTTTTGCTGTTTGCTGCCAAGGCTTCACCCGAAGCCAACAGCGGCGACTTATTAACGATCGCCAACTTCGCTCCGCGAACTTCGTTTCTGGCTTGCTCCGTGTAACGTCCGTCGGTGAAGAATAGAAGTTTGGGTTGGGTGACTACGAGCACAGCGGCGCTGCCGGTAAATCCGCAGAGGTATTTGATGTTCGGAAGATGAGTGACCAGCAGAGCATCTAGTTCATGCTTGTCCAGCCGGCTCTGCAATCTGGCTTGGCGGCCTTGATAGTCCATTGCCGCCAGTCTAGCAGGCGCGCGTCAGCCCTTAGGCATCCCCGGCTTCTTAGTAGAAAAAGTTCCCCAAAAAGACAAGACCGCCGGCTGCCTCATCGGCAACCGGCGGCTGTCTTACTGCTAACTCGCGGACTATGTCTGAACGATACGCGGAGTGATGAAGAAGATCAGCTCCTGGTTTGCAGTGCTGACCTGCGTGTGCTTAAACAGGTTGCCGAGGTACGGAATGTTTCCGAGCAACGGAACCTGGCTGACCTGCACCGAGTTGTTGGTCTGGATCACGCCGCCGATGACAACCGTTCCGCCATCGGTCACCAGCACCTGGGTGGTAGCTTGCTGCGTGATCAAGGTCGGGTTGCCCTGGATCGACTGACCGAAGTCAGGCGTGGTGTTTTCCACATCGACGTTCAGGAAGATCGTACCTTCCGACGTGATCTGCGGAACCACGGTCAGCCGCAGGAAGGCATCGACGTAAGTCACCGTGGGCGGACCGCCTAACTGCGCCTGGGTCACGATGGGAACGCGCACGCCCTGGCGGACCAGAGCCTGGATGTTGTTCTGCGTGACCACGCGCGGACGGGACAAAATCTTAACCAGGCCGCGAGACTCGGCCATGGTCAGGATGGCATCGATCCGAACATTGTTGGTAGCGTTAATGAAGTTGATACCGCTAGTGGGGCTGGTCACGCCCAAGTTCGAGAACAGCGGAATCTGTTCGCCGGTGGTCGGCGTAGGCGCGGACGTCCCGATAATCGGGTAGAAAGGCGACAAGCCAAAGGTCGCGGTTGGCGTCGTACCCACCGCGCTGGCGCCGCCAAGCGCCGTGGTGGTGTTGCCCCAACCGAAGCCCAGCTGGGTGCCGATGTCGCGGGCGAAGCTGCGAGTCGCAGCCACGACCCGGGCTTCGATCTCTACCTGCTGGGTCTTGCGATCGAGTTGGGTAAGCAGCTTGTCAATGTCGGGAACCACCGAGGGCACATCGGTCACGATGATCGCGTTGGTGCGTTCGTCAGCGATCACGTCACCCCGGGCCGAGATGAACTTCTTGCAAGTGGGGACGAGATCCTTGGCGTGCGCGTAGCTGAGGAAGCGGGTGAAGGTTACCTTGTCCACAGCAAGCGCTTCAGCTTCGTGCTGGGCACGGCGCGCGTCAGCTTCGTGGCGCAGGGTTTCAACCGTGGCGATGCGCAGCACGTTGCCGTCGAGTTGCCGCGCCAGATCGTTGTTCTTGAGCACGATGTCCAGCGCCTGGTCCCACGGCACGTCATCGAGCACGATGGTCAACGAACCCTTGACGTTAGGATCGAGGACCACGTTCAACCCGCTGATCTCGTGGATCAGGCGGAAGAAGTCCTTGAGATCGACGTCCTTGAGGTTGACCGAAATCGGCTCGCCTGTGTACTTGGCTTCAGAGCTTGCCGCGTGCTGCACGGTCTGCGCCTTCTGCTCGGCCGCCAGGTTGACTGCCGGCTCAATGGGAGCAGGAGCCGGAGAAGACTGAGGCGCGTCCTGATGGGCCGCACTGGGCGTGGGCAACAGGCTGCCTTCCGGCTTGTCGACAAATTTGGCGGCCGCTTCGACGGCGCGCTCGGACTGGGCCGGAGTTTCGGCGGAGTTTTTCGCCTCATACTTGGGCTCTACGAAAACAAAGTCGTTCGCGCCCGGAACCGCGGAACCAGTTTGCTTCTCGACCGCCGGAGCCACCTTAGGGGTGGAGCTGCCCTGCGGCGCGGAAACCGGCTGAATGGCTGTGCGGTGCATGGAAGCCGGGGCCTTGGCCGTTTCCGGCGCGGAAACCGGCTTGGCGGTCTTCGCGGCGGCGGGATGCAGCTTGACCACCACCTTGCCGTCGGCGGCAGGCGCGATTTCATAGCTACAGGCGCTCAGCAGATCGATCACGACGCTGGTCGTCGGAGGAGTGTGTCCGTCCATCCCGATGCGCACGCCCTTGATGCCGTCGCTGTCCACACTCACTCGATTATGTGAGGTAGCAGTTACGGTGTTAGGCAGAGTCACCAGGACCCGGGCCGGAGAGTTCAGCGTGCTGACCGTGGGCACCAGTTGCCCATGGCCGGTGATCTCCACACTGACCCCATCGTTTCCGCGCATCACGTCCACTCTCTGCAGAGTGGCGTGGGTTGTGCCGTCCGTAGCCGCATTCGGCGTTTCCGCCGTTGCAACCAGAACCAGCAGCGGTAGCAAAACAACCAGCAGTTGCTTTCGCATTTCCCTTCTCCCCACGAGCTCGCCTCAGGCTGGCTCGTGATCAGTTCGTCAAATTCCTTGCAATTCCCCGGAGTTAGACCGCCGGGGTCGAAATCTTCTTGGTCACTTCCCGTTCAAACGGCTTGCCCAACTTGTCCTGCACGGTTTCCTTGAAGATGATCGAGTCGCCGGTGATCTTCACCACGTATCCGTTGAACACGGGATCGTTTTCGTGCAGGAAATATGCTTTGTTCAAAGCGTTGACCACGACCGCAATCATCCCCGACTCAGACTTCACCACGCCTTGCAGATTGATCTGGTCGATCGCCAGGCAACGTTTGCCAGTGCTGCAGCCGGAGCCCAGCATGGAGCGGTTGACGACCGGGCTCACAAACGGGTCGCGGCGTCCATTCGCTGCATAAGTCGGAACTTCTTCTTTCTTCGGCTCGACTGGCTTCTGATCTTCTGTTGCAGCCGCGGCGGGCTTGGGTGGTTCCGCTTTCGGTGCCTTCACTGCGATGGCGGTGGTTTTCTTCTTGCTTTTCTTCGGCGCCTTCGCAGGATTAAAGTCGGATACCGTGACCACCGTCGGCTTGTGGTTCTTCGCTTCAGGCTTGGCCTTGGCCGCAACCGGTTTGGCAGCCGCAGGCGCGCTCTTCGCAGCCGTAGCTGCAGGCTTTACTGCCGGAGCCGAAGCGGGCGTAGCCGCCTTCGGTTTCGCAGCTGAACTCGTCGTCTGACCAGCCGCCGCCAGCGCGGCGTTCTGATCGTTCACCTGCTTCTTCTGGATGTTTTGCAGAGTGCTGCGCGTGTCCTGAATGACATCCGGGTTCTGCGCCCAGGCAGCTCCAGTGGCCATTCCCAACAACAGAATTCCAGTGGTCAGTTTCATAACGCTCCCTTGGCTTTATTCGCCGGCGAAACGGCGGCCGGTACGGTGTCGTGACTGAAGAACGTCGAAGCCTTGCAGGTGGCAACGATGCTCTCGTTGCCCGCGTACTGATACGTGTGCTTGGTCTTGGCTTCAGTCGGCTTCTTCACGGTTGCTACCAGAACGTTGGAAATGTTGACGATACGCTCGAGTTTCGCCACGTGATCGAAGAAGCTAAGCACCGAGTAATACGGCCCGTCGATTTCGATTTCGAAGGGCACTTCGGAGTAGTACTCGTGCGTCGATACCGGATCAGCCGTGTAGCGGCGAATCTCGATTCCCGTTTTCGTGGCCTCGGCATCCAGCATGCGCATGAAGTTGTCGACTTCCTTCTCGTCGGGCACGATGCGCCGCTCGATTTCCAGTTGCTGCTTCAGATTGGCGACCTGCCGCTCCATGTCCTTCAGTTTCGGCTTGTAAGCTTCGAGTTCCGCGTTCTCGCGCAGCTTGGCTTGCAGATTCTGTTGCGCCGTTTCATTGGCGCTCCGCTGCGACTTGAATACGGTGTAGTGCAGTCCGGCGCTGACCAGTACCGCGCCCAGAACCAGGGCTGCCCACTGCTTGATACCCGGCATTTCGCTGAAGTTTTCCATTTCTCGGCCGCCTTTAGGACTTCACCTTTTGGCAAGTCAGGGTGAACTGAAATGCCTGCATCTCTTTGTAGGTTTCGTCCTGATAGCTTTCTTTGATCTCGATGTTCGTGAAGTGGCCTGACTTCTGCAGGTTCTCAATCAGGTTGGCCACCGCGTCGTTGCTGAGCGCCATGCCTTCAATGTCGACCGTGTTGCCTTGGTCTTTCATGGTGCTCAACCAAACCGCTTCGGTGCTGTTGACCGTGGTTCCGATGCTGTTCAACAGCTCGACCGGTCCGGATTGGCCGGCCCGCAGCTGGTCGATGACGTCTACGCGCCGCTTGTAGTTGTCGGCCTCGCGCTGCCGCTCCATGTACTTGGCCTTGACTTCGGCCAGTTCGCGGTTCTTCTGCTCCGCCGCCGCCATGTTCTTGGCGATCGTCTTGGCCTGTTTGTCGATGCGGTACCACTCGCCCGCGTTTAGCACGGCGACCACCACCAGCACGGCAAGAATTTTGACTTTCGGAGAACCGGGCTCGCCCATTTCCATGACGTTAGGCACGGAAACGGCAGCGCGCTTGTTCTTCGGTTTCGGCGCTCCCAGCAGATTGATTCGGATCATAGGTTTTCAAAACTCCTTAGTGCCAAACCTACGGCTACAGCTAACTGTCCGGCGTTTCTCTCGATCAATTCCACCCCAGGACCTTCCGCCGGTGGCGCAATCTTCTGAAACGGATTGAAGACTTCGACCGGCAGCGAGAACTCCTGGCGCAGGGCTTCGATCAACCCCGGAACTTTCGAGGAACCGCCCGCCAGATAGATCTTCTCGATATGCTCGCCGGCGGCGCTGGCACGGAAGAAGTCGAACGTCTTCTGAATTTCCAGCACGATGATTTCCGTCACCTGCTGAAGGATCGGCGTCTTCGCATCTTCGCTGACCGTACCGACTTTCTCGCCCAGTTTCAGCTTCTCGGCATCGTCGAAATTCAGGTCCAGCTCTTTTTGCAGCGAGTCGGTGTACTGGTGCCCGCCGACGCTGACGTCGCGCGGGAACAGCGGCGTCGTGCCCTTGACGATGTTGATGTTCATCACGCTGGCGCCGAGGTTCAGAAGCGCCACCACCTGGCCGGGTGCCGGCTCGTAGTTGAATTCGTAGCAGTTCTGTAAGGCGAGGGCGTCGATGTCCACAATAGCCGGGGTCTTGCCCGCCATCGAGAGCACGTTGGTGTAGTTGAGGATCTTGTCCTTCTTCACCGCCACCAGAAGCACGTCCATCTGCGGATTGCCGGCGTCCTCGGAGAGAATCTGATAATCGAGGTTGACGTCGGCCAGGTCGAAGGGGATGTGCTGCGCCGCTTCCTTCTGGATTGTCTCGGCGAGCTCCTGATCGCTCATCGAGGGCAGCGAAATCTTTTTCACAATGACGGAGTGGCCGCTGACTGCAGTGGCAACCGCCTTGGTCTTAATCTGATTGTCGGTGAACAGCTTGGCAATCGCGCTCGACACGGTTCCCGAGTCCACGATCATGGAGTCCACGACGATATCTGGAGCCAGCGGTTCCAGGCCGAGGTGCGCGACCTCAATTCCGTTGCGTCCCTTCCTCAGTTCCACTGCCTTGATGCTGGAAGAGCCCACATCCAGACCAACAATCGCCTTCGATCCGAATCCAAACATGTGCCCGCCTTTACTCTGCTCCGGCAGCTTTGGCAGCCGCCTTCGGTTTCTTGTTGCTCTTGCCTTCCATCTGGCTCGACTTTTCTTCCATCCATTCGTCGAGCTTCGATTTCTTAAAGCGCCAGCGATTGCCCAGCTTGAAAGCGGGAATCGTCTGCTCGCCGACGTATTTGTACAAAGTGTCCGGACTCACACCCAGGTACTGCGAAGCCTGGCGAATGTTCATGACTTCTCGCGAGTCGGCCATAGTTCCTTTCCTGTCCACAGAACGAAGGCCGCCGGTGGCGCGTCCTTCGTGCCACAGGGCTAAATTGGGAGAGAGGATCACTCAAAGAACTGCCTTTGAGTAAATCCAAGTGTCCCGAGCATACATCAGCCGGGAAATTCACGAGGTCGCAGCAAATTTCACGGTTTTGCTGGGTTTTTGCGGGTTTTCTGGAATCGGATTTTCTGACGTTGTGACACGTCTTCGATATGTTGTGCCCAATGTTCATGCGGCTACTACTGCTGGTATTTTTCTCGGAAGCGATCCTGTTCGTAACCGCGCCCTATAACCAAAGTATTAGAGACGGTACGAAGGTCGCAGAACGACCATGCAACTGCCTGAAATTGCAGGTGAATTCCGCTGGCAAACCAACCCGACTCCAGGTTGTCAAGGCTGATTCCCGACTCCTGGCTGTTGACTCCTCGCTTTCTGCTAAGCTGTCGGTTCACTTGCAGGAGGAACCGTGCGCTTTCTTGATCGCTTACAGCCTTTGGCCCTATTGGCCCTGCGCTTGTTGCTCGGAGTGGTAATGATCGGCCATGGATATGGCAAAGTCTTCCATGGCGGCCTGGCCCAGCATGTACAACGGGTAGGCAGCTTGGGATTGCCGGGGTGGCTCGCATACCCGTCGGCCTTTGCCGAGTTCTTCGGCGGAATGCTGGTGATTGCCGGCCTGTTTACGCGATGCGCCTCGCTGGCTATCGTGATCGATATGGCAGTCGCCATATGGAAAATTCATTGGAAGAACGGACTCCTGGCCAAGGGGGGAATGGAATTTCCTCTTGCCCTGGCTACCATTGCATTCGCGCTGATTTGCTTTGGTGCTGGGCCGATCGCCATGGATGCAATGCGAAGTGGCAGACGAACTATTTCCAAACCAAAGAAGGCGTGAGCCATTTCACTGTGCCCCCTGTGTCCTTCGTGGTTAATCTTTCAGCGGACACTTTCCACTAAACTGCCTGAAAGATGGACGACTCGAATCATCAATTCACACCGGCCGAGCTGCGCAAGCTGCGCAGTCTGAAGAATCCGCATGGCATTCAGCGTTTTCTCGACGCCATGCCGTATCACCTGGCCAACACCGCATGGTCGCCGCGGCAGGTGTTGAACGAGAACACGTCTCACTGTTTCGAGGGTGCGATCTTCGCCGCGGCGGCGCTGCGCGCGAACGGCTATCCTCCGCTGGTTATCGATCTCGAAGCCGATCACGATACTGATCACGTTATCGCGGTTTATCGCATGAAAAGTCATTGGGGTGCGGTGGCGAAATCGAATTACACCGGCTGCCGTTATCGCGAGCCGGTCTATCGGTCGTTGCGGGAGCTTGCGATGAGCTATTTCGACGTGTATTTCAACCTGCGGGGGGAGCGCACCTTGCGCACTTTTTCGCGCCCGGTGAATTTGAAGCGCTTCGATCCGCAGAACTGGATGACCACGGAAAAGCACGTATGGTTCATCGCGAATTACCTGTTTACTATCCGCCACCATCGGCTGCTCACGCCGGCGATGATTAAGAAGCTGCATCGGCTGGACAGCCGCTCGTTTCGTGCCGGATGCCTGGATCGTGCCGAAAAGTGAACACATCGCTGTCGAAAAGAGCACAACTCAAAGGAACCAGCCGGGTTTCATCCTCGTAAGTATGTTCATGCGTCTCCTCCGAGTTGTGCTCTGCCTTTGCCTGTCTGCCATCGCTCTCGGACAAACTCTTTCCCCGAAGACTCTGGCACTGACGGAGGAGCAGATTCGCGACCTCATTCGGCACTCCGCCGACAAGGACCTGGAAAATGACAAGAAGCAGCGAGACTACACCTACGTCGAGCGCCAGGAGCTACGCCGTTTGAATGGCAAAGGCGAAGTGAAATCGACCGAGATCAAGACTTATGACGTGATGGAGATTTACGGCGAGCAAGTGGAGAAATTGATCGCCAAGGATGACGTGCCGCTCTCCGATAAAGAAGCCAGGAAGGAAGACGACAAGATCCAGAAGCTGATTGATAAGCGCAAGAACGAGTCCGAGGAGGGCCGAGACAAACGGTTTCAGAAAGAAGAAAAAGAACGTGAAGACGAGCGCAAATTCGTGCGCGAGGTGGCCGACGCTTATCACTTCACCTTCGTTAGCATGGAATCGTTGGATGGCCGCGAAACCTATGTGATCGATTGCGACCCACGGCCGGACTTTCAACCGCACATGAAGGAGTCGAAATTCCTGTCCAAGGCACGCGGCCGGATCTGGATCGACAAAGATGATTCGCAACTGAGAAAGCTGGATGCCGAATTCATCGACACCGTCTCGGTAGGACTGTTCCTGGCGCGAATTCACAAAGGGTCGCGTGTGATCTTCGAGACGACTCGGATTAATGACGAGGTCTGGCTGCCTCAACATGTCAGCGTGAAAGCCGACGTGCGGGTTGCGCTGGTGAAGAATTTAGACCTCGATATCGATGTGACGGATCGGGATTACAAGAAATTTCGCGCCGACACAAAAATCACGCCACTGGGGGAAGCGAACCAGCCCTAGCTCTCTCCCAAAAATCTCTCATTCCGACCGAAGTCAGTTGGCTTGCGCCGCAGGTCAACCGGCGAGTGGAGGAACCCGCTGTTCCTTTTGACAATCAAGCGGAAATGAAAAAGCTCCTCTCGTCGAAGCGAGAGGAGCCGGCAGAGACCAGCTTAGAAAGTCAGTTTTGCCGCGAACTGGACTCCTCGCGGACCGCCGCCGCCAAGGAATGGATTGCCAATGCCCACGTCTCCCGTTGCGGTGAGCGCGTAGTATCCGCTGTGCCGGCCCGTGGCAAGATCAGGAGAACCGATATCGGCGATGAAATTTGGCATCTCTGGATTGGCAAAATTTGGATGGTTGAACAAAT
>Ga0335081_10005232_pt1 | contig 20534 bp, 27 predicted proteins | sample Lox_Sample_35_FD_206713 | JGI IMG/M metagenome (GOLD analysis project Ga0335081, IMG submission 206713) | Soil microbial communities from Loxahatchee National Wildlife Refuge, Florida, United States - Lox_Sample_3.5 | ecosystem: Environmental > Terrestrial > Soil > Wetlands | place: USA... | reverse complement strand
GCCGCAATGTTGACTCACACCGATGGCTTGTATTGCATTGCAAATATTCGCGGTGGAGGTGAATTCGGTGAAGATTGGCATAATGCTGCTGTTCGAGAAAAGAGGCCTGTTGCATTCGCCGATTTTGAGGAGTGCGGACGGTATCTCATTCGAGAAGGGTGGACAAAGAAAGAGAGGCTTGTCTGTGAGGGTGCCAGTAATGGCGGTGCATTGGTGGGAGCGGTTATGAATCGTGCCGGCGAAGAGATCTTTGGTGCTGGTGTTGCCAGAGTTGGGTATGTCCCACACCTCTGTTCCATGAGGAATTACAGTTCTTATTCGTGGTAGAGTCCTTGACCTTTTGAGGTACCATGTGTTCACGATCGGATACGCTTGGAAACCAGATTACGGAGATCCGGATGTAAAGGAAGATTTCGAGTTTATTTATAAGTGGTCGCCGTACCACAACGTCCGAGACGGGAGCGAATACCAGTACCCCGCTGTCCTTCTCGAAACCAGCGATCATGACGACCGAGTGTATTATCCTCTCTCAAATCCCTTCTAATATAAGTGTGCCTTTGCATTCTTTCAAGTATGCCGCTGCTTTACAGCATTCCAATGGAAAGACGAATAAAGCTCCTTTACTTTTGAGACACCATGTCAAAGCTGGGCATGGAGCTGGGAAACCGACGAAGAAGGTTATAGAAGAGGCTAGCGAGAGATTTGCTTTCATGATGCGGGCTACTGAGGCAGAATTCGTCCCTCGAGTACAAGTTTCTAGATGCGCGAAGATGTGATATTGTTCATGCTTTAGATGCTAGAGCAAGGATGGAATTATGTGACATACAAATCCAGTAGAAAAGGTTGATTGTATAGACGAGGAGAGTTTGCAAGCGTTCTTCTTGAGGGTCTGTCCGCTTCTATATAACTCGATTCGAATAAAAGCGCCAAAATTTTGAAAAAAAGGTTTCAATAGGGTTATATATAGGAGAATCTCGGCCGACAAAAAAAACATTCCGTTACATCGATGCAACCGTGGGCCATAACGTTTCTGGGAACCTCGTCTGCCTCACCAAGTTCCACTCGGAACCACAGCTCTCTTGTCCTGCGAATATCATCAGGGGACTTGTATATGTTCGACTGCGGTGAGGCAACTCAGCATCAGCTCGGAAAGATCTCCCTAAAACGCAGTCGAATCACCCGCATTTTCATAACGCATATGCATGGTATTAAAGAACAAGGGAGCCGTGCTAAAGATAAGGCGACCACATGTTTGGCTTGGCTCCCCTGATAGCTGGAATGCTTAACGGGCTTGGGGGTTCAGCGAATGACACAAGAGTCGAGGATTCCCTAGCCTCCACGCCCATTGAAATTTTCGGTCCAAAGAATTTGAGAGGTTTATTACGGACGGTTTTACGAGGAACATATACGAAGTTGCAAGGACGATATGTCGTGCATGAACTCCATTTCCCCGGCGACACGCCCCCAAAATACGAGATTGGCGAGCTGCATCCAAACGAACTTCCAGGTCAGACCATCGAGCAAACAAGCCCAGGGCTGTGGGAGGATTTCATTCATGATGACGAAATTAATATCTCCGCCGGCGAAATCGCTCATTCAATTCCCTGTCTTGGCTTTGTTATTCAAGAACAGCCCTTGCCAGGCAAATTAACGTCCGACCTCGTGAAAACCTATCTTGAGAAGATCAACTCCCATCGTCTCCCGAAAAACACACTCTCTCAAATCCAAAGTGGTCAAATTATCATTCTTCCCACTGGCGAGCAATTAAATCCTCCCCCAACGCGACCAGGGCGAAAAGTCGTTATCCTTGGAGACACTTACGATCCTTCCAGATTAATCACCCTGTCCAAAAATGCAAATGTAGTGGTCCACGAAGCTACGAACGCATATATTCCCGATTTAGATGGCGACATGTCGCTTGGCTCGGTGGAAGAACGGACAATAAGCAGAGGACATTCAACACCACAAATGGCTGGGAAATTTGCGACTGCTTGTTGTGCAAAGGTATTGTTATTGAATCATTTTTCGCCGAGATATACAGATGAGGGCGAGCCACTTACAAGGAAGAATGGATGGTTGAAAGAAGGACATGAGACGGGTGTCATGGCGCAGATACGGGAGTTGGCAAAGACGGAATTTAGTGGTCCGGTTGTGTGTGCTAGAGATCTCTGGAGCTGGGAAATCACGGATAAAGCATAGCGTTCGCCTCCAACTGACAATGTGAATTGGAATATATAATGCACGATCAGAAGGGGCTAGAACTACAGGGTAAGGCTACAGAATGTGAAAACAGTTTTATAGTATACAAGAGGCTTTTCAGTTGCCTGGCCAATACGTATAGTTGTTCGTGACTTCGGCGTTGTCAAAGATGAGTGGAACACTCGAGTCAACAGGCCTCTCAGGCCAAGCGCGATCCAAGCCATCCCATATCGTCACCCTGCCATAATCCGCATTTCCACTTTTGACGAGATAACCAATCTCGTCGGCATCATCTGCAACAGGGTAAATCCTCGTGGTCAAACAGAATACGCCGTTGGCATAGATCTCGATGATGGAATTATCGACAAAGACGTTGAGCTCGAGGGTCTGGAGTTTTCTGCCGACGTGCCACAACCGGAATTTGCCAGTATCGGTCGCGTTATTGAATTGGTAATAGAGCGAACTCTTGGACCGCCTAACCGAGATCTCTTCGTTGGCGACGTCGATGTAAATATCGGTTTGCTCACAGGTCGTAGGGGATCTGCGGACTGTGAGGCCGGCAACAGATGTGTCTGTCACATCGATAGAGAGTGACAATTCATAGTTGGAGGACTTTGCTGTATACATCCATTCGTATCCGGCGGAACCCATGCTTTGAGCTGGGAAACACTTTCCCGTTGCGGTCTTTCGAAGTTTTGAGAGTTCTGGGACTGGAGCCTGTCCGAGTGTCTATGGTCAGATGGAGGGGTAACACAAAGATGTACTCTGATGGTGTACGTTCCGTCACTGGCTTGAGAAGCATCCCAAGATCCGTTTTCGGTGGCTGAAGAATCCGTTACTCCCTCAAGGTAGTTAACTGTGAGCACTCGAGGAAGACCCAAGCTCCCTCGCCATCCCTTCGCATTCACTCCATAGCCGTTATCATCTTCATAAATCCAATACCAGATCAGCTGTCTGTCACAGGTTGGATCTACAACACCGAGATATGCATACGTCTCCCCCCAATCCAAAACTCCTGACATCCTCGGCGTGAAAACCCCAGAGGAGTCGACCGTCCCAGCAGTCCAGAGAGGCCAATGGTTCTCATGATCGGCTGTACCATCCGGAAGTTCTCTTCCTCCTTCAGTCCCATACGAGATGACACTCAATGGTGGGCCTTCTTTCGTCGGCAGAGATCGATACCCTCCCATTTCAAAGTTGAATCCGTAATTTCCGCTGAACGGACTCCAAGAGACATTGGCTGTGGATTGAAACAAATAACCGATAAAGTCGAACCCTGTCATATTGGGACTTTGGGCACGGTACAAGAGCAATCGACCGCCGGACTTGGGTCGCTCCCCGGATGAAACAGTGGCGTAAATTTGATCGACTGAATCGCCTAGAGCAGACGCAAGGTTGGCATCTCTGAAACATAATGGATCTCTCCAGCCGGTAACATTGAGTTCGGGAGGCGGATGGGGGATGACTGGATTTCCTTCGTATTTGATCCATGTGACTCCGTTGTCGGGGGTGTAGGCGATGGATTGAGTTTCTGATTGAGGTTTGTACGAGATGTTCCAGGCGATGGGAAGATGCTGAACGGAGGTGTACATTGCAGTTGGGAAACCCATGTACCCGTCTTCGACCGTAGCTCCAGAGAATAAGCCGAGATGGTCGTATGAGCCTGGCGGGCCGGGGCCAATTACTTGAGTATTTTGCCATCCAGCGCCAGCATCAACCCAATAGATCATATCGTCGGAGAATGCGCCGCCAATGGAGATATTTCCTGTCAGTAAGATGTGTGAAAGTCAATAGGCACCCGGATTAATGTGATTCGGATGATACTGGTACCCCAAGAACCATCTCTTTGCATTCGTATCATAATATCCAATATTGGGATCTCTCACTTAGTACGGGAAGTACCCTACACTCAATACCATTTTGCCAGGAATTAGGAGCTCCCATATGGTAGCCAGGACGCCACTTTACAAAATACGAATTGTTCGCCGCGGTGTTGAGGTCAATGAGGGGTTGACCCGCAGCCGGACAACTCCCGCCAGCCGCAGCAATCGAGCTCAAAGACAGGGGAGCAAGCAAATATTGAAGTGGTTTGAATAGCATTGTGACGCACACATGTTCCTCGACCAGGGCTCGCAAGCTCTTATTATACATTATGCGGGGGAGACCGAGTTGGACGCTAAAATAGAGTTATGCAAATTCCGCGTTTCCGTGATGGGGGCCGCTCTCGGTGGATTGTTCGAACCCTCAGGAAATGAATCGCCCATCCAATCGCCTCGGTGATCGGAGGGACGGGACACGAGCAAGTCCAGATGACATGATAATTGCGGAGAATTCCACGTCGCCAATGCATACCATTTTCGTCGACGCGGGAAATGATCGATCGAAAGTTTAAAACCGTCTTGGGAAGGTTACTGCAGGTGATCTGGGACGCGGAATGCGCGCGATCTGGAGAGTCGAATTGATGCACACCAAGTTTCAAGGCAAACGAGCGAACTTGCGCCTCTCAATCAATTTATTCCAGACCCGAAATCACCAGGGTATACCAAAACTAGCGTCTCTAAACAGTTCTAGATCCTTGATTCCGTATTGACAGATTGGACAGTTCGTTTAATTCTATTCCCTCCATCTGTTGAGACGGGCCGCTTGGATCGCCTTCCCCGCTCCGATTTTCCTCGCGTTTTGTACTCGCTTTCATCGCCCCTTGAACCCGTCCTACCAAGTCATTTCGCAATTCGTCCGTCTCGAAATGGATATCTCTCTAATAATTAGGAGGGATTCACCGAAGGCGGGTCCAACCTGCCGCAGCCACCGTTTCAAATCGCTGGTAGACCAGTTCTCAGGATCTGAAAATGAGCTCAAAGAGTATAGCGCATTGGAACCGTTGCCACGAGGTTCTAGCTTCTTCAGAGTCTCTCGGTTACCGACAGGAGAGTCTGAGAAGAGGGTGAAGACCGTCGTGCCCACGATGATCCCGACAAATGTAAAAAAGAAGATCTTTTCGTTGAAGACACGGTCGATGGGGGTTGTCCAGGCCATCCCCCTTGCTGTCGTTGCGTTGCACGCCAGGATCTAATCGAATGATGCGACAATTTGAGGCGGCCCGTGATCTACGTGGAATGCGGCTTTTTTTAGGGTACGGCCGGTTAGGTCTATTCCGTGACTGTTTCTCCTAGCCCTAGATCACGACTCTTCCATTTTATTACTACCCGCTGTGGAAATCGCTATAGTCGAGGCCAGCGATTCAGAGAGGTGCTTTTATCCCACCGTTTGGTTCTCTAATTTGGAAGAATTCAAAATGCCAAAGCAGGTCCAAGATATCAAACAATTCCTCGAAATCTGCCGTCGCAAGGACGCTAAATGTATTTTCCCCCCAAAGTTGTACCATCTAACAAATCTAGCCGCCCGAATCCAAAAATCCATCTCCAAACTCACGGCGCAGAACCAGACAAAGTTTAAAGTACGCTGCAGCCGATTTGTCTATACTCTTGCCATCGATGATTCAGACAAAGCCGATAAGATTAGACAGAGTTTACCTCCTTGTATGTTTCCCCCATTAACATTCACGGGATTTTTTTTGACTGGTAGCCCTGAAAGTTGAGGAGACTAGTGCTCAGAAGAAGAAGAGCAAGAAATAGATGTTTTGAGTGGGCCATCTTCTTTGGGGAGAAGCATATTGGGATTAGCAAATCTTAGCGAATTTGACATCTCGAATGACATTGTACAACGGGATCGAATGTATTATTGCTTGATGACAACGACCTGGCGACAATTACGGGGCTGCATGTTAGAATTTTTGACCGGATTGCCAACTCCTGCGTTGCTTGTCGCTTGGTTGTCCACTCTCGTGTTCCGTGGCGAGCAAGACGCTACTACCCGGTTCATGAAATTGCGTGTCCAGTCCGTTCCGTGAAACAATGTGGTCAATAGATGATATTTATCATTCATGCATGTCTACGCCATGAACAGATTCCCAAGAATATATGCCATGTCTACCTTCCGATCTTCGTCTTCGTAGGACCTTTGTTCCTCCGTCGTTCACCTCCATTAACCTTTTTCCCTCTCCGAATGGATTTGATTTTCTCTCCATTCCTTTCATTAGCGATTCAAATCGCAAATTGAGCATACCGATACTTCTCCGTCTGCAATAAAATATACCGTCTCAATCGTACAGGAATATCCTTCTCCTTCAAAGACTTTCCATCGGCTTTAAACAATGCTCGCCACGTCTGGTCCGAGTCAATCATTTCTGAATAAGTCAGGGCGGGAGGGTACTTTAATCTTGTCTTCGCACTCTTTGGCAGCATCACGACCTATCCGCTCCAGGAACGTCTTTACGTTGGGTATTTCAGCTGTGTATCATTAGCTCTCACTCCCTTGGATGCACGGTTACTTGAGGGTGCGGGGATTGTTCGCTTTCGGAGTAGGGATCGATCGAGGTGGAGGAAGGCGGTCTGGTTGGCCATAATTCGCATGCACTGCATTACGAGGCTTTGACGGATACACTGAGGAGATAGGAATGACCGTATGCGTGATGGTATGAGATGACGTAGCATTGATCCTGCCGTGCCGAAGCGTCGCTGTGGATGGTGTTTGGTAGAAAATCACTCACAGAAAGATAGCCGCGGAAATATCACCGGCTAGCCGTTCGGATAACAGACAAACCGACAAGAAGTTCGAGACAAATCCTAGAACCCGACGTAATAAATTCAATTGATACAACCAAGGAAAAACACCCCGAATCCACTAAATACAACAGCCCAAGCTCAAAGAGAAAGGACATTTAAATGTCCAAGAGATAAGTGACCAATATCAACCCCTCCACATATTTATAGGATCCGCATGACCTGGACCGGCAATAGAAAGATAATGCAAAACAGCCCCAAAACCCATTCCAAACGTCCCAGTCCCAAGTGTTCGAGCAAGTTGAAAGGGTTGAACGATTCGAATCCAGGGATTTGTATACATGAGTCCGATTAAAAGACCGCAACCGCCAAACATGACAGAGTACTTGTCACAGCGATTTTGTGCCGAGTTATTCGTAAGGCTATCAAGTCAGTAGCAATCCAGAACACATGGCTTTTAAATGAGAAGGGGTTTGAGTACCGAAAGGCACGATCAAAGTTCCGTATTGGCTCAGAGGTGTTGAGGATATAATACCCCGCACTCGTAGTCAGAACGGCCGAAGCAGCCGTAACAACAAGATTCCCGACGAAGAACTGCGGTAGCGCGTTCTTCAATCTTGTGCGGTAGATAGCAGTCTGAATGACCGACGCAATAATACTCCCCGCTTCTGCTCCTAACCACAAATGTTGAACATGGCACACACGAAGAGAGGGAAAACCTTTGAAGGCGATATGGGTGAGGACGATTTTGTTGTTTGTCGCGTGGTCTTCTTCGCGTGGAACCCATTTGATCACAGGGGCTACAGGGCCTTGAGGTTCTGCAGGATTGGTGCCCGTCATTTCGATGTTTTGAGGAAAGATGGCAGCGAAGGTTGTTTTACGGCTGGCGCCTGCTGTTGGCCTGGATGCGCGGCCGAATTTGGCAAGGTCGGCGATCGAGAAAACCCAAGCGACTTTGATATTTCTTCGACATTTTGGATGTATGCTTAAATCGCTGTTCTGGGGAACCGTCTACTGTTCAGCCTGCGATTAAGGCGAAATGTTATACGGAAAGCAAAGTCATAAACTCCAACTTGTGACTATAGGCAACTGGCAATTTTGACGGCAAGTCGGGCACTTGTTCAACAATAAGGGTCTCTAGAACCACATCGCATAACACCAAACGTTAGAGACGACATCATCAATATCCAAATCACCGCAAGAATCAAGGTTGAAAGACCTCGGATCGGAATAATGGAATTAGCCGTTAATCAATCGGTCTACTACACATCCGTCCTCGACATTCCGTCCCTATCACCGCGATTTCTCTTCAAATATTTCAATGATGCTCCTCGATTGCAGTCCCCAATCTCTTTTGTTCTCCCTGAACACCATCCTTCCACTTTGATACTCTCACCGTAGCGGTAGCCCGTCGTTCCGCGGCAAGGCGTTTATCTTCTTTCAGGGCCCGGCGGACTGCTCGGGCAGCAATTGCTGCGTAGCGATTATAGGTGAAGACGTTCCGCCAGGCAAATGCCATTGGGTCGGAGTGCGAGAGGATTGCCCGAGGATGATGGGGCGATGGTTGACGTGGGGACGATGTTTTTGGTCCCGAGGTTAGATGGACGTGCGGAAAAGAAGGGGATCGCCGGAAACTTTTTTGGAAACTTTCACCAGCCGAGCTTTGCACCTCCAAGAGGACGGACACCCTCGGGACACCATGCAGCAGTTCTGCAAAACCATGCCAAGGCACGCGCTGTCTCGGCTGAAGTTATGGAGACAATATGCAACCCTCGCTGCGGAACTCAAACCCGGCGATTCTCTTAACGGGTTCACCGTCAAACAGGCACGATCACCCTCCCAATACGATAGAAGGCAGGCAGGCAGGCTAACTCGGTCGTCTCGGACAGGTGAAAGAAGTGCCAGAGTTTGAGCTGGTGGCTGCGCAGCTGTCGCATGACAAGACTGGGGCAGAACATTTGCATATTGCTCGACAGGATAAGAACAATGTCTTCGCTATTGGATTCGGCACCCCGTCCATGAATAGCACCGGAATCGCCCATATCCTTGTAACTCAAGCCATTATTATCGAATATATCTGACATGAGGAACATACCACGCTATGCGGGAGCAAGCAATATCCCGTTCGAGATCCCTTCTTCAAAATGCTCAACAGAAGTTATGCTCATTTCATGAATGCATTCACTTGTACATCCCCTTCGCAATAACTCAAGGTTGAGCAAAACAGCCCAAGATCACACCTTTTATCCGTTCGCCACAACAAACACGGTAGACTATGCAAACCTGCGATCCGTCTATCTCGACAGCACATTGGACCCTCTTCTTCGAGAACTCGATTTCCGCCAGGAGGGCTGGAGATTAGAACATGCAGACCCGAAAGATGCTTCCACGCCGATTGTCCTCAAGGGTGTCGTCTTCAATGAAATGAAGGGGGTCATGTCCGATGCTGGATCACTCTACTTTGAAGAATTTCAAAAGTATATGTATCGAAATACGATATATGGATGTAATAGTGGAGGGAATCCCCTCGACATCCCCGCTCTAACCTACGACGCACTCAGAAACTTTCATAGATTTCATTATCACCCTTCAAATGCTAAAACTTTTACTTACGGTATCTCAAAAAAGCTCTAAAGTTGATGACAAGGCGACATTCCTTTAACGAACCAACTGGCCCCGCTCGATGAACGATTCAGTCAATTCTCCCCATTCAGCCGTGACCAATTCTCACAACGGGCACCTCGCTTCTCCTCTCCGCAACGAATAGAAACAACATGCCCGCTCGATCCCCTCACAGATCCCGAAAAACAAAACGTCATTTCCATCTCCTTCCACGCAAACGAACTTTCCGCAGGACAATTCGATCATTTTGCCCTCAGCGTGCTCGTTTCTCTCCTAACCTCGGGCCATTCGGCGCCCCTGCAAAAGGCCCTTCTCGACACCAATATTGGGACCGATTGGAGTCCGAACGCAGGACACCATACCTTTGGCCAGACGGCGTATATCGCTCTCGGCGTTCAGGGTGTTGCCAACGGTAACGAGGGTCTCGCCGAATCAGAAATCCTCCGGGTATTGGAAGAGGTGGCGCACTCAGGGTTCGAGGCAAATCGGATCGAAGGGGTTTTACATCAAATGGAACTGAGTATTAAACACAAAAACGCCAATTTCGGAACGAGTTTATTATGGCTCACCACGTCGTCATGGTTCGATGGCGTCGACCCCATTGAAAAGTTACAATGGACTCAGCGCATCGAACGGTTGCGCCGGGAAATTGCTGCCGGTCCATTCTTTCAAAATTTAATCCGCGAGTACCTTTTGGACAATCCGAGTCGACTGATATTAACAATGCGGCCTGATCCAGTGTACGATGAAAAATTTAAGGCGAAAGAAGCTGCTCTTCTCACTGAAAAGCTTGAAAACTTAACTGAGGAGGGGAAGATGCGGGTGTATGAACAAGGAATGGCGTTGCTTGAGGCCCAGGAGAAGCCGGATAATGTATCAGTGTTACCGACATTGACGGTGCGGGATATCCCTGTGAAGGGAGAGATGTATCCCATTGAAAAAGAGACAGTGAGGACGGTTCCTGTGCAATGGCGGATTGCACCCACCAATGGGATTACATATTTCACATCGTTGAGCTCGTTGGATGGGCTGCCGCAGCATCTCAAGCCTTATGTCCCGCTTTTCGCGGATGCGTTGAGTAGTCTTGGAACGATAACGAAGAGTGCCAGTGAATTCGAGGATGAGATTAATCTTAAGACTGATGGGATCTCGGGACATGCCAATGTTGTCACGAATCACTCTAGTATACTAACTTTCTTCGATTTGAGCTCATTTTAGATCTCGGGGACATGCATGAATACTTAATGGTCACCACCGCTTGTCTCGATAAGAACGTCCCTGCTATGTACGATTTACTTCGACAGTTCATGACGGAGACGAACTGGGACAACGAAAATAAGTTGGATAGTCTTATCAAGAACAGTGCAAGTGGCGTGGTGAATTCCATCGCAAACGCGGGCAGCAAGTTCGCGAGGTTATATGCGTCGTCGATGTTGACTCCTGCTAAGGTTTGTTCATTTTTATGTCGCAGGTGTGACCGGATAGGTGGTGGACGAACTCATGGGAGGACTGTCTCAAATCCGTTTGTTATGTCAAATGGCTAGGTGGAACGAGTATAAAGAAGTGATTGTAAAACTTAAGGTACCTCCACGGAATGACCGATCAACCTGATGTCAGGAAATTGCGTCTTTCGTTCTGACCCAAAAGCCATTGCGAGTGGCTATTACTTGTGGCCATGACATCCAGGCCGAAAACCGTGAGGCACTGGCCTATCTCTTGAACACGCTGCCTTCATCAACTCCTCGTGCGAAGTCTCCCGTCCCACCCCTCAGGAGTCTCCCCTCGCAGGCCTTCTTCTCGCTTCCCTATGCTGTCAACTACTCTGCACTCACGTTAAAAGGAGTTCCCTATACTCACCCGGACGCCGCAACCCTCCGCGTCCTCGCAAACATGATTGATCAGAAACGGATTCATCCTGAAGTCCGTGAAAAAGGCGGCGCTTACGGAGGTGGAATGGGCTACAATTCTCTCGACGGGATTATTTCCTTTTCTTCGTATCGTGATCCCTCATTTGCACGATCACTGCAAGTGATGAAAGACGCTGGACGCTGGACCATGGAACAGACTTTTAATGACGAGACTCTGGGGGAAATGAAGTTGAGTATTTTCAAGGACGTTGATGCGCCAAAGGATTTGAAACGGGAGGGAATGGTCGAATTTATTTACGGAATCACCGATGAAATGAGACAGACGTACCACCGCCTTTGATTGTAGTGACTAATCGGGACAGTTGGAGACAACGGGCGTTGGCGGTGACGTTGGATCAAGTCAAGGACGCGGCGCAAAGGTACCTTGTCGAACCTACGGCAAAGGGTCTTACGAGCGCCGCTGTCCTTGGCGAAATCAACGAAGCCATTCTGAACGATCCAGCATGGGAAAAGTTCGATTTTGATTTGTCGCTCGGAGAGGAGAGCGAGCATGGGGTCGAGGTGGTTGCAGCTCCGTAGCCCGCTACCTCTGTATGACATGGAGCCTCAAGATCCGAGGAATAGAGATTACCCCACTTCCCAACTCCAACGTACGGTCCGATTTTCCGCCGCGCATCGACGATACCTCTTCAAGCATCTTTCATTATCCCGGCCCCCTCTTTTGGGAGGCTGTGGATTCCGGAAGAATCCATGCTTGGGGAGCACTAGAAGTGCGCTATATGAAGTAACTTGCTACACATTTCCTGGGCTTCCAACAGATCCACGACTTGGTAGGACAAAGTCGGAGGACTATCGGGAAGCCCACATCTCATTTCGGGTGTTAAAAGAATAAAGATCAATGAGAGATAAGTGTAAAGAACGAAACACCGATTCCTTTGATTTTGTATGATTTTGCCACTATCAAATGAAAAGCACAAATTCCTACAGGTTATGAAACATCATAATTCATACTAACAATCCTCCGCAATCGACACGCAACCGCACTTATTCGTCGTCAGAGTCCTCGAAGCCCCTTTGGTTACCCTGCTGCTGCTTCTTCTTCTTGTGCTTCTTCTCAATGTGTCCGGCAATCCCACCGACAATAGCACCGAGCAACGCACCTTCCTTGCCACTGTGACCTGTCAACTTGCTGCCAATTCCGCCGAGGAGAGAGCCGGCAAACGCCCCGCCGACTGCGCCGCGATCTTGAACCTCAGGTTGTCCGGGTTGGCCGCCGGCAGCACGAGTATCTTGGCCGTATTGAGGTTGTTGGCCATATTGGGGTTGCTGTCCGTATTGGGGCTGTTGGCCATACTGAGGCTGTTGGCCATACTGAGGCTGTTGGCCGTATTGGGGTTGCTGGCCGTAACCCTGTTGAGGGTTTTGAGGTTGGCCTTGGCCGTACGGGGGAGCGCCGCCTTGACCTCCTGAGCCGTAGTATTGGTTCGCGGACATTATGTGCTTCTTTTCGAGACCCTTGTGATGGTTTCTGAAATCGGGTCGCGCAGCCCGAATTTATAGAGTAGCGCTTGCCGCACTTCCAGCCCCTTTCTCATTTCTGGGAGGCTGAGCAAGGGCACTAGCAAACTGGTAGCGGGAAATGGCTGTGTCGCTTCCCAGTTGATCGGAGGGTGTATCCTGGTGCTTCATTGGTCATATCGTGAAATAAGGTTTGCCACGGGATTTTTGGGAGGCTGTGACTCCACCATAACATTACGCAAGCTTTCTATGCAACTGGTGAGCAACTAGCAAGCGCGAGAGAATGTGGGAGAAGCGGGGGGAGTCATCGGCGAGGGTTCCCCCGAGTGGGCACATTTGTTAGTGTAACATTTGTCGCAATTGCATCCGTAGAAGACGCGATATGTGGAACTTTCTAGACTTGGCCATAGAGTTGTATCACTTTAATAGACCCTGGTTTGAGCGGATCTGGGGTGGGCGACCTTGTAGCACAGCCACTTCGCAATTCGCTCTGCGAACGATTGGAAAAGTCGAAGGCTTGGGATCTGGCGCCGGGCGCACTGGCGAAGCAAGTCAGTCTTGGTTTACAGTGACATGCTGCAGATATAGCATAGTTATTGAAACCTTCTGCACCACGATGCGCCTTTCGCGTCTCGCCATCATGTAACGTCAAAGACAACCTTAACTGATTTATCGCTGGGAGTGCAGATACCAATTGTGACGATGCTGGCAGCTTGGTCGCGGCCCGCCCAATCTTTACTGGTAGATCACTTTGTGTGGCGGCCCACCGTTCCCGGGAGGCACACAAAGTCGAGCGTGCGTCGACGGGTAAAGGCAGATAAGCTGCCGTGTCGAAATACAAGACTGCAAGGACATTGCTGTTATCTCTTGCCGCTGCTATCTCTGCTCGAGTTATCTCCACTGAAGCTCCCGTTTCTACATAATTAAGCCTTCCGATCGATTGGTCTCGGTCGTATGCTGCCGAGCCGTCGATCCACGCTCTTCTCGAATTTCCGAGTAAATATATCTTCGCCGAAATCCTTCTTCACGGGAAGCACATCCCACCTTCTTCTTCATCCTTCTTCACCTCACCTCAGCCCGGCCAACACCCCGAGACCATTCGCCATGACTCAGTCCACAAACTCATCAACGGCTCCTAACGGGCCGACGACGACCCCGTACAAGAAAGTCTTAACGATTGATACGATCAATCCTGCCGTCCGAGAAGCAAAATATGCCGTCCGAGGAGAAATTGCTCTGCGAGCAAATGAATTGGAGGCACAATTGAAAAAGGGCGACACGTCGCTGCCGTTTAAAGACGTTGTCCACAGCGAAATAGGAAATCCTCAAGCTTTGGACCAGAAACCGCTGAGTTTTATTCGACAGGTGTGAAATTATTTCTCATTTCTGCGGCGCTAATGTACGGTTAGGTCCTTGCCTTGATGGAATATCCCGATCTTCTGTCCGACGACAAAATTGAAATTACGAAGCAACTGTTCCCCTCCGATGCCATTGATCGTGCAAAACTATTGAAAAAACATATTAAATCTGTCGGAGCATACAGCATGAGCAAAGGGATACCTCATATCCGCTCGAATGTCGCACAGTTCATCTTGGGTACCTTTTCTTCATATGGGAATGTCCTAAATGAGTAGACCGTGACGGATACCCCGCCAACCCAGAAAATATCTTTCTCACCGCCGGCGCATCTCAGGGTGTAAACTACATCCTTCAAGCAATCCTCGTCTCTCCCAGCGACGGTGTCCTCATCCCCATTCCACAATACCCTCTCTACACAGCAACATTGGCACTGCTTAAGGGCACAGCGATCCCCTATTACCTCAACGAAGAAACAAACTGGTCTCTCTCCATACCTGATCTGGAAAAGGCCATTTCCAAAGCGAAATCCGAGGGAATTAAGCCAAGAGCACTCGCCGTTATCAACCCCGGTAATCCCACGGGAGGATGTCTTCCCCAGGACGTCATGGAAGAAATCGTCCATTTCTGCGAGAAGGAAAATCTCGTTCTTATCGCTGATGAAGTCTATCAAACGAACATTTATACGAAGGAGAAACCGTTCCATTCGTTTAAGAAGATGGTCTGTAAGTTGAAATCGCCGATTGAAATAGTGTCGCTGCATTCGGTGTCAAAGGGTATGATTGGCGAATGCGGACATCGCGGTGGGTATTTTGAATTGTACAATTTCGATGAGGAGGTGGCACAACAGATTTACAAGTTGGCGTCGATTAATCTCTGTCCTCCCATCAGCGGCCAAATCGTCGTCGACCTCATGGTCAGCCCGCCTAAACCCGGCTCGGAATCCCATAAATCCTTCGAGGCGGAGTTCAAAGGAATTTACGAGGGCCTACGGTCGCGAGCGCTCTCGTTGAAAGATGCGTTTAGTAAAATGCAAGGGGTGGAATGCCAATCTCCGGAAGGGGCCATGTATTTATTCCCTCGACTTGTGGATATCCCTGAGAAGGCTGTTGAGGCAGCGAAAAAGGCTGGGAAACAGCTAGATGAATATTATTGTATGAGAATGTTAGAAGCGGTTGGGGTGTGCGTTATTCCAGGAAGTGGGTTTGGACAAAAAGAGGGCACTTGGCATTATCGAACGACCTTTTTGGCGTCTTTGGATTATAATGTTGCTGAGCGGTAAGCTTTCCTCAGAATGAGTTCTTACTGACCTTTTATAGATTGGTCAAATTCCATAATGAGTTTATGGAAGAGTTCAAGTAAAAGTATGGACGTACTCGGACAGTGACATTGCGTTGTGTGTTGTTAGCTGTGAAATTCATTTTGTTTCTTTCCTTCATACTGTTTTCGAAGTCATTTGTATCATCCGAGCAGAAATATTTGAACTACTATATAAAGAGTGACTGTATGTACAAATGTAGAGTAAATAACTCCCATCTCAACACCTTTCAATTGGCTCTTGTAGTCTCCCTGCCGGGAGGGGTATAGTAATCCCTTTCCCCAGTGTAATGGGCAACCTCACCTCCCAAGACCCCCACTTTCAATCAATTCCCTTACCGCGTGATACTGATCCAATGATCCCGCACACTTCTTTAATAGGCGAAGTCTAACATCACAGTTCGGTAATTTGAATTACACGATACGATGCCGGTTAAGCACTCGTTAGTTGGGAAGCGGTTCCACAGCAGGGGCCGCCGCCGATTTGAAAAGCCCTGCAGCAAACGAAAACAGTACATACATGAGATTGACGATTGCCCAACATCGTCGGAGAGGAATACATTTCCACCCCTCGTCCCGCGAAAGAAGAACCGGCAACCCCGCCAATCTTATTCAACAGGACGGTCAAAAGTCGGTATGAGAATAAGCGATGTGTTCGACTTTATGGGTCTTGTTGGCTGACGATTTGATGACACGCATCTGATTGTCCGCCGGCGGTCAGGGTAAGTCAAAGTCTTTGAGATTGAGCTTTATAAAGAGATTTGTTAGAAGGTAGATGCCGCCGAGGCTCTACGTTCTAGGTCACATACCCTGGACACTGATATTTGGGTCCTCGGGTATGCCGCGGCCCCGTGATATAGTATGGAGCTTTAAATGACCATGCCGACGTTTGAGAGAGTAAGAGCATGTCTCTGGATGATATTATGGACTCCGTTGCACTCGATGCAGACTATGGATATCAGGGAAGACTCGATGATATCCGTCGAGAGGAGTATTCAAACTTAGGAGGTACGTGGCTATCGCTCACTGCGGACCCGGGCATTGCGCTGACTATGTCCTGTTTGTAGATACTATTTACCTGGATCATGCTGGAGCAGCTCTATATCCCACTTCAATCATCCAAGATCATGCAAAAGAACTCACCTCGACCCTCTTTTCGAATCCTCACTCCCGTTCACTTCCGTCCATCGCCACAACCGCCCGAATAGCCAAGATTCGGCTACGAGTATTGGAGTTTTTCAGCGCAAATCCTGAATTCTTTGAAGTGGTCTTTGTAGCCAATGCAACTGCAGGAATTAAGCTCGTGGCCGATGGGTTCTGTGGGTATCCCAATGGGTTTCGCTACAAGTACCTGCGAGACGTCCATACCAGCTTGCTGGGAGTTGGCGCGCTTGCTCAAGAAAGCCAATGTTTGTCAGAATCCGAAACTGCGAGTTGGTTGAACAGTGATGCCGTCGAGGACAATGCAAGTCTGGCGCTCTTCGCATACCCCGCGCAATCAAATTTCAATGGTCGGCGGTTTCCATTGGACTGGATTCAACAAGCTAGACGACGTGGGTGGTATTCTTTACTCGACGCGGCTTCCTACCTAACCACGACTCCGCTCTATTACTCAGATCACACCACCGCCCCAGACTTTACCGTTTTTTCATTCTACAAAATTTTTGGATATCCCGACCTTGGGGCAGTTATCATTCGTCGAGATGCTGGACATATTCTCCGCCAGCGACGGTATTTTGGAGGTGGAACAAGGGCCGCAGTCACCTCCGACTCGTTTCATGCCGCGAGATCAGAACTCCATGAAGCATTAGAGGACGGCACGTTACCATTCCACACCATCCTGGCCCTCGACAGCGCCTTCATGCATTTTACTCGATTGTATGGATGTCATGCCAATATATCTCGACATTCGGCAACCGTGAGTCGGCTTATGTTCACACTGCTATCGTCTCTAAGACACCATAACGGTCGACGTGTGTGCCAACTCTATTCGTCCCCAGCGAATTCGGGTCCCATCGTTGCCTTCAACGTGGTCTCGGCGGATGGTTCGCCAGTCGGATTTGCTTCATTCGAAAAGTTATCATCACTACGAAACATTGCCGTCCGCACAGGTGGAATGTGCAACCCCGGCGGCGTCGAACAGCATCTCGATCTCCAAGATTGGGAGGTAAAACGAAACTTTGAAGCGGGGAAAGTTTGTGGTGATGACATGGATGTTGTCCAGGGGAAGAGCACCGGGGTTATTCGTGTTAGTTTCGGCGCGTGTTCGACGGTCCAGGACGTCACTGCATTCGTGGATTTTATCAGGGAATTTTATCTCGAGAAGGGACCTGTTGCGAGTATGGATGGTATTGAGCCACAAACATCAATGACGATACAATCAATTCATCTCTGTAAATATTCTCTTCTATTTCCGTTCTAACAACAGATCCGATCAAGTCATGTCACGCATATTCGGTGCCAAACGGGATGTCCTGGCCTGTGACCTCGTACGGCCTCCTTTACGATCGAGAATACTTTCTCATATCTGCAACCACCGGACGAGCCTTATCGCAAAAGCAATATCCTAGGATGGCACTAATCAAACCGGCCATCAACCTTGAAACACGAATTATGTCCGTTTCCTCACCCGCCTCCCCTGCTTGCCTCGAGATATCCATCGGCATGGACTTTGATACTGCCCTGACGTCCGGAGAACTCAGTCTTCGTGAGGACGCTCGCGTCTGCGTTGATACAATCCGAAGTCTCGTTTTTACCTCTCAGAAAATTCGCGATTTCTTCTCGGCTATCGTCGGAATCGACTGTTCACTCGCATTGTACCATCCTCTATCCTCGAACAGCATGCGCTTTTTTAAAGCTCACTTACCCGGAAAATTGTCATCACCAACGGGAAATGGCTCGCTGGCTGTGAAACGAGAAATCTGGTTGTCGAATGAATCGCCCTTTCTTCTCATCTCCCAGTCTTCTGTGGACGCCTTATCCCTCTCCACGCCGCAAAAGAGCAAAATCTCACCTGCTGTATTTCGCCCTAACTTTGTTCTCGAAGGGAACAGAGCTTATGCCGAGGACTCGTTCCAACGGATCCGTATTGGCGATGTATCCTTTGACATTCTTGGACAATGTAGACGTTGTCATATGGTTTGCGTTGATCCGGAAAAGGGAGTCAAAGACAAGCAAGGGAATGACGTATTCCTCGGTCTTGGGAAGACAAGGAAAAAGGATACGGGCGGCGTCGTATTTGGCATACACATGGGATTGAATAGTGTAACACCAGGATGTGTAAGGGTCGGGGATCCGCTTGTCGTGGAAGAGTTCAATTGAACATCATGTTGTGGGAGGTTCATGGCGTATAGATGTACTATTTAACTCTACTCTTCGAACTCTAGTAATGGCGCAAGAGCCTCCTTGAGATTATGAAATACTTCACCCGTGTCATCCTCTTCATTCTTCTTCTTGAAGATGTGTTCCAAACTTTGATGGATCTCCTTCGGTACCTTCAATGGCTTGAGCTTATCCGTAAACCCCTTTGCCGAGATCCTTTGAGCTTGTTTTTCTGCTAAATCCAACAGCACTTCCAATGCTTCATGTTCCCTTTGAAGTTGTTCCTTTTGCCAAGCTTGTTGCCGTGCTCTGATAAACTGCATTTGTTTTCGCTGGGTGGTGTTTCTTGTGTAACCTTCAATAACGCGAATGGCTGCCTCTGCAACTGCCGCAGTCCCCAAGAGGACTATCGCCCCAAGACCGACATTAACGCCCAAGTGACCGAAAGACGATAAGGAGACACCCGTAGAAGGTGCCGCCTGATGCGCATTGGATTCTTCTGGATCGTAGGAATCCGGGATACTCCCGCCCGACGACGACATCGTGGCGCCGAAGACAGAACACATGAATAGAATAAAGCATAGGAACGTTTTTAGTTGTGCCATATGATTTTTGCGTCTGGGCGTAGTCCTCAGACCTGTAGTCATGGATGAGATGCAGACATGTTTCCGATTGGCTGCTCAGATCCGGGAAAATCTTGGTTGTCTCGGTTGTAGCTTACTCAAACATCGTTTGTAGATCGTTGGTTGTCAACTAACAGCAGATGTCGAAGCAGCAGGGGCAGGAGCAGCAGCGGGCGACGAGTGGCTCGGCGTCCAAGCTGGCGGCTTCGTCTCCTCCAGCTCCAACCAAGACACGGTGGCATGCGTCATTGCTCGAGTTTTTCAATACGGTGGGGCTGCATGAAACGGTCCGTGGATTTGAGGCGGATTTGCTTGTTCTTTCTCGAGCACAACACGGCAGGCTGGTTACTGCCTTGGAAAGGCTCGAAGACGACGTATGTGTCCTTACTGGCCTACGGTAACCGATAGTTGAAACTGCGTGAGACGCCGGAGGAGGAGGATTATGAAGAGTTGCATGTGGCTCTTCTTCGTGATAATCTTGTTGAGGACGCAACTCCCTCGCAACAGGTATCCTTCATCTCGCGGTTAAGCTAGCCAGCCAGACCAATGCAAAAATAAAAGTATTCATGGAAAAGAAGCGGAAAATGGTCAATCAATCGAATCAACAGGAATACATTCGAAAACGACAAAAGACTGGCGAGGATCCAAGTGGTAACGCTCCCCCAGGTCCAAGGAGTATTCTTACTTGATTCCCCTCAGAGACGGCGGCACGGACAGATGCTATCAAAATCGAGAGGAGCTCACAAATCAAACACGATACAATCCTCCATCAAGAATCTCCACACCTCGAAAAGACAATCAAGTCAACTGAAACCACGATGCCGAAGTCTCCACTGCTCGACGAGCGAATACAGAATATCGAATCACATTTCAATATCGAATATAGCCCTCGTCCGCCCGCGTCTTTAGTGACTCGGATCGGGATGCTTGAACAACACATCATGATGCTGGAACGCGAACATCCGGCTTGGTCGGCATTGCACTTCGCCCAGCCGGGACGATCGTATGGAGGCATGGAGAAAGTGATGATCAAAGTGAAACCACAAGAAGCCATTACCAGAAAGGAGGTCAAGATAAAAGCGCGCGAA
>Ga0335081_10005231_pt1 | contig 20535 bp, 10 predicted proteins | sample Lox_Sample_35_FD_206713 | JGI IMG/M metagenome (GOLD analysis project Ga0335081, IMG submission 206713) | Soil microbial communities from Loxahatchee National Wildlife Refuge, Florida, United States - Lox_Sample_3.5 | ecosystem: Environmental > Terrestrial > Soil > Wetlands | place: USA... | reverse complement strand
TGCCTGCTGACGTGAAGCCATACGTCCAGCCCGCGGTCATTTATAGTTACGTCACTGGATTCGTGGTATATGCGATCCTGGCGAAGGCGGGGCTCGAACCGAAGGTGGCGCAGATGGCGAACCAAGCCGGCGGCAGCCAGGCTTGAGTCTTGCATGATATAGGAGGCTATCTTGAGAGTCGGTGTTTTTACTCCACTACTGTCGCAATTCTCGCTCGAAGATGTGCTGCAGAAACTGGAATCGCTCCAGATCCAGACCGTCGAGCTCGGTACGGGCAACTACCCCGGCGACGCGCACTGCAGACTATCGATGTTGGACAATCCCGGCGAGCTCGCAGAATTCCGGAAGAGGCTGGCGGATCGCGGCTGCACGATCAGCGCTCTCAGTTGTCACGGCAATGCGCTTCACCCGGATTCAAATCGCGCGAAACGCGATCAAGAGGTTTCGCGGAAGACGGTGCTGCTGGCTGAAAAGCTCGGGGTTCCGGTTGTGGTTGATTTCTCGGGCTGCCCCGGCGATTCGTCCAGCGCCAAGTGGCCCAACTGGGTGACCTGCCCGTGGCCACCCGATTATCTGGAGATCCTGAAATGGCAATGGGAGGAAGTGGTAGCGCCCTACTGGACCTCCCACGCGAAGTTCGCCGCGGAACATGGCGTTAGAATCGCCATCGAGATGCATCCGGGGTTCGTTGTATACAGCCCGGAAACGATGCTCCGGCTTCGCTCCATCACCGGGCCGGCTGTGGGCTGCAATTACGACCCGAGCCATATGTTCTGGCAGGGAATCGACCCGATCGCCGCCATTCGTGTTTTGGGCGATGCCATATTCCACGTGCACGCCAAGGACACCCAGATGTATTCCGCCAATCTGCCCAAAGCCGGTGTTCTTGATACCAAGCTCTATACCGATGAGCGAAGCCGAAGCTGGATCTTTCGTACCTGCGGCTACGGGCACGGTGCGGAATGGTGGCGGGAATTCGTATCCACCCTTCGCATGTTCGGCTACGACTACGTGCTCTCTATCGAGCACGAGGACAGCCTGCTGGCCCCGGAGGAGGGCCTCCGCAAGGCCGCGGCATTTCTCCAGCAGATCGTGATTCGCGATCCGGCCGCGGCAGCCTGGTGGGTGTGAGGAGCCATCGATGAAAACCAAGTTCAAGACGGCGCTTTTCGGGACAGGTTTTGTGGGACGCGTGCATCTGGAGACGATGGCGCGACTCGGCTATATTGACGTTCGCGCTCTCGGCACGGCCGATACGGATCAAGCCCAGAGACTGGCGGCGGAGTTTGGCGTGGGCAGAGTCGAAAGCGACTACCGCCGGATTCTCGACGACCGCGAGATCGACGCTGTCCATATCTGCACGCCCAACTCCCTGCACGCCGTCATCGCCCGCGACGCGCTGGAAGCCGGCAAGCACGTGCTGTGCGAAAAGCCGCTAGCCACCTCAGCCGAAGACGCACGCCAACTTGTGGCGCTGGCGAGCCAGAAGAAGCTGCGCAACTGCACCTGTCATAATCTCCGTTTCTACCCTCTGGTCCAGCAAATGCGGCGGATGCGCGAGGACGGGGAGTTGGGCGAGATTCTGGTTCTTCAGGGTACGTACTTCCAGGATTGGCTGCTGCTTGACACCGACTGGAACTGGCGCCTGGATTCCAAGGACAACGGACCATCCCGCGCCATGGCGGATATCGGTTCGCACTGGTGCGACATGGCCGAACATGTGACCGGCCTGCGAATCACCGCGCTGTGCGCGGATCTGCAGACGTTCCACCGCGTGCGCAAACAACCCAAAGGCCGAATCCAAACGTTCGCCGGCAAGATGCTGACGCCCGATAGCTACCAGGAAGTTCTGATCGACACCGAGGACTTCGGCGCGGTGGTGTTTCGAATGGGCGATCGCGCGCGCGGGAGCTTCAGCGCCAGTCAGGTTTCCGCCGGACGCAAGAACCGTTTGAATATCGAAGTGTGCGGCACCAAGGCCAGCGTGGCTTGGGACCAGGAACGGCCCAACGAGCTTTGGATCGGCAAACGTGAGACACCGAATCAGGTTTTGATCAAGGACCCGGCCCTGCTCGAGTCGAGAGCCCGGTCTTTCGCGGACCTGCCGGGGGGACATGCCGAAGGATACGGCGATACTTTCAAACAGGTGTTTCGCCGTTTCTATCGGTCGATTGAGGACCACAGTGCCGCGGCCGAATACCCACAGTTCGCCGACGGACTCCGCCAATTGACCCTCGTCGAATCCGAGTTGGAGAGCAGCAGGAAACATGCCTGGGTAGAGGTCCGCAGCGCCTGATGGCGTCAACGGAAGTCGGGGCGTTTATCCAGGTCTCGCCCATTGCAGCCAGGCGCTGGCATGATGCGGAGGAAGCGGCTTCGGACCCGTCCGCCTACCAGAAGCGAGCCGCCAGAACGTTGGGGGGGCCGGAACTGCCGCGGATCACGTCGGTTGAAATGACGATCTGCAGGTTTTTGGTCTCCCAGTCCTTCGGCGCAAACGGTTCGATCTTTTTCATTTGGGCCGGATTGCTGACGAACTCGCCCGCTGCCATCGTTCCCCAATCCGCGATGCCACCTAGAGCCACCGCCACTTGTTCGGTCTTGGGATCGCGCACGCGCGAAATGACCGCATAGTCCTTGGTCACTTCCAGGTATGGTGCATTGAACGAGGTCGCCCAATCGGACTTGGAAGGATTCTGCTTGTCCAAGATCCAGGCCTCGCCATGGTGGTCGCATTCCACGCTGAAGCGCAAAGGCCCGGCGAGGCGCATCGTCCAATCATTATTGAGTGCGCCGATGAGGACCACTGGACCACCCTGCAGGTCCGCGAACGTCGTGCTCGACCCGCTGAGAATACGGTACCGTTTCCCCTTCGCTTGCAGAAGGCCGGTCAACGCGGCGAGTGTTGTCGCGTCCCCCACATTCACCTGCCGGCGCTTGAGCAGGCCGAATTCCTTTACCGTCACCGCCTGTTCGTTTTCAGTTGCGGTACCGAGGGAAACAAATACGGTTCCAGGCGACGTCAGGACCGGGCTCCAGAACCGATCGAAAGCGCTCCGCGGGGCAGCCAAGGATCTGATCGCCAGCCCTGCTGCCACCAGAGCAACAATGCCGGCTGCCACGGCGACCGGAGCCCGCCACGGAACGCTCCGCGGCATTCGCGGCGCTGCGGGAGGGGCGACCTCTTCGCTCGCGGAATCCACCAGCGCGACCGCAACTGGTCCATCCATCGGCGACGGAAGGACGATGTTAGGCTTCCGGAAGTGTGGGACATACGATCCGGGTAGAAGGTCAACCCGGATTTCCGATTCATGGTTGGGTTGGAGATAGTACTGTGCAAGCCGCTTCCGAAGTTCGCCGGCCGCGGTGCGGACCACGTGGTCGGTGCTGGTGTCGTAATCGGGAGCGCGGCCGAAGACCTCGACTCCGATGGTGCGCTCTTTGAGTTCGCCGCCACGCCCATCCAGGGTTCGGCCGACCAGGTACCTCAAAAGCTCTGAAAAGCGCTTACTGTTCCGAAAAGAGGGCGCTTCGACCAAACGGTCGAGCTGCAGCCTTATCGCGGCTCGCTCGTCTTCGGTTTCCAATCCGAGCGGCAAAAAAGGCGCCCTCGGTTCCTGAACGTTAGGCGAAGCCATCTCTACCCCAAAGATTTTGCTAGATCATATCACACGGCGCGCGAACCCGTACCCGCATCTTTGCCGGTGATTAGCGGGAGGACGGCATACCGTCAGGGGACCCCCGGCTTTTCCCGTATCAGACCGTCAGCGGACTTCCAAACCCGGAGGAACCGGTGTATTGTTGCCCAAACTCAAGACTTGTCTTGGGTGCCGGATGGCGCCGGGGGTCGGGCACAAGAGTGCGGTCCAGCCGGGATATGTCTCGTTAACGGAGCGTGAATGGCAGCGCCAATCGTCTCGCTGGCAGAGCGACAGTCCACGTTCGGTCGCGGTTGCCGCCCATCCGCTTTCACCTGTAGGGCCATCCCTTTCCACATCTTATGGATTCCCCAGTTCGGGCGGTTGCGGTGCATTCACAGCACCCGCAAATTGAAAAACCAATTTAGGGAGTTGATGAAAAGCCATGTCGACGCAAAGAACGGTTAGTCGAATTCCGGCATTGGTAGGACTTGTCCTCCTATGCTGTGTCATCTCGCAAGCTCAGACTGTTAACGGCTCAATCATCGGGCGGCTGGTGGACCCTGGGTCGGCGGTTGTGGCGAGCGCCCAGGTCACCCTCACCAATCAGGACACCGGAGCGGTCCGCACCGCGACCAGTGATGCCGCGGGTGTTTTTCGTCTCCCCGATCTTCTACCGGGCACCTATACCGTGTCCATTCAGGTGCAGGGGTTCAAGGCCCTGACGGAAAAGGACGTTGTCCTGTCCGCCAGTGAAACCCGCGACCTGGGCACGTTGGCGCTGCAGATTGGCAATCTGACGGAATCCGTTTCCGTAACAGCGGAAGCCACTCCCATTCAGCTTGCCAGCTCGGAGCAGTCCCGGGAAATCGATGCGAACCAGTTGGCCAATGTGACCCTGAAGGGGCGCGACCTGTTCGGGTACTTTCACCTGCTGCCCGGTATCATCGACACGACCGCCTCGCGCGACGTAACATCACCCAACAACATCGCCGGCATCTACATCAACGGGAACTATTCGTCCGCCAAGAACTTCACCGTGGACGGAGTCACCGATGTGGATACCGGTTCCAACGGCACCGTGCACTACGAGCCGAATATCGATGCTATTCAGGAATTGAAGGTGCTCACCTCGAACTACCAGGCGGAGTTCGGGCGGAATGCGGGCGGCACCATTACGTCCGTCACCAAGTCCGGGACCAGGGATTTCCACGGAACCGCGCAATGGAGCCACCGCCACGAAGAATTCAACGCCAACGCCTGGGTCAACGACCACACCATCAATTCCACTACCGGGCTGGCCGCGAACAAGCCGCGCTATCGCTACAACGTGGAGACTTACTCCATCGGCGGGCCGGTGTTCATCCCCAAGTTGTGGAATCGAGACCGCAAGAAACTGTTCTTCTTCTGGTCGCAGGAATACACCGGCCAGTTTGTGGCCGGCGGAACGGAGATCGAGTATACACCCACGCCGCTGGAGCGGAAAGGCGATTTTTCGCAGACCTTCGCCAACAATGGCTCGCAGATCGTGATTACCGATCCGCTGAATAACAATGCGCCCTTCACCGGCAACGTCATTCCGCCCACCCGGATCGATCCAACCGGGTTCGGGCCGGCCACCTTGACTTATTTCCCGCTGCCCAACACCACGGGCACGGGCAGTTTTGCCCACGTGGAGAACTACTTCGAAGCGGCCAGCGCTACCCATCCGCGGCGCAACGATGTCCTGCGCCTGGATCCTTATCTCACATCCAAGATCCAGGGCTTTTTCCGCTATATCAATGACCACGATGATCTGCACAGCCTTTATCAGGGAGTGCAGTTCAGCGGGCCCAGCCCCTTGTTGCCCAACGGAAGCCCGCCCATCGATCACCCCAATCCAGGGCATGGTTACGCGGGATCTCTGGTGGAGACCATTACTCCCACGCTGATCAACGAGACGACCGTTGGCTACAGTTGGAATACTTGGTCCTGGTATTCGCTGGATAACTATCAGGACGAAAGCCGGAGCCTGATTCCGAACATTCCGCAGCTTTTTCCGATGCCGACTACCAACCCCTCGGGCGTCGTCGCCACCAATGGGTATTTCAACCTGTTACCGGAATTCCTGTTCACCACGGGCGCCGAGCCCTACGCCATGAGCTACACCAAGAACCAGACTTCGGCAGGGAACTACTATAACGCCAACCCGATCTGGACATTCACCGATAACCTGAGCAAGGTAGTCAAAGGCCATACGTTGAAAACGGGCTTCTACCTGGAACACAACGTCAAACTCCAGCCCAACGCGGCCCTCTACCATGGCTATTTCAGTTTTGCCACCGACACCAACAACCCGCTCAATACCGGGGATGGTTTCGCCAATGCCTACCTGGGCTATGTGGACCTGTACCAGCAGGCGACGGCCATGGCGCAGTTCAACGTGGTGTATTGGAACTTCGAGTTTTACGCCCAGGACAACTGGCGCGTGAGCAAGCGCCTGACGCTGGATTACGGGGTGCGTTTCTACCATCAGGGCCCGCAGAATGACACGAATCACACCTTCTCCAACTTCAACCCGGCCGCGTATACCAGAGCGGCAGCGCCGCGGATTTATATCCCGGGTACCTCAAACGGGAAACGCGTGGCCATCGATCCCGGCACCGGTGCGGTGGCTCCGGTGGCCTACATCGGGCTATACGTTCCGAACTCGGGCAACCCGGCTGATGGGCTGGGGATTAACGGGTTGAACGGAGCCTCGGCGAACACCTACAACATCAGCTACATGCGGCCTGCGCCGCGCTTCGGGTTTGCGCTGGATCTGACCGGGGACGGGAAAACCGCGCTCCGCGGCGGATACGGCATCTTCTTCAACCGCTTGGACGGCAACCAGGTGTACAATCTCTCCGGCCTGCCGCCCTACGCCTATACGCCGCAGATTAACTACACGACCGATACCCTGATCAGCCAGTCCGGCGGGAACCTGATTTATGGCCCCCCGACGCTCTATTTCTGGCCCAATCACGTTCCCTGGAACTACGTGCAGAACGGCAGCCTCGATTTGCAGCGGCAAATGGGAGATTGGCTGTTTGATCTCAGCTATTCGTTCAACCTGCAGCGCCACTACAACCTCAGCTACGATGTCAATGCCCTCCCGCTCGGCACCTACTTCCAGCCCTCCAACCTGGATCCGACCAACGGCAACAGGCCCCTAAACGATATTTTGCTACGGCAGAACTTCTATGGCTTTAACACAGTCAATGAGTACCAGGAGGTCGGCAACAGCAACTACAACGGTGTGAGCATTCAGGTTCAGCATCGCTTCAGCCATGGGTTGCAGATGGGAGCCGCCTACACGTTCTCCCACGGATTGGGCTTCACCGCCTTCACGCCCGACGTGCCGAACAACCGCAGTTGGAACTACGGGAACGTGCCGATTAACCGGCCGCACAACTTCGGGTTCAACTGGACCTACGAACTGCCGGCAACCAGCCGATACATCGGCAAGGTGCTGGGCGCAATAACCGACCACTGGACGTTCTCCGGGGTGGCATCCGTGATAAGTGGTGGCCTCTACAATCCCGGCTTCTCGTTCAGTTCGGGCACGGTGCCGAGCTATACCGGCACGTCCGCCGTGACGGCGCGCATGAACGTCGTGGGCAATCCTTATGCCAACGTGCCGGCCGGCGCGTTCTTCAATCCGAACGCATTTGCCTTGCCGGCTCTGGGGACCACTGCGCCCTCGACGCCCATTCTGGGTAACATGGGCGGCGGCGGCGGACTTCTGGAGTTGCCGCACGTCACCAACTTCGACGTGACGCTGTCGAAGTTTATCCCGGTATTCGGTGAACGGCGCGGGCTCAAGATCATGGTTCAGGCGTACAACGTTTTCAACCACACGGAATACAGTGGGCTGAATTCGACGATCCAGTTCAACCCGAACACCGGCGTCGTCACCAACCCCGCAGCAGTGGGCACAGCGACCACGACCCTGCCGAACCGGATTTTGGCATTCACATTGCGGTTTGAGTATTGAGCATTCTCTTTGCCGGGGTCTGGCGCCGCTCGCGCGCCGGGCCCCGGATGTTTGTTGTGCCCGCATGCAGGCACAATCACACACACCCGCGCGGCCGCAGGCGCCCCAGTTCTCCTGGTTCCAAGCTATGAATCCACCTGCAATCATGGAGTGGCGGCGCGCCGCCGGAGAGTACAATGACGGTTTGCAAAAAGGAGCATAAAAAGATGCGGAATCGATCGGCCGCCGTAGTAGGCCTGGTAGTGGGCCTTTTGGCATTTAGCCCGGTGGCTTTGGCACAAGGGCAGGGCGGGCGCGGCGGAGCGCCGCCCGCGCCAACCGGCCCCTGGTCGGACAAGAGCCTCTCGCCCGATCAACGCGCGGATTTGGTGATCGCGCAAATGACCCTGGATGAGAAAATCCAGTTGTTGCACGGCGGCACGATGGCCGGACGGGGAGGGCCCGCACCCCAGACCCCGAGCCGCTCGAACGGCGGCGCCGGGTGGGTTCCCGGAATCGAGCGGCTGGGCATGCCGGACATCAACATGGCCGATTCCGCTGTCGGCGTCACCCGCGGTTCAATGACCAGCCGCTATTCCACGCTGCTACCCTCCGCGCTGGGTGCAGCTGCCACCTGGAACACAGATCTGGCGCTCCTCTACGGCCAGGTGATCGGCCGCGAGTTGCGCGACCAGGGGTATAACATGTCGATCGGCGGCGGCGTGAACATCACTCGTGAGCCGCGCAACGGGCGCAATTTTGAATATGCCGGTGAGGACCCCATCCTGGCCGGTACCACCGTGGGCACGCTCATGAAGGGCGTGCAGTCGCAGCAGATCATGGGCGACCTCAAGCACTACGCGCTCAACGATCAGGAAACCGGCCGCAACATCGGCAACGTCCTGCTCGACAAGCGTGCCATGCGCGAGAGCGACCTGCTGGCCTTCCAGATTGCCTACCGCATCTCCGACGCCGCCGGATTCATGTGCAGTTATAACAAGCTCAATGGCGATTGGGCTTGCGAAAATGACTACCTCTTGAATCAAGTTCTGAAGAAGGATTTCGGGTTCAAGGGTTGGGTAATGTCGGACTGGGGCGGGACGCACAGCACGACCAAGGCGATCATGGCCGGTCTGGACCAGGAGGAGCCCGGCAGCGGGTTCTTCGGCGATGCGCTCAAGAAGGCCGTGGAGGATGGCGAAGTGCCGGTGGCGCGGATCAATGACGCCGTGCACCGGATCCTGCGCAGCATGTTCGCCGTCGGGGTGTGGGACAACCCGCCGAACCTGCGCCGCGTGGTCGACGTCTTCAAGGGCCTGGATGACGCTCAGAAGATCGCCGAAGAGAGCATCGTCCTTCTGAAGAACGCGGGCAACCAATTGCCGCTTAGTGCGGCCGCCGTCAAATCAATCGCTGTAATCGGGTCTCACGCGGACGTCGGCGTGCCTTCCGGCGGCGGATCGGCTCAAGTGAGCCCTCCCGGAGGTAACGCGGTGGTGACGCCTGCTGGGGCGGTGCCAGCAGGGTTTGGCAGGGGCGGAGCGCAATACTTCCCCACTCCCCCGTTAAAGTTCATTCGCGCCAAGGCGCCGGGCGCCAAGGTGGATTACAACGACGGCACCGATCCGGCTGCCGCAGCTGCGCTGGCGAAAGCCGCGCAGGTGGCCATCGTGTTCGTCAACCAGCCTATGAGCGAAGGCCGGGACGCGGCGACCATGACGCTGCCCGAGAAGCAGGATGACCTGGTCAACGCCGTGGCGGCAGCCAATCCGCACACCATCGTGGTGGCGGAAACCGGCGGCCCGGTGGCCATGCCGTGGGCGGACAAGGTAAGCGGCATCCTGGAAGCGTGGTTCCCCGGGGTCAGTGGCGGGCCCGCCATCGCGAACATCTTGTTTGGCGATGTCAACCCTTCGGCCAAACTCCCTGCTTCGTTTGCGCGGAGCGACAGCGACTTACCACATCCGCTGATCCCAGGCCTGAGCCTGATGCCCGAACCGGGCGCGGGCCGAGGCGCTGCTGGCGCTCCGCCGACCGCAGGCCGAGGTGGCGGCATGGCACGAGGCGGCCTGCCGCCCTTCGACATCCCGTACACCGAGAAACTGGAGGTCGGCTACAAGTGGTTTGACGCGGAGAATAAGGAGCCGCTGTTCCCATTCGGCCATGGCCTCTCTTACGCTACCTACGCGTACTCCGGCTTGAAGGCGTCTGCTTCGGGCCACAATATCAGCGTGTCGTTCACGGTGAAGAATACCGGCAAACGCGCGGGTAAAGAAGTCGCGCAAGTGTACGCCACCCTGCCGGCGAGCACCGGCGAACCTCCGAAGCGATTGATTGGCTGGCAGAAAGTGGACCTGGCGCCGGGCGAGAGCAAAACCGTGAACCTGCCCATTGATCCGCTCTACATCTCGATCTTCAACGAGGGCAAGGACAGCTTTGAAGTGGCCGGTGGCGATTACAAAATCTGGGCCGGCGCTTCTTCGCGAAACCTTCCCTTGTCGCAATCGGTTAAGATCGCGGATTGAGGCGATCCCGAAGATCCGGACGCCGCTCCGGACGACTCTAAAGACCACGGTGGCACGCCAGCAGGGTAAAGCCCCATTTCGACTTCGCTTCACCGCCGCCGGTGCGGTGAGACGCCGCAGCAAGGGAGGTCCTTAGTGTGAAGCTAGCCCCGGTAGACTATTTCATCCTCGCGCTTTACTTTGTCTTTGTCCTCGGCATCGGCTGGAGGCTGCGCAAAACGGTTTCGACCAGCGGCGATTTCCTGCTCTCCGGCCGTTCCGTTCCCGTCTGGATCACCAGCCTGGCATTCATTGCGGCCAACCTGGGCGCCCAGGAACTGATCGGTATGTCCGCATCCGGCGCCAAGTACGGCATCATGACCGCGCATTTCTACTGGCTCGGCGCCATCCCCGCCATCCTGTTCATGGGCCTGTTCATGATGCCGTTCTACTACGGCAGCAAGGCGCGTTCCGTGCCCGAGTACCTGAAGCTGCGCTACGACGAGAAGACGCGGGCCTTCAACGCGTTCACTTTCGCGGTCATGACCATCTTCTCTTCGGGCATTTCGATGTACGCGCTCGGGCTGCTCTTGCGCCTGGTGCTGGGCTGGGACTTTTCGACCTCGGTCTGGTGCACGGCAGCCATCGTGCTCGCCTATACGTTCCTGGGCGGTCTGACCAGCGCTATTTACAATGAGGTGCTGCAATTCCTGCTGATTGTGGCCGGATTCTCTCCGCTCGCGATCCTGTCGGTCGTCAAGGCCGGCGGCTGGTCGGGGATGGCCGCGCGCTTCCACCAGATGATCCTGCCCAGCGGCATGGGCGGCGACGTGATGGTGCACGCATGGGGCTACATGGGGAAGGCCAGCGAGAACCCGATGGGCGTGGAGCTGTTCGGCATGGTGGCCGGCCTCGGCTTCGTCCTCTCCTTCGGTTACTGGTGCACCAACTTCCTCGTCGTGCAGCGTGCCATGGCCGCCAAAGACATGTCCGCGGCGCGGCGTACGCCGCTCATCGGCGCTTTCCCCAAAATGTTCATCCCGTTCATCGTGATCGTGCCCGGCGTCGCGGCGGTGGTGCTCTCCAGGATGGGTATCGGCTACAACCTGCCGTTGAAGAACGGCGGCTTCGATTACGACCAGGTAATCACAACCCTCATGGCCAAGTTCTACCCGGCGGGCATGCTCGGCGTCGGGCTGACCGGCCTGATGGCGTCCTTCATGTCGGGGATGGCCGGCAATGTCACCGCGTTTAATACGGTTTGGACTTACGACATTTACCAGAGCTACATCCGCAAGGACGCTCCCGACAACCACTACCTTACCGTAGGCCGCGTGACGACGATCGTGGGTGTGGTGCTCTCGATCGGCGCGGCTTATCTGGCGCAGTCTTACAACAACATCATGGACCTGTTGCAACTGGTCTTTGGGTTCGTGAACGCGCCGCTTTTCGCCACGTTCCTGCTCGGCATGTTCTGGAAGCGCTCCACCGGCCACGGCGCATTCACCGGCCTGGTTTCGGGCACCATCGCCGCCACGCTCACTTGGGGGCTGACGGTGGCCGAAGGCAAAGGCGGCATCTTCGGCGTGGTCCACACGTTCCCGTCCACGATGGCGCAGAACTTCTGGATCGCCATTATGGCGTTCAGCACCTGCCTGCTGTTCACCATCATTGTCGGCCTGATGACGCAGCCCAAGAAGGAAACGGAACTGGAAGGATTGGTCTACGGCTTGACCAAGATCCCCCACGATCCGCATGCGAAGTGGTACGAACAGCCGGTAACCCTGGCGGTTCTGGTAGCAATCGTTTTAATCATTCTGAACATCTGGTTTGCCTGATATGGATCTAAGAGTGCCTTCGGGCTGGTTCTTCACCCTTCTTGGCGTGATCCTGCTGGGAATGGGTTTATTTGCGCCGGGAACCCGCGCAGAACTGACGGAAGCGAACGTGAACCTTTATGGCGGCGCGGTCATGCTGGTGTTCGGCATTGTGCTGCTGCTGCTGGCGCGGCGGGCCACGCAGAAAGGTTGAGTCCCGATGACGTCGACAAGATGGAGTAAGTGGCTGGCGGCAGCCCTGCTGACCGCCGGCACGACGGCCTTGCTGTGTCAATCAGCGGGCAACAACCCGCCCGTGGTCACGGGGAATGCCAAGGTGGACCGGCTTCTCAGCGAGATGACGCTGGAGGAGAAGATCAACCTGCTGCACGGCGGGGCGGAAGCTTCGCCCAGCGGCATCGGACAGGCCGGCACGTGGCCGGGACTGCCGCGGCTGAATATCCCTTCGTTCCGGCTCTCGGACGGTCCTCCCGGAATATCGGTGCAGATCTGGTCGACCGGGATGACGGCCACCATGGGCCTGGCGGCCACGTGGAGCCGCGAAGACGCGCGCAAGAATGGCGAAGTGATCGCTCGCGACGCTAAGTCGCTCGGGCAGGATGTGGTGCTCGAGCCGTTCATCAACATCGTGCGCGATTTCGAATTCGGCCGCGCGTACAACACCTTCGGCGAAGATCCATTCCTCACTGGGCAGATCGCCGGGGCCCAGATCCAGGGAACGCAGAGCGAAGGAATCATGTCGCAAGCCAAGCACTTCGTCGGCTACGACGGCGCCAATGACGTCTACATCGACCCGCAGACGCTGCGGGAAATCTATATCGCGCCTTTTGTCGACGCTTCCAACGCCGGCGTTTCGTCGATTATGTGCTCGTACAACAAGATCAACGGCCTGCAGGCCTGCGACAACAACGAAATTCAGAACATCATTTTCCGCGGGGAAGACGGATTCCGCGGTTTCAACACCTCCGATTGGGGCGCCACGCACGGAACGTTGAATATCGCCAACGGCCTCGACCTGGAAATGCCGGGCGGCACCTTCACGGCCGCGGTTCCGGGGCAAGCAGGTGGTCGCGGCGGCGCCACACCGGCAGCGGCGCCAGGCGCTCCCACGGGTGCGGCTCCCGCAGCCGGAGCGGCGGCGCCGGGCCCGGGCGGAGCAGCGGCGGCCAATCCTGGTGGAATGGCCTTTGGACGCGGCGGCATGCCCGAGGAACAAGCGCCTGGACGCGGCGGACGCGGAGGCGGTGGGCGCGGGCGCGGAGGCGATCCGCCGCCCTACGGGATGCAGAAAGCCGTTCAGGATGGCCTCATCCACGAAGCGCAGATCAACCTCGCGCTGGGCCGCGTGCTGATGCAGATGGACAAGTTCGGATTGCTGGAGAAAGCTCCCAAACACAACATCACCGAAATCGACTACGCTCACAACGCGCCTATCGTGCAGAAGACCGGCGAAGATGCCGCGACGCTGTTGAAGAACCAGGACAATATCCTGCCGCTAAGCACCGCCGACTTGGATTCCACGGCGTTCATCGGCCCCACGGGCGGAATCTTGGTATCGATTGGCATCTCGGGCGAAAAAGCGATGGGGCTGCCGGACCACCAGGTGGGACCCGTTCCCGCGCTGGAGAAAATTACAGGAAAGAAACTGAAGTACGCCGTCGCCAACGATTTCGACGGCACGCCGATTCCCGCGGCCGCTTTCAACAATCTGCAGCGCACCAACACCGCGGACGGCCAGACCCAGACTGATGCGGAGCTGAACTTCACGACGGCGAACGGCAGGGCGCTCCCGGCCGGCTCTTCCTGCACCTGGAAAGGCACACTGAATATTCCCTCGGACGGCGTCTACATGCTGGCTCTGCAGACGCGCGGGACGACCGGGCAGGTCGAGGTGGACGGCAACCGCGTGCTGGGCGGCGGCGGCGGGCGGGGGTTCGGCGGTGGACCGCCGGGCTTGGCCATGCCCGGAGCGCCCGGTGGCGGACGCGGCGGCCAGGGCGGCCCGCCGCTGGCGTCACTCCCAGGCTTGAAGGGCCAACATCCGATCTCCGGAAACGTGGTGCCCACGGTAGACCATCTCAACAATCAGCGGGCGCGCGTGGAACTCAAAGCGGGGCCGCACCCGTTGACCGTCACGACGACTGGCGAGCAGAACGGCTTCCCCGTTCAGGTGCGGCTGGCATGGGTTACGCCGGAGCAGGAAAAAGCCAACCGCGCGGCGGCCATCGCCGCTGCCAGGCAGGCCAAGAAGGCGGTCGTGTTTGCGTGGGCGCGCCAGGCGCCGGGACCCTTTGTGCTCCCCGGAGATCAGGACCAATTGATAGCCGATATCGCGGCGGTGAACTCCAACACGATAGTCGTGCTCAACACCACCTTGCCCGTCGCCATGCCGTGGCTGGACAAGATAAAGGGAGTGCTCGAAATGTGGTATCCGGGCGATGAAGGCGGGCCGGCCACTGCCAACGTGCTGCTCGGTAAAGCCAATCCGGCCGGCCGTCTGCCCGTCACCTGGCCCCAGGAGCTGAAACAGATGGTGGCGCAGGATCCGGATGGCCATCCCGAGCGCACTAATAGCGGCATCGATGGCAAGACCACCTACTCGGAAGGCATTTTCATAGGATACCGCTGGTTCGACAAGCAGGACCTCAAACCGCTGTTCCCGTTCGGGTACGGCCTTTCTTACACCTCGTTTCAATACTCCGGCCTGAGAGTCACGCCGGCGAAGGACAACGGCCTCGACGTCGGCTTCACAATCAGGAACACTGGCAAGGTGGCCGGCGACGAAATACCGCAGGTCTACCTTGGCGCTCCTAAGAACCCGCCATCGGGTGCGCAGTTCGCGGTGCGGGCGCTGGCGCAGTTCGACCGGGTGAACATACCGGCCGGGCAAGCGAAGAACGTCGCGCTCCACGTGGAACCACGACGCTTGCAGTACTGGTCGACCACTAACGCGCGCTGGGAAACGGCCACCGGCAGCCGCACGGTGTATGTTGGCGCATCGTCGCGCGACATGCGGCTGCAGGCAGACACGCTAATCGGCCAGTAACAGTCACAACAGCGGCTTCTGCCTTTGTTGGAGGGAGCATACTAGGCCTATGAGCGCAAATCGATTGGCTCTTGCCGCCGCCGCCCTGCTGGGGGCGTGGATCGTTGCGGCACAGAATACGGGCGATGCCCTCGAGCGCGGATTCGCAAACCCACCCGACAGCGCGAAGCCGCGCGTCTGGTGGCATTGGATGAACGGGAACATCACCAAGGACGGAATCAAAGCCGACCTGGAATGGATGAAGCGCGTAGGCATCGGCGGCTTCCAGAATTTCGACGCTGCTCTCAACACGCCGCAAGTGGTCGAGAAGCGCCTGGTCTACATGACGCCGGAGTGGAAGGATGCATTCCAATTCACCGCCACGCTGGCCGACCAGTTGGGCCTCGAGATGGCCATTGCCGGGTCGCCCGGTTGGAGCGAAAGCGGCGGGCCGTGGGTGCCCCCGGCACAGGCGATGAAGAAGTTCGTGTGGAGCGAAACGCGGGTCAAGGGCGGCGAAGCGTTCCACGGCGCTCTTCCCAAACCGCCCGCCGACCCCGGGCCTTTCCAGAATATCCCCGGTGGGCGCGGAGGCTTTGGAGCCGCGCCCAGCGCGCCTCCGCAGGAATTCTACGCCGATAGCGCCGTCGTGGCCTACCGGCTGCCTGACAACGACGTGCCGATCGCCGGCCTCGATCCAAAAGTAACTTCGAGCGGCGGCCAGTTCGACCTCGCTGCGCTCACGGATGGCGACCTTGCCAAGGCCACCCTTCTGCCAGCTGCTCCGGTCAACGAGAAGGCTTGGATCCAATTCGAGTTCGCCCGGCCGCAAACCATCCGAGGCCTCACCATGGTGGCGAGCGGCGGCCGAGGCGGCCGGGGCGCACCGGACACCCAGGCCGTGGAAGCCGCCGACGATGGCCAGGAATTCCGCGTCGTCGCGGCCATTCCCGGAGGCGCATCGTCCGAGCGCACCATCGCGTTCCCAGCAACCACCGCCAGATTCTACCGCGTCACCTTCAAGACCCTGCCGCCGCCCGAAGGCCGTCGCGGCGCGACCGGCGCCGTCACCCCTCCGCCTGGAGGAACGCGTGGCGGCCCTGCCGCGCCTGCCGGGGTGCAGATCGCGGAATTGGTGCTGCGCCCGGAAACGCCGGTCAACCGGTTCGAAGAGAAAGCCGCCTTTGGACTCGGCACCGACCTGTTCTCGCTCACCACTCCGCCGGTGGCCTTGAAGGACGCCATTCACAAAGCCGATGTCATCGACCTGACCTCCAAAATGCGACCCGATGGCACTTTGGACTGGACGCCGCCGGAGGGCCGCTGGACCATCTTGCGGCTGGGGTACTCGCTGCTTGGCATTACCAATCACCCGGCATCGCCCGAGGCCACTGGCCTCGAAGTGGACAAGCTCAGCCGCGCCTACGTGAAGAACTACTTCGACAAGTACCTGGATCAGTACAAAGACGCGACCGGCGGACTGATGGGCAAACGCGGCCTCCAGTATGTCATCACCGACAGTTGGGAGGCCGGCGCGCAGAACTGGACCGATGACCTGATCGCGGAGTTCGCCAAACGCCGCGGATATGACATGCATCCCTGGCTGCCCGTCCTGACCGGTCACGTGGTCGAAAGCTCCGAAGCCAGCGACCGCTTCCTCTACGATTTCCGCCGGACCCTGGCCGACCTGGTGGCGGAGAATCACTACGATCAGCTCACCACTCTGCTGCACGCGCGCGGCATGGGCCGCTACAGCGAATCGCACGAAAGCGGGCGGGCGTTGATCGCCGACGGCATGGAGGTGAAGCGCACCGCGGATGTCCCCATGAGCGCGATGTGGACCCAACTGCCCGGAGTGAACGCGGAACAGTATGGCTACAACGCCGACATCCGCGAATCGGCGTCGGTGGCCCATATCTTTGGACAGAACCTGGTGGCCGCGGAGTCGCTGACCGCTGCGAGCGGGGCATGGAGCTGGTCGCCTGAAACCTTGAAGCCGACCGCCGACAAGGAACTGGCCATGGGGCTGAACCGCTTCGTGATCCACACCTCCGTGCACCAGCCGGTCAACGACAAGATTCCGGGGCTCGGCCTGGGACCGTTCGGACAGTGGTTCACGCGGCACGAAACCTGGGCCGAGCTGGCGAAGCCCTGGATTTCCTACCTGTCGCGCAGCTCTTACATGCTCCAGCAGGGTAAGTTCGTGGCCGACGTGGCATACTTCTACGGGGAGGATACCAACGTTACATCGCTGTTCGCGGCGAAGTCGCCGGATGTCCCCGCAGGCTACAACTTTGACTTCATTAACAGCGATGCCATTCTACATCGCTTGTCGGTCGAGAGCGGCCGCCTGACGACTCCGAGCGGCATGAGTTACCGCGTGCTGGCGCTCGACCCCAACGCCCGGCACATGGTCGTGCCCGTACTGCGCAAGATCCGCGACCTGGTCAACGCCGGCGCAGCGGTGGTTGGACCAAAGCCGACCGATACCCCTAGCCTGAGCGACAACGAAGCCGAGTTCCACACCATCGCCGATCAGCTCTGGGGTTCTGGCACCGGCGAGCGCGCCGTCGGCAAGGGCAAGGTTTATGCCGGCCAGACGCTGACCGAAGCCTTGGCCGCCATGCAAGAGGGTCCGGACTTCGAATACACCAAGCAAAACGATACGACCCTGCTTTTCGTACACCGCAAGCTGGCTGACGGCGAGGTCTACTGGGTGGATAACCGCAACAACCGCGCCGAGGCGGTAGACGCCACCTTCCGCGTGCAGGGCAGGGCCGCTGAGCTATGGCACGCCGACTCCGGCGCAATCGAACCCGCCTCTTACAGCACCGCCGGCGGCCGCACCACCGTGCCGTTGCGGCTGGAACCGTTCGGCGCGGTGTTCGTGGTTTTTCGCAAGCCGGCCGCAACTTCGTCGCGAGCTATGCCGCAGACGGTCGAGGCTGCCCTCGGCGCCGTCGAGGGATCGTGGGATATTGCATTCCAACCCAATCGCGGGGCTCCTGCCGGAATCACGCTCGAAAGGCTGAGTTCGTGGAGCGATAGCTCCGATTCCGGAGTGAAGTATTTCTCAGGGACGGGCACCTACACCAAGACCGTGCAAGCCCCCGCTGGATGGTTCAAAGCGGGATCCCAACTGTGGCTCGATCTTGGAGACGTAAAGAACCTCGCCGAGGTCACGGTGAACGGCAAGTCCCTGGGCATCGTCTGGAAGACGCCATTTCGCGTGGACATCACGGGCGCGCTGAAACCGGGCGCCAACGCACTCGAAATCAAGGTCACCAATCTCTGGGTCAACCGGCTCGTCGGCGACCAGCAACCCGGCATCGAGAAGAAGTACACCTATACCACGCAGCCATTCTATCGGGCGGATTCGCCGCTGCTGCCATCCGGCTTATTGGGGCCGGTGAGGATTGTGAGCTTGACGATGCCGTAGCCGCGCATCCCGGTTCTATTGCTGCTCCAGTTCCACGCGGCGATTTCTTGGGTCCTCAGTGCGTCATGGCGTAAATCAGGTAGTTGATCCCGTACCGGTACGCCAGCGCCGTCATCCTTTCCGGGTAGTAGGGAACATCGGCGAATTCCCACGCGTCCCCGACGTCCGTGTCGTAATTCACCGCCACCACCATGTGGCCTTGTCCGTCCTCAATAGAGCGCCACGCCGGCGCGGTCCCCGCCGGCTGCACCACCTGTACCGATCCGTCGTATCCGCGGCGCAGATGCCGCGAGCCCGGAATGAACGTCAGATCCTTCTGCTCGATGTCATAGAGAACGTGCATAACCGGATCGGCCAGCGCGATATCCGTGATCGGCTGGCCGGGCAGAACGCGGTCCATGGTGGCGCGGAAGACCTCCCACTGCGTTGGATCAGGTCCCCAGAAATCATCGGTCACCAGGTAGCCGCCGCGCAGCAGGTATTCGCGGAGCCGCCGGCACTCCACGTCGCTCAAGTCCCACCAGCCCGTCTGCGTGGCGTAAATCCAGGGATAGTCGAACAGGTGGTCGTCGGTGAGGCGAAGATGGCGCGGGTCGCCGGCGTCGATCCGGGTCAGGCGCTGCACGCCGGCCGTGAAATGATTCTCGGCGGCCGGCCAATCCACCACCCACCAGCCGCTGCCCTGCCCTTCGCGCGAAGCGTAGCCGAAGCGGCGGTGGAACTGCGGCAGGTCCGTGTATTCGAGACGGATGAAGTGAAACTCGGCCTCGCGCCGCGCGGCGACCGATTCGTAAGGATCGTCGGCGTCCACCATGCGGCCCCCGCCTCTCTGGAAGCCTCTCTGCGCGAGGCCGGCCATGGAAACCACTGCGAGCAGGGCCGTGAGCGTGGGCAGGCCGCGCTTCATAGGATGCCCCTATTGTAGCCCGCGCCGCAGGAACTCCAGCACTTTCGGCATCGAGTCGATGGAGGACTCGGCGTCGCCCTTGGGCGAGCCGCCCAGGTCATTCTCCCTTCCGGAAGTTGGATTCCGGACGCGCCCATGCCACGCGGGCATAATTTCCGGGCGGCCCGCGAAGTGGCCGGCGTGCGGATACTTGAGATTCTCGAAGCTGAAAGAGAAATGCGCTCGCTTGAGGCGCGCGACCACTTCGTCTGCCATCTCCCAAGAACGCCACAGGTGATCGTCTTCGCCCGAGATCATCAGAATCGGCCCCCGCGTTCTCTCCACCTCGATGGCCGCCGCTTCCACTGCCGCGCCCATCCTGCCGGCTCGCGGAATCAGGTAAGGCAGAGCCCGTCCTTGCCAGATCCAGGCCGGCGCACCGTCGCCCCGGCAGCAAGCGGCGTAGCGCACATTCGCCGGCACGTAAGCCACCACGGCCGAAATGCGTGGGAACATGGATCCCAACTGCAGCGCCAGTTCGCCGCCGCGCGATGTCCCCATCACGGCGAAACGGTCGCCCGCAACTTCCGTGCGCTGCGACATCCACGTCAGCGCGCGCTCGAAGTACTCCAGCGGGATGGCTTCGAGTTGCTGCGGCAGGTCTTCATAACGAAAGTAGGCCAGCGCCAGCGCGGCGAATCCGTGCGAAGCCAGCCAGGCGGCCGGACGCAACGGCACGCCGCCGTTGGACCCGCCCACCACCATCACTCCGGGATGCCGCTCCGCGCCTGTCGGCACAAAGAAAACGCCGCGCAACACTCCCTCGCGCACCGGAAAGCGCCGTACCCCGTCGGCAAGCGTCATTTGTTCGAGGTGCGCCTCCGCCACCGGCTGGTTCTTGCGCATCAGATGGAACTCGATGGGTTGGCTCCCCAGGTCGCGAGCCGCCGCGTAGACGCTCACGTTCTTCCCCACCGGCATCATGGACCAGACCAGGCCCATCGCGGAGACATCCTTATAAGAGCCGGCCGCCGGCGCTTGCCGGGATGCGTCTACCCTGCCCTGCTGGTCGGCAACGAACTCCGCCTGTGAGGACCACCGTTGTCCCGCGCCGTCGGTCAGTTCCGCGCGGATGGCCACTCGTTCACCTGGCTCCGGACCATTGGCGCGGATGACCACGGATTCATCGGCCATGGCCCGAGCCGGTACCA
>Ga0335081_10005229_pt1 | contig 20537 bp, 16 predicted proteins | sample Lox_Sample_35_FD_206713 | JGI IMG/M metagenome (GOLD analysis project Ga0335081, IMG submission 206713) | Soil microbial communities from Loxahatchee National Wildlife Refuge, Florida, United States - Lox_Sample_3.5 | ecosystem: Environmental > Terrestrial > Soil > Wetlands | place: USA... | reverse complement strand
ACGCTGTCGGGGCGCCGGTGAGCCACGACCTCGATGCGACCGCGCTCGTCATGCATACCTCCGGCAGCAGCGCCGCACCGAAGCCGGTCGAGCTCACGTACGGCAACCTGCTGTGGAGCGCCCTCGGCTCCGCCGTCGCGCTCGGCGCCCGCGAGGAGGAGCGGTGGCTGTGCGCGCTGCCGCTCTCCCACATGGGCGGCCTGTCGATCCTCGTGCGCAGTGCCATCTACGCGACCACGGCCGTGGTCCACGAGCAGTTCGAGCTCGACCGGGCGCTGAAGGCGCTGCGCGAGGATCGGGTCACGGTCGTGAGCCTCGTCGCGACCACGCTCGAGCGCCTGCTGGACGCCGGCATGGAACGGGTCCAGACGCTCCGCTGCGTCCTGCTCGGCGGGGGGCCGGTCAGCGACTCTCTGCTGGAGCGCGCCCGTGCCGCCGGCATACCGGTGGCGCTCACCTACGGCCTCACCGAGGCGTGCTCGCAGGTCGCCACCACGCCCGTCGCCGCGCTCGCGCCGGACGCGCACACCGAGCCCGGCGCCGCCGCGGCTGCCGGTGGAGCCGCGGCTGCCGCTGCGGACGGCGTGCGTCGCGCGGTGCCGCCCCTGTTCTGCACGCGGGTGCGGATCGCGCCCGACGGGGAGATCCTCGTACGCGGCCCGACGGTTGCTCACGCGGCGCTGGCCCCCGACGGCTGGCTGCACACCGGCGACCTCGGTCAGCTCGACGAGCACGGATGGCTGTCGGTGCGGGGGCGCCGCGCCGAGACGATCATCAGCGGCGGGGAGAACGTCGCGCCGGCGGAGGTCGAGTCGGTCCTCGAGAGTCACCCGCGGGTGCTCGAGGCGGGCGTGTTCGGCGTCGAGGACCGGCAATGGGGCGAGGCTGTCAACGCCGTCGTGGTGCTGCGGGGGAAGGGCGACGGCGACGGCGCCGAGCCGCCGACCGTCGAGGAGCTGCGCGCCCACTGCGCCCGGTCGCTGGCGCCGTACAAGGTGCCCAAGCGGATCTCGCTCTCGCCGCAGCCGCTCCCGAGGACCCGCTCGGGCAAGCTGCTGCGCAGGGAGCTGCGATGAGCTTCGATCCCGCCGCCCACCGACGCTCGAGTCTCGAGAACTGGGAAGCCGCCGCATCCGGGTGGCGCCGGCGTCGCGAGCAGATCGACGCGTTCGGGGCGCCGGTCGCCCAGTGGATGGTCGACGCGGTGGCCCCGCAGCCGGGGGAGCGGGTGCTCGAGCTGGCCGCGGGGCTGGGGGAGACGGGGCTGCTGGCCGCGGAGCTGGTCGCTCCGGGCGGCGAGGTGATCATCTCCGACCAGGCCGAGGGAATGCTCGAGGGCGCCCGCGAGCGGGCGGCGGAGCTCGGCATCGCGAACGTCAGCTTCCAGGTGCTGGGAGGGGAATGGATCGACCTGCCGCTCGCCAGCGTCGACATCGTGCTGTGCCGTTGGGGATACATGCTGATGGCCGACCCTGCCGCGGCGCTCACCGAGACCCGCCGCGTGCTGGCACCGGGCGGACGTCTGGCGGCCGCCGTGTGGGACGCGATCGAGCGCAACCCGTGGGCCTCGCTCCCCGGCCGGGAGCTCGCCGAGCACGGGCTCGGACCCCCCGCCCCGAGCAGCCAGCCGGGAGAGCCGCCACCGCCCCCGCAGCCGGGACCGTTCGCGCTCGGCGACGCCGGGCGACTGGAGGAGCTGCTCGCGGACGCCGGCTTCACCGACGTTACGATCGAGGACGTCGAACTCGTCCGCCGGCATCCGGACTTCGACGAGTTCTGGGACACCACGCTGGACCTGTCGAGGCAGTTCCACGACGCCGTGATGTCGCGTCCCGAGCCGGAGATCGAGGCTGTCCGCGAGGGGCTGCGGCGGCGCCTGGAGCCCTTCACGGAAGCCGACGGTGCGGTGCGGGTCCCCGGCCACACGTTGGTGGCGAGGGCGAGCGCTTGAGCCGATCGCTAGCCTGAGCGCCCATGATCTACGACGACGACGCCGACCTCGGACTGCTCTCTGGCAAGACCGTGGCCATCATCGGCTACGGCTCCCAGGGACACGCACACGCACTCAACCTCAAGGACTCCGGTGTCGACGTGGTCGTCGGCCTGCGCGAGGACTCCGCCTCGGTCGCGAAGGCGCGCGAGCAGGGACTCGAGGTGCTGTCCCCCGTGGAGGCGGCCAGCCGCGGGAACCTGATCATGATCCTCGTCCCCGACGAGCTCCATCGCGAAGTGTGGGAGAACGAACTGCGCGACGGCGTCGCCGAGGGCGACATGCTGCTGTTCGGGCACGGCTTCTCGATCCACTACGGCGAGGTGACGCCTCCCGCCGGCGTGGACGTGGGGATGGTCGCCCCGAAGGGCCCCGGTCACCTTGTGCGCAGGCAGTTCACCGAAGGCAGCGGCGTCCCCGGCCTGATCGCGGTCGAGCAGGACGCCAGCGGCCAGGCGCGGGCGCTCGCGCTGGCCTACGCGAAGGGCATCGGCTGCACCCGCGGCGGGGTGATCGAGACGACCTTCAAGGACGAGACCGAGACCGACCTGTTCGGCGAGCAGGCGGTCCTCTGTGGGGGAGCCTCCGAGCTCGTCCAGGCCGGCTTCGAGACGCTCGTCAACGCCGGCTACGACCCCGAGATGGCGTACTTCGAGTGCCTGCACGAGCTCAAGCTGATCGTCGACCTGATGCACGAGAAGGGTCTCGCCGGGATGCGCTACTCGATCTCCAACACCGCCGAGTACGGCGACTACACGCGCGGCAAGCGCGTCATCACCGAGGAGACCCGGGCCAACATGCGCAAGATCCTCCAGGACATACAGTCGGGCGAGTTCGCGCGCGAGTGGATCGCCGAGAACCGCGCCGGCCAGGAGAACTTCAAGCGGATGCGAGCGGAACAGGCCGACACGCAGGTCGAGCACATCGGCGAGGAGCTGCGCTCGCACATGGACTGGATCAAGCCGGCCTTCTAGGCCCACCGCGGTGCTCGCGTACCTCTTCTGGCACCGCCCGCGCGAGGGCGCGCCGGCCGAGGACTACGAGCGGGCGCTCGAGACCTTCCACCGCTCGCTCGCGCGCCAGCCGCCGGCGGGGATGACGGCGCTGGCCTCCTACCGGCTGGCCGAGCTGCCGTGGCAGGCACCCGACCCGGCGGTGGGGCCACCCGAGGTGATCGGGCCCGAGCCGCCCGAAGCGGGGCTGCGCTCGCCCGCGTACGAGGACTGGTACCTGGTCGAGGACTACACCGCGCTGGGTGTGCTCAACGAGGCCGCCGCCGGCCGCGGGCACCGCAGTCGCCACGACGACGTCGCGGCGCTGGCCGGACCGGGCGCCGGAGGGCTGTACGCGCTGCTCGAGGGCGAGCCCGACGCGGCGTCGCTGGCCGGCGCCCACGTGGAGGTGTGGGTGACCACGCGGCCGCCCACCTCCAGCGCCCGTACGCTCGCGCGCGACCTCGGCGTGGCCGAGCTGCTGGGGGACGGGATGGACCGCGTCACGGCGAGCCTGTGGCGCCGCCAGCTCGTGCTCGGCCCGGCCCCCGAGCTGTGTCTCGTCGCACCCGAGCCGCCGTCGGGCGCGAGCGAGGGTCGCCTGCCCCGCGGGTGGAGTGCACGTGTGATGGCACGCGAGCTGCTGTGGAGCCTCTGAGGGTAAGCACGGTTTCGCTAGACTCCGCCTTCTCGCCGCGACTGGCGTTCGGGTGGAGTTCACCACCGGGAAGCGGCGAGCAGCCGTCGCCGCGCGCCTGGGCACCCTCAACAGTGACGACCATCCTTCGAGCGGAAGGACACGAGGAGCCCCGATGACGACCAGTTCTCCCACCGAGCAGCAGTCATACGTGATTCCCGAGCAGCTCAAGCCGCGCGACGGGCGCTTCGGGTGCGGCCCTTCGAAGGTGCGCCCGGAGGCGCTCGCGCACCTCGCGGGGCCCGGTGCCGCCGTGATGGGCACCTCCCACCGCCAGAAGCCCGTGCGCTCGCTGGTCGGCTCGATCCGGGCCCGCCTGCGCGAGCTGTTCGGGCTCCCGGAGGGCTACGAGGTGGTGCTCGGCAACGGCGGCACGACCGCGTTCTGGGACGCGGCCGCCTGCGGCCTGGTGCGCAGCCGTGCCGCGCATCTCGTGTACGGCGAGTTCTCGGGCAAGTTCGCCACCGTCACCCGCGGGGCGCCGTTCCTGGCGGAGCCGCTGGTCGTGTCGGCCGACCCCGGCGGCGCGCCCGACCCGCAGGACGCCGGTCCCCTCGCCGCGGAGGGTGACGCCGACGTGATCGCGTGGGCCCACAACGAGACCTCGACGGGGGTGATGGTGCCGGTGCTCAGGCCCGCCGCGGCCCCCGACGCGCTCGTGTTGATCGACGCCACCTCGGGAGCCGGCGGACTGCCGGCGGACGTCACGCAGGCCGACGTCTACTACTTCGCGCCGCAGAAGGGCTTCGGCTCCGACGGCGGCCTGTGGCTCGCGCTGACGAGTCCGGCGGCGCTCGAGCGGATCGCCGAGCTGAGCGGCTCGGAGCGGTGGATCCCCGAGTCGCTGTCGCTGGCGACCGCGCTGGAGAACTCGACCAAGGACCAGACCTACAACACCCCCGCGCTGGCGACGCTGCTGCTGCTCGACGACCAGCTCGGCTGGATGCTCGATGGCGGCGGCCTGGAGTGGTGCGTTGCCCGCACCTCGGCCTCGGCCGGGCACCTGTACGGGTGGGCGCAGGCCAGCCCTCACGCGAGCCCGTTCGTGCAGGACCCCTCACAGCGCTCGCTGGTGGTGGGGACGATCGACTTCGACGAGGATGTCGACGCGGCTGCGCTGGCGGCGACGTTGCGCGACAACGGGATCGTCGACGTGGAGCCGTACCGCAAGCTCGGGCGCAACCAGCTGCGGATCGGCATGTTCCCCGCGGTCGACACCGCCGACGTGGAGGCGCTGACGGCGTGCATCGACTGGGTCCTCGAGAGGATCGTTCGATGAGCGCCGCCGTCGCAGGGACCAACGCGTCGCCCTCACAGGCCTCCACCGCCGAGCGCCCGCGCGTGCTCGTGAAGGAGAAGATCGGCGAGTCCGGGGTGGCGCTGCTGCGAGAGCACTTCGACGTCGAGCTGGGGATCGACTGGGACGAGGAGGAGCTCGCCCGGCGGATCGGCGAGTACGACGGGATCGTGGTCCGCTCGGCCACGAAGCTGACGGCCGAGCTGCTCGAGCGGGCGGGCCGCATGAAGGTCGTGGGTCGTGCCGGGGTGGGCGTGGACAACGTCGACGTCGAGGCCGCCACGCGGCGCGGGATCGTGGTCGCCAACGCCCCGGAGTCGAACGTCGTGACCGCCGCCGAGCACACGATGGCGCTGCTGCTGGCGCTCGCCAGGAACATCCCCCAGGCCTACGCCGCGCTGACCGCCGGGCGCTGGGATCGCTCGAAGTACTCCGGCGTGGAGCTGTACGAGAAGACCCTCGGCGTGCTCGGCTTCGGGCGCATCGGCCAGCTCGTGGCCCAGCGCGCCCGCGGGTTCGGGATGCGCGTCGTCGCGTTCGACCCGTTCGTCAGCGCCGAGCGCTTCCGCGAGCACGGCGTGGAGAAGGCCGACAGCCCGCAGGAGCTGTACGCGAGCGCTGACTTCCTCACCGTCCACCTGCCGAAGACCCCCGACACGATGGGCTTCGTCGACGCCGACGCGTTCGCGTCGATGCGCGAGGGGGTGCGCGTGCTGAACGTCGCCCGTGGGGGCCTGATCGACGAAGACGCCCTCCAGGACGCGCTCGACTCCGGCAGGGTGGCGGGGGCGGCGCTCGACGTGTTCCCCAAGGAGCCTGTCACCGAGCACCCGCTGTTCGCCTACCCCAACGTGATCGTCACCCCGCACCTCGGCGCCTCGACCGCCGAGGCGACCGACCGGGCCGGCTACCAGTGCGCCGAGCAGGTGGTCGCGGCGCTCACCGGCGGGGTCGTCTCGACGGCCGTGAACATCCCCGCGATCGGCGCCGAGGACATGGAGGCGCTCGGCCCGTTCCTGCCGCTGGCCACGCAGCTGGGACGCCTGGCGATGACGCTCGCCGAGGGCAGCTCGGTGGAGCGCATCGAGGCCGCCTTCCTCGGGCGGATCGCCGAGTTCGACACGCGGCTGCTGGGCCTCGCGGTGATCGTCGGGGCGCTGCAGGGGCACACCGAGGAGCAGGTGAACGTGGTCAACGCGCCGTCGATGGCCGCCCAACGGGGCATCGTGTTCGAGGAGAAGGTCGTCTCCGAGGCGGAGGACTTCAACGAGCTGATCCGGGTGACCGTGATCGCGGGCTCCGAGCGGGTGGCCGTGGCCGGCACCGGGATCGGCCCCGGCCGCGTGCCCCATCTGGTCGAGGTCCAGGGCCGGCGCCTGACGATCGAGCTCGAGCCGCACGTGACGGTGTTCCGCTACCGCGACCTGCCGGGGATGATCGGCCGCGTGGGCACGATCTTCGGGGCACACGGGATCAACATCTCCTCCGCCGCCGTGGGTCACGCCACCGACGGCGCCGACGAGGGCCGCCTCGCGGCGATGGTCGTTACGACCGACTCGGCGGTGCCCGAGGAGGTCGTGGCCGAGATCGTCGATTCGGAGAACTTCGTGAACGGATGGTCGGTCGAGCTGAGCTGATCCGCGGGTTGCGCTGATCGCCGGGGTCAACCGATCGGATAGGCTCGACCGCGCGCGGAGAGCGCGTTTGCGATGCGGACGGTTGTGATCACAAAGCACGGCGGGCCGGACGTGCTCCAGGTGCAGGAGCGCCCGGACCTCCCGCTCGGGGCGGGCGGGGTGCGGATCGACGTGGCCGCCGCCGGCATCAACTTCGCCGACGTGATGGCGCGCATGGGGCTGTACCCCGACGCGCCCAAGCCGCCGTGCGTCATCGGCTACGAGGTGGCCGGCACGGTCACGGAGGTGGGGGAGGGCGTGACCGGCGTCGCCCCCGGCCAGCGCGTGCTCGCGGGGACCTCGTTCGGCGGCTATGCCTCGCAGGTGGTCGTGCCCGCCGACGACGTCGTCGCGCTGCCGGACAGGCTCACGTTCGAGCAGGGCGCGGCGATACCCGTGAACTACGCGACCGCATGGGCGGGGCTGATCGGATACGGGAACCTGCAGCCGGGCGAGCGCGTGCTGATCCACTCCGCCGGGGGCGGCGTGGGCATCGCGGCCACCCAGATCGCCAAGCGCAACGGCGCGGAGGTGTACGGCACCGCCTCGCCTTCCAAGCACCAGCGCATCGCCGAGCTCGGCGTCGACCACCCGCTCGATTACACCCGCGACGGCTGGGAGCGGGGCCTGCCGCCGTTCGACATCGTGCTCGATGCGCTCGGCGGGCGCAGCTTCAGGCGCAGCTACGAAATGCTTCGCCCCGGCGGACGGCTGGTCGCCTTCGGGGCCTCCGCGGTGGTGTCGGGGGAGCGCCGCAACGTCGTCACCGCGCTGAGAACGATCGCGCGGATGCCGCGTTTCAACATGGTCAAGCAGATGTCCGAATCGAAGGCCGTGATCGGGCTCAACATGCTGTCCCTGTGGAAGGACCGCGGAACGCTGCGCCCGTGGATCGCGCCGCTGCAGGAGATGCTCGACGACGGCACGATCCAGCCGGTCATCGGCGGGGAGTTCTCCTTCGAGGACGCCGGCGAGGCGCACGGGATGATCACCGCCCGGCGCAACGTCGGCAAGGTCGTCCTCACCCCCTGACAGGGACGCCCGCCACGCCGCCGTCCGCAGGTCCAATGCTCGGGATCGCGCCCGGCGATCGGTGCTAACCTCCGCTCCAGATGCCGTTCGCTGGTCTCGCCCTCTCGCTGCTTCTGCTCCCCCTTCGGGGGGAATAGTGCGTGGCGGCCGCGTAGCCGCAAACCCAGCAGAGAGGAAACGACCAGCGAGACGAGAAAGGCAGTGACGGCATGAGCGGCACAGGTGCAGCGAAACGGGACGAGAGCGACCGCGTCCTGATCTTCGACACGACGTTGCGCGACGGCGAGCAATCGCCCGGGATATCGCTCAACAAGCAGGAAAAGCTGGAGATCGCCCACCAGCTCGCGCGGCTCGGCGTGGATGTGATCGAGGCGGGCTTCCCGATCACCTCACCCGGCGACTTCGAGTCGGTCCAGGCGATCGCCAGGGAGGTCGAAGGACCCGTGATCTGCGGGCTGGCTCGCACCGGCAAGCAGGACATCGATGCCGCCTGGAACGCCGTCCGCGACGCCTCGCGGCCGCGCATCCACACGTTCATCGCGACCAGCGACATCCACATCGAGCGCAAGCTCCAGACCACCCGCGAGGACGTCAAGGGACAGGTCCGCGCCGCCGTCGCGCAGGCGCGCGAGCTCACCGACGACGTCGAGTTCTCGCCCGAGGACGGCTCGCGCTCGGACGTCGAGTTCATGGCCGAGGTGATCTCGATCGCCCTCGAGGAGGGAGCCACCACGATCAACGTCCCCGACACGGTCGGCTACACGATGCCCGACGAGTACGCGGCCATGTTCGAGGAGCTGTACCGGCTCGTGCCGAGGCTGCGCGACGTGGTGGTCTCGGTGCACTGCCACGACGACCTCGGCATGGCGGTGGCGAACTCGCTGGCGGGCCTGATGGCCGGCTGCCGGCAGGTCGAGTGCGCGATCAACGGCATCGGCGAGCGCGCCGGGAACGCCTCGCTGGAGGAGATCGTGATGCTGCTGCGCACCCGCGAGCCGAAGCTGGGCCTATGGACGGGCGTCGAGACGACCGAGATCGCCCGCACCAGCCGCCTGGTCTCGCGCCTCACCGGCTACCAGGTGCAGCCCAACAAGGCGATCGTCGGGCGCAACGCGTTCGCCCACGAGGCGGGCATCCACCAGGACGGCGTCCTGAAGGAGCGGGCCACCTACGAGATCATGGACGCCACCACCGTCGGGCTGAGCAGCAACTCGATCGTGCTCGGCAAGCACTCCGGCCGGCACGCGCTCAGCAAGGCCCTGGCGGAGATGGGCTTCGAGCTCGACGGCCAGGCGCTGAACATGGCCTTCAAGCGCTTCAAGGAGCTCGCCGACCGCAAGAAGCAGATCACCGCGATGGACCTCGAGGCGCTCGTCACCGACGAGCTGCGCGAGGAGATCGCCGGCTACACGCTGGACTGGTTCGAGGTCGAGGCCTCCTCGCTGCGCCCGCCCCACGCGCGCGTGTCGGTGACCGACCCCGAGGGCAGCTCATCGACGGGGACGTTCACCGGCGACGGCCCGATCGACGCGGTGTTCCAGGCGATCAACGCCGCGACGGGCGTGGCCGCCAAGCTCAGCGACTTCACGATCGGCGCCGTCACCGAGGGCCAGGACGCGCTCGGTGAGGTGTCCGTGGTGCTCGAGCTGGAAGGCGTCACCGGCGCCGGCCAGGGCGTCTCCACCGACATCATCGAGGCCGCCGCGCGGGCGTACGTGCGCGCGCTGTCGGTTGCCGTGGCGCGCTCCCAGGCCGGCGAGGCGCTCGGGCTGCCCGAGACGGCCTGAACGCCCGCGCCGGCCGGCGCGCCTTGACCACCTAGTGGTGATGTTTGTGGTGCTTGTGGCGGGGCGCCTTGAACGTGAGGATCTGCGGCAGGCCGCTCGAGGACTGCCCGTGCGGCAGCTTGGACAGCTGCAGGCGTACCTTCAGGACGTGTCGCCTGGCGAGCAGCCGCTTGCCGGTCGAGTTGAGGCCCACATGCACGAGGCGGCTCTGACCCACCCTGAGCGCCACCGTGGCGCTCCCGACGACGAGCACCTTACGCGTGATCTTCGAGCGCGCCGTCAGGCCCACGAGCTTGTGATGCCTGAAGAGCTCGGTGACGGTGAGCTTCAGCGTCACCGTGCACTTGGCGCCGGGTGGACCCGTGCACGTGACGCGCGCGGTGGCGGTCGTGCCGGTGACCTTGGCGCGCGTCACCGAGGTCTTCAGCGCCGGGGGCCCGGGCGACGGGACGGCGGTCGTCTTGAGCGTCTGGTCCGCGCCCGGGAAGGTGCCGAAGTCGCTGGCGGCGACGGCGCGGTAGTGGATCGTGGTGCCCGCCGGCAGCCCGCTGAGCGACGCCGCGAAGGGGACCGTCGAGTTCGACGGAGCCAGCGCCTGGCGGCTGGTCGACTGCCCGTACGCCGTGGAGGTGCCGAATTCGAAGAACACGCTCGTGGCGGCACCGGCGGGGTTCACCGCGCCGCTGACCGTCGCGGTGCTCGTTCCGATCGCGCTGGAGGTGCCGGTGATCGGCGTTTCCGGTTGGTAGGCGTCAGCGAACAGGGTGCGCGGGATCGTGCCGTTCGTGAACAGGAAGAAGGGCGTGCCGAGCGCGCCACCCTGGCAGGCCCCGCCATCCCCGTTGAAGGGGTTCGCGGTGCACCCCGAGGAGATCGGCTCCCGCACGTCCGCTTTCGAGCTCAGCGCAACGTTGCTTTCGTCGAGCACGAACGTGGGGCTGGCGGCGTTGACGAAGTGGCCGTAGAAGCCCTTCACGACTTCTTTTTCGACTTCCTCGCGCCACGAGACGTAGGGGGTGTTGCCGGAGAACGTGATGTCCGGGCGCGTCGCGTTCTGCCCTGCGACAGAGATGGGGGCGCCGCCGTTGGCGATTTCGAAGTGGGTGCCGCCCACGAGGCGTGACACGAAGATCTGGTGGACCGCCGGCGCGGTTTCCTCGTCCCAGGCCACCCACGGGACGGTGGGGTTGGCGGGGTCCATCGTGCCACCGGCCACGCGCGGATCCTCTGCGTCGCTGCCGGGGTCGTTGTTGAGCGAACATTCGGCCTCTTTGGCGGCCGATTCCGCACAGGGGCCGAATTTGTTCGCGCCGCTGGTGTCGAGCGTGCCGCCCGCGCCGTTGCCCACGGCCACCCAGTGAAAGCCGCCGTTGGCGGCTTCTTCGTCTTTGACCGCCTTGGCCGCGAACACCAGCTCGTTGGAATGCAGCGGTTCGCTCGAGGGCCCTTCCAGTTCGCTGCCGCCCTGCTCGTACCAGACCACCCACGGGACCTTGTCTTCGGCGCCCGTGAACGCGATGTCCGGCTCCACGCCTTCTCTTGTGGGGTCGACGTTGAGGCTCGGGTCGGCACCGCCGGGCCCCACCCGCGGCACTCCCGTCTGCTGCCAGCAGAAGCCGCCGATGGCGGGGATGTGGCCGGTGCCGTCCGGAACCCCGAGCGGCTTGATCCCGTCGCAGTTTTCGGCGCCCGGGCCGATCGGCCGCACGGTGAATATCTGGTCTTCGCCGCTCAGAGGGTCTGTCTCCTGCCAGCTGACCCAGGGCCCGGGCTTGGTCGGATCGACGGCGGAGCCGCCGGCCACCGAGGGGTTTTCTGCTTCCTGATCGGGGTTGATGTTCAAAGCCGGCACGGGCGTGGTCCCGACGCCTCCCGTCCCGCGCCCCTGGCCTGCGAAGATCCACTTGCCCTGGTTGGCGTCGCCGCTGTTGTCGAAGCGGCTGGCGAAGACGTCGGTGCCGAAGCCTTTGGTTTCCTCGTACCAACTCGCCCACGGGACCGTCCTACCCGTGCCCGCGAAGTCGATGGCCGGAACCTCGCCGTCCTCGCCCTGATCGAAGTTGAGCGAGCCGCCGAACGTGGGAGCCGTGCTGGAGCGCCCGCCCACCGTTCCGCTGCCGCGCGTGGTCCAGGCTCCGGCCGCGAACGAGCGCACGAAGATCTGGTCCGAGGCGGTCGTCTCCTGCTGGAAGATGGCCCACGGCACCGAGGGCTTTCCGGCGGTGAGGGCCCCGCCGACGACGTCGGAGTTCGCCGGGTCCTCTGCGCCCACGCTGAGCGTCCGGTCGATCCCGGCCCCGATGTCGTCGTTGACCGGCGCCCCCGGCGGCAGCTGGCCGAACGCCCATGCGCCCGCCGCACAGGCCAGGGCCACCACCGTCAAGAGCAACGCCGCAACGCCGTGCCTGCCACCTCGCATGGGCCACCTCCCGTTCGTGCTGAAACGCCGGCCGCGCCGACGCCCGCGTGCCGTGTACTACAGGATCCGGCGGCGCACAGTCAAGCGCCAACCGGACCGTCGCGGCCGCCGTGCCCTCATGCCAAGAGCTCCTATCCGGGGCCGCGCTCGAGCTGGGCGGTGCCCTCGAAGTGGGGCGCCCACGGCTGCGCCGAGCTGGTCCACGCCTCGACCGACGGCTGTACCCACGAGGCGTCGTCGAGCGCTCCGGCCTTGATGAACACCACCTCGGGCATGACGGCTGCGATGCTGAACAGCGGCGAGCCGCACGCCGAGCAGAAGTTCCGCTGCGTCTCGCCGCCGTGGTCGGTGCCGACCGTCGAGTAGGAGGCGAGCGTGCTCCCCTCGGCGCTGAACGCCTCCCGCGGGACGCCCACGATCACCGAGAAGGGGTTGCCCGTCTGGCGCTGGCAGTCGGTGCAGTGGCACACCGCCTGGACGACCGCATCGCACTCCGCCGTGAAGGTGACGTTGCCGCACAGGCAGCGGCCGGTGATCGGTGACGGGGCCACGTTGCGAACAGTACACCCGGGCACAGGTGTCTGTGATAACGTACAAACGTATGGCGATAGCGGCGAAGCCGAAGGCGTCGACACGGGCCGCGGCGAGCGTGCAGGCGGCCGCCTTCGAGGCGCCCGTGATCGGCGAGCGGGTCAGGGCGCTGCGCGAGGCGAGCGGCCTGTCGTTGCGCGACCTGGCGGAGCGCAGCGGCGTGAGCGCGCCGATGCTCTCGCAGGTGGAGCGCGGTGACACGAGCCCCACGATCACGGTGGCGGCGCGCATCGCCCTTGGCCTCGAGCTGACGCTCTCGCAGCTGTTGAGGCTCGACGAGGGCGGCACCGTGACGATCGTGCGCCCCGGCCAGCGCCGCCGCGGCGGGAGCGCGCGCCGGCGGCATACCTACGAGGTGCTGACCGCTCCCCGGCCGGGGCAGCGGGCCGAGCTCTCCCGGCACACGCTGGCGGCTGGCGGCTCCACCGGAGCCGCGGACGACCCCCCGATGCACGAGCCCGGCAGCCGCGAGACGGCGTTCGTGGAGAGCGGCTCGGTGGTGCTCGTGTGCGACGGGCAGCGCCACCAGCTCGACGCCGGGGATTGCGTGACCTTCGACGCCGACCTGCCGCACCATTTCGAGAACCCGGCAGGGGAGCCGGCGGTGTTCCTCGCCGTGCTGTCCGCCGGCCTGAGAAGGAGCTGACGATGCCGAAGACGATGTTCGAGAAGATCTGGGAGGCCCACGAGCTCGACGGGTCAGGGCTGCTGTTCATCGACCTGCACCTCGTCCACGAGGTCACCAGCCCCCAGGCGTTCGACGCCCTGCGGATGGCCGGGCGGCGGGTACGCAGGCCGGATCGCACGCTCGCCACCGCCGACCACAACACCCCCACCGACGGCACCCGCGCGGCGGCCCTGATCCAGGACGAGCTCTCGCGCGTGCAGGTCCAGACGCTCGAGCGCAACTGCGAGGAGTTCGGGATCCCCGTGTACTCGCTCGGCTCCGACCGCCAGGGGATCGTGCACGTGATCGGCCCCGAGCTCGGCGTCACCCAGCCCGGGATGACGATCGTGTGCGGCGACTCGCACACCTCCACCCACGGCGCCTTCGGGGCGCTCGCCTTCGGGATCGGCACCAGCGAGGTGGAGCACGTGCTCGCCACCCAGTGCCTGATGCAGTCGCGCCCCCGTTCGATGCGGGTGCTCTACGGCGGCGAGCTCGGCTACGGGGTGACCGCCAAGGACCTGATCCTCGCGACGCTCGGGGACCTCGGCGTCGGCGGCTTCAACGGCCACGTCGTGGAGTACTCCGGCAAGCCGATCCGCAAGCTCTCGATGGAAGGGCGCATGACGGTCTGCAACATGACGATCGAGGGCGGCGGGCGCGCCGGCATGATCGCGCCCGACGAGACCACCTTCTCGTGGTTCACCGAGCTCGCCCGACCGGGGGCTCCGGGCGGGGCCGAGCTCGACGCCTCGATCGAGCGGTGGCGGGAGCTGCCCACGGACGAGGGGGCCGAGTTCGACAAGGAGGTCCGCATCGACGCCGGCGAGGTGTCACCCCAGGTGACGTGGGGCACGAACCCGGGGATGGTGCGGGCAGTCACCGAGAAGGTGCCCTCGCCCGAGGAGTTCGACACCGAGCCCGAGCGGGAGGCGGTCGAGCGGGCGCTGCGCTACATGGACCTCGAGCCCGGCACGCCTTTCGAGGAGATCGCGATCGACCGCGTGTTCATCGGCTCCTGCACGAACTCGCGGATCGGCGACCTGCGGGCCGCGGCCGGGGTGGTCGAGGGCCGCCAGGTGGCCGGCAGCGTGCAGGCGATGGTCGTCCCCGGCTCCCAGCAGGTCAAGGCGCAGGCCGAGGAGGAGGGTCTCGACCGCGTCTTCCGCGAGGCCGGCTTCGACTGGCGGGCGGCCGGGTGCTCGATGTGCCTGGGGATGAACCCCGACATCCTGCAGCCGGGCGAACGCTGCGCGTCGACGTCCAACCGAAACTTCGAGGGCCGCCAGGGCCGCGGCGGGCGCACCCATCTGGTGTCCCCCCAGATGGCGGCCGCGGCGGCGATCGAGGGACGCTTCGTCGACATCCGGGGGTGGGACCGGTGAGCGCGCCCACGCCCGGCGCCACCTGGCAGCAGGGTGACCTGGCCGCCAGCTTCCTGGCGCGGCGCGGGGACTTCGTACCGATGCTCGACGCCCAGGAAGACATCGTCGCGCGCCTGCTGGCGCGCCGCCGGCGCCCGGTCTCGCGGTTCCTGGACCTCGGCTGCGGCGACGGCGCGCTGACGCAGCTGGTGGTCGATGCGTATCCCTCCGCCGAGGTGGTGATGGTGGACTTCTCCGAGCCGATGCTGGAGCGCGCCGGCGAGCGCCTGCGACGCATGCGCGTGCAGGGAACACTGGTGCGGGCCGACCTCAACGACCCCGCCTGGACCGCACGGCTGCCCGGCGGGCGCTTCGACGCGGTCGTGTCGGGCCTGGCGATCCACCACCTCCCGGCCCAGCGCAAGCGCGAGCTGTTCGCGGAGCTGTTCGGCCTGCTCGAGCCCGGGGGCGTGTTCGTGAACATGGACTACGTGCTCGTCGAGGGGCCGCTGCGGGGCCTGTTCGACGAGAAGAAGATGGAGGCACTGCGTGCGGACGCCGCCGCCGGGGGCGGCGGAGACGCACAGGAGGTGTTCGTCGACGAGGACGACGACGATCGCCCCGACCTCGCCGAGGCGCAGGTGCAGTGGCTGGGGGAGGCCGGCTTCGAGCAGGCGGAAGTCCAGTTCAAATGGGCCGAGGCGGCCGTGATGGCCGGCTTCAAGCCCGGCGGAGAGGAGCGCTAGTGGAAGCGATTGAGACCATCTCCGGCGCGATCAGCCACCTCGACCGCGCCGACGTCGACACCGACCAGATCATGCCCAAGCAGTTCCTCAAGCGGGTCGAGCGCACCGGCTTCGGCGAGTTCCTCTTCTACGACTGGGCGAAGGAGCCGGGCTGGGACCTGCCCGCCAACCCGATCCTCGTGGCGGGGGAGAACTTCGGCTGTGGCTCCTCGCGCGAGCATGCCCCCTGGGGCCTGCAGGACTACGGCTTCCAGGCGATCGTCGCGCCGAGCTTCGCCGACATCTTCTACTCCAACTGCACCAAGATCGGGCTGCTGCCGGTGGTGCTCGACGAACAGCACTGCCGCGGGCTGGCGGCGGCGGGCGAGGGCCAGGTCGACCTGCGCGCCCAGGAGGTCCGCTACCCCGGCCCCGACGGCCAGCTGGTGAACGTCCACTTCGACATCGACGCGGAGATCCGCCACCGCCTGCTGGAGGGCCTCGACGATGTGGGCATGACGCTGCAGAGCGAGTCCCGGATCACCTCGTACGAGGCCAGCCGCGAGCGCAGCGGTCCGGTGACGACGGCCCTGTAGGCTGGGCGCACGGATGGCCCACCGCGTCGTCACCCTGCCCGGCGACGGCATCGGACCGGAGATCATGGCCGCCGCGGTCCGCGTGCTGGACGCGGTCGGCGAGTTCGAGTTCGAGCAGCACCTGTTCGGGGGCGCCTCGATCGACGCCCACGGGACAGCGCTCACCGACGAGGTGCTCGAGGCCTGCCGCAGCGCCGACGCGGTGCTGCTGGCGGCGGTCGGGGGACCCAGGTGGGACACGACCGACCCCTCGAGGCCCCGCCCCGAGCAGGGCCTGCTGGGTCTGCGCAAGGGCCTCGGGCTGTACGCGAACCTGCGCCCGGTGAAGCCGATCGAGGCCCTCTACGACGCTTCTCCCCTGCGCGAGGAGCGCATCCGCGGGACCGACCTGATGCTCGTCAGGGAGCTGACCGGCGGCATCTACTTCGGCGAGAAGACCCGCACCGAGCACAGCGCCAGCGACCTGTGCACCTACACCACCGAGGAGATCGAGCGCATCGCGAGGACCGCCTTCGGGGCCGCCCGCGCGAAGGTGACGAGCGTGGACAAGGCCAACGTCCTGGAGACCTCGCGCCTGTGGCGGGAGGTGGTCAGCGCGCTGCACGGCAGGGAGTTCCCCCACGTCACGCTCGAGCACATGCTGGTGGACAACGCCGCGATGCAGCTCGTCTCGGCGCCGCGTCACTTCGACACGATCGTCACCGAGAACATGTTCGGGGACATCCTCTCCGACGAGGCCGCGATGCTGACGGGGTCGATCGGGATGCTCCCGAGCGCGTCTCTGGGGGACGGGGGACCGGGGCTGTTCGAGCCGGTCCACGGCTCCGCCCCGGACATCGCCGGCCAGGGCGTGGCCAACCCCCTGGCGATGTTCCTGTCGGCGGCGATGATGCTCCACCACGGACTCGATTTGGGGGCGCAGGCGGCCGCTGTAGAATCCGCAGTGCAGCGTGCGCTCGCGGCGGGGCTGCGCACACCCGATCTGGGCGGCGGATCGGGCACCGCGCAGGCGACCGACGCGGTGCTCGAAAACCTCTGATCAGGAGCAATCGCAAACGTGCAGCCCACCGAGCTCATCTGGATGAATGGAGACTTCGTCGCCTGGGAGGACGCGAAGGTCCACGTGCTCACCCACGGCCTGCACTACGGCACCGGCGTGTTCGACAGCATGCGCTGCTACGACACCGAGCTGGGTCCGGCCGTGTTCCGCAACGCCGAGCACATCGACCGCCTGCTGCGCTCCGCGGAGCTGTACTACATGCCGGTCCCCTACACCGCCGAGGAGCTGCGCGCGGCCACGCTCGAGCTGGTCGCCCGCAACGGGCTTCGCTCCTGCTACATCCGGCCGATCGTCAACCGCGGCTACGGTCAGATGGGGCTGAACCCGCTCGAGGCTCCCGTGGACGTGACGATCGCCTGCTGGGAGTGGGGCGCCTACCTCGGCGAGGAGGGCAAGCGCGAGGGCGTGCGCGCCAAGGTGTCCTCGTGGCGGCGCATCAGCCCCGACTCGCTGATCCCCCACGCGAAGGCCTCCGGGCAGTACCTCAACAGCGTGCTCGCCAAGGTGGAGTCGCTGAAGGCCGGCTACGAGGAGGCGATCCTGCTCGACGATCACGGTCACGTGTGCGAGGGCACCGGCGAGAACGTCTACATCGTGCGCGAGGGGGTGATCGCCACACCCGGCCAGCACAACTCGATCCTCGACGGGATCGTGCGCCGCTCGATCATCCAGATCGCGCGGGACCTCGGCTACACGGTCGAGGAGCGGAACGTGGCGCGGGCCGAGATGTACCTCGGCGACGAGGTGTTCCTGACCGGGACCGCGGCCGAGCTCGTCCCCGTCCGCGAGATCGACGACCACCGCATCGGGACCGGCAAACCGGGCGAGGTGACACGTGTCCTGCAGGCGGCCTTCGAGGACGCTGTCCACGGCCGCACCGAGAGCTACCGCGAGTGGCTCGACGTGGTGAGCGCCGACGGGCTGCAGACGCCCTCCGGCGAGGCCGCCGCGCCGAGCCCGCAGACGACCACCGCGGGGTAGCCCCCATGGCCGACATACAGCTCTACGACGCCACCCTGCGCGACGGCATGGGCGGGGGCGGCATGACGCTCACGGCCGCCGAGAAGGTGCGGGTCGTGCACGCCCTCGACGCGCTCGGCGTGCACATGATCGAGGCGGGCTTCCCGGTGTCGAACCCGAAGGAGCAGGAGCTGTTCGAGCTGCTCGCCGAGGAGCACCTCGAGGTCGCCGAGATCGTCGCCTTCGGGATGACCCGCAGGCGCGGCGTCCCCGCCGAGGACGACGAGGGCCTGGCCGGGTTGGCGGGGTGCTTCGCGCCGATCTGCACGCTCGTCGGCAAGAGCTCGGTGCTGCACGTTGAGAAGGTGGTGAGGGCCACCCGCGAGGAGAACCTGCAGATGATCGCCGAGTCGATCGCCTTCCTCGTGTCGGCCGGCAAGCGGGTGCTGTTCGACGCCGAGCATTTCTTCGATGGCTTCAACCTCGACCCGGGCTACGCGCTCGAGTGCCTGCGGGCGGCCGCGGAGGCGGGAGCGGAGCGGCTGGTCCTGTGCGACACCAACGGCGGCTCGCTGCCGCCGCAGATCCGCACCGCGCTGGCCGTGGTCCGCGAAGCGCTCCCGGATGCGGCGCTGGGGATCCACACCCACGACGACTCCGGCTGCGCGGTGGCGAACACGCTGATCGCCGTGGAAGCCGGCGCCACGCAGGTACAGGGGACCGTCAACGGGATCGGCGAGCGGACCGGCAATGCCAACCTCGTCACGGTGATCGCCGACCTGCAGCTGAAGATGGGGGTCCCGCTGCTCGCGCCGGAGCGCCTGGCGCGGCTCACCGAGACCGCCCACTTCATCGACGAGCTGCTCAACCGCTCGCCGGACCCGGCCCAGCCGTACGTCGGCAAGCACGCCTTCGCGCACAAGGCGGGCCTCCACGCGGCGGGCGTGCGCTCGGACGCGAACACCTTCGAGCACGTCGACCCGGAGGTCGTGGGCAACGACCGCGACCTGCTGATCTCCGAGCTGTCGGGCAAGGGGACGATCGTGGAGAAGGCCCGTGCCGCGGGCATCGCCGCCGACGACGAGTTCGTCACGCGCGTCCTCTCGCGCGTGAAGGAGCTCGAGCACGAGGGCTTCCAGTTCGAGGCCGCCGACGGCTCCTTCGAGCTGCTGATGCGCCGCGAGCAGGAGGGCTACGAGTTGCTGTTCCGGCTGGAGTCGTGGCGGGTGACGGTCGAGAAGCACGCCGATGGCAACGTCGAGACGGAGGCCTCGATCAGGCTCTGGAAGGACGGCAAGCGCTACTGGGCGGCGGCCGAGGGCAACGGCCCCGTGAACGCGCTCGACAAGGCGCTGCGCGACGCGATCGGCGACCTGTACCCGGATCTGGCGGACATCGAGCTCGTGAACTTCAAGGTGCGCATCCTCGACGAGTCGAAGGGCACCGGGGCGGTCACCCGCGTGCTGATCGACGCCTCCGACGGCCACGACGTTTGGGGCTCGATCGGCGTCTCGGAGAACGTGATCGGGGCCTCCTGGGACGCGCTGATGGACTCGCTGGAGTACGGCCTGGCCCACCGCCGCAGCGCGGCGGGTGCGGGCGGCTCCTCACGGTGAGCGAACCGATCCCGCTCGCCCGGCCGGTGCTGGGCGAGCCGGAGGAGCGCGCGGTCGTGGAGGTGCTGCGCTCCGGGCAACTGTCGCTCGGCCCTCGCCTGGCCGAGTTCGAGCGGGCGTTCGCCACGTTCCTGGGTGCCCGGTACGCGAGCGCGGTGAGCAGCGGGACCACGGGCCTGCACCTCGCGCTGCGGGCCGTCGGCGTGGGCGACGGCGACGAGGTGGTGACGAGCCCGCTGTCGTTCGTGGCCTCGGCCAACGCGATCCTCTACGAGCGGGCGCGGCCGGTGTTCGCCGACATCGACCCCGTCACCCTGAACCTCGACCCGCAGGCTGCGCAGGCGGCCGTCGGCGAGCGCACGCGGGCGCTGCTGCCGGTGCACCTGTTCGGCTATCCCGCCGACCTGCCCGAGTTCGAGCGGCTCGCCGCGCGCCACGACCTCGCGATCGTGGAGGACGCCTGTGAGGCGCTGGGGGCCCGGCACCGGGACGGGCCGGCGGTGGGCGCCCGGGGGCACCCGGCGGTGTTCGGCTTCTACGCCAACAAGCAGCTCACGACCGCCGAGGGCGGGATGGTGACGCTGGCCGACGAGGCGATGAAGGCGCGGATCGACTCCGAGCGCAACCAGGGGCGGGCCCCCGACATGGGCTGGCTCGACCACGACCGGCTCGGCTTCAACTACCGCCTGTCCGAGCTCGCGTGTGCGCTCGGGATCGTGCAGCTGGGACGGCTGGGGGAGATGCTCGCCGCGCGCGAGCGGGCCGCCGAGCGCTACCGCCGGGCGCTGGCGGGGATCGAGGACCTGCGGCTCCCGTGCGAGGACGCCGACGGCGAGAAGCGGGGGTGGTTCGTGTTCGTCGTGCAGCTGCCCCGGGGCTGCGACCGCGAGGACACGGTGAGGGCGCTCGCGGCACAGGGGATCCAGAGCAAGCCCTACCTCCCGGCGATCCACCTGATGAGCTTCTACCGCGAGCGGTTCGGGCACCGGGAGGGCGAGTTCCCGGTGTGCGAGGAGGTGGCCGGGCGCTCGCTGGCGCTGCCGTTCTTCCCGCAGATCACCGAGGCCC
>Ga0335081_10005228_pt1 | contig 20538 bp, 14 predicted proteins | sample Lox_Sample_35_FD_206713 | JGI IMG/M metagenome (GOLD analysis project Ga0335081, IMG submission 206713) | Soil microbial communities from Loxahatchee National Wildlife Refuge, Florida, United States - Lox_Sample_3.5 | ecosystem: Environmental > Terrestrial > Soil > Wetlands | place: USA... | reverse complement strand
CAACGACGTCTTAGGATTTACCTGCCGTATGTTCCGCTTTCAGTTCCTTCGCAATGACGGTCAGCGCAACGCCGCCGAGAACCAGCATTGAGGCGATCACCAGCCGAAGTGTAACGACCTCTGCCAGGAAGATGACCCCTCCGAACGCGGCGAGGACCGGCACCGAGAGCTGGACTGTTGCGGCACGGGTCGAGGACAGGCCCTGCAGAGCCGCGTACCAGATGACGTACCCGATCCCCGAGGCAAGCGACCCGGACAGGATTGCGAGCAGAATGCCCCTCGGCTCGGCATGGAGGCCTTGAACGCTGGCCGTCCAGACCACGAGAGCGAACGGCACGGCTCTGATGAAGTTTCCCGCTGTGCGGGAAGCCGGGTCTTTTGCCCCGCGGCCCCGCAACGAATAGAGGCCCCAGGCCATGCCGGCCACTGCCATGAGGAGGGAGCCGCCGGGCGAAGGCGCAGCTATCCCGGGGAAGACGAGGTAGATCAGGCCCGCGAGTGCGATCACCAGGCCCGCCCATTGCAAAACGTGAGGCCGCTCGCCGCTCCGCAGACCGGAAATGATCATCGTGGCCTGGACGGCACCGAAGAGAATGAGAGAACCGGTCCCCGCGCTCAGGCTGAGGTAGGCAAAGGAAAACGCGACGGCGTACAGAAAGAGCTGAAAACCAGAGGACCAAGTACCGGCAGTCAGAGCATGATAGCCGCGCAGAAAGAGCGTAAGCATCGCGAGGGTAACTGCCCCGGAAGCAAGTCGGATGGCGGTGAAGCTGGCAGCATCGACCGTATGTGCTCCGAGAGCCATGCGACAGAGCACGGAGTTGGTGGCGAATGCTGTCATGGCGACCGCGGTCAGGAGCCAGGTCCGTGCCTGTCCCTTCTGTTCATCCAAGTGCCGCCTCCTTTCCCGGTCCTGCCGATGCTGTCTTGGGGTTCAGATTCAATATAATTATAGACAATTATTGGCAGCCTTTTTCCGGATGCAGTAGCTCCCATCTCCGACTCTCCTTGCCCTTTATTTGTATATAATGGAAAACAGGGAGATGAGCTGTTCATTTATCCGTGATACAAGATCAGGATCGGCGGCTGCAGACAGGCGGAGGGGCAGAAGAACTACTATCAAGATTTCGATGTTGTTGAGGTCCGGCAGACATTCTCCCTGCCGGGATGGATCGAAAAGCTCGAGAAGTGCCATGCAAACGCTTCCCGGCATGATCAAGCAAAAAAAGGGCGTATGTCCTTTTCAATACCCTTGATATGCTGTATGATGCCAGGCAGTTTCAGAAATCAGCGCATGTACATGACCGAGGAAGTGTATCGCTATTTTTAGGGAAAGGAACGCAAATGACCGTTTCCTCATTGAATGAGGAAAAACCCTTCTGGCAGCAATCCATTCCCGAGCTCTCGAAACAGCTGAACGCGACCTTGGCAGGGCTCACGAACAGCGAGGCAACGGACCGGATGAAGCAGTTCGGCCCGAACATGCTGCGGCCGCCGCGGAAACGCGCCCTGCTCCTTCAGTTCCTCGCCAGGTTCAAAAACCCCCTCGTCATCATCCTGCTCATCGCCAGCGCCGTCTCTGCGTTCACCGGCGATGTGACCAGCTTCCTGATCATCGGCTCCATCGTGGTCATGAGCGTGACCCTGGATTTCATCCAGGAGCATCGCGCAGGCAAGGCTGCGGAAGCACTTCGTCAGTCAGTGGCGATCCGCGTCCAGGCGCTGCGCGACCGGAAGAGCATTGAAATCCCCGCCGCAGCACTCGTGCCAGGGGATGTGGTTCTTCTTTCCGCAGGCGATCTGATACCCGGCGACGGACGAGTGCTTGTTGCTCAGGATTTCTTTGTGAAACAGGCGCTCCTGACCGGTGAACCCTATCCTGTTGAAAAGTTCCCGCGTGACCTGCCCGACGCGGGGCAGGATATGGCGGCCGCAGTGAACTCCGTTTTCATGGGCACGTCCGTGTTGAGCGGCTCTGCCACGGTGCTCATTTGCCGCACGGGGCCGAACACTGCCCTGGGCGAGATCTCGGATACGCTCACCGCCAAGGCGCCTCCCACCTCTTTTGAGCAGGGCACGCAGCGCTTCGGACTCCTGATCATGCGGTTTACGATCCTGCTCGTTCTCTTTGTGGTCCTGGCCAATGCCTTTTTCCGCCGGCCCTGGCTCGAATCCTTCCTCTTTGCCGTGGCTCTTGCGGTGGGACTCACGCCCGAGCTTCTGCCCATGATCGTTTCCGTGACCCTGGCACGGGGCGCCATGCGCATGGCAAAGAAAAAGGTGATCGTCAAAAGGCTCGAATCCATCCATAACCTGGGGAGCATGGATGTGCTGTGCACGGACAAGACCGGCACGCTCACCGAGGCCCGCATCCATCTTGAGCGCCACGTGGACGCTCTCGGCCGGGACAGCAGCCGCGTTCTCGAGCTCGCCTATCTGAACAGCTTCTTTGAATCCGGGCTGCGGAGCCCGATGGATGACGCCATTCTCGAGCACAAGGAGATAGACGTCGCAGCCTGGAAGAAGATCGACGAGGTCCCCTTCGATTTCGAGCGCCGCCGGGTCTCCGTGATCATTGACAACGGCAGGGACAGGCTCCTCGTTGTAAAAGGGGCACCTGACGATATCCTGGGCTTCTGCATCCACTGCGAGGAGCAGGAGGCAGAGTATCCCACGCCAATGGACGAAGCCTCGCTGGCCCGGGTCCGGGCGCTCCACGAGACGTTCGCCCGTGACGGGTTCCGGGTGCTCGGCGTCGCCTGGAAAAGGGTGGCGCAGACAGAACATCACGCCGTAGTGAATGATGAAACGGAACTGGTCTTTGCCGGTTTCGCAGCCTTTCTCGACCCGCCGAAACAAAGCGCCCAGGCGGCCCTGGCCAAACTGACGAACGCGGGGGTGGCGGTCAAGGTCGTGACCGGAGACAACGAACTCGTAACCCGTCATATCTGCGAGAAGCTCGGCCTGCCCATCATCGGCATATTGACCGGTGCTGAAATGCAGGGCATGGACGATCAGGCGCTCGCGGCCTGCGTGGAGAATGTGAACCTCTTCTGCAGGGTCAACCCCTCGCAAAAGAACCGGGTCATCCTTGCCTTGAAGCAGCGGGGCAGGGTGGTCGGGTATCTGGGCGACGGCATCAATGACGCTCCCTCGCTCCATTCAGCGGACATCGGCATTTCCGTGGACAGCGCCGTGGACGTGGCAAAGAGCGCGGCGGAGATGATCCTTTTGGAACAGGACCTGAACGTGCTCCACGAAGGGGTCATGGAAGGCAGGCGCACCTTCGGCAATATCATGAAATACATCATGATGGGAACGAGCTCCAATTTCGGGAACATGTTCAGCATGGCCGGAGCGACGCTCTTCCTGCCCTTTCTTCCCATGCTGCCGGTGCAGATCCTCTTGAACAATCTCCTCTACGACGTTTCGGAGATCCCCATCCCCCTCGACAGCGTCGACGAAGAATATCTCTCCCAACCCCGGCATTGGAACATGAATTTCATCCGCAACTTCATGCTCTCCGTGGGGCCGGTGAGCTCGGCTTTCGACTTCCTGACCTTTTTCATCATGCTGAGCGTGTTCCATGCCGGAGAGCAGCTTTTTCATACCGGCTGGTTCATCGAGTCAATGGCAACGCAGGTGCTCGTCATCTTCATCATCCGCACCCGGCGTAATCCGTTCAAAAGCCGTCCCAACGTCTGGCTTGCGCTCTGTTCTCTTTCGGTCGTGTGCCTTGCCGTGGCCCTTCCGTTCACACCGCTTGGCACGTACCTCGGGTTCGTCCCGCCGCCTTTATCGTTCTTTGCGATCCTGGCAGGCCTGGTGCTTTTCTATCTTTTTGCGGTAGAAGGGATCAAGCAGTGGTTTTTCCGCAGCTTTGCAGATAGGTGAGATGCGTACTCCGAACTTAACTCACCCCGTCACGCTGTCGCATCTTTGTCATCCCGTCGGTTTCAATTGCCATAACCCGTTATACTCATACCTATGAGACGGATCCTGCACATGGACATGGATGCCTTCTTTGCCGCGGTCGAGCAGAAGCGGCGGCCCGAGCTTGCTGGCAAACCGGTCATCGTGGGCGGCGCAGGCGACCCGACGAGGCGGGGAGTGGTCTCCACGGCCTCCTACGAGGCGCGAAAGTACGGGATCCATTCAGCGATGCCGCTCCGGACAGCGTATAAGCTCTGCCCGGAAGGCGTGTTCCTGGCCGTGGATTACACCGAGTATTCCCGGGTATCCGGGATCGTCAAGAACGTGCTGCGCGAATTCAGTCCTGTCATGGAGGACATGGGCATCGACGAGGCGTTCCTGGACATCTCGGACAGCCCGCGATCGTCCGAGAATATCGGGATGGACATCAAGCAGCGGATCCGGCAGGCAACAGGCCTTACCTGTTCCGTCGGCATCGCGCCCAACAAGCTGCTCGCCAAGATCGCCTCGGATATGCAGAAGCCTGACGGGCTCACGATCATCGTTGAAAGCGATATCGCAACCAGGATCTGGCCGCTTCCGGTCCGGAAGCTCTCGGGTGTGGGGCCGAAGACCGGGGCCCGCCTGACGGCCATGGGCATAATTACTATCGGGGAGCTTGCTCTGCAGCCGCTGGAATCACTGATCAGCGAGTTCGGGCATTCCTACGGCAGTTATCTTCATGAAGCATCGCAGGGGATCGATGAACGGCCGCTCATCACTTTTTGGGAGCCCAGGTCCCTGAGCAGGGAAACGACCTTCGAGAGGGACGTGTCTGACTGGCAGGTTCTCGCCCGGACGCTGGTCGAACTGGTGAAAGAGGTCGTTGCAGACCTCGGAGAGCGGGGATACGGATCCAGGACCGTGACGGTCAAGATCCGGTTCGATGATTTCAAAACGCACACAAGGTCGCTCACCCTCGACGCGCCCGCGAACACGGAAGACGTGATCAGGCGCGCAGCCTTCGAATGCATGAAACGGGTCGCGTTCACAAAGAAAGTGCGGCTCATCGGCGTTCGGTTGAGCGGGCTCGATAAGATCTGAAGCAGGCGGCCACGCTCGGTCACTCCGCCGTCTTCAGAACGATCTTGCCAATGGACTGCCGGCCTTCGAGAAGCCGGTGCGCCTTCTGCGCCTCGGCGAGCGGCAGCACGCGGTCGATGCGCAGCTTGAGCCAGCCTTCCCTGATAGCGTTCAGGACATCGCCGGACCTGCGAAGGAGCTCTTCCCGCGCGGCCGTAAAATTGGGCAGGCTTCCCCCGGACAGGGATATCGACTTCGCCATGAGGCTGTTGGGAACAACGGGGTCAGCGGGTCCGCTCGCAGCGCCGTAGACCACCACGTGGCCACGGACCGCAACAGCCTCCAGGTCGCCGGGGAACGTGCTCTTTCCCACGCCGTCGAGGATGAGCTCTGCACCGCGGCCTCCTGTCAGGCGCTTCGTCTCAGCCGCAAAATCCTGTTGGGTATAGACGATCACGTGATCAACACCCGCCTCCCGGGCCGTTGCGGCCTTCTCCCCGCTCCCGACCGTCCCGATGACCGCAGCGCCGAGTCGCCTGGCCCACTGCACGAGAAGTCCGCCCACGCCCCCAGCCGCCGCGTGGACCAGGACGGTATCGCCCGTCTTCGGCTTGCGAAACTCATGGATGAGGTAGTGCGCCGTCATCCCCTGCAGGGGAAACGCCGCCCCTTCCGTGAACGATAGCCCGTCAGGCAGCGGGATCAGCCGCGACGCGTCGATGGTCGTGTACTCGCCATAGCTTCCGAGGTGCCCGGTATAGGCGACCCGGTCCCCGGCGCGGATCCCCGTGACCTTCTCTCCGATCGCTTCCACCACGCCCGCAGCCTCCAGACCGGGAATGAAGGGAAGCTTAACGGGATAGTATCCCCGCCGGTGGTAGATGTCGACGAAGTTCACGCCGGCCGCGTGGATCCTTACGAGCGCCTCGCCTGCTCCGGGCTTCGGCACCGGCCCGATGTCCGTCAGTTTCAGCACATCAGCATCGCCGTGGCTTGATATCTTGATGGCATTCATCGTTTTTCCACCCCTAAAGTTGCATCCGTTAAGGATCGAATCGCGTTCCTATGAAAAAGCATAGCAGGATTTTCGAGAAATGGGTTATGCGGACTGGATCGACTTATGCAGCTGCAACAAGATATGAAGGAGTGCCAGTGCTTGGAATCGCGAACCAGGCATCATACGGGTGCGTTAGTGACGCGAGGATTCACGTTTACCTATTGTCCCCGGGGAAGGGATGTTGCGTTGCAATTTCTCCGAAGGTAGTGTATATATCGCTCATGCGCCCCGTCCTGAGTCCCTCCGATCTGCTGACGCTTTTTTTTCTTGTGCTGCTCTCCGGTCTTGCGGTTTTTTCCGCGCATGGAAACCCGTCGTGGGCCGGACTGCTCGCGACGTACGCGGGGCTGGCGGCCGCGATCCTCGCAATTGCCCTCTATCGCACGAGGGGAGGTCCGGCTAAGAAGGGCTTCATCCTTTCGGTTGCCGTCACGGTGATCACGGTTCTCCTGATCTTTAACAGCCTGGGGGTCCTCATTGCCGGCATTCACCCGGCGATGTTCGATGCCTGGCTCATCGCCGCCGATCATGCGCTCTTCGGCGTTCACCCCACGGTGTGGATGGAACGGCTGATCAGTCCTGCTCTGACGGCCCTCTTCCAGTTCGCTTACATCAGCTATTATTTCATCCCTCTCTCGCTCGGCGTCGTGCTCATTGGCAGGGGCAGGTTCGGGGAATTCGAAGAGGCCCTGTTCGGCATCCTGCTCTGCTTCTATCTTTCCTACATCGGCTACCTGCTCGTTCCGGCAATCGGGCCACGCTTTACGCTCGGCCATCTCCAGACCGGAGACCTGCAGGTTTCCCCGTTCATCCAAAAGATCCAGGACGTCTTGAACGGTCTCGAAAAGAACAAGACCGATGCCTTCCCGAGCGGCCATACGGCCGTTTCGCTCATGAGCCTCTATTACGCGTGGAAAGCAGGGGAGAAAAGACTTTTTGCGGGATTGGTTCCGGTGGTGACGGGACTGATCATCTCGACCGTGTATCTGCGGTATCACTACGTCATCGATGTCATCGCGGGGGTCGGCCTGACGGCCCTGACCGCGTATCTGGCGCCGATCCTGTTCGCGGCGCTCTCACGCATGGGCCGGACGCGAGCGAACAGGTAATATTGATGTTCCCTCAAGTCTCCTGGCGGAATGCATTCTCTGCGTCTATCTGCCCCCTCTGCGGATTGTCTTTCTTCGGGATCTGACAGAAACGGTGACTGAGGATTACTCTTCTCCAAGGCTGGCGTGATCCTCGCGGGGAATACGGCTTATTGCAGGACGAGCTCCCGTTCATGCGGATAAACGTCAAATGCCCTTCTCGTAGATCCGGTACTTCTTGTACACCTTCCCGCCCATGAGCTCGCACCCCTTGCGCATCGGCATGTTGTCTTCCAGGATCCAGGACATCTCGGCGCGCTTGTAGCCCCTGCGCACCGCCGCCTTGAACGACTCGAGATAGAGCAACCCCTCGATGCCTTTTTTCCGGAACTCTTCTTTAACGCCCAGGGTGAGCACGCGAATGTCGGATATTTTTCTCGAATACCAGAGAAATTTTACGAGCTCGAGCGGCCCGAGCCTTCCGTTGATCCTGTGCAGGACCTGGTTGTAGTCGGGCACAGCCATGAAGAATCCCGCGGGACTGCCCCCCACCTCGGCCATGATGAGCAGCTCCGGCACGATGAGCGGCTTCAACCGTTTCGCCATGGAATCTATTTCCTCGTCCGTCATGGGTACGAAACCCCAGTTGTGTCCCCAGGCGGAGTTGTAGATGTCCTTAACCGCGGCAAGCTCGTTCTTAAACTCCTTCATGTTGGCTGGTCGCACGACGAGGCCCGGCACCCTGGCTCTCACGCCCGACGATAGTCGTTCGAGCCTTCCTGCGGATGACACGTCTTTTATGACCGAGAGGTATGCATACAGGTCCTTGGCCTTGACCAGCCCGCAGCGTTCCATGTAGTCGAGGTAATAGGGCGGCGTGTACGTCATCATGATCATGGGGGGCGAGTCGAACCCCTCGAGAAGAAACCCGCACTCGTCGTTGGTCGAGGGGTTCATGGGTCCGCGCATGATCTCGATATCGCGCTCTTTGAGCCATGCTGCGGCCGCATCCAGAAGGTCCCGGGCAATGGCCACGTCCGGAAGACATTCGAAGAATCCGAAGAACCCCGCCTGCTCGTTATGGAGATTGATGTGGTTGCGGTCAACGATCGCGGCGATCCTGCCTGCGACGTCCCCGTTCTTGCGGGCGAGAAAATAGGCGGCTTCTGCGTGGCGGAAAAAAGGGTTCTTGTCGCCGAGAATGAACTTCATGTCGCTGATGAGCGGCGGGACCCAGTTCGGATCTCCCTGGTAGACCTTCCAGGGGAAGCGAATGAACCGGTCCACGCCTGCCTTATCAACGACACGTTCGATCTCCACCCCGCTGGCCATCAGGCGATTACGCCGAGCTTCTTCGAGGCCTTTTCAAGGATGCCCAGCACGCGGTCGAGCATCTCGTCGGTATGGGTCGCCATGTAACTGGTACGGATCAGGCAGCGACTGGCCTGGGTAGCCGGCGGCACCACGGGGTTCACGAACACACCGTCATCGTACAGCGTTTTCCACATCATGAACGTCAGCTCCATCTCACCTATGACGAGGGGGATGATCGGCGTCTCGGTAGCGCCCGTATCGAAGCCCATCTGCTTGAACGCCTTCATCATTTTGTTGGTGTTGTGCCAGAGGCGTTCCCTGCGTTCCGGCTCCTGGTCGATGATATCGAGGGCGGCAATCACCGCCGCCACCGAGGCAGGCGGAGGGCTTGCGGAGAAAATGAGCGGCCGGGACGTGTGCTTCATGTAATGGATCACGTCTTCGTCGGCCGCGACGAAACCGCCGATGGACGCCATGGATTTGCTGTAGGTGCCCATGATCACGTCCACATCCTTCTCGACGCCGAAGTGTTCGGCGGTGCCTCTGCCGGTCCTGCCCAGAACGCCGATGCCGTGGGCATCGTCCACCATGAGCCGCGCCCCGTATTTTCTGCAGACCTTGATGATGTCGGGGAGCGGCGCGATGTCCCCCTCCATGCTGTAAACGCCGTCCACGACCACGAGTTTGCCGCGGTTCCCGCTTTCCCTGAGGACATAGTCGAGGCTGTTCATATCGTTGTGCTTGAACTTCTTGACCTCGGCGAAAGACAGCCTGCACGCATCGATGATGCTCGCGTGGTCGAGTTTGTCGATCACGACCACGTCGTCCTTGCCAGCGAGGGACGATATGATCCCGAGGTTGGTCTGATATCCCGTGGAAAAGGTGAGCGCGGCGTCCTTGCGAAAGAATGTAGCGAGCTTTTCCTCGAGTTTCACATGGATGTCGAGGGTCCCGTTCAGGAAGCGCGAACCCGCGCAGCCGCTTCCGTATTTCTTCACGGCTTCGATGGCCGCTTCCTTCACCTTCGGATGGCCGGTAAGCCCGAGATAATTGTTCGACCCCAGCATGACCATCTTCCTGCCCTCGACGACCACCTCGGGGCTCTGCTCCGATTCCACGACGTGGAAATAGGGATACAGCCCGGCGGCCATGACCTCTTTCGCGGCCGTAAACTTCCTGCATTTTTCGAACAAGTCCGGCATGCCTGCGTCCTCCACTCTCGGCGGAATCAAATCCGCCGCTACAGCCAGTCGTTTTTTCTGTACCATTGCCATGTAAGTTCCAGACCTTTCTGCAGGGGATACTCCGCCCGGAAGCGGAGGTCATTCTCGATCTTCCGCGTGTCGCAAAGCCAGTATCTCTGAGCGGCTTCCCGCACCTTTTGCCTGCTCGTAAGAGCAGGCCTTTTGGTAAACAGGCTTCCGCTCTCAGAGACGAGGCCGATCATGTAGGCCGCCGCGTAGGGAATTTTGATCGTGCGCGCCCTCACGTTGCCCGTGGAGAGCAGCAATGCCCTGAATTCCGACCACGAATAAGGCCTCTTCTCCGCGACAAAATAAACAGCGCCGCTCTCCGTCCTGCGCTCGGCCGAAACAAGCAGCGCCGCTGCCAGGTCTTCGACGTAGCACAGGTTGATATACCGGTCGCCCCCGGTCATCTCGAGCGTCAGGCCGCGGCCGGCCCAGCGGAACAGTTCGTAAACGTCCGCATCTCTCGGTCCATAGACGCTCGATGGCCGGAGAATCACGACCGGGAGGCGGTTCTTGTATTCGCGCGCTTCGTCTTCGGCGAGCAGCTTGCTCCTGCCGTAATCAGACACGGGATGCGGGGCGTCGCTCTCCTTGACCGGTCGTCCGTCCGGGCTTGGACCTGCCGCCGCCTGGCTGGAGACCAGTATGAATTTCTCAAGACCGGGATTATATCGTGCGCATGCTTCCAGGAGATGCCTCGTGCCGAGGTGGTTCACGAGGTAATATTCGCGGGCATGTCTTGCTTTCGTAAGTCCGGCGCAATGGAATACGACCGAGACGCCTTGCACGGCCGCGGGGAGCGATTCAGGCTGCGTGCAGTCGCCCTGTGCGAGCCGCACGTCCATGCCCTGGAGCCAGCGCAGATGAAGAGGGTTCCTCGCCAGGCAGGTTACCTCATAGCCGTTCTGCAGAAGCCGTTCGACAAGATGACTTCCCACAAAGCCGGTTCCCCCCGTGACCAGTGCCCGCCGAGACTCCGCCTGCCCCATCCTCCTCCCCACGCAATCCTTATACTTTAAAGTGTAGCTAGATTATCAGGCAAGTCAAGACATTGTCAAGACATTACTGAAGTTTCTATAAATGCCCTCCGGCCGAGGCCGGGGAAAGGGGTCCGGCACTTGTGGGCGGCGTCATGAGATAAGGGGAGATTCTGAGACGGGGATAATAGGTCTCGTAAGTCAAGGGGTCTCAAGAGTGCGGCCGCTCTATTCTCCCGACGGTTTTTGTCTCGTTCAAAAAGAGAGGAAATAAGTTCCTATATGAGGTATAGTATGTGAATTTTGGAGGCCGAAGCATGGGTGTCGTTCACCGTTTCACGGGAGAGGACGGAAATTTCAACTGGGAAGGCGCGATCCCGCGAGGTTATACCAAATCGAATACCAGGGGTGCCGACGGCAAGGTTCTGATCGGGAAGGCCGACGGCGCCCGGCAGTTCATCGTTCGTTATTTCAGGGTCGAGCCGGGAGGCTGGACCGCGCACGAGAAACACCCTCACGACCACGGCATTTTCATCCTTCACGGCAGGGCCCGCGTGCTGCTCGGGAACAAGGAAGTCGAGGTCGGTCCCCGCGATGCGGTCTATATCAGCCCGAACGAGGAACATCAATTATTCCCCCTCGGCGAAGAGCCGCTCGGCTTTCTCTGCATCATACCGCCAAAAGAAAGCGAAATAGGGTAGGGGACAGGGCGGGACCTCTCTTTGCTGCCGTCTTATCGCAATCTCGATCATGTGACTCCGCTGTTTCATTCCACCCTAGACATCTCCCGTTGCAGTTTTGCTTGAAGTCTGCGCTTTTCCCGCGCTCCACCGCTCCCGGATATCCTCGCCGCGGCTGTCGAGCAGCGTGCTCAAGCCGCGCTCTATTGCATCATACTTAAGTTCACTTGACAGAACCATGAAGCACGGTCTTAACTATTGATATGAGTGAGGACTTTGTGGTCCCGAACAGGCAAATGCAAGGAAGGTTCACGCTCTATGTGGATAGTACGATTGGCCCTGCGGCGGCCTTATACGATAGCCGTGACGGCTTTACTGCTCATCGTGCTCGGTGCGCTCTCCGCCGGCAGGATGAGCGTGGATATATTTCCGGCCATCGATATTCCCGTGGTCGTAGTCGTCTGGAATTACCCCGGACTCTCGCCTGAGGACATGGAGCGCCGAGTGGTGCTCATCAGCGAGCGGGCCTATTCGACCACCGTAAACGGCATCCAGCGGATCGAGTCGCAGTCGATTCCGGGCGTGGGAATGCTGAAGGTCTACTTCCAGCCGGGAAGCGACATCGGCGCGGCCATAGCCCAGATATCGTCGGTCTCGTTCACGATCCTCCGGATCGCGCCGCCGGGAATGCAGCCGCCCACCATCGTCCAGTTCAGCGCCACCAACGTACCCGTTGCGCAGCTCACGGTCTCGGGCAAGACCATCCCCGAACAGAAGCTCTTCGACTACGGGCTCAACTTCATCCGCGTGCGGCTGTTCACCATTCCGGGGCTCTCGATCCCGGCGCCCTTCGGCGGGAAGAACCGCCAGATCATGATCGATGTGAACCCCGACGCGCTTGCCGGGCGCGGGCTTTCCCCGGCCGACGTGGTGAACGCGCTCCAGTCGTCCAATGCGATCATCCCCGCGGGAACGGCCCGCATCGGCGGGACGGAATACAACGTCCTGCTGAATTCCAGCCCGAAGATCATCGACCAGTTCAGGAGCATCCCGATCAAGATCGTGGGCAATGCGCCGGTCTACCTGGGCGACGTGGCAAGGGTGTCTGACAGCTTTGCCGAGCAGACCAATATCGTGCGCGTGAACGGACGGCGGGCAACGTACCTCGCGATCCTGAAGCATGCCGATGCCTCGACGCTGGCCGTCGTTGACGCCACGCGGGACATGCTCCCGCTGATCCGGGAGGCCGCGCCCGAGGGCATGGAGCTCAAGATCGATTTCGACCAGTCCGTCTTCGTCCGTGGCGCGATCGAGAGCGTCGTCCGCGAGGCGATCCTGGCCTCGATCCTCGTGTCGCTCATGATCCTGGTCTTCCTCGGTTCCTGGCGCAGCATGGTGATCGTGTCGGTTTCCATCCCCCTGTCGATACTTGCGGCGATCATCTGCCTGAACCTCGCCGGTGACAGCATCAACATCATGACCCTGGGCGGCCTGGCCCTGGCGATCGGCATGCTCGTGGACGATGCCACCGTCGCCGTGGAGAACATCCACCGGAACCGCGCCCTGGGGAAGCCGCTCCTGGCCGCGGTGGTGGACGGCTCGACGCAGATCGCGGTGCCGGCGATCGTATCCACGCTGGCCATCTGCGTGGTCTTCTTCCCGGTCGTGCTGCTGTACGGGGCGGCAAAATATCTCTTCACACCCCTGGCCCTTGCCGTGGTGACGTCGATGCTTGCTTCCTACGTCCTCTCCAGGACGCTCGTGCCCGTGCTCTCGCGCATGCTCATGCAAGGCGAGCACCTCGGGACCGGGGTCCGGAGCGAGGACCTGCCCAGGTTCAAGCATATCGCCCTCCTGTTCAACCAAAGGCGCGACCGGGTCTATACCTCGTTCCAGGAGGCCTACGGCCGATCCCTCGAGACGGTGCTCCATCACCGCGTATTCACGCTGACCATAGCGGGCCTTCTCGTCGTGATCAGCATCGGCTTGGTCTTCGTGGTCGGCATGGATTTTTTCCCGGCCGTGGACACCGGGCTCATGAAATTGCACTTCCGGGCGCCCGCCGGCACCCGCATCGAGGACACGGAACGCCTGGTTGACCGGGTGGAAGAACAGATCCGCAGGATCATCCCCGCGCAGGAGATCGACACCATCAACGACATGGTCGGGGTCCCGATTTTCTACAACCTTGCTTTTGTCCAGACCGAAAACATCGGGGGCATGGACGCGGAGGTCCTTATCTCGCTCAAGCCGGGGCACCGGCCGACGGCATTGTACCGCAAAAAGCTCCGCCAGGAGTTGCCGCGGGCCTTCCCCGGGTCGCGCTTCTATTTCCAGGCAGCGGACATCGTGACCCAGGTCCTGAACTTCGGGCTCACCGCCCCCCTTGACGTGCAGGTGGAAGACATGGACTTCAACCGTTCCTATGGCTACGCCCTCAAGGTCCGCGACGCGATGCGCGAGGTCCCCGGCACGGCCGACGTGCATATCAACCAGGTCCTGGACTACCCCACGCTGCAGGTGGACGTGGACAGGACGCGCGCAGCCGAGCTCGGGATGAGCGAGCGCGATGTGGCGAACAACGCCCTCGTCTCCCTTTCGTCGAGCGTCCTCGTGGCGCCGTCCTTCTTCCTGAACCCGGCAAACAACGTGAACTACACCGTTGCCGTCCAGATACCGCCCGACCGCATCGACTCGCTCGACCGCCTTCGTTCAATGCCGATGACGCCGTCAGGGGCCTCCGGCCTGCTTCAACCCGAGGCGGCGCCGCCCCTGACCGGCACGCCCCAGGCGCAGGCACAGACGCTCGCGAACCTCTCCACGGTCTACCATGCGGCGAGCTCAGAGAACATCTCGCACTACACGGTTCAGCGGGTGCTCGACGTCGAGGCCGACGTAGAGGGACGGGACCTCGGCTCCGTTGCCGCTGATATTGAAAAGAAGATAGACGTCCTCAGGCCGCTTCCGCCGGGCACCCGGATCCACCTTCGCGGCCAGAACGAGGTGATGAACCAGTCGTTCAAGAGCCTTGCCCTGGGGCTTGTCCTCGCGATCGTGCTCGTGTACTTCCTGATGGTCGTCCTGTTCCAGTCCTGGCTCGACCCGTTCATCATCATGATGGCGGTCCCGGGCGCCCTCGTGGGCATCCTTTGGATGCTCGCGCTGACCGGGACGACGATCAATGTGGAGTCGCTCATGGGATCGATCATGGCGGTCGGGATCGCCACGGCAAACTCGATCCTGCTCGTGAGCTTCGCCAACGACATCCGGGTCGAGACGGGAGCGACGCCGATCGAGGCAGCCGTGGAAGCGGGAAAGGCGCGGCTCCGTCCCGTGCTCATGACCGCCCTTGCCATGATCATTGGAATGCTGCCGATGGCGTTCGCCATGGGCGAGGCAGGCGAGCAGAACGCGCCCCTGGGCCGCGCCGTGATCGGCGGGCTTCTGATGGCGACATTCGTGACGCTTTATGTGGTTCCGGTGATCTACACACTGCTGCGCACAAAGCCGCCGTCCAAGCATGAGCTGGACGAGCGGTTCGAAGCGGAGATCCGGGAGGGAAAGGCTTCATGAAAACCGGGAAGAATCATTTACCACAGAGGACGCAGAGAAAAAATAGAAAAAAGGAGAAGAAATCTTTGACACTGATTTCACTGAAAGAAGCAATGATAAGGTCCGATCTTAGAAATCTAATCTTGTCCGTTAAATCATAAGGATATCCGCCTTGATGTGTATCAAAGGTTTTGCTCCTGAGTGGTGAACGTTTGACGATATGCCGCTCAGACGCAGGAGGTGGCCATGACTAAGGAAGTCTCAACGTCGAAAGGAGCGCGCAGGCTTTTTATTTCCGGGGCCGGCCTGGTTGCCCTTGCCTTCATCCTGCTGCTGGTCCTGTTCGAGAACCGAAGGGGCTATCTCATGAATGAGACAAGGGACAGGCTCGCGGCGGTGAAGGCCGGTCCTGAGGTCCAGGTCGTCATTGCAAGACATTCCTCGGGAGAACGTTTGCTGCGGCTCACCGGTGAAGCGAGGCCCTATGCCGCGGTCACCCTCTATGCCAAGGTGAGCGGCTACCTGAAAGAGATCAGGGTCGATAAAGGAGACCGGGTGAATGCGGGGCAGGTCCTTGCGGTCATCGAATCGCCTGAGCTCGACCGCCAGTACGAGTCCGCTGTTGTGGACGCCCAGGACAAGCGAAGGGACGCGGGCCGTGAAAAGATCCTCGTGGAAAAGAACCTTGTTTCCCAGCAGGACGCCGATCATGCCGAAGCCGCCGCCCGCGAAGCCGAGGCGAATGCGGAAGCGCTCAAGACCCAGAAAGAGTATGAAATCCTTCGCGCGCCGTTTCGTGGCACCGTGACCGCCCGCTTTGCGGACCCCGGCGCCCTGGTTCAGAGCGCTGCCAACTCTCAGACAACGGCATTGCCGCTTGTGTCGGTCTCCCAGACGGACAGACTGCGGGTATACGTTTATCTTGACCAGAAGGACGCGGCCGTCGTCCGCATCGGAAACCGCGCCGAGATAACCGATCCCTCCCGTCCCGATGTCAAGCTCGCCGCTTCCATCACCAGGATAAGCGGAGAGCTGGACCCCAAGACCCGGACGCTCCTGGCGGAGCTCGACGTCGATAATAAGCAGGGATTGCTCCTGGCCGGAAGCTTTGTGCAGGTGTCGCTGAAGCTCAAGACCTCGCCATCCCTTGAAATTCCCGCAGAGGCGCTTCTGATGAAGGGAGAGAAGGCCTTTGCCGCGATCATCTCGGAGGGCGACAAGGTTCATTTTCTGCCCATTGTGGTGGCAGACAGCGACGGGAAGATGGTCCAGATACGTTCAGGGCTTGAGGAAGGGCAGCAACTGGTACTGAATCCCGGCTTCGGCATCGCCGACGGTGCGCAGGTGCAGCCGGTCGAAGCAACCGCGAGATAGCATCCTTGTGGACTTTTCCAGTCTGTTGCAAAACGAGCTTAATCCGTCATCCTGAACGAAGTGAAGGATCTCAGGTAGTTGGAAATGCGAGATTCTTCGCTGAGCTCGGAATGACATTTCCCGTTTAGTGGCAGATCGTTGTTCACACTTACGTAGATTCGATCGCAATCCAGCCCATTCGACTACCGTCCCAGTTCCTCCCTGAGATATTTCCCTGTAGAGGACTCTTCGACTTCCACTACCTCTTCAGGCGTGCCCTGCGCTATGATCCTGCCGCCGCCTTCGCCACCCTCGGGCCCGAGGTCGATGACCCAGTCAGCGGTCTTGATCACGTCGAGGTTGTGCTCCACGACGATCACGGTGTTCCCCGCAATCACGAGCGCATCCAGCACGCCGAGCAGCCGCTTGACATCGTCCATGTGGAGGCCGGTCGTCGGCTCGTCGAGAATGTACACTATATCGTGCAGTTTCCAGTCGCCCAGTTCATGGGATATCTTGAGCCGCTGGCTTTCCCCGCCTGACAGCGTTGTTGCCGGCTGCCCCAGGCGGAGATATCCGAGCCCGACCTCCGTGAGCGAGCGGAGCCTGTCCTGGAGCCGCGGCTGCCCCTCGAAGAAGGTGAGGGCCTCGCTCACCGTCATCCGGAGCACGTCGGAGATGCTTCTTCCCTTGTAGAGTACCCTGAGGACCTCCGGTTTGTAGCGCCTGCCCCCGCACTGCTCGCAGGTGATGAACATATCTTCGAAAAAGTACATCTCGATCTTCTGCACACCGGCGCCGTCGCACGCCGGGCACCTTCCGCCCGCAACATTGAAGGAAAAATGGCCGGGTCCGAACTTCTTTCGTTTCGAGTCGGGCAGTCCCGCAAAAAGGTTCCGGATAAGGTCGAAGGCCTTCACGTAGGTGACCGGGTTGGAGCGCGGCGTCTTGCCGATCGGCTCCTGGTCGATGAGCCGGACTCCCCTGATATGCTCGAGCCCTGCGAGCGACCCGTAAGTTCCCGGCGTTTCGACCGGGAGGGCGAACTCGCGCGCGAGGGCCCGGTACAGCGTGTCCTGTACGAGCGTGGACTTTCCCGAGCCCGAGACGCCGGTGACGCAGGTCAGGGTCCTGAGCGGAATGCGCACATCGATCCCTTTCAGGTTGTTCTCCGAAGCCGACCGGATCTCAAGGAACTTTCGCTCCTCTTTCCGCCTCCTGATGGGGACCGGGATTGCTTCCTCGCCCGAAAGATACTTTGCCGTGAGGCAGGAACTCTTCAGGAAATTGCGTGCAGGTCCCGCGAACACAACACGGCCTCCGCGCTCGCCCGCTCCCGGCCCCATCTCAACCACATGGTCCGCAGCCTGTATGAGCGCTTTATCGTGCTCGACCATGAGCACGGTATTGTCCCCGGCGGACAGTTCCCGGATGATCTCAGCGAGCCGCTCCGTGTCGCGCGGGTGCAGTCCGATGCTCGGCTCGTCGAGCACATACAGGGTGCCCGTCAGGCCGAGCGCAAGCTGGTTTGAGAGGTTCACGCGCTGGGCTTCGCCGCCTGAAAGCGTCCGCGTCTGCCGGTCGATCGTGAGATAGCCGAGTCCCACGCGGAGGAAGAACGAAAGCTTCATCTGCATCCGGCGCAGGATATCGTTCGCTGCCTGGTGCTCGAACCCGCCGAGGGGGAGATCGCGGAACCATTTCGCGAGGTCCGAAACGGGCATGGCTGATACCCGGGCTATGTCAAGCCCGCCCACCTTGACGATGAGCGCTTCGGGTTTGAGCCGCGTTCCCCTGCAAACCGGGCAGGTCGCTGCTTTGCGGTACCTGCTCAGGAACACGCGCACGTGGAGCTTGTAGCGCTTGCCCTGGAGATGCTCGAAGAAATTGTCGACCCCGTAAAAGTCGTCGGTTCCCTTGAACAGCATTTCCCGATCGGCCTGGGAGAGGTCCCGGTACGGAATATTCGTGTCGATCCGCGCCTTCTTCGCACCCGGGAGCATCTGGCGCATCCACCACTTATAGGACGGCTTGGTCCAGGGATCGATGGCTCCCTGCTTCAGGCTCAGGGACCTGTCCGGCACGATCAGGTCCTCGTCATAGCGCAGGATGTTGCCGAAGCCGTTGCACTCCTTGCAGGCGCCGAGGGGATGGTTAAAGGAAAAGAGGAGGGGTTGCGGAGGCTCGAAGAGCGCACCGCAGGAGGCGCACTTGAGCGCCTGGCTGAAGACGAGGGCCTTGTCTCCCAGCACTTCAACAAGGACCTCTCCCTTTCCCTCACGGAGCGCCGTCTCTACGGACTCGACCAGCCGCGCCCGGGATCCGGGATTGACGACGAGGCGGTCCAGAAGCACCAGCAGCTCGGTCAGATCCCTTCTCCCCGGATCGATCGCCGCACTTTCGACTATCTCCTCGCCCAGCTTGATCCTTCCAAAGCCCTTGCTCTGGAGTTCCATCAGGAGGGCGCCCAGGCCGGCCGGAGGAACAGGAACCCGGAACAGAATGTAGATCCTTTTTTCCGGATAGCCGAGCAGAAGATCATCCGCGATCGAGGAGGGGTGGGAGCGTTTCACCTCATTTCCGCACTTCGGACAGACGATCTTCCCGATCCTGGCGAACAGCAGCCGGAGATAGTCGTATATCTCGGACACGGTCCCGACTGTCGAGCGCGATGTCCTGACCGGGTTTCGCTGCTCGAGCGCGATGGCAGGCCGCACGTTCCGGAGTTCGTCCACGTCCGGGCGGTCGAGCTTCTCGAGGAACATCTGGGCATACGTGGACAGGGACTCGATGTAACGCCACTGCCCCTCGGCAAAGATCGTGTCAAAGGCCAGGGATGACTTGCCCGAGCCTGACAGGCCGGTGACCACGGTCACGGCGTCGTGCGGGATCGTGAGGCTCACGTTCTTGAGGTTGTTCTGGCGCGCGCCCTTTATGATAAGTTCGGACTTCATGAGGAAAGTCTACTATTATAACACGGCAGGCAAGCGGATGCTGGATAAGGGTTGACCACTACAGGGGAGAAGATGAGTTGTCCGTCCTTATATGCTTCTTTCTAAATGCAACTTTCTGCAGCAATTTAAACCGCTTCTCATGCCGGGGAATGTTCTCGACCTCTATGCCGCAGTGCGAACGGCATACCCCAAAAATACCCCATCGATATTCTTGACAATACACTGTGCATCCGTATAATTAAAATACCAATTCAACGATAGTGCACTTTTATTCATCAAGATATCAATCATTTCGAGTAGCTCTCTTAATTCCTGATTCCGAATTTAATGTACTTCCCTCCATCGGACACAATGGCAAAAAGTTTGTGAACCAAGGCGGTTGTGACCTTAATATCAAGACTGCTCAACAGGTCGCGTGCATTATCGATGGACAACGTCGTGAATAACTATGTCAAGGAGAGCCGGATGTTCAGGACAATCGTTTTTTTGATGGCTTTGGTCATGGTGCTTACCGTAACTTCGAAGGCAGAGGCAAAGAAGGGATTCTATATAGGCGCCGGTGCCACCTACAATACGATAAATGGCGATTTCGACGGGCATTCGGGCCTTGAGGGCGGAACGGAAGTCATCATCATGCCTGACATCAACAACGCCTTCGGCTTCGATGTCCTCGGCGGGTATGGAATAAACGATCATTGGGCGATCGAACTGAACTTCATGAGCTCGGGCCACCGGGGCACATGGGAAGGTTTCTCGGGAGATGTCAGCTACAACAGCTTCAGCGTCAATGGAAAATACAGCTTCGCAACATCGGGAACCGTTCAGCCATACCTCTTGTTCGGCATCAGTTATAACGGCCTGGTGATTAAACAGGGAGCGGCGGATCTCTTTACCGGAGAAACAGGGGACGCGAAATTTACCGGGTCGGGTCTGAATTTTGGGACCGGCGTAGATACGTACGTCAGTCCGAACCTGTCCTTGACCGTGGGAGCGATGTACCGGTATGTCGACTACACAAATGCGGAAGGCGTTCATGGCAGCGGCTCAGTCAGCGGCGGAACAGACGGGAGCGGTTTCAGTTTGCTCCTGACCACGGCGTATCATTTCTAACGCGACCTAGTCGTCATCCTGAGGGGATCCGGGAGATTGATCATGAAAAATTCGATCAACAAAAAAATGTTTACAATCGCCGGCCTCGGACTTGCTCTGTTCCTGCTGCTTGCCGGTTGCGGTATGAACGGTGACGGATTTCTGGGGCCGGGCTCGGTTGTCCCGTCGGGGCCGGGGGCGGTTATAGGCCCGGGAAACAATAAGCCAA
>Ga0335081_10005227_pt1 | contig 20540 bp, 16 predicted proteins | sample Lox_Sample_35_FD_206713 | JGI IMG/M metagenome (GOLD analysis project Ga0335081, IMG submission 206713) | Soil microbial communities from Loxahatchee National Wildlife Refuge, Florida, United States - Lox_Sample_3.5 | ecosystem: Environmental > Terrestrial > Soil > Wetlands | place: USA... | reverse complement strand
GGCGGACTGCTCGCCGCCGGCTGCGCCACCGCGCTGGCGATCCCCGCCCCGGACTTGCTGACAGCGACCTGGCTGGGTCTGCTCGGCGTCGGCCTGGGCACCTATATCCCGGCCAACAACACGGCGATCATGGCCGCGGTCCCGCCCGGGCAGGCGGCCGCCGCCGGCGGGATGGTGAACATGGCACGCGGGCTGGGGACAGCCATGGGGGTGGCGGCAGTGACCCTAGCGCTGCACGCCGCCGCCCGGCTGGGCCACCCCTCCGCCGGGCCCGCGGCGGCCATGGCGGCACTGGCCCTATGCTCCCTGGCCGCGGCGTCAGCCGGGCGCCGCGCCGGCGCGGGGCACAACCGCCGTACCGCCGACAATGGCCGGGACGATTCTGCGGCAGCGCCCCGGTGACCGCGCCGGCACCGGGCGACGACGCCCGCAGCGCCGGTGCCAGGGCTGACGGGCTGGCCGAGGGCGTCGCCCGGCTGCGCCGCGCGCTGCGGCGCGGTGCCCGCGTCGCCAGCGCGGGCAACCCGCTGGCCGTGGCCCAGCTGGAGCTGCTGTCGGTGGTGGCCGAGCATCCCGGGGCCCGGCCGGGTGAGCTGGCCCGGCTGCTGCACATGCGGCCCAACACCGTGACCACCATCGTCAACGCGCTCACCGCCCGCGGCATGATCAGCCGTGCCACCGCGGACGCCGACGGGCGCGCCATCGAGCTGACCGCCACCGGCGCCGGGCAGCAGGCCGTGCACGCGTGGCAGGCCACCAACGCCGCCGTCCTGCATCTGGCCCTGTCCACCTTGCCCCCACCCCAGCAGCGCGCCCTCGCCGCAGCCGTCCCGGCGATCGACGCCCTGGCCAAGGCGATCGACCGGCTGGCCGACACACCGCCAGCCGACCAGGATGCACGATGAGCAGCCCGCCCCGGCCGCAGCCCCACGCGCCCCTCCGGCTCCCCCCTGCCTTCTGGCACGTGACAGCCCTCATCGCGGGCCTGGCCGATTTCGTCCGGCGCACCGGAAGGCTTAGCCCTATGCGGGCGAGGAATCGCATGCCCGACATGAGCCGTGAGGCCGCACAAAGGCTGGTCGCGGCGCGCCGAATCGGCCAGGCCCAGGCCGGGCACGCGCAGCCGCGCGACGGCTGTGTAGCTGCGGTCGTAGCGGTTGTGCGCGATCGCCAGCTCCCGGCCCGGCCCGGACGGGACGGCCAGGATCCGGATCGGCGCCAGGATGCCCGGCAGGTCCATCGGCGGCGGGCCGGCCTGGCCGCGGGCGGGCAGCGGGGCGAACGGGCCGGAGCTGAACAGGTGCTGGCGGCGGAAGACACCGATCCGGTAGGAGATCGCGGCGGCCAGCCATTCGTCGGCGGTGCGGCCGCCGACCCGGACGAACGCCGCCAGGGTGAGCACGGCCGCCAGCGGCCAGGTCACGGTGCCCTCGGCGGGACGCGCGGCCGCGACCGGGACGATCGCGGCCAGCACCGCGGACGCCAGGGTGGCGGCGCGCTGGGCGGACAGGCCGAACAGGAACGCGACCTTCTCCTGCTGCCAGCCGGTGTAGGTGCGGGTGGCCGGCTGGGCTGGGGAGGAGGGGACGGGGCCAGGGGTCATCCGGAACCTCGCTCAGTGTCGCCGGCGCCGCCGGACGGGGTGCCCGGCCATTCGTGGTGGATCTCAGGCGGCGAGAGCGGCGGGGCGGCCGGGGTAGCGGGCCCAGGCTCTGGCGGTCGCGAAGGCTGGTCCGGGCGCTGGGGCGGCGCTGGCTGCGAGCCGGGCCGCGGCGGCTGCGGGTGAGGTGGTGTCCCGGTATGCGGTGGCCGTCCTGCGTTGCCGGGTGGGCCGTCGTCGGGCGGCCAGCTGCCGCCATCGGGCCGGCTGCCGGGGGCTGGCCAGGTGCCGCCATCGGGCGGGCCGCCGGGAGGTGCGTGCCCTCCCCCGCCGGGCGGGCCGGCATCGGGTCCCGGCCCGGCGCCCGGAGGCGGGACGGACGGCCCGGCGGGACCGCCGTGCGGTCCCGGCTGGTCCGGGACCGGGACCGCGCGGCGGACCGGGTGACCGGCCTGACGCGGCGGCCCGGCCGGCTGGGCGTACGGGTTGGCGCCCGCGATTCCGGCGTGCCCGGCCATCTGCTCCATCCGGCCGGTCAGCGCGTTCGCGGCACGCTGGGCCGCGGTGGCGGCGGTCGCGGCGAGCCCGGCCGGGCCCATAGCCGCCATACCGGCCCGCCCAGCCGTATCAGCACCTCCGGCCGTGCCGACGCCGACCGCTCCCGGCGTCGCGGCGCCAAGCGGGGTGTTCTCCAGGCCCGCCATCGTGCGGGCCTCGATCCGGCGGCTGAACTCATCCGGCTCGACCCCGGCCGGGCCGCCCGGGCCCGCCGTCATCCGGGCGGCGGCGAACCCGATCACCGCGCCGAGCCCCGCTCCCCCGCCGACCTGGGCGGAGGCGAAGGTGAAGAACCGTGCCACCGCGGGCCAGGCGAGCACCGCCAGCACGAGCACCAGCATCCCGGCCAGCAGCGTCTGCACGTCGGTGGAGTTGCCGGTCAGCGAGAACCCGACGCAGAAGACCAGCGCGATGACCGGCTTGAGGACGATCAGCTGCGCGGTGGAGGCGGCGAGCCTGGGCCACCACGCCTGGGTGGCGCGGGAGACCTGCCCGGCCGCCGCGATCGGCGAGGTGGCCACCAGGACGGCGATCGCCGCGTTGCGCAGTTGCCGAACGAGCCCAGCAGCTGGGCGGCGGCGTCGGCGAAGGACTTGCACACCAGGTCCCACGCCGAGGACGCGGCGCCGCTGACCGCGCCGCCAACCGCGCTGCCGACCAGCCCAGTGGTGCAATCCAGCGGGTTGGCGGGGCAGCTCACGGGGTCATCTCCTGCCAGCCGAGGTCCGCCGCCTGCGGGGTGCCGGGCACCGCGCTCAGCTGCGCGTAGGTGGTGTGGCCATCCGGCGGCAGGATCTTCCAGTCATCCTCGGCCCAGTGCATCCGCAGCGGGTAGACACCGACCCGGGTCTGGGTGCCCTCAGGGGGGAGGGTCAGCACGTCGTCGGCCAGCAGCAGCACGGTGACCTGGCTGGCGGTGACGTCGCGGACCTGGTATTCGACCGGGTCCAGGACGGCGGAGGTGCCGGACGGCAGCGGGCCGGTGGCGGGCAGGCCCAGATCCGTGCGTTCGCTGACCGTTCCGCTGGCGAAGTCCTGCGGGCCGGCCGGGTAGGACGGGTCGGCGGTCAGCCGCAGCACCGCCGCGGCGCGGTCCGGGTCCAGGGTGGACCCGATCTGCGACATGAACTCATCCGCCGCCGACACCGCCCCCACGGTGGTGTCCGGGAAGCCCAGGTAGACGCCGTTGACCAGCTGGGCGCCCTGAATGAGCTGGATCGGGCCGGACAGGGTGGGCCGGCGGGTCGGGCCCGGTGTGGCGTGGCCCGCAGCGTTGGGGCTGGATCCGGTCGGGACCGGGACCGGGGTGGGCGGGGTCAGGTTCTGCTTCGGCTTGGGGCCCAGCGCCGTCTCGATCACCAAGCCGATCGCGACGAACACCAGCAGAGCGACCACAGCCAAGACGACGATCCGGAACCGGTGACGCCGCCGGGGCGGGATCCGCGGCGGGCCGGGCGGGAACGGGCCCGGGGCGGATGCGAACGGCGGCTGGCCGGGCGCGCCCTGACCCTGGCCGGACGCGAACGGGGGCTCGCCGTGCCGGCCCGGACGCGGGCCGGGCGATGGCGGCCGGCCGCCCGGCGGGAATGAGCCCGGGCCAGGCGGGGACGGCCGGAGGGCGGACGAGTCGTCCGGGTAGTCCATGATCTGCCACGCCCTTTCAGTGCACCGCGCCGAAGACCGTGTTGATCACCGGAATCGCGATCGCGGTGATCACCACCCCGCCGAGTGACCACAGCAAGGCCCGCTTGCCGCGATCGGCGTGGTCGGGCCGGTTGCTCAGCGAGCCCACCGCCATCAGCCCGCCGGAGGCCAGCGCCGACCCCGCACACGCCAGCAGCGCACCCCACTTCACGTACGCCAGCAGCAAGCTGATCCCGTTGGAGCCGTTGGTCGGGTCGGCCGGCGCCGGATTCTGCACCGGCCCGCCCGCCGCCATCAGCGGCAGGTGGGTCACAAGCTCGATTAACGTCACGGTCCCTCACAACCCGGTTGTTTGCTGTAGCAAATCCGATGGGGTGACCTTACGCCGGGCCGCGACAGTGCGTCAACTACCGCAAATCGGTAGCCCGCTGACCTGGTATTTGCGTTCGCGGTAGCGAATGAGGCATGCTCGGGGAGACGGGTAGGGACGAGAGGCGATGGCGATGACCGACAGCGCTGCCCCCAGCTTGCTCGCGCAGCGGCTCAACCACCTGTTCGCGACTGTCCACCCGCCCGGCCGCGGCCCCTACAGCCTCCGCGAAGCCGTCGAGGCCATCAACGACCAGGCCGGAACCCGGCTCATCTCGGCGGCCTACCTCTCCCAGCTGCGCACCGGCCAGCGCACCGAGCCCAGCCATTCCCGGCTGGCCGCCATCGCGAAATTTTTCGGCGTCGACGTCCGCTACTTCTCCGACGACCAGACCGCCCAGGCCACCGACGAGCAGCTCGAATTCCTGGCCGCGATGCGCGACAACGGCGTCCGCGCGGTCGCCATCCGCGCCGCCGGGCTGTCGGAGACGGCACTGGAGGCGGTCAAAGCACTGATTGACAACGCCCGCCTGCTCGAAGGGCTTGACGAGCTCCAGCACCAGCCCGGGGCCGAGACCGGGTCCAGCCCCGTGCCCGGACAGGGAACCGAGCAGACGGCACCATCCGGGACAGCGAACCAGGTGCCGCATAAGAGCCGCAGGACAGCGACCCGCAAGCCAGCGTGACGACGCGGCCGCCAGGCCGTTCCGGCACCCGCACCCAGACGGCTGCATGGAGGACCTCCGGGAAGCCGCGAGACGCCGGGCGCAGCACGCTGGCGCACAGCATCCGGCCGAGTCCGTTCACTTGAGCGTAAGTCATCACCGACCCGAGCCTTCTAGTGTTTGCTGTAGTTGACAGCTCGTAGGCCGGCCGGGCAGTCTGGTGTCGTTTGCTACAGCAATTCAGGTGCCCGGCCCAGCGCGCGTAGCCGTTCACGATCGCGAACCCACGCCGAGAGCTGGCCAGCGGCCGACGGCGGGCGCCCTGTCGCGGCGAGGGGCACTCTGCCATGGGCCATACCAGGCCGTGCCAGGCACATCCGGCTGCCGCGACCGGACGGCAGCCGGCATGAGGACCCGCCGGAGCCTGCTCGCCGTCGCGGCGGCCAGTGTCGCGCTGCCGGTCGCCGTCCCGCTCGGCGTGGCGCTGGCCGCCGGCGCCTCCGGTGTGCTCACCCCACCGGCATCGCCGCCGATCACAGTGTGCGGGTCCGCTCCGGTCACCGCGGGCACCAGCGCCGCCGGCCGCCCGCCGCTCGACCCGGGCCAGATCGCCGACGCTCAGATCATCTACAACGTCGGCCAAGGCCTGCAGCTACCCCAGCGCGCGGAGGTGATCGCGCTCATGGCCGCCCTTCAGGAATCCCGGCTGCGCAACCTGCCCGGCGGTGACGCCGACTCACTCGGCTTGTTCCAGCAGCGGCCCTCGCAAGGCTGGGGCAGCCCCGCCCAGATCCTCAACCCGGTCTACGCGGCCTCGGCGTTCTACGCCGCGCTCGTCCAGGTACCCGGCTGGCAGGCGCCCCCGCCCGACGTCGCGGCCCAGGACGTGCAGCACTCCGCCGATCCCGGCGCCTACGCCCAATGGGAACCGCTCGCCGACGCCCTGGTGAACACCTTCTCCGGCGCCGCCATTTCCTGCCTGACCGGCACCGGCGGCCACGTCCCGGCCTCCGGCACCATCCGGCTGCCGGCCGGGTTCGCCCTTCCTGCCGGAACCCCGTCCGCAGTCCAGGCCGCGATCGGCTACGCGGCCGCCCAGCTCGGCAAGCCCTACATCTGGGGCGGCACCGGGCCGGCCGGCTACGACTGCTCCGGGCTGGTCATGATGGCCTACGCCGCGGCCGGGATCTCCCTCCCGCGCACCACGTTCCAGCAGGTGCTCGCGGGCACGCCGGTGTACGGGCTGGGCCAGCTGGCACCGGGAGACCTGCTGTTCAGCGCGGGCAGCGACGGCACTGCGAGCGACCCGGGCCACGTGGGGATGTACATCGGCTCCGGCTTCGTCATCGAGGCGCCGCAGACCGGCGAGCCCGTCATGATCACGCCGATCGCCGGTTACTGGCAGCAGAACACCGTAACTATCCGGCGGATCGCATAAGCGGTTCTGTACATGTACGAAACGGCCCGCTGGGTCACCCGTATTCAGGGCTGTGGCGGCAGTCCCTTGACCTCCGCGAACCGCAGCGCATCATCCTGAGTCGCGGCGGCCACCGTAGCGCCGTCACGCGGCGGCGCCCGCAAGCCGGCCGCACCACGGTCGCCGTCGGCCCGGACGCCGTAGCCCGCAATCCGGAGCCCGGCATCCCTTCTCTGGCGCACCCCACCCGGGCCGCACACGACCAGGCCCGCAGTACCCCACCAACTGGCGGACCGGACCGCCGTCCGTGATGGTCCGCACCAGAAGGACCAACACGGGCCATCGGCTGCTGCGGCGGACCACTCAGCCCGCCAACACAGGCATGAGCTGCACGCCGACGGCAACTAAGGTTGATGTCAGCATCGATAGATCAACCCACATTGATCACGCCGAACCCAGACAATCGATCGGGGAGCTGGTGGCCACCATGGCGAGGGCCGGACATCCGCGCGGGCAAGGGCTAGCGGACCGCCTGGACTGCCTGTTCCGGACCGTCCATCCCAAGGACCGCGGACCACACACACCCGCCGAGGTCGCTGACGCCATCAACCAGGCGGCCGGCCAGCGGGTGATCTCCTCCACCTACGTCTGGCAGCTGCGGACCGGACGGCGCGACAATCCAACCCAGCGGCACCTGTCGGCGCTGGCCGCCTTCTTCGGCGTCTCCCCCATGTTCTTCTTCGACGCCGCGGAGGAAGAGCGCGGCAGCGTTCCGCCGGAACTGGCCGCCGCCCTGCAAAACGACGAGCTGCGGGACATGACACTGCGGGCCGCGGGGCTGTCGGAGCGGTCACTGCGGGCGATCAAGGACATGATCGAGAGCGCGCGGGCCGTTGAGGGCCTTGGCGCAGGCGACCACCGCGGCTCACCCCGGGACGGCACCTGAGGCATGGCTGCGATTCGTGCCGTTTCCGCCAGGTTGACAGCCTTATCAACTTCAGTTCAAATAGACAGGACGCCGATCTACACCAGTAAATCAAGCTGTGGGCACCGCTCCCCTGCCCGGCGAGGAAGCCTCATGCCCCATCGCAACGTCACACCCGATACCGTCGCGCTCCTGCATCCGCAGCTACTGGCAGAGGTCCGAGCTGACAAGGCCCGCACGTGGGCTCTCCAGGCCCTGTGCATCGGCGCTGATCCAGAAACCTTCTTTCCATTCAGCGATGGCCCGGCTGCCGAAGCCCGCCGGATCTGCAGCCGCTGCCCGGTCCGCGGCCACTGCCTGGCCTACGCCGTTATCGCTGATGAGCGGCACGGCATCTGGGGCGGCCTCGACTCCCGGGAACGCGCCAGCCTCCGCCGGCGACTCCCGCGGCCGCAATCTCCTGGCGGCCAGCAAGACGGCAGCGCGGCATGACACCTGAGCAACGGCGCCTGCGCGCCCGGATCGCCGCCAACGCCCGGTGGTCGCGCCCGATGGCCCGCGCCGATCAAGCCGCCGCCGCCCGCGCCGCGGTCCTGGCCCGGCTGGAGCGGCAAGTCGATCCCGCCGGATCCCTCACGCCAGAACAACGAGCACCGCTCGTTCGCGCGGCAGGCCGCCGGCTCGGCGCCGAACTGAACGCCGCCCGCGCACACAAGCGCCGGGCCGCTTCTTAAGCCGGACGATCCACCGGTGACCACCTCTTGGTTCGGCCCGGGGAGCCAGCCGGTCGCCAACAGCAAGCCCATCAACGGTGTCGAGTGCTGGCGCACTATTCGATCTGCTGAGGAATAGGCTGGAGTATCCCTTCGCCCGGCCGCATCAGGGCACGGAAATGGCAGATCATGCGCCGCACGACCGCAGGGTCGCGGACGATGACGCCCAGCTCCAGGTTCAGCGCCAGCGCCTTGTCCGTCAGGTTGGCGCTGCCGAGCAGCGCGATACGCTCGTCCGCCGCGACCAGCTTGGCATGCAGCGCCGCCCGCGAGGCGCCGACGGCGGGCCGGCGGTCGGCAGGCCAGGTCCAGAACGTGGCATCTTGCCGGATGGCCTTGAAGGCGGCGGCTGCCCCGACCGGACCGCGCAGGGCACCACCCTCCTCGGCCGTGGTCTCCAGGACCAGGTCCATCCGCACGCCACGCTGCGTGGCTCGGGCGAGTTCATGCACGACCTCGGTGACGCCGAATGCCGCGAAGCTGACGATGAGCAGCAACTCGCGGCAGTCGTGGATCAGCTCGCTGACAACCGAGCTGGTGAGCCGCACATCCGCCGAGTTGCTGACCGGGCCGCTGACTACGATATCGCTGCGCCGTGCGGCCGCCTGGCCGACGACACGCCCCGCCGACTCCAATGCCAGGGCAACAGCAGCGCCCGGCAGCGGTGCTTCCCCCGCCTGCCATGCAGCGATCAGCCGGGCCGCCGCCCCGCCCAGCGCCACCCCCGGCCGGGCCTCGATCAGCGGCGCTTCCAGAACGCGGCCATCCGCGGCCAGGTCCTCGGCTTGGACAGTGCGCAGGACGCGCGCCCACGCAGTCACATGCCCGGCCGGCAATCGCCCCGCCAGCTCTGCGATGACCGCAGCTAGGTCACCGGGCGGCCCGGTCATCAGTGCAGGAACCCGGTGTGCGCCCCGGTCACCGTGTCGACCAGGAGCGCCCGGTCGAGGTAGTGGTTACCGCGTTCGCAGGAGGTCTCGGAGGCGAACAGGCAGGCGTGGCAGGCGGCCCCGAACAGGTCGCCCCGGTCCCGTGGATCGTGGTCAGCGCACAGCGGATCGGAGGTGCACAGCCGGGCGGCGTCCAATGCCTGCTCGATCAGGCTGCCGAGCCGGTCCCGCCGCCCCAGCGAGACCAGGCCGCCCAGCGTCCCCTCGCTGTCCGGGGCGGCCGTGTACAGCATGATTCCGGCCATTGGCGCGTACCCGCTGCGGGCGTAGATCCGCTCGGCAATTCCGGAGGCGCTGTAGCCGCATTCCAGCGCGAACTCTCTGATCAGCGCGTGGGCGAAGGTGTGCAGCAGCACGTACCGGGCACCCGGCCAGTCCCCGGGCGCTAGCCGCCGGTCCGCGCGCCACTTGTCGTGCCCGTCAGCCAGGGCCCGACCCCGCCGGAAGATCCCGGCCTGGCTCTCCCAGGCGGCCAGCCGCTCCTCGCTGAACCGCAGGAAGATGCCTTCCCCGCGGGCCTGTGCGCAGGGCACCCAGGAGGGGGCGTCACGAGAGATCGGCACGATGCGGTCCTGATCGGTGGACAGGATGTCCCATTCCGGCGAGTCGATCCTGGTGAACCCATAGAGCGCGGACACCTCCCGGAGGCGAGGCACGAGCACGACCTCCGGCAGCCACGAGCGCATCTTCGGCGGCGGCGCCTCTTTCCGGGTGGTGAAGTCCGGCAACTCGATCGGCACCGGCCGGATAAAGGCCTGCCACTCCGGGCCTTTCAGGTCGATGTCTGAAGGCTCCTCGGCCTCACCGGCTTCTGCTTCGTCGGCCCGGCGCCGGATAGCCAGCCAAACCGCATCCACCCCGTAGGGCTCCACGTCCGGCCAGCAGGCCAGACTGGGCAGCAGCTGCTTGGCTGTCTGCTCAGGCACCGCCGCGAGCAGGCTGAGCTGTGGCCAGTTTTCGGCGACCCGCTGATCTACCTCATCCTCGGCGAGCGGCAGGCTGAACGCCCGGACCTGCATCGCGAACCAGCTGTTGGTGGCGCCGAGGCCCAAAGTCCGCGTCTCGACACCGCATTCGGAAAAGGAGCCCAGGTGCGGGTGGCGGCCCCGGCAGCCGGGCAAGTGCTTCCACGACTCGCGGCCCAGGGCCTGTGCCATCGGCCGGCTCCGGCCGCAGGAACAGTCCACGAAGAGGTTCGCGGCCTCACCTGTCGTGCCACGTTCACTCAGCCGCAATGTGTGCTCTCCGCCACCCGGCTCCTGACCGCCGTGCACGTAATACAGCCAGGGGAAGTCGTCCAGATGACCCCGTTCGCAGGCGAGGACGAACCGGGCTGAGCCGAGCTGGGCTTGCACCGCCGAAAGCAGCCGCCGCTCGGTCACGATCTGTGAGTTGCCCAGTTCCCAGTCGTCCAGCCCGGCAACCACCACGGAGAGGTTGGGCAGGTCGGCCACCGCGCCCACGCCGTAGGTGTGCAGCAGCTGGTTCGGCCGCAACTCCCCGACCCGCAGGACCTGGCTAGGCATCCGGACCACTTCCACCCGCCGCCTGCTCCGCCTCGGCGGGCACCTGAACCGGCTCGAACGGCGGCTCCGGGACCGTCCCTGCCGTCCCGTCCTCGCGATCCAGCAGCAGCCGGATGCCCTGATCCACGTTGCGCAGCGACGTCTGACAGGTCATCCGATGCCACGGCCCGGCCTCAGGCCGCCAGAGCAGTCCGACCACGTCGTCGGCGGCACCGCCAGGCCGGTCATAGGCCAGCCGCCGCCCGGGTACCTGCCGTTCCTTGCTCCACTGGTCGAGCCGGGCATCCAGCTGGCGTTCCACCCCGGTGCTCACCGCGTTGTCACCAGACACGTTCCCGGCCCGGCGCTTGAGGTGGCGCACGATGTGGTCAGCGAGCTCATCGTTCCGGTCGAACGTACCCGCCTTGAGGTTGCCGTTGTAGGCGTCGCCGAGATCGCGGACCAACGCAACCAGCACCCCGGACAGCCCGCGGTCCACCGCCCGGTCGGCGAACGGGGTCAACGGTAGCTCAGCCTCCTCAGCGACCCCGCTCCACAGGGCCGCACGGTCCGGTCGTCAGCGATCCCGGTGCGCCGCGGGCCTGCCGGACTATGCTGTACGCCAGCCGGTCGACATTGGTCACTTCGATGCGCTGCCGGATGGCCGGGTCCTCGACGAGCAGCGCGAGCTGGACATCGAGGGCATCGGCAAGGTTGCGGGTGTACGTGGTCAGCAGGACGGAAGCACCCGGACGGCGTGGCCCCGCTGGCTGGCCCTGAGGTTTCTCATCAGCGCGCTCGGCCAGGAAAGCGGCCCGGTGCAGCGCAGTCACGGTCTTGCCGGTGCCCGCACCCCCGGTCACCTGGGCTGGGCCGACATAGCTCTTCCGATGTGCGATCTTCCGCTGGCTCGGGTGCAGGAACGTCCGCCACGCCGCGAACGGGTGGGCCAGGATGCACTGCAGTTCCTCTTGACCCGAGACGAACGTGACCTGCGCCGGAGTACGTTCCATCGCGGACACGAGGTCGCCGGGGTCGACCTGTTCGGGCGCAACGTCGGCGGGCAGCAGTTGCGCCACCTCAGCCCAGGCCTCTTCCAGGGACATCCCGCTGGCCAGGGCCAGCAGCGCGGTGTACTGCGCCTCGGGCAGCACCGGCTGCAGTGCTTCCAGGTGGGCGTCGCTGGTCAGCAGCCGGACCAGCGGCAAGATCTGCGCGTCCACGCCGAGCCGGGTCAGGTCCGCGTCCCTGACGTCGGCGAACAGCCGCTGGTCACCGGGGCTGGTGACCGCCCGCAGTGAGGGCTGCAGCTGCTCGATGGTTTCCTCATCCCGGATTTCCAGTACCCCGAGGGCCTGGTTGACGCTGAACCGGCGGCTGGTGGCGTAGGCGATTGCCTTGTCGTGCGGCAGCACAGTGATCAGGCAGTACGTGTCGCCGCTGTCCGGAGCCAGCACTACCCCGCGCCAGAACTGATCCACCCGGATGGTCCGGATCCGGTCGTCCCGGCCGTGCTGCAGCTTCTCCAGGTGCAGCCCGGCGTGGGTGTGCTCAGCAAATTTGGCGATAGCTGCCTCAACGGCGCTCTGCACGCCCTTTTCCAGCTTCGCGTATTCGGCCAGGAAGCCTTTGGCGATGGCCAGGCGTGCCACTCGTCATGTCCTCTCATCATTCGCTGTCGTAGCGTGCACCCAGCTAGCGGCAAGGTCACCGGGCGCGGCGGGCCGGGACGAGGGGGCGCAGGAAATCGACCGCGGCCCCCCGGCGGAGTTGCTCGTGGAAGGGCTGGTTGCGGTATCCGCGCAGGCAGCCGTAACAGGATGTCTCCGCGCCGCAGTCACACCGCTCGACCCGGTCCAGCGCCGCGCGCACCACCTCGCCGAACGAGCGGGCGATACGGATGGCGCTGCCCGCTCCGCCGGGCACCGCGTCGAAGATCACCAGGGAGGTCCGGCCGCCGGGAGTCGGGTACAGCGTGCCGTCGATGTCGTCCCGGCTGATCTGCAGCCGTTCCGACACCCCTTCGAGCAGCGCGTACAGCGTGGATCGCCAGTGGCCGTCGTCCGCCATCGGCGCGGCCAGTGCGTCGAAGGAAATGGCGATGATGTCGGTCTCGTAGCGGTGGGCGAGCGAGCGATGCTGCAGCGGGCCGGTGCACTCGCGATCCCGCAGCAGATGCGGATGCTTATCCGGGATCTTCCTGGCCGCCTGCGTCCCCCAGCCGCACCAGTCACAGATCAGGTAGCCGGCCAGGCCCGGTCCCTCGGAGACCGCGATGAGCTGGCCGCGGGAACCGGCCCGAGTGGTGACCGTGCCGGCGTTGGCCGTCTGCCAGGTCGCTTCCTCGACGTCACTGGCTAGCGAGAGCACGTATGTCATGCCGTTCCAGCTTCGCCGGGGCGGCGACATCCCGGGCCGCCTGGCGTTCCGCTGGGCGACGAAGCCGAACTCGGGCACGCAGTAACGCCGGGGCGTCCCGGTGTGCTGGGCGTCGCAGGACGGGCACATGGGGTCGAGCAGCTCATCGCTTTCCCGGTAGCCGCCGCAGGCGCGGCAGACCGTGTAGTACTTGCTGACCAGCTCCCGGTCGGGCAGCCGGTACACGCCCCCGGAAGTCCACAGCAGCCCGCCCGCCACCAGCTCAGCCCCGGGCGCGAACTCGTAGATGGCCGAGGACAGGTCCCGGGACAAGTCGAGCTTGGCGCCGACGCGGCTGTCAGCGTACTGGCTGCGCAGTTCCACCGTGTCGGTGGGGAATCCGTATTTGGGCAGGACGTTCCGGGTGGCCAGGAATGGCGCTGAGCGGGACCGGATGCAGCGACCGGTACAGGTGCCGGTAGTGGTCGTCGTCCTGCCCGGCGGCGGGGACGGCGTACTTCTCCAGGGCCCCACCGCAGCCGATGGTCGTGCAGACGTCCTGGACCGACACCGACGCCAGGCGGCGGCATTGCCGGCAGCGGTACATCAGGTCGTCCGGGCCGACCGGGGCGAGCCGCAGCCACGTGTGGTCCACCTGGCGGACGACGCCGAGCCGCCCATCGTGGGTGATGGCTAGCCAGCCGTCCCGGTGGCCTTCCAGGAACCGCCAGCAACCGCGGAGCACCTCGCGGGGGTCCGCCGGGCTGCCCGCGGCCTTCAGCACGCGGTTCACGTAGTCGAGCCGCCGGTTCATTCCCCGGGTCGGCAGCCAGCTGAGGACCTTCCGCTTCGGTTCGGCCGCCTCGCCGCGGACGCAGATGGGGCCGCGCCGCGGGTCGAAATGCTCGTCGCGGGGGTCCACCTCGTCCGGCATGGTGATCGCCCCCTGCTGCCGCAGGCTGCGCACCAGCTCGCCGAGCAGGTCCCAGGTCTCCTGCTCGCTCAGGCCAAGGGTGCCGAGCCCGACTGGGAGCCGCCAGCTGGGCTCGCGTCCTAGCTCAACCCGGAGCAGCCCGCGGCCTTCCAGGGACTGACGGTCATCGGTCGCCACCAGTTCCGTCATGAGCCATAGGGACATTTCCCGCTGGCGCTCCTGCCGGGAACGGCGCCGTTCGAAGACGTGCGCCCGATTGGCGACCCGAACCAGGTGGTAGGCGACGTCGTCGACGTGTGCGGCGTCGTCGGCCTCAGTCGCGCCGGACAGGGCGTCGAGGATGAGCCGCCGGTGCTGGATGGTCTCGTAGCTGGTTTCCAGGTAGGGAGCGAAGAAGGCGGCCGCCTGCCGGCTGTCGCTGAACAGCAGCAGCTTGCGGCCTTCCCCGGGCTGGTCCGCCTCCTCGCCGCCGGCAGCGGGCGGGAGAGCCTGGTAGAGCGCTGTCGTGATCACGGAGGCGGCGGCGTCTCCGCCGGTCTCGAACTGGCGCACCATGGCCGCGCCGCGCGCGCCGCAGGACAGGCAGCCAGGGACGGTGTCTGACTTTGTGCGCAGCCGCCGTACCGGCCATAGCCGGGTCCCGCCGCACGCGCAGCCCGTGGCACCCGCGGCGTGCAGGGCTCCGCACCCGGCGCAGAGTACGCCGTCGTCGGTGTCGAGGGGACGGCGGGTCTCTTCCAAGGTCTCGTCGTCCTCGCCGACCACGACCGGCGTGTCCCCCGCGAGCAGCCAGGTCCGGTGCTCGGTGGGGAGCTGCCGGGGCCCGAAGACCAGCCCCTCCGGAGTGTGCCGCACGGATCCGGACAGGTACACGGCACCGCAGCGTTTGCACGCGCCGAACTCGAACATAGCGGCGGAGCAGCTGCCACACGTTTCCCGGCGGGCCAGGCAGACGTGCGGGCCCGCCTCCGACAAGCAGGTGTAGGCGCCTTCACTGGCACGGGTGAATAGGCGCCTTCACTGGCACGGGTGAACAGGTGATAGCGGGCCGACAGCACAGCTGTCCCGGAGCCGTCACGTACCCGGGCTCCGGCGGTGACCAGGGCGGCGAGAGCCTGTTCCCGGTCGATGCCCGGGTCGAACAGTTCGGCGGCCAGCTCCGGGAACGGCCGCGGGCGTGCCGCCAGCAGGGCACGGAGGTCGGCGATCCGACGCTCATGGGCGAGCGTGGTGACCGCGTCGCCGTAACCGGGTACGCCACGGGCCTCGGCCAGGCGGAGCACCTCGGAGTCCGGGTCGGCCGCCCGCGCGATGAAAAGGTACGACGCCGGGTCCAGCGGGCCCCAGAACGGGCCCTGAGGCATAACGCGCGTGGTCGCCCGGACCAGGTCCTGCCGGGAGGGGTCATCGGGCGCCCACTCGAAGACGGCGTCGAACAGCCGCCGCGCAAACTCGGTTACCGCGCCGGGATCGTCGCCCACGGTCGCGCTGGTGGCGATGCAGCGCAGCGGCCGTCCCCGGGCGACCCGGTCGCGGAGCCGGCGAAGCAGCATGGCCAGCTCGGCGGCCTTGGCGCCGTCGTAGACGTGTGCCTCGTCCACGGCGATGAAACTCCAGTGGTCGCCGTGGACGCCTTCGAACAGGTCGAGGTCGGCCGGGCGCAGCAGCAGGTATTCGAGCATGGCGTAGTTGGTGAGCAGGATGTGCGGCGGTGTCTCGCGCATCTCTGCCCGGCTTAGCAGCTCGTTGGGCAGCCTGGGCTGGCCCGGGTTCAGTACGGCGAACGTCTCCGCGGCCTCCCGGGCGGTGCGCGGGGTGTCCCCCACGTACCGGCCGAACGTGATGTGCGGGGCCCCCGCCAGCGCTTCCCGTAGCCGCTTGATCTGGTCGTTGGCCAGCGCGTTCATCGGGTAGAGCAGGAGAGCGCGCACCCCGGGGCCCAGTGTCCCGGCGGCCTGCTCGGCGGTCAGCGCGTCGAGGATCGGCAGCAGGAAGCTTTCGGTCTTGCCCGATCCCGTGCCGGTGGCCACGATGACGTTGCGACCCATGCTGATCTTGCGGATGGCCTGCTCCTGGTGCAGGTACAGCGGCCGGTCCAGCGGCACGGCGGGGCTGGTCAGCCCGGGGAACGCGGGATTGAGCACTCCCTCGGCGACCAGGTCGGCCAGGGTGGCACCATCCTGGTAGGGCGGCGCGGCTTCCAGTAGCGGTCCCTTGGTCAGCCGACTCTGCGCTATCTCGTGATCCAGGGCGGCGGCGATGCCGGGATCACGCACGGCGAGCAGGGATTTGAGGTACCTCCGGTAACCCTCGACGATCAGAGTGCTGGTCGCCAGGGGGTCGAAGCTGGTGGTCATGCCGCTTCCTCTGCGAATCGGGTGCGCTCCGCGCCGGCGATCAGGGCTTCCGCGAGTACCAGGTCGATGCTGGCCAGCCCGGGCGCCCGCCGCGCCAGATCGGCCCAGCGGGGCCGCCAGCCACGTTCGAAGGCCAGGCAGGCGTCGTTGCCGCGGGCCGCGATCCGCGCCACGAGCGCGAGCGAGGCCGACATCGCGGGCAGGGCCAGCCATCCGCCTTTCCGCTCGGGATGGCGCCGGGCGGTGATGAGCGCGGCCGCTTTCCGGTAGGGGGAGGCCATCACCAGCTTCTCGGCATCGCGGGCGATAACCGCCGCATCCCGGGCGGGCCCGGCCAGGGAGCGCCGGGCGTCGAACAGCTGGCGGGCAGCGATGGCCCGGGTGTCTGCGTCGAGGAGAGCCTGCGGCACGACGGCGGCGGCCTGCCAGACAGCGTCGACCTGATCAGGGGTCAGCAGAGCCAGCCGCTCCGCCTCGGGCCCGAACCGGCCAGCCAGGGCCGCAGGATCGGCCTTGCCTGCGAGCACGGCCTTCAGGTTGGGGCCGCACTGGGCCAAGGCGGCATCCAGTACGGTGGCCGAGGGATCCTCGTCTGCGGGGGCAGGCCCGGCCAGAAGCCGGCTGGACAGCACCGCGGCGGCGGCCGGGACGACGCCCCAGAGCCGTTCCGCTTTCCGCAGGTCACCGTCGATTACCGGCCGGGCGGTGGGCAATCCTGTGCCGATCAGCGCGGCCACACAGGTTGCGGAATCCAGCCCGGTGTCGAGGAGCGCGGCCAGCGCCGGCCCGGGCTGGGCGGCCAGCCTGGCCGAGCAGCGTTCCTGAAGGTAGGCGGGCGCGCCGGCCGCCATCAGGTCGCCCGCCAGATGGACCAGCCGCCAGAGGCGGTCCCTCCGGAGCGGTGACGCAGGCAGGTCACCGTCCCCGGCCAGGAACCGGCAGAGGGCCTCCTCCTCAGCATCACTTCCGGCCGGTATACCCGGTGCGTCACAGGCATAGGAGTGAGGCCCCGGCCAGTCGGGCCAGTCCGCGACCACCCACGGGTCCTCCACGCGAAGCAGGACGCGCAGCGGCCCCGCGTTCCGGACCTCTGGCGGAAGCGGGACCGTTCCATCCGCCGGCACGGGCACGACCACCGGTGCCCGCCACGGCGCCCAGGCCGGATAGAGTGCGGCGGTCAGGCCATCGACCGCGACGCAGTCCCGGATGATGAGCTGGCCCTCACTTACCTCCGCGCCGGTGCCCAGCCGACGTGGCCGCGCCGTGCATACGGGCATCCTGCCATGGCCCCAGGGCAGGAAGAACTCGGCCCGGCCGTGATGCGCAACCGTCTCGCTGGCCCGGGACAGCTCGTACCCGGTGAGCCCGGACGCCTGCCCTCCACCCGGTGGAATGGTCTGGACCGGCAGCAGGCCGGCCCACACCTCCAGATCGGCGGTCAGCGCCATCCCGGGCGCGCGGACCAGCAGGCGGCCTAGGTCCGCGATGTCCTCGCTGACGGCGTGGATCGGCGCGGCGGTCCAGTTACCGGCACCAGCACCCGAACACAGCACCTCCACATGCGGCGGGGTGATAAGGACCGGTTCGGTCTCGGCCCCGGCGCGCAGCTCCGCGACGTGGACCCGGTCCGCGGCCCGGAACGACAGCCGGGCCGGGTGCACCGACGCGCCGGCCGGCGCCCGCAGTTCCGCCTGGCCGGGCTCCAGGCCGCTCACCTTGAGTGCCCGGACAGCGGGCCGGTAGCTGACCGAGACACCTTCCGCGACGACGATTGCCCGGCGCATCCCGCGGCCAAGGGGACCGCGGACCGTGATGTCGAAAGCTCCCAGGATCGGCCGGGGCACCTCCGACCAGATATCGACCTCCCCCGGCCGGCGGATCTCCCGGGACGCAAGGGGAGCACCGCCGGCGGCGGGCCGGACCTCAACCTGCCAGCTGATCTCCGAATCGGGAGTATCAGGCAACCACAGTTGCGGCGGTTGCGGGTAGATGGGTGAGCCGTATGGCGTGGCCACCCCCGGGATGGGGGCGCCCAGCAGGAGACGGGGACGGGCGAAGCCCTGCACGGCATGTGCCGGGCCGCCGGCGAGCGACAGGGAGTGGACCTTGGCCAGGGAGGCAAGCTGCAGGTGCCAGCCTTCCCAGCCGAACGGCACCGGGGCTTCCATGATGGTCCGCAGTTCCCCGAGAACGACAAGTTCACGATCGGCGGGGTGCAGGATCCACACATGGTCCGGGGGCAGGGGTAGCCGTGCGGGGAGGCGCCTGCCGTCTTCGGCGAAGAACAAGACGGGGTCGGCTGGCTGGACGACCTCCAGTTCGGCCTCGTGATCCCAGCCGGCCAGCGAAACATGGACGGTGCGTGCCGGGCGGGCCAGCGGGTGGGCCGTCTCCGGGGCGGCCTCGGCCGCCCCGGCCCACTGCGCCCGGCTGCATACCGTCACCGGATCGCCGTCGGCGGTCACCCGCCAGGTCGCTACCCCGTCGGGAGCTTCGCCGACGGCGGGCAGGATGACCTGGACGCCGGCCCCGTAGGGGTCGAGGGCGATCCGTGGGCGGGAAGGCGACGACCGGGCGTCTGCGCGGACTGTCCCTTCCCGGCGATGTGCGGTGACGTGGGACGCGATTTCCTGCCTCGCTACCTTGATGAAGCGGGCTGGCAGCCGGATGCCGTCCAGGTCCGGATCAATGTCGGCCAGCCGGTCCAGCAGGTCCAGGCTGCGGTCGACCACGTCGAGGGCGTAGTCGCCGCCCTGGGCCAGGAAACGCTGCGCGGGGATATGCAGCACGGCGAGGCGCCGTTCCCGGCCTGGCGCCGTTCCCCAGGTAAGGAAGCTTTCCGCGTCCATCCCGGGATCGAGCCGGCGCCGGTCGAGCAGCAGCCGGAAGTAGCTGGGCAGGCAGAAGCTGGGCAGCCCGGCATGCATCAGGATCGGGCCTACGTACGTCAGCGGAAGGCCAGGGAATGCGGCCATGCCCAGGCGCTCGACCGCCTGGTTGAAGGCTCGCCCCCAGACCCCCTGATCGAGTGCGGTGCCGTCGAATCCAGTGACCTTCCAGAGCACCGGCCAGTACTTCCCGCCTTGGAAGTTCTCGGCCGCGACTCCGGCCATGGCGGACGCTAGGCAGGCCGGCCAGCGGAGCAGGAATTTTTCCCCGTCGCTCGTCGGGTCCGGAAGCTTCCGGTAGAGCTGGGCCAGGACTTCGGCTACCTGGTTGGTGTGATCGGGGCGCAGGTCCGCTTCGGCAACGAGAGAGGCGCCGCGCAGCCGCGGTGCCCACGATTCTTCGCGCCGCCGTAGTAGTCCCCGCATCGACACCCTGGGGGGGCCAGATCCGCCGCTGGGCTGCGGTTCAACCGAGCCGTCCTGGTGTACGGCGTCGTGGTCAGCGGCCGGCGGATCCGCCGGCTGATGGGGCTGCGGCGGCGCCACGGCTGGGTGAGATGCCGGGGCTGAGCAAGTGTCCGGGAGCGAGGCCGCCGCACCGTGCGGCGGCAGGAACGCGCTGGGCTCGCCGGTGGCGGAGACGTAGAGGTGGTCCCGGGCCCGAGTGCAGGCCACGAACAGCACGCAGCGTTCCCGCTGCAGGTCCTGGGCGTGCGCCAGAGGGTCCTCATCATCCGCGGTGATGGCCGCCGGGTCGGGGACCATGCCTTCCTCGACGCCGATCACCGCGACGGCCCGGAACTCCAGGCCCTTCATGGCGTGCATGGTGCCGGCCCGGACGCCCGCCGCATCGCCCCGGCCGCTGATCGACGTGGTATCGAGGCCATCCGTTTTGAGTGCCTCGCGGGCCTCCCGCACCAGACAGGCGGATCTGGCCGTGATGGCGATGGCGCCCGGCTCGAAGCCAGCCGCCAGCCACGAACGGATCCGTTCGGAAAGGAATGCCAGTTCCTCGCCGCGGGTGGCGGCGAGGCGGACCTGCGGTCGCTGGCCATGCATCGGGGACCGGTAGCCGAGCAGGGAGTCGACCTCGCCGTCCAGGCCGGTGACCGGATCGGAGCCGAGCAGGGGCATAGCCCAGGCAAGGATCTCCTGGGTGGTGCGGTAGTTCAGGGAAAGCTTCCGGCTCCGCCCCCGCACGCTGATCCGCAAGCTGGCCTGGGAAACACGGTTGCTGTAGATGCGCTGGTGCGGGTCAGCTGCAATGAACAGGTCGTCCGGGCCTTCGGCTACGGCCGCGCGGAGCAGCCGCCACTGCGCGGGGTGCAGGTCCTGGGCCTCGTCCACCAGTATGTGCCGGTAGCGGGGCGCTCCCGCCTGCCGGAGCAGGTGCGTGGCCTCGTTGGCTAGCTGCAGGTGGGTGGTCTGGCGGGCGGTGGCCAGCTCAGCCATGACCTGCTGAGCCGCCTGCCACACCCGGCTGCGCTGGGCCCTGGTGAGCGGGCGTCCACGGCCAGTCCGCAAGCAAGTCAGATAGGCGTCCTCGTTGCGCAGGTCCTGGGCGAGTATGACCTGCTCCCACTCGTTCTTGAGGAAG
>Ga0335081_10005225_pt1 | contig 20543 bp, 21 predicted proteins | sample Lox_Sample_35_FD_206713 | JGI IMG/M metagenome (GOLD analysis project Ga0335081, IMG submission 206713) | Soil microbial communities from Loxahatchee National Wildlife Refuge, Florida, United States - Lox_Sample_3.5 | ecosystem: Environmental > Terrestrial > Soil > Wetlands | place: USA... | reverse complement strand
ACGTCATTTTGCAGCTACGCCCCGATCGGTTAGAATCGACGGCGTCGTAGGAATTACGGGAACCGGTTGTCGTGAAACCCAGATTCTTCGTGTCGCTGTGCCTCGCGCTCGCCGTCTACGCCTTCGGCGTGCGGCCGGCGCTCGCCGACATCTACACGTTCAAGGACGAGCGCGGCGTGGTGCACTTCACCAACATCCCGGGGCTCGATCCACGCTACCGCCTGCTGCGCAAGGAGGGCTCGGGTGCCGTGCCGGGGTCGCACAGCATCGCGCGGGCATACATGCCGAGCGCGGCCGAGATCGCGCGCTATTCGAGCATCATCGAGACGGCGGCGCGCACCTACGGGGTCGACAAGGCGCTCGTGCACGCGGTCATCTCGGCCGAGTCCGGATACAACCCGCAGGCCGTGTCCCGCACCGGAGCGCAGGGGCTCATGCAGCTGATGCCGGAGACCGCGCGGCGCTACGGCGTGCGCAATTCCATGGACCCCGTGGACAACATCTACGGCGGGGTGAAATACCTGCACGATCTGCTCACGATGTTCAACGGCAACCTGAGGCTCGTGGTCGCCGCCTACAACGCGGGTGAGAACGCGGTGATCCGCTACGGCCTGCACGTGCCGCCGTATCCCGAGACCCTCGGCTACGTGCCGAAGGTGCTCGAGTTCTACCGCAAGTTCCAGATGCTCCGCGGCTAGCGGCGCTCGACGGTCAATTGGGCACAGCTCCGGGTCGCGAGGCCGACGGGGGCTGTGCCCGGATTCTTTGGGGACCGCCTAGGCGGGGATGTCGGGGACCAGCTGCCGCTGCAGCATGAAGATCTGGTCCTTCAGCATGAGCTTGCGCTTCTTCAGGCGCTTCAACTGGAGCTCGTCGTGCAGCGGGTTCTGCTCCAGGGCTTCGATGGCACGGTCGAGGTCGCGGTGTTCGAGGTTGAGCTCGCTGATGCGACGCCTGATTTCCTCGGCGTTTTCCATCGTCGCGGTGGCCATCGGTGATTCCTCGGGGTATCCCAAAACCATACTCCGGGGCGCGGGCTTTGGCTAGTCCGCCGCGGTCCCGATCCCACCTTGCGTGGGGGGCGCCGATGCGCTCAAATGGCGCACCCGCGGCCTGAAGCTGGCACGGGAAAAAATCGCAGAAAAACAAGTGGTTCCCGGAGGCGCATGAATTTTCGACGCAGCGAGTTCGACGTCACGAACCGGATCAATACGACCGATCCGGTATGCGTGAAGCTGGAGGTCGACCGCATCTTCCGCTCGCTCTATTCCCGGCCGAAGGCGGTGACGCTCAACCGCGCCTTCGACGACATGGTCCGGCTGTATCGCGGCGAGTTTCCCGGCTACGCGAAGTGCGACACCGGGTACCACGACCTGCAGCACGTGCTCGACGTGACCCTCGCGATGACGCGCCTGCTCGACGGCTACGAGCGCTCGCGAGGCGAGGACGCGAGGCACATTCCCGAGCGCCTCTTCGAGCTCGGCGTGATCTGCGCGCTCTACCACGACATCGGCTACATCCGCCGGCTCGGCGACACGAAGCATCGCAACGGCGCCGAGTACACGCGCGTGCACGTCTCGCGCGGAGCGCGCTTCCTGAGGAGCTACATGCCGCTCATCGGCATGCCGGAATACGCCGACGTCGCGGGACAGATCGTGCACTTCACGGGCTACGAGCGGCCCGTCGCTTCCATCCGCGTGCCCGACCCGATCTTCAAGCTGCTCGGGAGCCTCCTCGGCTCGGCCGACATCATCGCCCAGATGTCCGACCGCTGCTACCTCGAGAAATGCCGCGACCGGCTTTACCCGGAGTTCGTCGCGGGCGGCATCGCGCGTACGCACACCGAGCGCGGCGACGAGGTCGTGCTCTTCGAATCCGCCGAGGACCTGCTGAGGAAGACGCCCCGCTTCTACCAGAACGCGTCGCATCGCCTGGACGTCGATCTCGGCGGCGCGTACCGCTTCGCGCAGTCGCACTTCGGCGGGTCGAACCTCTACATGGACGCGGTGAAGCAGAACATCCGCTTCGTGGAGAAGAGCGCCGAGGCCGGCGACATCGTGCTGCGCCGCCAGCCGCCGCCCGCAAGCTGCGACTAGACGGTTCCTGCCCGATGCCGTCGGGCCGCCGCTCGCGGTCCGCTCTCCGGCCGGGTCAATTCACGACGGCGCCCGTTTTTTCGACCACTGCGCCCCAGCGCGCGTATTCGCTCCTCATGAGCGCGGCGAACTCCTCGGGCGTGCTCGGCGCCACTTCGACGCCCGCCTTGCGCATCAGCTGCTGCGCCTTGGGATCCGCGAGCACCTTGCGAATGCTGGAGTTGAGCTTCTCCACCACGTCCGCCGGCGTGCCCTTCGGCGCGAGCATCCCGAGCCAGATCGTCGCCTCGTAGCCCTTCACGCCCGCCTGTTGCATCGTCGGCACGTCCGGCAGGTCCGGCGCGCGCTTCGTCGAGGTCACGGCGAGCGCGACGAGCTTCCCGGTCGGGAGGTTGCCGAGCGCGTTCGGCATGCCGACGAAGCCCGCCTGCACCTGGCCGCCGAGGAGGTCCTGCATCGCCGCGTTGCTGCCCTTGTACGGGACGTGCGTGAGCTTCACGCCGGCCTCCTGCATGAAGAGCGCGCCGACGAGGTGCTGGGCGCTGCCGTTGCCCGACGAGCCGAAGAAGATCCTGCCCGGCTCCTTCCGCGCGAGCGCGATGAACTGCTGCACCGTCTTCACGCCGAGCTTCGGATTCACCACCATCACGTACGGTCCTTCGACGAGCCGCATCACCGGGGTGAAGTCGTTGAGCGCGTCGTAGGGCATCTTCTTGTAGAGGTGCGGGCTGATCACGTGCGTGGTCGAGACCATGCCGAGCGTGTAGCCGTCCGGCGCGGCCTTCGCGACGACGTCGGTGCCGATGGTGGATCCGGCGCCAGGACGGTTCTCGATCACGATCGGCTGGCCGAGCACCGGCTGCAGCTCCTTCTGCAGGATGCGCGCGACCACGTCGGTGAAGCCGCCGGGACCGAAGGGAACGACGATCTTGATCGGCCGGCTGGGGTAGGTGTCCGCGAACGAGGGGAACGCGAGCGCGAGGAGCGCCAGCGCCGTGAGGCAGGCCCGTTTCGTCATGGCTATCGTTTCCCGCTCGGATTCACCCGCGGTACACGGGATCGGGTTGGGAGAAGAAGGCGTGCAGGATGTGGTACACCACGCGGTAGTTCTTCTGCTGGAAGCTCGCGTGGGAGATGCCGGCCATCACCGCGAACTGCTTGTCCGCGTTCGGCAGGCGCCTGAAGAACTCGAGGAGGTCGTCGAAGCCCGCGATGCCGTCATGCTCGCCGCGCATGACGAGGGTCGGCACGGCGAGCTTCGCCGGATCGACGAGCGGCAGCTTCGAGCACATGTCGACGTAGGTTCCCGTCGGAACCGAGTCGTCGAGCGCGAGGATCGCGTCGGCGAAGGCCTCGACGGTCGCCTCGTCCGCGGTGCCGGGATGGTCGCGCGTGAAGATGCTGTGCACGAAGGCGCGATCGATCGGCCGCCGGTTGACCGACTGGAATTGCGCGAGCTTCTTCCTGCGCTCGGCGAGCGTGGGGCTGCCTTCGCCGGTCCACACGAAGGCGTCGAGCGCGAGGCGCGCGACCCGCTCGGGATGGCGCTCGGCGAAGAGCGCGGCCTTGAGCGCGCCCGAGGAGATGCCGTACACGAGGAGCCTCTTCGCGCCGCTCTTGTCGAGGATGTACTGGCTCCCCGCGGCGAGATCGTCGGCGCCGTTCGAGATGTCGTTGTTGATGGGCCGCGACTTGTCGGAGCGTCCGTAGCCTTCGTTGTCGAGGGTCCAGGTGTCGTAACCCAGCGCGGCGAAGTGCTCCATGGCCGAAGAGTCGGGGCGACCCGGCACGTGAAGGTCGAAGGTCGGCTGCGCCGCCATCGAGGAGCCGTGGACGAAGAGGATGGTGCCGCGGATCGCGGTGCCCGCGGCCGGCCGCTTGTTCCAGAGGAAGAGCCTCACGTCGCCCTTGCGGGTCCAGTGCTCGGTGCCGCCTTTCCACGTCGTCGCCGATCCCTCCGCCGCCACGGCCATGCATTCCTCCCGCGGGACATCGTTCTGGTATCGTCGTGCAGTGTAAGCCAACTTTCGCGCTCGCCCTTTCACGAAGGTGACGAAGCCCATTGCGCACGGTGTGGTGGACGGTCCGGATTCGGTGACGGAAGTGGTCCTGAAGGCCATGTCGCGAACGCCGGATGCACGGCTGCGCGAGGTGATGGAAAGCCTCGTGCGCCACCTGCACGCCTTCCTGCGCGAAGCGCGGCCCACCGAGCAGGAATTCGAGACGGGCCTCGATTTCCTGCGCCGAATCGGCGAGGCATGCGGTTCGGAGAAGAACGAGGCGATCCTGCTCTCGGACCTCCTCGGCGCCTCGACGCTCGTGGTGGCCCTCGAGAAGCAACGCCGCGGCGGCGTGGGGACCGATCCCGCGCTGCTCGGCCCGTTCTGGCGCGCGCAATCGCCGCGCTGCCGGCCGGGCGACTCGATCGCGCGCGATGCGCGCGGCGGCGAGCCCCTCGAGATGAGCGGCCGCGTGATGGACGCGGAGGGGAAGCCCATCGCCGGTGCGCTCGTCGACGTGTGGCAGGCTTCGCCCGTGGGCCTCTACGAGAACCAGGATCCGGGGCAGCCGGATCGCAACCTGCGCGGCCTCTTCGAGACCGACGCCGAGGGACGCTACCGGTTGCGCACGGTGCGGCCGGCGGGATATCCGGTCCCTACCGACGGCCCGTGCGGCGAGCTGCTGCGCGCGCAGGACCGCCATCCGTGGCGGCCCGCGCACATCCATTTCATGATCTCGCACGAAGGTTACGCGACGCTCGTCACGCAGGTCTTCGACAACGCCGACGGCGGCATCGAGAGCGACGTGGTCTTCGGCGTCACGCCGGCGCTCGCCGCGCGCTTCGAGCGCGGCCCGGACGGCATGCTGAGCCTCGAATACGACTTCGTGCTGCGGCGCGGCACGCGGCGAATCCCGGCCGCGCCGATTCCGTGAGCGCGTTCGAGCCGATCGAGCGCCTCGAGGGGAGCGACGTCCTCGTCGCGGGCGGGCTCGGTGCGGTGGGACGCGCCATCGCCCGACGTGCGGCGCTCCTCGCGGCCGCCCGCTCCGAGCAGGGGGCGGCATGGCGCGCGTGCTGAACGTTTCCGCGGCGGCCCCTAGCGGCGAGCGCATTTCGGTCGAGCTCGTCGAGTTCGGCACCAACCGTCCCAGCGAGGGCGACGTCGCGATCGAGGTGCGCGCGGCGGGCATCAACCCGAGCGACGCCAAGGCGATGCTGGGCCTCATGCCGAGCGCGGTCTTCCCGCGCACGCCGGGGCGCGACTTCGCGGGCGTGGTGGTGGAAGGCCCCGCGGAGCTCGTCGGGCTCGAAGCGTGGGGCACGGGCGGCGACCTCGGGATCTCGCGCAATGGATCGCACGGCGAGCGCCTCGTGCTGCCGCGCGCTGCGATCGCGGCGAAGCCGCGCAACCTTTCGATGATCGAGGCCGGAACCGTCGGTGTGCCCTTCGTCACGGCCTACGAAGGGTTGCGCCGCGCGGGATATCCGGATGCGCATTCCGCGGTCGCGGTATTCGGCGCGAGCGGGAAGGTCGGCCAGGCGGTCGTGCAGCTCGCGGCGCGTTCGGGTGCGGCGGTGTTCGCCGTGGATCGCCGCGGCGATGCGCCGCGCGGATTCGCTTCGCGCGCCGTGCGCTACATCGACGCGAGCCGCGACAAGCCCTCGGAGGCGATCCGCGCCGAGACCGCAGGCCGCGGCGCGGGCATCGTCTTCAACACCGTCGGAAGCCCGTGGTTCGCGGAGGCGAGCGCGAGCCTCGCCAAGCGCGGCACGCAGGTCTTCATCGCGACCGTCGAGCGCGCGGTGCCGTTCGACATCCTCGCGTTCTATCGCGGCATGCACACCTTCGTCGGCGTCGATTCGCTCGCGCTCGCGGCCGTCGACTGCGCTGCGATCCTCGCGGCCCTGCGCCCGGGCTTCGAGGACGGAACGCTGCGTCCCTACGCGGTGGCCGAAAGCGCACGCTTCCCGCTCGAAAGGGCGAACGAAGCCTATCGTGCGGTCCTCGCCGGGTCGCCGGGGCGCGCCGCGTTCGTTCCGGAATGAAAGGACCCGTCAGTCGCCGCCGAACGCGGGACGATCCGAGGCGCGGCGGTTGAACGGCGGGCTCGCCTGGTTGGCGGCGACGTCGGTCGCGCTCCCGGCCGCGCGTCCGAGGCGGGGCGCCGCTTCGCGCGTGCGGTCGTACGTGCGGCGCCACATCTCGGCGGCCGTCTCGCGTCCGCCCAGCCCGAAGGCGAGGCCGAACGCGAGCGCCGCGGCGCCCACCACCGCCATGAACAGGATGTCGATCAGGTTCTCCGCGATGCCCAGCTGGTTCACCGCGACCACGATCGCGAACGCCCACACGGCGATGCGCGCCACCTTCGCGATGAGCCCGGGATCCGAGAAGTTCGCTTCGCCGGTCGATGCGCGCACCAGGTTCCCGAGCGCGTTGGCGGCGATCCCGCCGATCACGAGAACGACCAGCGCCACTACGACGTTCGGCAGCCACAGGAGCAGCTCGCGGAGCACGTCGGAAACGGCGGGGAGTCCGAGCGCGTCGAACGCGACGATCAGCGCGATGAGCCGGATGAACCATTTCGCGAGGTGCCCGAGGAAACCGGAGGCGTCGGTGTCGATGCCGAGCCGCTGGACGAAGTCGGAGAATCCGGAGCGGCGCGCGAGGTTGTTGAAGTGCACGGCGCGTGCGACGCCGGCGACGGCCCGCTGGATGAGCGAGGCGACGAACCAGCCGATGAGCAGGATGAGCGCGAAGCCGATGATGCGTGGAATCGCCGCCAGGAGCAGGGTGAGGGCGGAGCCGAGCGACGCGAGCGTCGCCTCGCTCCAGTCGTGGAAGGTGGCGCCGATGGGCATGGTCGTTCTCCTCGTTTTCGATGGCAACTCTTTCGCTGCGCGGCAATTCCTTGCGCGCGGAGCGGCCGCGCGCGCCTCGCCATCGCGGCGCCTTGCGGTCCGTCCGCATCATCGAGCAAGTTGCGCGCCGTGCGCGCGCGGCATGGCGCGAGTGGACCATCACCGCGCCGGTGCGCCCGCACCAGCCGCAGATGACGAGCAGAACGATGCAGGGCAGCGGGAGCCGCATCGGGCCCTCGAGGCTCGACGGACGGCGCGGGGTCTTGCCCCGCTAAGCGCGGCGCGTTCCGACGAGTCCCGGCCAGCGCAGCGATGCGCCGAGCAGGCGGTACGAGAGCCAGAGGAAGAGAAGCGGCAACACCGCGGTCTGCACGATGAAGATCGCCATCAGCGTCACCATGTGGCGGATGCCGTTTTCCATGCGCGATTTGATCGCCGCGACGTTGTCCTTGATGTCGCTGCCTTTCCGCGCCAGCCATTCGCGGATCCGGTCGAGCAGACTCGCGTTTGGATCGCCGGCGGCTTGCGCCATCGCGGGCGGCTGCAGCGCGAGCTCGACCTGCGACTGCGCCTCCTGGTACGGTCCGGCCATGGCGAGGCGGAACGCGCCCTCGCTGGCGAGCGCGGAGATCGGCACGGCGAAGCGGACGAAGAGCAGCAGGACCACGACGCGGTTGAGCCATGCCGGCGGCCCGGGCCCGCGAACGGCCGTCGCCGTCCATGCGAGGAGGACGATCGTGAGGACGGCCGATATCGCGTGCAAGGCGCCGATCGAGATGAGCAGCCGCTGCGCGCCGAGGGACACGCAGGCGGCGAGCATCAGGTTCGCGAAATCCACCACGACGTCGTTCAACGGCTCGAGGGCCTGCCCCGGGCTCGCGCTCACCACGACGCCGGAGAGCGTCGTCGATTGAACGACCGAGATGATCGCGTTGGCGGTGCGCGCGGCCGCGAACGTGACCATCGCGCGCTGCAACCCGGCGTCGACGTACTCGTGCGCCGTCTTGTCGAGCGGCCCCAGCCAGGCGAGGGCGACGACGATCGCAAAGGCCCCGCAAAGCGCGATCCTGCGCACGGGCGATGGAAGGGGCGGGAGTGGCGTCATGGATCGTCGAGCGGCGCTCCGAACACGAATCGAACGTGCGAGCTGCCAGGCTTATCCTTGGAACGTCCTGGAGCCGCTCTCTGCTCCGCGCGAAGGTCCCGGACGATCATTTCGGGCCGTGGGACCTCCTCGGAAACGAAGGAAATTGTAGCCGCCGCCGGCGAGGACGGGGTACGCTTTGTCGATCGTCACGGCGCTGTGGACGCAAGCATGTCCGACGACCTGATTCTCTTCAACGGCCGAATCACTACCCTCAGCGCAGGGCTTCCCGAAACCCAGGCGTTGGCGATTCGGGGCGGCCATGTGGTGGCCGAGGGATCGAACGAGGAGGTCATGCGCAACGCCGGGCCGCGAACGAAGCGGATCGACCTGCATCGTCGGCGGGCCATTCCCGGTCTGGTGGACAGCCACACCCATATCATCCGCGGGGGACTCACCTACAACCTCGAGCTTCGCTGGGACGGCGTGCGCTCGCTCGCCACCGCCATGGAGATGCTCGAGGAGCAGGTTGCGCGCACTCCTGCGCCGCAGTGGGTGCGCGTGGTCGGCGGCTTCACCGAGCGCCAGTTTCGGGAGCAGCGGCGCCCTTCAGGGCGGTTCAGTGGGCGGGCTCGCCCGCCTTTCGGCTCGACTCGAAAAGGAACCAGGTGCGGCGCTGCGTCTCGTCGATCCAGACCTCGATGAGGCTTGCCGTGGCGACGTCGCGATGCTCGTCGCATAGCTCGTGGGTCTCGCGAAGGCGAGCGGCGAGCTCCTTGTTGTCTTCGCGCAGCTCGGCAAGCATGTCGAGAGGCTCCACGTATTCGGCATCGTTGTCGGCCACGCGCTGCAACCGCCCGATGTGCCCGATCGGTCGGATAGTGCCCCCTCCGAGCTTCCGAACCCGCTCGGCGATCGGATCCGTCATGCCGAAGATCTGGTCGGCCTGCTCGTCCAGGAGCAGGTGGTAGTCGCGGAAATGCGGGCCGCTCATGTGCCAGTGGAAGTTCTTGGTCTTGAGATAGAGGGCAAAGACGTCCGCGAGCACGGCGTTCAACGCGGCCGAGATGTCCTTGACGGCTCCCCTCGAAGGTCGGTCGGGGTTGCCAGCGGGGATGCCCGCCTCGTGCCGAGGTCACCTTTCTTCTTCGCGCCTAGTCTCTCCGCCATGACCGCTCCTCCTCACGTTGCGATGTCGGGGTTGAATACGCTCGGGCTGCGGGGCCCGTCTCGAACGGGCCGCGCGGATTGCGGATTGCCGCGCCGCCGGTCGCGAATGGCTACCCGGGCGGGTGCCTCAATGCGATGCGCCAGGCGCCGGCGGAGAGCAACCAGATCCCGAGCATGATGCCGATGATGACGACCGAGCTTCCCGGCCAGCCGATCGCGATCAGGATCGCAAGCAGGATCGAAAGGATGCCGTCCAGCAGGACCCAGCCCCAGCCGCGCATCGGGCGGGCGCGAAACGAGAGGACCACGCGTGCGATGCCGCCCACGAAGAGGAACGCGCCGATCAGCAGTCCCAGCGAGGCAACCGCGGCGAGAGGAAGCACGAGGATGGCGATTCCGAGAACCAGGTCGAGGATTCCGGAGGTGAGCTTCCACCCGAAGTGGCCGAGCGCGCGCGTCTGGATCGCATAGGCGATTTCGATTCCGCCGCCGATCAGCAGGATCCAGCCGAGAACCAGCGCGGCGGACAGGGCCGCGATGCCCGGCATGAGGATGGCGAGGATTCCGGCGACGATGAGCAGGAGACCGCAGGCGAGCCGCCAGCCGTTTTCGCGGGCTCGGGGGCTGGGGGAGCCGAGATGTCCGACGTTGGTGGTGCTCATGGGAGCCTCCCGGGTTCGAGCGAGGAGCGGTCCATGCTACGCCTGTGCCGGGAACGCCGCTTCCGTGACCCGGTTGCCGTCGGCTTGCTTGACACCGGTCACCCGGGATCGGACGATGGAAGCACGAAGTGTCGAGTGCCCGTGAGGAGGAAACCCATGCAACAGCCCGACAAGCACGCGCTATCGCATATCGAACGCCTCGTCGACGAGGAGCATCGCCTGTTCGAGAAGGAAAGTCTTTCGGACGAGGACACCGCTCGACTGAAGCAGATCGCCGTGGAGCTCGATCAGTGCTGGGACCTGCTTCGCCAGCGGCGCGCCGCGCGCGAGACCGGGGGCGATCCGTCGAAGGCACAGGTGCGGCCGCCGGATGTGGTGGAGCGCTATATCGGCTGACGGGGCCGCGAATCTTCGGGGCGAAAGCGCTTCGCGGCGATGTCCCAGCGGGTTGGCCGATCCGGCGCAACGCCGAGAGTGGCGCCCCGAACACGAATCGAACGTGCGACCTGCCCCTTAGGAGGGGGCTGCTCTATCCACTGAGCTACCGGGGCGCTGCGGGCGGAATTATCTCATGCACGCCCGAAGCGACACCCGACGCCACGGCCTTCCGTCCGCACGGTGGTGCGGGGAGGTAGCCCGGGAGGCCGGCTACGGCATCGACGCCGTGTAGGTCACGCGACCGCCCTTCGCGCTCGTACCGTAGGTGCCGGCCGAGGGGATCGTCGTGTTGGCATACGCGAAGGTCCACACCGCGCTGCGGTTCGTCACGTTGCCCGCGTTGAGCACCGGCGTGCTGGTGTTGCCGCCGGCGTTGGAGAGCGTGGGCGCGGCGAGGTTGGTCGAGTCGCTCGAGCTCGTCGTGATCTGGTTGTAGTTGATCGTGTCGGTGAGCGTCGCGTGCTCGAGGCCGTTGCCGCCGCTGTTGTTCGACTCCGTGATCGTCACCTGGCCGCCGTTGCCGAGCACGGTGACGTTGGAGCCGGAGCCGCCCGCGGCATCGCCGCCGGTGCCCGCGACCGGAGTGCTGTTGCCGAGCGCCGCGGCGCTCGGGCTGAAGGTGATCTGGTCGATCGTCGCGCCCGTCGTGCCGACGCGGAACGAGAGGAACCGCGGGATCACGATCGAGAAGTCCAGGTGCGCGGTGGTGCTCAACGCGCCGGCGCCGGTTACCGTGGTGGATTCCGCATTCGCGGGAAGCGCCGCGGAGAGCGTGGCTCCGACGGACAATGCGAGCGCGGCTTTGAGCAGCTTGTTCGTATTCATGTCGTCACTCCCTTTTCAGTTCGGTCCAAGGGGCTCGTGCCCCAACCTGTAACGCTGCCCATTTGATGCTTCCGCGCCTTCGAAAGCTGTGAGGTCCTCCACAGAAAGGGACTGTTTTCACTCGGTTTTTCACCGAAAAGCGTTTCAGGGGTAACCGGCTTGTAACGCGCCGCCGCTCGTCCGCCGAAAGCGACCGTTGGTACGAAGAGGAAGGAGAGCGGGGTCGTCCGGCGAAGCCGCCTTCTCGAAGCCTTCGAAAGCGCCGGATGAGGCGACACGCGCGCCATGCGCTCGCTCAGCGGTCGATGAACGAGCGTCGCCGTCCCACGACGGCATGCGCCGCCACCTTACGGCGCGACAGGAAACTTCTTACCGATTCGTCGATTCCAACCCGCTCCCGTCACACGAAGGAGGCCCGGCGTGGAACGTCGCGAACTCACCATCACCAACCGGCTGGGCCTGCACGCCCGCGCTGCGGCGAAGCTGGTGTCGCTGTGCTCGAGATACACGTCGCGGGTGGTGCTGCTCGCGAACGGCCGGCGCGCGGAGGGGCGGCAGTTCATCGCGCTGCTGCTGCTCTCCGCGGCCATGGGAGCGCAGATCGCGATCGAGGTGAGCGGTCCCGACGAGCATCAGGCGATCGTCGCCGTGACGCGGCTCATCGGAAGCGGCTTCGACGAAGCGTGATCGCCGGCGGGCGCGACGGCCGGCGCGCAGCGCGCGCCCGCGCCCGCCTCAGTCGGCCGAAGCGACCGCGGGATGTCGGTTCATCGCGGCCACGCCGGCCTTCGCCGGATGCGCCGCTCGCGAGAGGACGTTGCGGGCGACGGGACCGCTCAACGCGTAGCGCGTCACGCGGCCCGGCGGCTCCGCGGCGGTTTCGGCGGCGCGATCTTGCGCATCGCGCAGGTTCCCGGCGTCCACCTTGAACCGCGAGATGAGGATGGTGAGGCTTTCGGCCTGGTGTCGCAGCGACGCCGCCGCGGCGGCCGCATGCTCCACCATGGTGGCGTTGCGCTGCGTCACGTCCTCCAGCTGCACGACCGCCTGGTTCACCTGCTCGATGCCGGCCGCCTGCTGGGCGGTGAGCGTGGCGATGTCGTTCATGACCGTCGCCGCCCGCTCGATGCCGCCGATGATCTCCTGCATGGCGGCGCCCGCCTCGGCGACCAGCCTCGCGCCGCCGTCGACCTGCTCGATGGCGTCGGTGACGAGGGCCTTCACCTCCTTCGCGGCGGCCGCGCTGCGCTGCGAAAGCGCGCGCACCTCGGAGGCAACGACTGCGAAGCCCCGCCCCTGGTCGCCGGCGCGCGCCGCTTCCACCGCGGCGTTGAGGGCGAGGATGTTGGTCTGGAACGCGATCGAATCGATCGCCGCCACGATCGCGCCGATCTTCCTCGAGCTCTCGTTCGCGGCGACGATGCGCGACACGGCCTGCGCGGTGACTTCCCCGCCGCGCCGCGCGGCGGCGGACGCGGAGGCGGCCAGGTCCCGGGCGACGCGCGTGTTCTCGGCATTCTGCTTCACGGAGCCGGTGAACTGCTCCATGCTGGCGGCCGTCTCCTCGAGGGTCGACGCCTGCCGCTCGGTGCGGCTCGCGAGCTCCCCGTTGCCGGCGCTGATCCGGCCCGCCGCCGTCGCGATCCCCGCGGCGTTCGCGGCCACGCTCGCGACCAGGTCGTGGATCTGGCCGACGAATCCGTTCAACGCCTCCGATGCCTTCCCGAATTTGCCGCTCATCGTGGGGAGCCGGCGCGTGAGGTCGCAGTCGCCGGCACGCAGGTTCTCGATCCGCTCGACGATGACGTCGATTCGCGAGGTGATGTGCCGGAAGAGCAGCACGGCCCCGCCCATGAGGAGCGCCACGTTGAGCAGCATCAGGACGGCGACCAGCCACGCGGCGTCGGTCGATCCGTCTCCCGCGATCGCGGCGAACGCCTGCAGCTTGGACACGCTCACCGCGCCGGCGGACACGGAAACGATCGCGACCAGGGCCGCATAGACCTTGAGCGCATTCCGGATGGAGACGTCCCTGATTTTCATGAGTCCCTCGGCCTAGCCGTCGTCCGTACGTCGACCGCAGCGCGATGCCGTGTCGCATCGCATCGCCATGCGATAGTTAACATACATTAAATCGGCGTGCCGCGCGAGGGCAGCGCGCGAGGTGTGACGCAGTTCACAGCACGGGAAATCGCGGCGCGGCGCCCGGAAAGCGCGTCAACCGCTCGAAGGAGGTCCCTTCGCCCGCGGCTTCGACTTCAGGAACGGCACCAGGGCCGGCACGCGCTCGCGATACGCGTGGTAGCGCTCGCCGAAGCGCTCGGTCATCCAGCGCTCCTCCAGCCGAAGCTTGCGCCACAGCGCGGCCCAGGCGATGACCACGGCGAGGATGCCGCGCCAGTCGCCGCGCGCGATGGCCGAGCCGACGAAGGCGGCGAGCAGCCCGGTGTAGATGGGATGGCGGACGAGCGCATAAGGACCGGTATCGACGAGCTCGTGCCCCTGCTTGAGGGTCACGATGCCGCTCCAGTTGGCGGCGAGGCCGCTGCGCGCCCAGACGGTGAAGAGCAGCCCCGCCGCCGTGAGGACGGCGCCGACCCAGAATTGCCAGGGCGCCCGAGGGAAGAGCCTTTCGGCGAGGAACGGAATCGGCACGCGGTTGCTCCACAGCAACCACGCGGCCAGCATGAGCGGCAGCACGTGCAGCAGGCGCGAGGCGACCGGCTCGCGGCGCTCGGTGGGCTTCGTGCTTCGCGAGGCCCAGATCCAGTAAGCGACCCACGACAGCCAGAGGGCCGGGAAGAGCAGGCGATAGGCCGTTGTCATCTGGGCGAGCCGTCGATTCGCGCGAAAGGCTAGAGCACCTCGTCGCGCAGGTAGTACCAGCGATAGAGCAGCCGCTGGCCGAGGCGGCGCAACGGCGCGAGCGGATGGGTGGGCAGGCCCGAATCGAAGATCGGCAGGTCCGGAACGGCCTTCCCCGCGATGCGCTGCGCCATGCGCCGTCCCGCTTGCGCCGAATAGGACACGCCGTTCCCTCCGTATCCCAGCGCGTAGAAGACGCCGTGCCGGACGTCGGGCTGCCAGATCCGCGGCATCATGTCGTGGCTCACGTCCACCCAGCCCCACCACGAGTGCTCGATCGCGATCCCGCGCAGCGGCGGGAACTTGCGGCCGATCGCGTCCACGAGCAGGCGCAGGTGACGCGGATGCGATGCGTCGGCGCCGGTGATCGCGCTGCGGCTGCCGATCTGCAGCCGATCGTCGGGAAGGCGGCGATAGTAGAAGCGCAAGGTGCGCGTATCGGTGATCGCCTCGGTCGTCCGGAAATTGCACGCTTCCTTCTCGGCGGCCGTCATCGGCCTCGTCACCGCCGAGTTGGAGAGGATCGGCATGATGCGCGCGTGGAGCGACGGATGGAGCCCGGGGCCCGTATAGCCGCCCGTGGCGACCGCGACCGCCCGTGCGCGCACGACTCCGCCGGGCGTGCGAAGGTGGTGCACGTCTCCTCGCAGCGCCCAGTCGACCACCGGGCTCGCCGGGTGGACCTCGGCGCCGAGGCCGCGCGCGAGGCGCAGATACCCGTACGCGAGCTTCAGCGGATGCACGCTGACCCCGGTCGGCTCGTGCAGGGCGCCCGCCGCGTCCTCGTCGCGAACGTAGCGGCGATGCACTTGCGCGCGGTCGAGGATCTCGGTCTCGTAGCCGAACACGTCCTTCCAGACCCGCGCCTCGGAGCGCAGGTAGTCCATCTTCTTCGGCCGGTGCGCGACGTAGAGATGGCCGCCCGGCTGCGGATCGCAATCGATTTCCCCGACCAGGCCGCGAAAGGTCTCGAAGCCCTCGCGGATCTCCGCGTGCAGGCGCAGCGCGACCTCCTTGCCCCAACGCGCGATCCACTGCGAGCGCTGCAGCCTTCCGCTCGCGAGCTGGCCCTGGCCGCCGTTGCGCCCGCTGCAGCCCCAGCCGACGCGATTCGCTTCGAGCACCGTCGCGCGGATGCCGTGCTCGCGGGCGAGGAACAGCGCGCACGCGAGCCCGGTGAATCCCGCGCCGATGATCGCCACGTCCGCGTCGAGGTCGCGGTCGACCGGCCCGTCGTCCGCGGGCTGCGCTCCGGCGCTCGCCGCCCAGTACGTCGGCGGATAGTCCTGCCCCTCGCCCGGCGTTCGGCAGACGAGCGGATCGTACGACGGATCGTAGGGATTTCGCGGAGCCACGCTCGCCATTCTCAATCCTCCACGCGGAAGAGCGCATCCGCGAGGGCGCGGCGGAGCGGCGCGACGGGCAACCGGCCGCGAAGCCCGATCGCCACGATCTTCCCCACGTCGGCCGAGGCGCCATTCTCGAGGCGACGCAGGCTCCCGTGCCGCCCGCAGAACTGCAGCACCTCGGCATCCGCCTCGTCCGTGCGCACGACGCCCTTCGCGCGAAGCACGCCCTCGGGCATGCGCGCGAGCAGCTCGCGCAGGCGCGCCGCACGCAATCGCCCCTTGCATGCGAGGGTCACCGCCTGGAATCGCGCGGCGTGGTCGAGCTCCGCGCCGCGATTCCGGGCGCGCGACCGGAAGCGGGGCGCGAGGCTGGTGAGCGCCTCGAGGGGCACGTCCGAGTGGGCGGCGTCCAGCACCGGAACGGCCGGAGCGGTTTGCGCGATCCGCTCGCGCAGCGCGCGAAGCCCGGCCGCGCCGGCGAGGTCGCGCTTGTTGAGCACCACCACGTCCGCGCACCCGATCTGCCTCGTCAACGTGTCGCGGAGCAGGGGATCGCAGAGCTGCGCGGGAGCGGCGGCGCAATCGACGAGCACGACGACGCCTTCGAGCTCGAGGCCCGGGTCGGCGAGGCCGACCTGCGCGATCCGCCAGGGATCGGCGACGCCGCTCGCCTCGATCACGATCCATTGCGGTGCCGGCGTACGCGACATCACGGTGACGAGCGCGTCGACGAGATCGCCGCCGATGGAGCAGCAGAGGCAACCGTTCGCGAGCGAGATCGTCTCGCCCTCGTGGTCCGCGATCAGCGCCGCATCGACGTTGACCGACCCGAAGTCGTTCACGAGGACGGCGGCGCGAATTCCCGCGACGCCCGCGAGGATGCGGTTCACGAGCGTGGTCTTGCCGGCGCCGAGGAAGCCGCCGACGACCGTGAGCGGAATGCGTCCGGACCGGGAAGCACCCTCAGGCATGGGGCGCCTCGAAGACCTTGCCTGCGAGGACCGTCCCCCACACGCGCGCGTCCTTCAGGCGTTGCGGCGCGAGGGCGAGCGGATCGTCCTCGAGCACGCAGAAGTCGGCGCGCTTGCCGACCTCGATGGAGCCGATCTCGTGGTCCATCGTCAACGTATACGCCGCGCCGAGCGTGATCGCCGAAAGCGCCTGCGGCACCTCGATCCGCTCGCCGGATCCGAGCACGCGGCCCGAGGCGGTGAGGCGGTTCACGGCGCACCACGCGGTGAAGAGCGGCCCGAGCGGCGTGATCGGCGCATCGGAGTGGATCGCGAAGGGGACGCCGAAGCGCTGCGCGCTCCCGCACGCGTCCATGCGATTCGCGCGATCGGGTCCCATCGTCTGCGCGTAATGCACGTCGCCCCAATAGTAGATGTGGTTCGCGAAGAGGTTCACGCACACGCCGAGGCGCGCCATGCGCCGGAACTGCGCGGCATCGGCCATCTGGCAATGCTGCAGGGTGTGGCGATGGTCGGGCCGCGGATGGCGCGCGAGCGCGCCCTCGAGCGCGTCGAGCGCGACCTCGGTCGCCTCGTCGCCGTTGGTGTGGATGTGGAGCTGCGCGCCCGCGGCGTGGAAGCGCTCGACCGCGGCGGCGAGCGCGGCGGGCGCGACGATCCAGATGCCGTTCGGCCGGCCGTTGTAGTAGCCGGGCCATCGCAGGCGCGCGGTGAATCCCTGGATGGATCCGTCGACCACGAGCTTCACCAGGCTGAAGCGGAGCTTGTCGGTGCTCGCAGGCCGCAGCTCCTCGAGACGCCGCAGGCCGTTCTCGGTCTCCGAAGGCGCGTCGAGATCGCGGTACGCGGAGACGATCCGCACCGGAAAGTCCTCGTGCGCCGTGACGCGCGCGAGGTTCTCGACCGATTCCTGCCTCCAGTCGCTCAGCATGTCGGTGGCGGTGGTGACGCCGGCGAGCGCGGCGATGCGGCCGAAGCGCCACAATCCGTCCTCGGTCATGCCGCCCCGGGCGAAGGCGTTGCCGATCGCGCGCATCACCGGGAACATCGCCGCGAACTCCTGCAGCTCGCCCGACGGCGATCCGTCCGGGTAGCGCGCGATGCCTTCGACCTGCGTGTGCGCCTCGATCCCGGCCCTGCGCAGCATCGCGGTGTTGACGTTGAGGAGATGGATGCTCGCGTGGAGCACCGCGATGGGGCGCGTGCCGGAGACCCGATCGAGCTCGCGCGTCGTCATGCGCGTCGCCCCGAAGTAGATCGGGTCGAAGCCCCAGGCGAGGAGCGGCTCGGCCGGGTCGCGCATCCCGCGCTCGAACTCCGAGAGCCGCTCCACGACCGCGTCGAACGAGCGCAGTCCCTTCCACAACCGTCCGTCGGGGCCGCGCCGGTCGTGGTAGCCCACGTACGCGTACTTCCAGAAGCCGCCTTCCATGAGGTGCGAGTGGCCCTCGACCAGCCCCGGCATGAGGACCTTCCCGGCGAAGCGGGAATCGGTCTCGTGGGCGCCCCAGCCGGCGACTTCCTCGGCGCTACCCACCGCGAGAATGCGTCCGTCGCGCACGGCGACGCACGATGCCTGCGGCTGCGCCGGATTCATCGTGAGGATCTTCCTCGCGGGGAAGACCGTCGTCGCCGCCGGCGCCGGCGATGCGCGCGTCACAGGAAGCGCGACATGTCGGCCCGCGAGCCGACGCCGAGCCGTCCTTCCACGGCCTGGGAGATCGAGAGCAGCCGCTCGTCCTCGCCGGGCGCGCACACGATCTGCAGGCCGACGGGAAGCTCCGCGCCCGCGATGGGGAGCGACACGCCACACTGGCCGAACAGGTTTCCGGGGCGCGTGTTGCGCGTGCCGCGCCGGATCCACGCCGCGGCCTTCTCCGGCGTGCGATGCGCCTCGAGCGGCACCGGCGTGTCGGGCGTGGTCGCCGTGATCCAGCCGTCGAGGCCGCGCATCCGTTCGCGGGCGATCCGGCAAAGCTCCTGCTGGCGACGGCGCGCGCGCACGTAATCGGTCGCGCGATAGTCGAGCAGCGGCGCGGCGCGATCCCAGACGACCGGGTCGAGCGTCTCCTTCGCGGCCACGAAGCGCTCGCGGCCGAGGAATCCGACGAGCTCCACGGTGAGGATCGGCCCGAAGACCGCATCGATCTCCCCCGCTTCGGGAACGTCCACGGGCACGATCTCCACTCCCGCATCCGCGAGCGAACGCAACGCCTGCTCGGTCGCCTTCGCGACGTCGGGCGCAAGCTCGTCGTAGTAGTGCCGGTCCGGGCGCCCGAGCCGCAGGCCCTTCAGTCCGCGGCGCGGCGGAACGGGCCGTGAGCCGAGCACGCCGTAGACGAGCGCCGCATCCGCCGCCGAGCGCGTGAACGTGCCGATGCTGTCGAGCGTCGTCGAGAGCGGGAACACGCCGTCGGTGGGCCACAGGCCGAACGTCGTCTTGTGGCCGAAGAGCGCGCACATCGCGGCCGGATGGCGCACCGACCCCCCGGTATCCGAGCCGATCGAGAACGCGCACATGCCCGCGGCGAGCGCGGCCGCGGAGCCGCCGCTCGACCCGCCCGGCATGCGATGCACCTTCGCATCGACCGGGTTCCACGGCGTCGGATGCTTCACGTTCACGAGGCCGAACGCGAACTCGGTCATGCGCGTCTTGCCGAGGATCACGCAGCCGGCGCGCTTCAGTCGACGCACGAACTCGCCCTCGGGCTCGACGAGGTCGGAGATGTCGACCTCGGATCCGCACCTCGGCCGCGGCATGCCGTCCACCGTGAGCAGGTCCTTCACGGCGACCGGCACGCCCATCAGCGGCCCGAGGTCGGTGCCCGACGCGAGCAGCCGGTCGATCGCGCGCGCCTGCTCGAGCGCCGATTCCGCCGCGACGTGGACGAAGGCGCGGATCTTCGGCTCGAGGAGCGCGATGCGTTCGAGGTAGGCGCGCGTGGCGGCCTCCGACGTGATGCTTCCGGCGCGAAGCCGGCGTGCGAATTCCTCGAGCGCGATTGCCTCCAGCGGATCGGCGGGAAGGCTCTTCATGCCGAGGCCTCCGCGCCGCCGCGATCGATTCCCGTGGCCATTCCCAGCTCCTTGCCCGGCACGGCCGCGAGCAGCTCGCGCGTGTAGGCGTTTTGCGGATTGCGGAAGACTTCGGCGGTGGCTCCGTGTTCCACGATTTCTCCGTAGCGCATGACGGCGATGGTGTCGCAGACCTGGGCCGCCACCCGCAGGTCGTGCGTGATGAAGAGCATGGTGAGGTGCAGGCGGTCGCGGATGTCGGCGAGGAGCTTCAGCACCTGCGCCTGGATCGAGACGTCGAGCGCGGAGACCGGCTCGTCGGCGACCAGGACCTCGGGATCGAGCGCGAGCGCGCGCGCGATGCCGATGCGCTGCCGCTGCCCGCCGGAGAACTCGTGCGGATAGCGGCCCACGGCGCGCGGATCCATGCCGACCAGCTCGAGCAAGGACGACGCCTTCGCCATCGCCTCGCGCTCCCGCATGCCATGGACCATCGGACCCTCCGCGATGAGCTGGCCGACGGTGCGGCGCGGATTGAGCGAACCGTACGGGTCCTGGAACACCATCTGGATGCGCCGCCGATAGGGACGCAGCTCGCGGCGCGAGAGCGGGCGCAGGTCGACGTCGCCGAGCAGGATGCGGCCGCCGTCGGCCTCGGCGAGCCGTGCGATGCAGCGCGCCACTGTGGATTTCCCCGAGCCCGACTCACCCACGAGGCCGAGCGTCTCGCCGCGATGCACCGTGAGGTCGATGCGCTTCGCGGCGTGCACGACGCGGTGGTCCTTGCCGCCGAGGAGCGATCCGCCGGAACGATAGGATTTCTCGAGCGCGATCGCGGAAAGGAGCGCCGGCGCATCGGCCGCGCGCTTCCTCTCCTTCGGAACGAGGCTCGGGATCGCGGCGATGAGCGAGCGGGTGTACGGGTGGCGCGGCGCGCCGAGCACTTGCGGGGCGCTTCCGGTCTCCACGATCTTGCCGCTCTGCATCACCGCGACACGGTCGGCGATCTCCGAGACGACGCCGAAGTCGTGCGTGATGAAGAGCACGCCCATGTGCCGCTCGCCCTGGATGCGATGGATCAGGGCGAGGATCTGCGCCTGCGTGGTCACGTCGAGCGCGGTCGTGGGCTCGTCGGCGATGAGGATCGCGGGCTCGAGCGCGAGCGCCATCGCGATCATGGCGCGCTGGCGCTGCCCGCCGGAAAGCT
>Ga0335081_10005224_pt1 | contig 20543 bp, 17 predicted proteins | sample Lox_Sample_35_FD_206713 | JGI IMG/M metagenome (GOLD analysis project Ga0335081, IMG submission 206713) | Soil microbial communities from Loxahatchee National Wildlife Refuge, Florida, United States - Lox_Sample_3.5 | ecosystem: Environmental > Terrestrial > Soil > Wetlands | place: USA... | reverse complement strand
TGATTCCGCTTGCGGTCCAACCCTCATTCAAGTACGTAGGTCTATTCACAGGTATGTCACCCCGAACGCTGACCCCCTTCCTAATGCACCTTGTCTTAGCATTTGTGCCTCTCTCGAAACATACCAAGGGCACTGCTCAACGTATAACACCGGTTCTTCCCAAGGGCAGAGAGGTTCCGGAGCTGCCGTTGTACTGTCGGTGGTTTGGCTTCAGTTACTTGCGGCCAAATCGGGCTGAAAAGCCAATCGGCGAATAGGATTGCACCCACGGGTGCGCTTGACTGGTCGAGAGGCGGTTCCGGCGTTCTCGGGGCATGTTTGCGCCTGCCGATAGCCTTAAGTAGGCAAATGTTTACCAGTTGCCGATATGACTACGACCGAGGAGACGACAATCACCGTCCGTGGAGTTGACTTGGGAGTGTGGAAGAAGTTCCAAGAAAACGTCGTGGAGAAGTACGGCGAGGTCTACGGAAAGCTCGGCCCTGAGGTTACAGCCGCCCTCAAAGCCTGGTCCGAGAAACCGATCTCAAAGGTCCGCGACTTAGATTACACGAAGTACACGCTGAAACCAGACGTTCCCGCCGTTCTGGATCCCAGCGGAGCCCTGAGCGTAAGATCGCTAATCCTAGAGGCGATGAAAGCTCGCGGGGGAGAAGCCAACACCCAGGAAGTAATCGGGTACATTCACGAAAAGTATGGGCCCGTCAACGACAACACAATCTCAACAGCAATGTCAGACCTGGCAGTCAATGGGCCGCCCTCATCAACATACAGGACGGAGAAGCGATTCCTGAGGAGAGTTTCGAGAGGAACATACAGACTGGAAGAGGCAAGGACGCCTTGAGAGAAAGGAACCCCCTCGCCAAGCCGGATTACCTCGGGGCATTCGGCCTTTTGGTTGGGGCGGTTCTTTTCCTCGCTTACTGGCAAGCCGGGACCATAGGACTCGTCGTCGGATACATTACAGGGCGCGGAAGGACACCAGATGGAAGTAGACAGCCATTCCAGGAGTGGCAAGCTCTAGCATCGCTTGGCTTGACGGCCCTCTTGCTGATTTGGGTCAGGCTGGATATTTGGCAGTTCGTGGCTCTAGGAACGACAGTTTGGCTATACCTCAGGCTGACAAGGAAGAGAATTGTCACGCTACGAGTATCGCTCTCTGACAAACTAGGGGTCATCGTCAAGATGAAACAATACCCGGTAAGGCTATTCATTCAGTCAACAGATTGGGAAAGAAGAGGAGGAGGCACAGGAGTCTTCCTCGGAAGAAGGATTGGCCGCAAGACGTCGTTGGGATTCGGAGGTTGGAGCTCCGGCTCTACAACAACACGTAAGGAATACTTTGAGGGTTATACGGGAGCCTCCGTGCTTACAGAGAAGAGCCTGATTTTCATCGATCGCTATGGGATAACGAGAGCATCAGTGAATTTGAAGGAGATCGTTGCTTCCTCAATAAGCACCGATTCAGGTAAGAAGCTGGTGATCTCCTATAGTCCCACCACTCCTAAGACGCTTGTCTTGGAGTACATGGCAAGAAGCCACGGGGAAGCTGAAATGCTAGCATCGCGATGGTATGAAGCAGTAAGGTCTTCGCTGACCCTAACTCCTCCCTTGGCAATTTCTGCCGGAGTCGGCCGGACTTGACCGCATCACATCTGACGGGGGCAGAGAGGCCTTTGAGGCCTGCTCTTCTCCCAACTTCTGACCACTTGATTTCATATAGTCTGGTCCGTATAGAAACGCCACCATAGCTCGGCATTTCTTGGGCAATCCTGCCGAACAGGCCAAAACCGATAATTTGACAGAATCCGGCTGGAATGCTTATTAGACAAACAGCCTGCTAGAAGGCTGCCTTGAGTAAAGGCAAACATGTTCGGACGCCAAATGACCAAAGATCAGATGCCTTCAACAAGACATCAGCAGAATACAAAGCACGAATGGACCACAATGCAATAATTCACGACCCGGCAACACCGGAATACCAGGCTGACCTCAACAACAAAAGCAGACTGATGAACCCCAAGGACGTCAAATACCAAGGAAGCGAGCAGAAATGAACAGCCACAAAGACGACGACCCGGACAAGACGAAAGAGGAATACGACGCTGACAACCACGCAGACCAAGAGAACCCTAACAACGATGAATACGACAAAGAAGATTAGCTTCAGATATCATTAGCCATTATACATTGAATAAGAGAAAAAGGGGGAGCGAAAGCTCCCCTCCCGTATTTCTTCGGTCAAGTTACTCACATGTACGCCTTCTCTCGGCTACCTTCGATTTAGTGAAATCTGTCCAAAACCGACTAGCATGAAGCGAATTAGGAAAAACCGAATCACACCCCAAAAGGGGGTGTTCTTCCGTTCCGCCTTCCGATTAGGTTATAACTCAAGACCGCTGGAACTATCCAGGGGGATGGAGACTTGGCAGAGACCGAAAACCTAGCGCGGCTGAGGACACTGATTTCGCTACTGGGAATAGACCCTGACGCCATCAAAGTGAACTTCGACCTCAGGTTCAAGATCCAAAAGAGTATCAGACTGTTGCAGCTGCACCCTGAGATTTCAAAGTTCGTGCGCTACAACTTCAATTTCTACGTGAGAGGGCCCTATTCATCAGGTCTCGCAAAGAACTACTACAACCTGCCGGTTCAAGGAGTCGAGCTTCCGTTAAGCTCTGTGGCTAGGTACTACATCCAAGAAATAGGAAGGATGTCTTCATCTGATCTGCTTCTATACGCAACTCTTGCAGAAGTAGTTGAACACAACAAAGGATTCCCGGATGCGGCATTGATTTCGACAGTCAAGGCTATCAAACCACAGTTCGGGGGCACCGAGATTGCGACAGCCCTGCGGCGACTTAGGGCAATGAGGCAGCAATTCGGCCTGTCGATCTAGTGCACCTATTGCCGAATTTCATCGCCAAACACATCGATTCGTGCGTCTTCATTTCTGCGTTCATGCCTGACGAGGAAGACCATCAAGCAGGACTTGACGTAGTCGCTAGGTCGTTCTTGATACAGATTGTAGATCATGAACCCAACTCAAGGCTGCGGATGTCTCTTCCTGCCTGGGGCGAAGTATTACTTAGGCACCTCAAGTCCAAGGCAGATGACCCTACTCAGGCGGGGATGCAGACGCTAAAGGAATTCTTTCGAACCTCCGGTCAGAAGTTGGAACCATTTTCTCCCAAGCTTAGAGGGACCCCTGAGAATCTGAATAATGTGCTAGGGTCGGTAAAGGATTGTTGCGAGGAGATGAAAAATTCCCACGCCGACACGCAAATTGTAGCGTATGCAATGGTCGACCCTGATGCTTCAAACCTATACACAACTGACAATCACTTGCTTACTTGCACGCGCTTACGAAATGTAATCAGGGACTTTCGAGAAGACCAGAATCTTAGACGTCTCCGCATCGGGCCTGTCGAATAGGTCATCTCCCGACCGTTACAAGCGTACGGTTTATTTCGCGGGATCCCTTCGCAGACACATGTTGATCCATCGTGCGGACCCGATAGAGGAGGTACACGAGGGCATGGCTGGCGCGGACCTTTGGAAGGAAGTCGAGAGATCCACTCTGTGGTACTACGGAGGGGTCATCGGGCGTATGAACCAGAGTCTAGCGAACTTCAGGGCGAGCGCAGGGGGAGAGAGCTACGTCCACGCGGCGTTGAAGGTCGCGACTTCCGCCCACGTATTGCACCTAATCGACGAGCCGATAACAGTAGAATACGAGAAGCAATACGGGCAAAAATACCTAGACATAGCCTATTGGGTTCCATCCGAGTCAGCATGGTCAGGAGCAGAATGCGAGACCATGGTTACGTACAGGATTGACCCGGACAAGATACTGAAGACTGTGATGAAAGGGAATGGTGGACTTCGAATGCGGTTCCTGGTGGTGGACCTTCCCCTCTATGAAGACCTGCTCAGGAGGGGGTTGATCAAGGGAGACAACTTCCATGAGGATAGAGCCTCCATGCCCTGTATGTTCCACCTCCCCGAGATAATAGAGGTCGCGAGGCAGGTCGTCCTAAGGAGTGCTGGATCGCACAAGTTGAAACCAGGGGCAGGTCTCCGTCAGCTCTCGGACAAGGAGATGGCTGAAGCTGTTAGGAAGGGTTTCAAGATTGCAAGGTTCTATTACGGGCGCGCGAGCTAGACTATCAAGCCCTAGACCATCAAACCACCAGTGAGGGATCAATATGCTGGTCGCACGCACTACGCAAGATTTTTATAATGTGTATTCCAACTAGAATTGGGAGTAGTGCGAAGCTGAAAACGATGTTGGTACCCTATCTCGGGTACCTCGCCCTGAAATCGGAGAAGGTAGATGAGAAGCCGACCACCGTTCCTTCGATACAGCTGCATTCATACTTCGGAGCACGAGATATCCCAGGCTACAAAGAAGCGGCCAAGAAGACCAGAAAGTCGTTGAACGAGAAGTGGTCGAAATCACCTCATCCGAATACCATCCCTACTGCAGCGAGGCCCAGCGTTAGCCGGTTAGAGGAGGGCGCCCGTGGATTGGGCTCGGTTGCTCTAGCATGCGTAGTCCCGTCGACTTCGGCAGAACTTTCCCGTACCCTCTCAATTGACACGGTTCAATTGAATTCGATATTGGTGGCTCTGAAGCGGAAGGGAATCCTGAGAGAATCTGCTGGTCGTTTCACCTTTGGGCTGGTGGCTGACAGCCCTCCCAGCGGCAGTACATCTGCGCTTCGCGAACTCCGCCAGGCGGCTTCTCTCGGGTGGATGCCAACCACAGCAGGCCCACATGACCTTGACTCGAACACAAGCCAGTACGCAACGATAGTCGAAGAGGTGCACCCTGAAGGAAAGAGGGAAGTGAGGAACTACCTAGTGCTTGATCTGCTCAGAGCTCCTGGAGCGTACCCTGAAGTCGAGCAAATCAGGTCCGGGCAGCTTCGGTACCTATTCGAGAACGTGTATGGGAACCCCATAGATGAGGCATGCCTCTTTGCAACGGTCAGCCTGCCCCAGACCAACCCAGCCCTGCGGGAGTCGGACTGCCCCACGAGGATAAGCGAGACACTTGGGGTCTTGTGGAGCAAGGTAAGGAACTTCGGTCTGATAAACGCGGAGTACAAGACGACCCCAGCTGGGGAGCGCGTAGTCGCGCTGCTGAACGGCGCGCCCTTATCTCCGTTCAGCTACATGGAGACGCTTGAGAGGTTCCTCGACCTCCCCGCGCCGCAGATTCCCGAGTTCGAGTATAAGACGGAGTTCCTCAAGGTAGTCCAGGGAGGCGTGCTGTACAGCTCCCTTTCGAGGGATTGCGGACTCGCCGTGGCCACCGGCCTAATGTCCAAGCAAGACGCCGTGGAGTTCTACTTGAAGAGCGGGGGGTCCAGGAACTTCTACAACCCGAAGCTCTTGGCCGAAAGATTCGAGATCGACCTTACCGCGGCCAGGAATGCGCTATCGAAATCATTCCTGTATGGAGCCGCGGGCATAACGACAGCCAGCCATCCCAACATGTTCGGGGTTTCGAAAAGGGTGGGCGCATAAGACCATGCCAGTCATCCTCCAAAGAATCAGCCATTCCCGAACGCCTCCAACCCTTGGAGTAGTGGACACCGACATCGGGGAGGCGTCGGAAATTGACCTTACGTTGGGGAGTTCAATCCCGCCCTTTGCAATCTGGACGGATTCGCGGTATTGCCGTTGTGGGAGTAGGATTACGAAGGGGAAGGCAATGGACGTCGACTTCGACCCCATGCTCTCAGTGAGCCTCAACTATATGTGCCAAGAATGCGCCAAGGAAGACCAGCTGAACCTATGCACGATATATGGGGTATGGCGAGACGACCGTTCGAAGGTTCGCTGCCACCAGTGCTACAAGTGGGCGTCCGAGTGCAGTTCGAGCTTCTGCCTCTACCTAGCTTGCCTCTCCTCTGAGGAGGACGAAATCAAGGTCGGAATAACGAGACTAGGACGGCGAAAAGAGAGGGCCCGAGAGGCAGGATATACCCAGATGGCAATCTTGCTACCAGAAGATCGCAATTCGCTTTCGCTGGCCGAGGCTGAGTTCCTGGAGAAGCGGATCTTCTCGGGGACATATGTGAGCTGGGACGGAAGAAGCATCAAGATTGGAGAACGCTTCACAAGAGATATCGGAATGGTAGGCTCGGAGGCGACAAGGAAGCTAACCTATGCTTCATTTTTGCAACATCCCAGCGAGTCAGATAGACGTTTCTTCTCGGATTTGGTCCAAAGAGTGACCGAGGCAGGAAGTCAAAGATGCTTGGCCTATGCCGGAGACGAGTCAGCGGGCACACTGACTCCTCTGAAGATGGTCGAACTGATTGAAGATTCTAGTGGGTACGCTCAGGAGGAGATACTGCGAGGGATTACGTCCGATCGGCTCTCTGGAATCAAGACCAGGACTTTCAAGGGGCGTCGCTATAGGAGGGTCCCCGAGCCAAACCAAATCATAGGTGTGAAGGGTCCTTGCATCATCCTCAAGTCCGGTGACGAATATCCAGTTCTCCGGCTTTCGAAGAACGCGGCTTCGGGCAGGGAACTCTTCGACCCTCGCATGGTAGTCGACCTGAGGCAAGATGGAAAGGAGGCCACGTTGGATTGGTTCTAGCCAGGGAGCTCTCAGAGAAGACGGGCCGGTACGGCCTTGATGACGTGGTGTTCACTGGCATCCAGGAGCGGGAACAATCTTTCGGGCAGCACTTGAGATTCTACGTCTACACCCTCAAGACGGAGGATCTTCCTTCGATGGTAGGACCCTCGTCAGTTGTCCACATTGTCGCGAATAAGATATTCCAGACCACAGGGATTCCGGCAAGCGGTTACGTCGAGAACTATCCCGACGTAAACGTCAAAGAACGACCCTTTTTGATTACGACGAAGGCGCTGCCAGCCAAGAGCGGAACGATGGAAGCAAGAATCAATGACATCACCACTAAAGTTGGTCTCTACGAAACTCAGTATCGAACAACAGCTGTGAACCTCTACTTCCGCGGACACAAGTTCGCGATTCAGACGCTGTGGTCGAGGCTTCTGCAGGAGGCCATCAATAGAACGGCTGGCATGACCTATGAATACGACTCGGTTCATGCAGGGATCATGGTCAAGATAAGGCCCGACATGGTTCAGGATTACTTGCCGCGCTGGGCGGACAGGGCTACTGCTCGGGCTGCCGTCGAGACACTTTCCGTCAATGAAGATATGCTAAGTAAGCTTCAGCTCAAGGGGGTAGATATCTCCCTGTTCGAGCCGGAAAGATACGTCGACCTAGACCCCAGGGTAGGAATAGACGGCACAGCCTATGCCCTCTCCCCAGTCCGAACACGGATGGAGTCCCCTGCGAGGCTCAACCTGTGGTTCCTGAGGAAGGGGTTGCCCGACGTCTTTCAGGAGTGGTACAGAAGCCACAACAAGTTGGCGCTTCAATTCAGGATAGAGTGGAATGGGGTGAGGCTGAAGCCCAATTCAGTTCACCTAGACGTCATCCTCGACAAGGCGAATGACAACGACGTAGAAAGGGCGAAATCGTTCTTCGTCGATCAGGGAATCAAAACCGAAGGCCAACTGGCAAGCCTGATAGAAGGGGCTCGTGAAGGCGGTCTTGCCCGCGTAAGGCCTCACCACCTGAGCTCGGACTACCAGCGGAAGGTGAGCTACGTTGTCCCAATTAGACTCCTCATACCGATAATAACTCAGGAGAACTGGTATCTCTTCAGCAAGATTATCCGAGTCAGTGGCGGCAACGAAAGGATCCCGAAGCTCTACCAAAGCCTTGTCAAGTACAACAGCGAAACGCTTGCATGTCTCAACCACGCGGTTGCTGAAGCACTCTCGACCGAACTCCGGCCAAAGCTCCAATGGGACGGCGGAGAAACGACGATTGAGTTCCTGCGCGGACCACTGGCGTTCCACTCACGGGAGCCCTCGGGGATGGGGTTGGCAGGCTTCCAATTGATGAGGTGCGTATTGCCTTCAGTCGCCGTACGTAATCGGGACACCGGTCTGCTCAAATGGATCTCGCCCTCCGATCTTTATCCTCTCGTAAAGGGAGAGGCCTACGCCGACGAGAAGCTTGAGGTCATCTCGAAAGCCACGGCATTTGAGAAGAGGCTCAGGGTCGCCATCATCCACCCCGAGTTCCGAAACAATTCGACCATTCAGACGTTGCTGGGGTCGAATAGGGGGCCAAAGATTTGCGAGGCGATCGTCACAGGCAACATCGACATTGTTGACCCCTCGGGAGCGAGGCGGAGTCAGGACCGAAGCAACAACGACCCACTCAAGAACGCGGATCGGATTATGCAGACGATGTACGACTTCTTCGGCTATACCCCGTCCAACGTCAAGGCCAAGCATTACAAGGTCGAGGAAACAAGTCTTGATCCATCGGGCTCTCCCACCGGGTATCTTGACAAGATGAGTGAGGCTCTGCAGGACGACGCGGACCTCTTCGTTGTCTTTCTGCCCTTCACCAAGCTGAAGTACGTCTCGGACAGAGTGTATTACGCGACCTACGCCTTCGCCTTCCAGCATGGAAAGCCAGTAATTCACTACAAGCCCGGCACTTGGAAAGGGCGGACGGAGACCTACGCACTTGCCTACTCGTTCCTGGCCCACGCGACGAAAAGGTTTGGCGGCGCAGTCTATTCAGCGAACGTCAATAACCTATGGTCGAGGGTGAAGCTCCCGCCAGAGTACCAATCTGTGAGGAACCCCCTCTGTGTCTACATAGATTCGGGGCCGTGGAACGATTCCTCCGTGGGGCTAATCACTGCCGCCGGAGAGGAATTCTCTCGGTCGACGTGCCATGTGACACTCCAGGCGGAGTCCGATTCGGAACTCTTTGGAAGGATTGAGGACACCCTGCAGAGCCTCATTCAGAGAGGGCGTCATGATCTCCTACTGACGATGCGAGACACAGGCTTCAGACAAGGCGAGCTAGCCAGGGTGACTGATGTCGCCGAAGAGACCGGCGTGCCAAACCTCGCTGTATCGACGACAAGGTCCGGAGGTCTGTCCGCGTGGAAGTTCAGGAAGGGGTATGGCAGGGATAAACTCTCGCTCACAGCTCCCTACGGTACCGCCCTCCTGACACCAGACGATGCAGTCGAGCTCTTTCCTCATAACACGAGTCTGGAGAGCGAGGATGCAGGTGGGCTGTGGCGGTCAATCCGCCTCAGAAAGGAACAAGCCTACCCAGCCACAATCAGGGTGGATCCGGACTGGCTGGCCCATCTGGGGCTGTGCTTGGCATCCACGGCAGACTACATGTCAGACCCGACCAGGATGAAGTATCCTGGCTTTCTTGCCAGAGCCGGTAGGCTTCGTGACTTCGTCCTCAACAATGTGTTCGCCCAGGCGGCTCAAAGGGCGGACGCCGAATTGGGTACAATGCTGAGCTTCGATTCTGGGCTCATCGACTGAAGCGAAGAAGAGAGCTCACTTGGATCTCTGCCGCCGAATTCTCAGTTATCTTACCTGTCCTCAGAAACCATCTCTTGGCCTATGGCGGCATTTCGTACATTCCATAGAGTCCGGAATAGGTCTATCGAGGAGTATCTTTGGACGCCTACGAATAAGTTTGTCAAGAGGTAGAAGAGGGCCTCACCATTGGCTATCACCAGCCCGGGCTTTCCATCTTCTCTGAATAGTGTCGAGAAAGGATTCGCCGGACCCAGGACCAAAAGGCTATTGTCCACCACGACCAAACAATCGAATCCCGAGGGGTGTTTATTCAACTCGGCCTCCAAGGTATTCTTTGCAATCCTGGAATTTCCATACATCAGGACTTTCAGAGGGTTTCCTGTGACATATGGGCTCGAATACACCAAACCCCGTTTCCTCATGTCAGACAGGCCCAGTCGACTCAGAGTTTCGAAGCGTTCGAAATCGTTGGCCAGTTTCTCAGTAGTCAAGTCCTGGGCTACCTGGACAATGAATGCAACTGAATCGAATGCTATGCTTTTTCCGGCACCTGGAGAAAGGAGTCCGCTAGGAATTGCTGACCTATAGACCGCCACTACATCCCACTCGTTGAGATTTCCTGGAAACAACTCTTCCACATCGAGCAGATGATCTACAAGCTCGACTCTGGTGTGGAATTCGTAGTAAGAGTCGAAGAATGCGCCCAGAAATCTCGCCACGGCCTCTTCGTATGCGATACTTTTACCAGTGGAAGGCGAATTGGATTTGGCTATTTCGCTGAATCTGGTCTTCAATTCGGAGTCGATTTCCCCCATCAATTTTTGCGCCTTTGCCTTCTGCTTGTCTCCGGCTTTCTTGGTCTTCAGCAACTGGTCCTCGACAACCCGAAGCTTAACGCTATCGTAGAGGTCACGGTCAACGGCTGCGCGTTCTAGTCGGCTCCTGGGACTGACAAGAACAGAAGCAAGCTAGCTCGAGAAGGACACTCGGGGAGTTTCAAGCTCGAGAGGTTATTGCAGAGAAGACCTCAGGTCTCACCTTAACTGCTCTCCGTGCCTGCTTTCGATACCACTTCAAGTATTTGCGTACAATCTCTGGGTCTGATCCCACTACTGTGCCTTGCAGAGCGCGGGCATATTGACCAAACCTATTCTTGAATCTCCATCCCCTCCAGTTGAAGGGAGCATCAGACAGAGGAATTGGCATCTTTATGGGTTCGTAGTGAACTACGTAAGCACCGCCCCAGACGTATCCGCGTTTCTTTCTCACGTCCCTCTCCTGATTCTTCCTGACCCTTTCAATCCCGGTGACCGTCGAGATTCCGACTACTCCGGGTGAAGGGCGGATCGTTCGGAGTATGACAACATCGCCCTTACGTACGTTCTCCGGGACGCACTTCGTAAAGTCTTCGAGCGAACTGTAATACTTCCCGCTCTTCAGATAGGCGGAGACCTCGTCCCCTCTCATGTTTATGAAATATGTACGAGGCGCTCCGAACCCAGCAAGCTTGATTCGCCGCATTGCCCTCTTTCTTTCCTCGTCGTTCTTGTCCTTCAGGTCATTCAGCTTGTCAATAATGCCTTGATCAATCGGACCAACTTTCGAATCATCGAAGTGTTTGAGAAACTCACGATGCATGCGTCCTACGACGGTTACATCATCGACAAGGAGGTTCGCTTCAATATTGGTGCTAAAACCAGCGGCAGAGAAGTTCGAAGATCCAATGATTCCCCTGATCTTGCCTCCCTTTCTACGGAATGTGTACAGCTTCGGATGGAAGTTCCACCGTTTGGTGCATCGCAGGTTTACGCCCGATCTGGGGAGATCATAGAGTTGTTGAAGCGGCTTCCCTGAAGTATTCCTCGCGATTCCTACTAGGAAATTGAAATCACCGCCCCTCCGAAGGAACCCTTCCAGCGCTTTGATGAGTTTCTTGGGAAGTTGGCCAGTGCTATATGCAACTGCCACGTTGAACTCGCTCGACTCCTTTAGGAGCTTGATGATTTCTGAGAGTGCTCCCCTCGAGTCGAGGTAACGCACGACGGAGACTGGTTCTCAGGTTAGAAAAAGCTGCTTCAATCTGCATTAGGCGGTCTTGGAAGACTTGGAAATCCTACCTGACGCGGCGACCTGAATGGAGTCGACATGGCCAAGGACTAACTTCTTTCTGAACAAGCAAATGGCTGGGTTCCCAATCGCCACTTCTGGCGCCCGTTTCGGACACTAGATGAAAGTTCCAGAGGTATGCGAAAGTTCCAGAGGCGTGAATAGGCTTAAACGGATTTCATTTATCACACTGAGAACAGCGAACAGGTTGATTCCAAAGGCCACTGAGGATACAATTACAACTCTACTGAAGGACGCACTCGTTCAGAGGAACATCAAGGCCGAGCTCTTCCCAGTGGTGAACACCCCGGTTGGGATTCGCAAACCCGACATCTTGTGCACCAACGGTGGGGCATACCCACTAGAAGCGAAGTTCACCGAAAGGGACCTCATTACTGCAATCGCCAAGGTTCAGAACGACTATCTGAAGCCATACAAGCTTCTCAACATCAAGGGAGGCTTTGCAATTCTCTATCCAGAAATACTTTCCAACCCCATGACAGCTGACCAAGTCAAGGAACTAATCAAGACGGTAAAATTCAAGCTCGTGATGATGTTTCCAGCAGAAGACCCACGCCCATTCAAGGTCTTCGAAGGTGGGCTTTCGCAGGTCGCCAAACTCATTTCTGAACAAGTTCAGGCTGTTCCACAAGTCCTCGAACCAAGCGTGGATTACATAATCCGGTCACTACGAGAAGCTGCAATGCAGTTGTTGACTGGTTTTCGCCATTTGACTGGCAACGACCTAGAGAGTTTCTTCGGAGGTGAAGAAGTCTTTCGGAATATCCTACAGTACGAAGAGAAGAAGTATCCGATCGAAGAGTTGAAAATTGGTGTTGCCTATCTTTTGGTGAATCAACTTCTTTTCTATCACGCTGTATCAAGATTCCGAACTGATTTCGACACGATCGACCCGGACAAACTAAACTCCCCATCCGATCTCAAGTCGTATTTTTCACGGGTCCTAGCTATTAACTACAAGACGATCTTCTCTTATGATGTCGCATCTCTACTTCCTAAGGAATTCACTGAAGAGGTGCGAACGATAGTCAATGTGATACAGGGCGTCAGCCCTGAGAAAGTGGGGAGTGACCTACTTGGAACCATATTCCATGACCTCATTCCCTTCGAAACGAGAAAGAATGTGGCAGCATTCTACACTAACGTTCTCGCTGCTGAATTGCTCGCCACTCTTTCTATTTCCGAACCAGGGGCCAGTGTAGCTGACTTCGCAGTGGGCAGCGGCGGTCTCCTAGTCGCCGCATATCGTAGGAAGAAGGGGCTAATCGAGGGGCAATTCACACAAGAGCTTCACAGAAGGTTTGTCGAAAAGGACATACTTGGGGTCGATGTCATGCCATTTGCTGCGAACATCGCAGCGGGACACCTGGCGCTCCAATCTCCCCAATTCTTCACGAACAAGGTCCGAATAGCCATTTGGGATTCCACGGACCTTTCCCCGAAGAGGGTTATCCCGTCTGTCGCTGACTTGAAAGGGGTTCTTTCCGGTCAGATGTTCATAGACTCTTTCAGCAAAGAGTTTCATGACAAGAAGGGTGCAGTAGGTATCAGTGGAGTTGCTTCCGAGGAGATTCGCCTTAGCCCTGTTGACCTTGTCATCATGAATCCGCCATTTACGAGACAGGAGAGAATGCCGGAGATGTACAAGAGGCTCTTGCATGATCGCTTCAAAGAGTACTCGGAATTCATTAATGGCCCACTTGGCCTGTACGGTTACTTCGTCTTCTTGGCCGACAAATTCCTCGAAAAAGGCGGGAGAGCAGCATTTGTGCTCCCCGCAGCCATCCTAAGGGTCAAGAGTGCTGAGGGGCTCAGAAAGTTCATCGCTTTTAATTACCATGTAGAACACATTATCACAACTTGGTATCGTGCCGCATTCAGCGAGGCGACAGCACTCCGCGAGATACTCTTCGTAATCTCAAAGTACAAGGACCCGAAGGAACCCGTCGGTGTGCCTGGCTCTTTGCGATGTACGATAAGCTACCTGAACAAACTGCCAGAGACACTCAAAGAGGCAAGGTCCTTCGCCGAGGACATCAGAAGCGCCTCGACTAGACTTTCATCAGGGGACTCAACTGAGACCAAATTCCTCAGGATGCGGTCGGTTTCACAGGAGGAAATCCAAGCCAACTATCGAAATCTGTTCTCTCTAATCGCAGCGTACAACTGGGAGATTACCGAACTGTGGAGTGAGATAGAATCACGAGGCTCGTCAAACTAGAAGACTACCTGCGCGACAGAAAGAGCATCTCTCTGACCGGAGGCTTGGGACTGGGAGGAGGAATCCGAACATATTACAGATGGCTATCAATCCTCAGGGACAAGTCGCGGGCTATCAAAGCAGCTGACGTGTGGGTCATGAAAGATGACGAAGACCACAGTGTCAGGGCTGAGAATAGAGCCACGGGGTATCAGGTCAAAGTCCCGAAGAAGGCTATCAGTCCGTCCTTGCGACGCCATTCAGGCGTTGGCTACATTGACATTTCCAAAGCGACAGACTACGTAATTGTAGACAATTTCGAGGGAATTGAAAGATTCATCTCTGAGGACGCTCTTCTCAAGAAGTTCAGAAGAGACGCGAAGTTATGGAGACAATACGTCGAAACCCGACTATGCGCCCTTATCATACTACGCAAGTTCGACTTCTCCGCATCGGGGACGAGTGTTTTTGCCTTCTACAGCGACCTTCCCGCTGCTCCGGGAGATCTCTGGGGCATGGCAGGCTTGGAAGCTGACGAGGCTCGAATTCTGGCGGCATGGTACAACAGTACACCGAATTTGCTCCAGATGTTCCTCAATAGGACAGAGACAAGGGGTGCTTGGATGAAGATTGACGCGAGTGCACTGAGGCAGAGTTACGTCTTGAACTATCCCGGGCTCCAAACATCAGAGAAACGTGAACTTCTGTCCATCATGAAGAGAATGGCCGCTACCAAGAGTCCCAGCATTCTCAATCAACTGAATAATCACTACGATCTCAGAAGGGAGCTTGACGAGGCGATTTTAGAAGTCTTGGGCTTCGGCCAAACCGAAGTGAACCGGATTCTGAAATCAATGTACCCAAGATTGGCCTCAGAGATTAACATGCTTAAGGACTTGATGGAGGGTGGAGACTCTGATGACTCAGAGGATGACGAGTCTCAAGACGACCAATGAGCTCGCATCAACTCCTCGCCTAGGAGCTTGTCGGCTTTGCAAACGGCTACGGGACGGCGGCAACCTTTGTTCCTTCTGAAGTCTTTTCGAATCTATATACCATGTCCACGTCCGCATCCTCGAAGATATCTGTATCATGAGTTATGATCACAGTCTGCTTAACTGGACTGTCCTCAGCACCCAAGCCCGTTACTATGTCAACCATTGTCGCCCTCCTTTCAGGATCCAAGTGAATGGTCGGCTCATCTAAGAATACAAAATCCAGCTTGTATCCACCCATTACGTAAGCCATGCCGAACCTCAACGCAAGGGCGATGGCGACCTTCTCCCCCCCACTTAGTGCAGCAGTCTCTACGCTTCCCCGCTGCCCGTAACATTCTATGGAGACATGGTTGGCCCTCTCCCTCAGCTGGATGCTAGAGACTCCTATGCTGAATGACCTGGCGAATTCAGACGCTTTCAAGCCTATGTGGTTGAGAGCCCATGAACGAAGGCTGCTCGGGACTGGGCCGTCCCTGTGGTAGACCTTTTCCCTAATCCTAGAAAGAGCTGTTGTAAACTCAGCGGCTCTCTTAAGCTCGCTGACGGCAGCATTCAACTTCTTCAGATTGGCTTCGTCTTGCTCGACGCCGGTCTCGAATATCTTCTCTTTGGCAACCTCCTCGGGGATTATCCTGTTGGTCAATCCGTCGAGTAGGTCCATCTTTTCTTCGTATTCCTTCGCGTTGAATCTCGCGGCTTCCCTGCTCAGTTCTACGACGCCAGCATAGAGCTCTTTCGCGTGTTCGTCTATTGCTAACACCTTGAGGTCTCTCGGGGACTTGCCCCTTAGTTCGTCTAGCTCCTCTGGAAGCCGGGACAGGATTCTGCGTAGTTCGACCCTCCTCTTCCCTAGGCGTCTGATGTCGTCTCTGGACGAGATTCTGTGCTCAACGAGGAATGTCCTGCCTGCTGAGATGCCGTTCAGTTCGACGCCGAGGTCGGACAGCTCTTTGTTGAGCTCTTCCTTGTCGTGCTTGGCTTTCTTCAGGTCAGCCGTGTACTTCGGAACCTTGGTGAGCTCCGCTTCTAGTTCGGCTTTCGTCCGTTCGAACACGGCAACGTCGTCCTCCCGTGCGATTCCGTTGTCACTCAAGAACGACCTGGCGTCTCGTACGGAATTGGCTTCCTGCCCGACCGAAGAACGCTCAGTCTCGAGAGCCGCCTTCGAAGATTCGAGCTCTCCTATCTCTTTGTTGTGGGCCTCGAGGTGTGATTCAATCTCCTTGGGGTCAAATATCGGTCTGACGTGATCAACCTTGCTCCCACAGTACGGGCAGATCCCGTCCTTGAACTCAAGTTTCTTCGCTGTCTCCTTATTGGCCTCCCACGTCCCAACAGTCCTCTCTAACGCGCCCAACCGAGCGGTTTTCTTCCTGATTTCCAAATCGATGGCCTTCAATCGTGATTCTGGATTCCCGGCTGTGGCTAAGAGTGCTAGCGAATTCCTAGCTCTGGAGATTGTCGCGGCGAGCTCCTTGGGCTTGGTCCTTTGGGGTCTCAGTTCGCCCAGCTTCAAGTTCAGCTCACTAATCAGCTCGTCAATTTCAGCCAATTCTAGTCTCACCTCTTTCATCCGCTTGCTGACAGCGCCTTCCTTCGCAACAAGCCGCAAGTAGCCAGGCCCTTTGGTCGCGATTCTATCGAGATCTTCCTTTTCCGAGTCTAGTTCGTCTCTTCTTCTTGCCGCGTACTTGATCAAGCCTTCGACGCTTTCCCCGAAGCGACTAGCCTTCTGGCGCAGTGGTTCTGCCTCGGATTTCCATTGATTAAGGTGGGTTTGGCGTTTGCGAAACACTGCCAGTGCCTTCTTTGTCCGCTCAACTCCCTCTCGGTTTTTCTGCAGCGACTGCTGCTTGTCCACCACGGCAAGTTCGAGTGCTCCGACGTTGGTGTCGTCGTAACCGTGTACCTCCCTTAGGTTAGATCGGAAAGCATTGATGACAACCAGCATGTTCTGGTAAGCTGCTTCGAGCCCATCAATGCCGATGAGAGAGTTGACAAGGTCCTTGAACTCCTTCGGGCTGAGGTTCCTTATGATTGAATCCAGTTCCCCCTGCTGGACTATCGCCGCCACCTTCATCCTATCGTAATCGAGGCCGAGGACCTTGGCGACCTCCTCGGATGTAGTCGACTCATCGAAATGCTTCCTCTCGCCGGCCGCGATTTGCTTCGTGACGCCGTTGGTGGTCTCTTTGAGGACAGCACCCTCCAGCCTACCCTTCTTGTCCAGCTTCCTCTGAACGAAGAAGGTCTTCGAGTGAGCGTCGAACTCCACTGAGACGGCGGCGCCTGAAGCCCCGTCCCTCACGAGCGCCTCGTTAGGTCCACGGACGTGCTCGCCATACAGAGCGAATGTGATTCCGTCGATGATGCTGCTCTTGCCGGACCCATTGGGTCCCACGAAGACGGTGACACCCCGGCCCAGCTGAATGTCGGTGTCCTTGTGTGAGATGAAATTCTGCAATACCACTCTATTTATCATGGTTTGGTTTCCCCGAACCGAGACTTATCGAAGGCCCTTTGCACTATACTGAGGGCCTCATCTGTCTCTCCCCTCTGCAACAACGGGAGTAGTTCGTCCACCGCGAATGATGCAAGCTCTTTACTCCCCAGAGCACCCTCTGCAAGCGCGCGCATCTCGTTCCCGATGTCCCCCGGCTTTTCGTCGTAGACGCGCCCGCCTTTTTCGGCTTCTTCCTCGACGGTAGGGACACAAGTCAGGCAGAGCGGAGTTAGCCGGGTCAGGGCGGCGGTAACCCTCGCCGGGTCAACTTCGACCCCAGAGATTGTTACTGAAAGGACTGGCTTCTTCTTAGCCTGCGGGCTTCCCCGCAGCTCCTGGGCTATCTTCTCAATCCCTTCCATCATCGCGTTGTACTGCAAGTCGTAGTGAAACATCAGGCGCGATGAGGCGATTTGGACCCAGTCGGGTTTTGCCTCTTCGCCGGATAGGTCCACGAAGTAGTAGCCCTTCTTGAACTCCTTGATGCCTTCTCCAGGAGTCGGGTCCAGGGATCCAGGGTAGCAGACGGGGCCCTTCATGCCGTCGAAATGCCTGTGGAAGTTGTCGTGAAGGTGGCCGAAGGCGTAGTAATCGAATTCAGGCGGGAGGTCGTTAGCGGTCAGCTCACCGGCGAACTTGTGGAACTCGAGCAGGCCCTGGTGGAGTACGAGGAGCTTCTTTCCGCTATGGCCTTTGGCCTTCGCTCCGGCGGCCTTCATCTCCTCGATCAACTCGTCAATTTCTCCCCGCCTGTACTTGTTGAACCCAATAATCATCAGGTCTCCGAGCATCACGGGCTCTCCGGTTCCCACGTAGGTCGCGAGACCCAGCTTGTGGAACAGGTACGGAGAAGGCGTCCCGGTGATCCTGCTGATGTCGTGTTCCCCCAGAGTGAAGAAGGTCGCGATGCCGTTCTCTGAGAGGGTCTTGAGGGCCTCCCCCATCTTGACGAGCGGCCTTCCACCAGGCTTTGGGTAATGGAAGATGTCCCCGGCATGGACAACGGCGTCGACCTTGTCTTTGACTGCGGCGTCGACCACCTCCTGGAACGCGTCGTAGACGTCCTGCTCCCTCTCTTCGCTGTCGAACTGGGCGCAGCCGAGGTGGGTGTCGGAGATGTGGATTATCTGCGTGAAGTCCACCGTCTATTCGAGCTTGATAGCGCCTCTGGTGCTTTCCTTTGCCACGGCCTTCATCTTCTGGGCGCTGCCCCAGAGCTCAGTGGCGCTGATGTCCGCTCCGGTCGTCTTCTCAGGGACGTGGTCGACCTTCACCACCGCCGGGATGTTGACCCACTCTCCGAGGAGGACCGCTTCGCCCACGTTCAGCGACGGCAGGTTCTGCAGCAGGTCTTCGCTGATCGCCTCGCTCGCCTCTCTCACGTGGCCCTGATCTTCAGGGTTGGTCAACTTCATCACGGCGAAAGATCCCATCTGGCTGAGCACATCTTGGTCGACCCTCCTGGGTCTTTGCGAAACCACGATTAGGGACATCCCGAACTTCCTCCCCTCCCTGGCCACCTTTGACGCGATGTACTTCGTGTCTGTGTCTCCTTCGGCGGGAATGAAGGCGTGGGCTTCTTCTATCGCGCAGACCACCGGGGTTTCGAACCTTACCTTTTGGTCGTCCCCCGACTTCCTGGTTGCCCGTTTCCTGTCGTCCAACACCTCGTCCATGTAGTAAGAAATGGCCGCGTTGGCCTGCTTTTCTGTGAACTCTATCATGTTCAGGATGTTGATCTTTGAGGCCTTCAGCTGGTCGAGGACCTCGCCTATGTCGGGGTCGATTACCGATTTCATCCGTCGCATCGCCATCTTGACGATGTCGGCTAGTCTTGCGGCGGCTTTCTTGTACTGCTTCTCGTTCTCCTCGATTGATCCTATTGAAGCGAGAAGGGCCTTCCAGAATTCCTTGTCTCCTTTCACATCGTCTGTGAAGGCCTTGGAAAGCACGGTCCTCTGGACTTCGGCGTTCTCTCTGACGTCAAGGAGGTCGGCGAGCTGGTCGGAGTCCACGTGCCTCGGGTTGATCTTGGCATCGACGTGTATCGCATTGGGGATCGCGAGCTCAGAGTATTCCCCGTGGTAGTCGAAGAGTATCATCGTCCCCCGGAGCTCAGAAATCTTCTTCGTAATCAGCGCGAGAAGGTTCGACTTGCCGCTCCCTGTTACCGAGAGGATGGCGAGGTGCCTGGAGGCCACCTTGTCGACGTTGACGGCCACCCTTACCTTCTGGTTCCGGAGGAGAGAGCCCACCTGCACCCATTCGCTTCCTTTCCTGTCGAAGACATCCTCGATCTCGCCTGACCCGGCTTCCATTACATCGCTCCCCGGCTCAGGAGGCAGGGAGGGCAGGATTGCTCTCCCTTTCTTCAGCGCCTCGACAAGGCCGACAACCTTCACCGAAGCAACATAGCTTTTGTCGCGGGTGTTCCTTGAGGCGACTTTCTTTGCCTCGACGGCGGTTTGGAAGTTTCCTATCTTGTCCAGCAGGTCGCTCCTGGTCGCGCTGTCCTCTGCCAGGCCGAGCAACATCCCCTCAGGCGAGTCGACCGTCACGTATTCGCCCATGCTCACAGGGCGTCTTGCAAGGAAGTGGAACTGGTATGGCTTGGTCTGACCGACGACTACGCCCAGGATGCCGTTGTCATTCTCCAAGGACCTGTCTCCCTCCCATTTCCACCTCAAGGCCGAGCAAGTTGGCGATGTTTCTCATTTCATCATGGCTGACCTTCCCTCTCTCGTGCGCGAGCCTCAGGACGTACGGGTAGCCGTCCACGCTCGTCCCGCGCATCAGCTCCATCAATCCTCTGACGTCCTTTTCAGCAGCCTTTCCTGGTATCTCTAGTTTGAGACATGGTGCGTCTTCAGAGAGCCGGACGTAGCTCACGGTGACCCCGCTCCTGTCGGTGAAGGGCTGAGAGAACCCCGCCTTGCTGGAGACCCGGTTGTAGTAGAACATGTCGCCCAGTTGCCCTCTCAGTGTGAGGTTGCTGTAGGATTTCTTGCTCACGAACAGGACCCCTTCTTGGTTCATGAGTTCCTTCGCGGTCTCGTAGAATGCGCCTTCCCTCTGCCTCTTTCGATCGTAGTACCTCGCGAGGATCGACCCATCCACGAGCACGTATTCGGCTTTGCCCAGACATGACTTGACCTGGTCAAACTCGTAGTCCATCCCGACGCTTTCCAGGGCAAGCTCTGGGCTGCTCACGTACTCCTCGCCAGATTTCACAGCGAGGGTGCTGAGACCTACGTCGAAGAGAGGAGGAACCAGGGAAGTTCCA
>Ga0335081_10005223_pt1 | contig 20545 bp, 23 predicted proteins | sample Lox_Sample_35_FD_206713 | JGI IMG/M metagenome (GOLD analysis project Ga0335081, IMG submission 206713) | Soil microbial communities from Loxahatchee National Wildlife Refuge, Florida, United States - Lox_Sample_3.5 | ecosystem: Environmental > Terrestrial > Soil > Wetlands | place: USA... | reverse complement strand
AACCTGCACAAGACGTTCTCGCAGCCGCACGGCGGCGGCGGCCCCGGGGGCGGGCCGATCGCGGTGCGCGCCTCGCTCGAGCCCTACCTCCCCGTTCCCGTCGTCGCTCGCAGTGGGTCGGCGTTCCGGCTCGACTACGACCGGCCGAAGACGATCGGCCGGGTCAGGGCGTTCAGCGGCCCGTTCGGGGTCTTCGTCCGCGCGTATGCGTTCATGCGCTCCTACGGCCCGACGCTCCGGGAGATGAGCGAGGTCGCCGTCCTGAACGCGAACTACCTGCTCGCGCGGCTCAAGGAGGCGTACGACCTTCCGTTCGACCGCCTCTGCATGCACGAGTTCGTGCTCAGCGCGCGCACGCTCAAGCGCGAGCACGGCATCACGGCGAACGACGTCGCGAAGCGCCTCATGGACTACGGGTTCCATCCCCCGACCGTCTACTTCCCGCTCGTCGTCCCCGAGGCGCTGATGATCGAGCCGACCGAGACCGAGGCGAAGGAGACGCTGGACGCCTTCGTCGACGCGATGCTGGCGATCGCACGCGAGGCGGCGGAGAGCCCCGAGCTCCTCCGCGAGGCGCCGCACGACCGGCCGGTCCGGCGCCTCGACGAAGTCCGGGCGGCCAGGGACCCCGTTCTGCGCTTCGGCTTCGGCGTAACGAATGAGCCCTCTCCCGAGTCGGTAGGAGCGAGACAAGACGACGAAAGGGAGATTGCTTGAGCAACAGAGTTGACAAGAGCGACGCCGAGTGGAAGGCCGAGCTGAGCCCCGAGTCCTACCGCGTCCTGCGGGGGAAGGGGACCGAGCTGCCGTTCACCGGTGAGTACGACCACGTCTTCGAGCCGGGCACGTACCACTGTGCGGGCTGCGGCGCGGAGCTGTTCCAGTCCGAGGCGAAGTACGACTCGGGGTGCGGCTGGCCCGCGTTCTTCGCGCCCGCGGACGGGGACGCCGTCGACGAGGAGGTCGATTCGAGCCACGGGATGGTGCGCACCGAGGTGCTGTGCGCGTCCTGCGGCGGCCACCTCGGCCACGTGTTCGAGGACGGCCCGCATCCGACGGGCCTCCGGTACTGCATCAACTCGGCCGCGCTGAACCTGGAGGAGAAGTAGTTCCGACCGGCGGAACCGGCGGGGGCCGGACCTCGGGTCGCTGTACCGGTCGGTGATCTTCACCCACGACGACGGGTAGCGGGCAGCGGCCGAGGCCTCGCGCGAGCGGGTCCAGGCGCGGCTCTCGCGGCCGGAAAAGCGCGGTCTCGCGAGCTGCACGCCGCGGCTCGCGGCGGCCGCCGCCCAAGAGCTCCTCAAGCCCGGCGGCCGGGCAGCCGATGATCTCGACCGGAATGTCTTCGGTCGACTATCGGCTGCTCGAACGCTGGGAAGCCGCCCAGCGGTGGCGGCGCCGTGCCCGCGAGCACGACGCCGAGGACGACCGTGTCGAGGAGCTCCTCGCCCGCGCCCTCCGCCATCTCGACCGGCGCCGTGCCGAGACGGGGTCGGCGATCGTCCGCCGGCTCGAGCTCGACGACCGCTGAGCGGTCTTTACTCGCTCAGCGCAGCGCGCCCTCGAAGCGCGGGTCGTCGCGTACGGCGGCGAGGTCATCGTCGGTTCGGGCCTGCTCGCGGAACGGCGGGAACAGCTCGACCGATCGGCGAAGGTGGTCGAACGTCTCGTCGTCGATCTCGCCGGCGAGCGTCGCGAAGCACGCGTAGTTGTAGAGGAGGCCCGGCTGGTCGGGCGTGCGCTCGAGGCCGTCACGCACCGCAGCGAGCGCGTCGGCGTAGCGCTGCTCGCCGTAGGCGGTCATCGACGCGCTCTGGAACGGCCACGCCTCGCCCCAGTCCAGCCCCTGGTACGGCTGTCCCGACGGCGCGCCGACGGCGAGGACGGTTGCGTTCCCGGTCGCGCGTCGTTTCGACTCCGGCGGGACGAACAGATAGCTCCCCGCCGGTGCCTCGACCGTCTCGCCGTCGATCTCGAACGTCGCGGTGCCGTCGAGAACGATGTACAGCTCCTCCTGACCCGATCCGGCCTCGTCGTGCTCGTTGATCAGCGTCCCGTCTTCGCCGGTGGCGAAGGCGTTGACGCCGAATGCGTGGATTCCGAGGTGCTCGCGAACCGGAATGTTCCTGCCGCGCCGCTCGATCTCGTCGAGGCGCGCCATGTGCCACTTCGGGTTGTCGCCCACCCGGTCACCTCCATTTGCGCAGGTCGCGACGGAGGTTCGATCGTATCGACGCCGGCTCAGGCGGCAGCGAGCTGACCGCAGGCCGCCGCGATGTCCCGCCCGCGCGTCAGGCGCACGGTCGCCGGCAGCCGCGCCGCGTCCAGCACCGCCTTGAATCCGGCGATGCGGTCGCGCGGCGAGCCCTCGTAGATGCCCGTCGGGTTGTAGGGAATGAGGTTCACCTTGAAGACGGAGCGGTCGAGCGCATTTGCAAGCGCAGCCGCGTGTTCGTCGGAGTCGTTCACGCCGTCGAGCATCACGTACTCCACGAACACCTTCCTCCGTCTCAGCTCGAAGTAGCGGCGGCACTCGGCGAGGACGTCCTCGAGCGGGTAGCGGTCGTTGACGGGCATCAGCTCGCTGCGGAGAGCATCGGGAGCTGCGTGCAGGCTCAGCGCGAGGCGGATCGGCTCGGTGACCTCGTCGACGAAGCGTGTCAGCCCGGGGAGCCAGCCGACCGTCGAGATCGTCGTCCGCCGGTGCGTGACGCCGAGGTCGGGCAGCCGGCGCGCGGCGCCGAGCACCGCATCGAGGTTGAGCATCGGCTCGCCCATCCCCATGAAGACGACGTGGTCGATCGGCTCGCGGCGGCGGAAGTGAAGTGTCTGGTCGAGGATCTCCCACGCGTCGAGGTTGCGCCGAAACCGCATCTGCCCCGTCGCGCAGAACGTGCAGGTGAGCGGGCAGCCGGACTGGGACGAGACGCAGACGGACCGGCGGCCGTCCCGGTAGCGCATCAGCACGGCCTCGACCGGATGGCCGTCGCGCGTGCGGAACAGCGCCTTGACGGTGCCGTCGCTCGAGCGCGCCTCGTGCTCGAGCGCGAGCGTCGAGAACGGCGCGAGCTCGGCGAGCCGCGAACGGGCGGCGTTCGGAAGGTTCGTCATCTCCTCGTACGACGATGCGCCGCGCGCCGCCCATTCCCACACCTGACGTACGCGGTAGGACGGCTCGCTCTCGAGGACCTCGGCGACGACGTCGAGGTTCATTGCTGCCTCAGCCAGGCGACGACGTCTTCGGCGTTCCGGTCGGGTGGAAAGACCGGGTAGAAGACCTTGACGATCGAGCCTTCCTCCGCAACGAGCGCGAGGCGCTTGTAGAGGATCATCCCGGCGATCTCGAAGGTCGGTAGGTCGAGCGTGTCGCGGAGCACGAGGCCCGGATCGGCGATCACCGGGTACGGGATGTGCGTCCGCTCCGCGAACTCGACCTGCTCCGGCAGCGTCTGCGCCGAGACGCCGGCGACGCGCGCGCCGAACGAGCCTAGCTCGCCCATGTGGTCGCGGAAGCCGCACGACTGCGGCGTGCAGCCGCGCGCGCCGGGAGTCGCGTCCCACCCCTCCGGCGGTTCGACGCCTGGCGTTCCCGTGCGCGGATAGACGTAGAGGACGAAGCGGCCGGCCGCGAGGTCGGCGAGGTCGACCGGCCCCTGCGACGACTCGAGGCGGACGGCGGGGATCGACGAGCCCGGGAGGTGGTCGGCGCCGCCGTCGTCGACCGGCGCCGGCAGGCCGGACGGGAGCGAGTACGGGTCGAAGGCCATCCGCGGCCAGTGAATCACGCGGAACGCGGGTGCGGCGGCGGCTAGATTCCGGTGCGGTGATCGATCTACGCTCCGACACGCAGACGCGGCCGTCGCAGGGGATGCGCGAGGCGATGGCGTGGGCCGAGGTGGGCGACGAGCAGGAGCGCGAGGACCCGACCGTGCTCGCGCTCGAGCGGCGCGCCGCGGCGCTGCTCGGGCACGAGGAGGCCGTCTACCTGCCGACCGCGACGATGGGCAACCAGATCGCGCTCTCGATCCTCGGCGAGCGGGGCACCGAGCTGGTGGTCGAGGAGACCGCGCACATCATGGTCTCGGAGCTCGGGGGCGCGGCCGCGTACTCGGGGCTGCAGACACGCGGTCAGCCAGGGTACCGGGGCCGGCTCTCACCGGAGCAGGTCCGCGCGACCACGCACGCCGACGGCAGCTTCCACACGCCGCGCACCTCGATCGTCGCGCTAGAGAACACCCACAACACGGCGGGCGGCACGGTGTGGCCGGTCGACGAGCTGCAGGCGGTCGTCGAGACCGCGCGCGAGCTCGGCATCAAGGCCCATCTCGACGGTGCGCGGCTACTCAACGCGGCAGTCGCGCAGCAGGTCGCGCCGGCCGAGCTCGCCGGGATGTTCGACACGACGACGCTCTGCCTGTCGAAGGGTCTCGGCTGCCCGCTGGGCGCGGTGATCGCCGGCTCGAGCGAGCTGATGCAGCGCGCGCGGCGCGAGAAGCATCGCTTCGGCGGCGCGATGCGCCAGGCCGGGATCGTGGCGGCGGCCGGCCTGTACGCGCTCGACCACAACGTCGAGCGGCTCGCCGACGACCACGCCCGCGCACGCCGGCTGGGCGAGGGCTGGGCCGCGGCGGGGCTCCCGGTTGACCTCGAGCTCGTCGAGACGAACTTCGTCCAGGTGAACGTCGGCGCGCTCGGCCTCGGCGAATGGGAGGCGGTCGGGCTCCTGCGCGACGCCGGCGTCCTCCTCTCGCGGACGATGAAGCCCGGCGTGCTGCGTGCGGTCACCCACCTCGACGTCGACGACGACGACGTCGACCAGGCGCTGCGGCTCGTCCCCGAGGCGCTCGGCACCGGTGTCCGAGCAGCCTGACGCGCTCGCCTCCGCGCTCGACCGGCTGATCGCCGAGCGCCAGGCCGACCGGCTGCCGTCGGTCGCCGCGGCCGTCGTGCGCAAGGGCGAGCTCGTGTGGAGCGGCGCCGTCGGCACCGCCGACTACGACGAGGGGCGCGCTGCGACGGCCGGCACGCAGTACCGGGTCGGCTCGATCACGAAGACGTTCACGGCGACAGCGATCATGCAGCTGCGCGACGCCGGCAGGCTCGAGCTCGACGACCGGCTCGACCGGCATCTCGACGGCATCGCGAACGGAACACCGACCATTCGTCGCCTGCTGTCCCACCTCTCGGGCCTCCAGCGCGAGGCGGGGGAGATGTTCGTCCACGGATCGTCACCGACCGAGGACGAGCTCATCGCGTCGATGCAGTCGGTGGAGCTCGTGCTGCCGCCGGCGGAGGCGCACCACTACTCGAACCTCGCCTTCGCGCTGCTCGGTCAGGTCGTCGCGCGTGTGAGCGGCGAGCGCTACACGGACTACGTCGACGAGCGGATCATCCGCCCGCTCGGGCTGACGCGCACGACCTGGACACCGAGCGCGCCGGCTGCGCAGGGCTACCTGGTCGACGACTTCGCGCGGACGGTGTGGCGGGAGCCGAACCTCGACCTCGGTGCGACATCGGCGGCGGGGCAGCTCTGGTCGACGCCGGAGGACCTCGGCCGCTGGGCGACGTTCCTGGCCCGCGGCGCCGACGGCGTGCTCGACGCCTCGACGCTCGAGCAGATGTGCTTCCCGCAGGTCATGTACTTCCCCGACCGCTGGATCCTCGCGTGGGGCCTCGGGCTGATGCTCGTCAACGAGGAGGGCGTGATCTACGCGGGGCACGGGGGAGCGATGGCCGGCCATCTCTCCGGCGTGTACGTGGACCGGAAGACCGAGATCGGCGCTGCGGCGGTGACGAACTCGGGCTCGCGCGGCGACATGGACACGACGGCGATCCAGCTCGCCGCGAAGACCGCCGAGCTCTGGCCCGAGCCGATCGAGGAGTGGCGCCCCGAGGTCGACCCCGGCGCGGCGCGGGCGCTCCTCGGCCACTGGTGGTCGGAGGGGAGCGAGTTCGTGTTCTGGTGGGAGGGCGGCACGCTCAAGGCCCGGGTGGTCGGTGCGCCGCCGGGACGCGGCGAGACGACGTTCGAGCGTGACGGCGCCGGCTGGCGCGCCGCGGCGGGGCGCGAGCGCGGCGAACGGCTGCGGGTCGACGGCGACCGCCTGATCTGGGCCGGCTACGAGTTCACGCGCGCACAGCAGCCGTTCCCCGGCGGCGGTCAGACGGCCGCGTAGACCGCGACCACGCCCCCGTAGAGGGCGACGAGCAGCACCCCCTCCCAGCGCCTCGAGCGCCCGTCCCAGATGACGATCGTCGCGAGCGCTGCCGCTGCTGCCATCGTCGACAGCTCGACCACGCGGAACGAGAGCGGCAGCGAGGCCCCGACGAGCGGCGAGATCAGCGCGATCGCAGGGGCGACGAAGACCGCGACCTGCATCGACGAGCTGATCGCGATCTCCGTCGCGAGCTTGATGTTCCCGCGATGGGCGATCACGACGGCGCCGCCGTGCTCCGCCGCGTTCCCGACGATCGCGACGATCACGGTCGCGACGAAGAACTCGCTCAGCCCGAGCGAGTCGCCGAACCCGCGCAGCGAGTGCACCAGGATCTCCGAGATCCCGGCCGTCGTCACAGTTGCGATCGTGAGCAGGATGAGCGCCCGCCGCATCGACCAGGCCCCGGAGCGCGCCTCGTGCCGTTCCTGCTCGCGATGGATGCGCAGGTTTCGCACCGTGATCACGAGGTAGGCGGCGAGCAGGGCGATCGAAACGGGGATCGTGAGCGCGTACAGCTGGTCGTGGTCGAGCGAGTGGCGCCACGCGGGAATTGACGGGATCAGCAGGAGCGCCACCGCGCCGAGGACGGTCACGAGCTGGAGGCGCAGCGAGCGCGTGTCGACGTCGCCGTCGCCGCCCGCGATCATCGCTGCCCCCAGCACGAGCAGGATGTTCGAGACGACCGAGCCGGTGAGCGAGCCGCGGACGACCTCGGGTAGGCCGTCGCTCACCGCGAAGAGCGCAATGATCAGCTCGGGCGCATTGCCGAAGCTCGCGTTGAGGAATCCGCCGACACCCGCTCCCGTGTGCTCGGCCGCCTGGTCGGTCGCCTCACCGATCAACCAGGCGAGGGGGATCAATGCGATCCCGGACAGCACGAACAGCGTCGTCGGATCGCTATGGACGACATAGCGCGCGATGAAGACGATGGGCGCGAGGGCGAGTGACGACCACAGGATCCGCCGCGCCACGCGGGTAGCGTAGTTGCTTCGTGCTGCGGGCAGTCTCGTTCGACTGGAACAACACGCTCGTCCGCTTTTCGTGGGACGACGACCGTGTCGCACAGGCTCACCGCGCTGCGCTCGGCCGCGACGATCCGGCGTTCACGGCCCGGTGGCGGGAGGTGATGTTCGGCGACCACGGCTACCGGCCGTACTCGCAGCTGCTCGCCGAGCTCGGGGTCGAGGATCCGGACTCGTTCATCGACGCCGAGCACGAGGTGTGGCGGCCGGCGCACGAGGTGCTGGCCGCGGCTCAGGCGCTCCTCGATGCGCTGCACTCGCTCGGTCTGAAGACGGGGATCGTCGCCAACTCGTGGCCGGACCCGGGGCGTGTGCTCCGCGCTGATGCCGCGAGCTTCGGGCTCGCCGACCGCCTCGACGAGATGGTCTTCAGCGAGGAGGTCGGCGTCCGCAAGCCGGACCCCGAGATCTACCGCATCTGGTGCCGGCGGCTCGGGATCGAGCCCTCGGAGGCGATGCACGTCGGCGACAACCTCGAGGCCGACGTCGCCGGCGCGCGCGCGGCTGGCCTCGTGGCGGTCCAGGCGCTCTGGTTCGCCGCCGACGACCGCCCGGCGGCGATCGAGCCCGACATTCGCGCGTTCACGCCGATGGACGTTCTGAATGCAGCCCGGCGACTAGCGCTCGCGGGCCGCTAAGTCAAGTCTTGCGAGTGTCCGGCGACGTTCGGACAATGCACACATGACACCGGAGCAGATGGTCGCACCGGCGCTGCCGCTCCATCCACAGGACGAGATGGAGTGCCGCCGCTGCGGCGTCCACTGCGACAAGGTGGTCTACCCCGGTGCATGCCTGGAGCGGACGTGTCCATTCGTCTACTCCTACGAGGCTTGGGGCCACACCTACGTCGGCTGCATGCAGAAGGTCTTCGACGTCGAGATCGATCTGGACATGCTCCGCGCGGCCGAGCGGCGTCGTCCCGGGTTCGGCGCCATCCGTGCGGTGCGGCGCCCGCTGCCGATGTGCCGCGCCGAGATCGAGCAGACCTACGAGTCGCGGCTCGACGAGCTCGGCTGCATCAACCCCGAGTTCTCGGAGCTGCCCGTCGGCGTGCCGACGTTCCGGGTGTTCGCCCGGATCACGGCCGGCTGAGCAGCGCGTCGACGCGCCGCCGGCGCAGCGCTCGCACCAGCAGGTAGGCGAGCCCACAGAGGACGAGCAGCGGCAGGCCGAACGCGACCGCGTAGACCGCGCCGATCCCGGCCCAGTAGGCGGCGACGCCGATCCCGTGCAGCGGCCCGTGGCCGTGACGGGCGGGTGCGGGCGGGGGTGGCGTCGCCACGTGCAGCCGCACCGTGGCGAGCTGCGCCGTGCGGATCGTGGCCGCCTCGCCGCGCTGCAGCCGCTGCACCTGGGCGGTCAGCGCGGCGATCGCGCGGTCGCGAGCGGTCGACTGCGGCTGGGCGCGCAGCACGGCGAGCTCGCGTTGCAGCCGCGCGATCTGGCGGTCGGTTGCATCCAGGCCCGCCTGGAGGTCCTGGATGTCGACCTGCTCGGAGGTGATCGTCCCGAGCTGCGACAGCCGCGTCACCGCTTCCTGCACGTTGCGGCGCGGGATTCGGAGCACGAGGTCGGCCGCGCCGGTCTTTCCCGCCGCCGAGGCGTGCACCGAAGCCGGGTGGCCGCCGAGTGCGCTCGTGATCCGCAGCGCCTGCTTGACGGCGGTCGAGACCGCGCCCGGCGAGTCGACGCGCAGGCCGATCGTTGCGCCGTAGCGCTGGACACGGGTCGAGGACGGGGCCGGGGCGAGCGCGGGCGCCTTCGGGATGGCGCCGGTCGCCACGCCTGCCCTGGCCGTGGGTGTCGTCGCGGTCTGGTAGACGGTCGAAGGCTGCACCTCGAGAGCCCGCTTGCCGGGATGGCTCGCCGGACGCGTGAGCACGACCGCGCCGGCGAGCGCCGCGGCGAGCGGGACGACGAGCAGGAGCGAGCGGCGGCGCACGAAGCGCCGGGGCGGGGTGGGCTCGGCGGCCGCCGCGATCAGGCGGACGCGCTCGCGTACCTCGTCCGGCGCGGTGAGCCGGACGGCTTGTAGCTCGGCGACCAGATCACGCTGCGACATCGAGAGCCTCCTCGAGCTTCTTGAGCGCCCGGTTGAGGCGCGTGGTGCAGTTGGTCTCGGAGATGCCGAGCACGCGCGAGGCGGTGCCGGCGTCGAGGTCGAGCACGACCCGAAGTGCGACCACCTCGCGCTCGCCTGCGGTGAGCCGCCGGAGCGCCGCCTCGAGGTCGGGCGACAGCCCTTCGGCGAAGCGGGCGTCGAACCGTTCGTTGGGTGCCGCGAGCTGCTCGCGCCGAGTGCGCCTCCGCTCGGAGCGGAAGTGGTCGAGCGCGACGGTGCGGGCGACCTGGCAGAGCCAGGTGCGGACGGAGCCGCGCGCAGGGTCGAAGCGGTGCCAGAGCCGAAGGGCGCGCTCGAACGTCTCGCCGGTCAGGTCCTCCGCGACGGCGCGGTCGGAGGTGAACCAGGCGAGGTAGCCGTAGACGTCGTCGAGGTGCCGCTCGGCTGCCTGGGCGAAGGTCATGTCCACCTCATTTACGCCGCTTCGGCGGCCGCCGTCACACTTTCGTTGCGACTCGGGGTCAGACCCGGGTCAGACCCGGGTCAGACCCCGGGCGTGCACGGCGCGTGCTTTCTCCAGCTCTTCCGCGGTCACGCCGCTCCGGTTGACCCCCGGCACCTCCAAGTAAGCGTCCAGGTCCTGGAAGGCCGGGTGGGCGAGGAAGACCCCGAGCCCTTCGCCGATCTCGCCCTCGAGGATGTTGGCATGGCGGTCGCGGTTCGAGCCGAGGGGCGTCGCGCTGTCGTTGACGTGCAGCGCGCGTAGCCGGTCGAGCCCCATCCCGCCGTCGATCTCCGCGACCACCTGGTCGACGACCGCCGCATCGGTCACGTCGTACCCCGATGCGAACAGGTGGCAGGTGTCGAGGCAGATACCGAGCCGCGGGTGCCCGTCGAGGCGGTCGAAGAGCGTCTGCAGCTCGCCGAGCGACCGCCCGATCGTCCCGCCGGCACCCGCCGAGTTCTCCATGCACAGCCACACGCCGCCGTCCGGACGATCGAGCACCTGCTCGAGCGCGTCGACCGTGCGGTCGAGCCCGGCGTCGAACCCGGCGCCGAGATGCGAGCCGACGTGGAAGATGACGGCGTCGGCGCCGATCGCCTCGGCCGCGTCGAGCGTGTAGCCCAGCGTGTCGATCGACTTGCGATGGATCTCGTCGTCCGGCGCGGCAAGATTGACGAGGTAGAGGGCGTGGCAGACGACCCCGACCACCCCCGCCTCGCTGCGCCGCTCGCGAAAGCGCGCCACCGCCTCGGGCTTGTGGTTCGTCGGCCGCCACATCCGCGGCGACTGGGTGAACACCTGCACGCATTCGCCGCCGATCTTCTCGACCCGGTCGATGGCAGTGTCGATGCCACCGCTCGCTGAGACGTGAGCCCCGAACCGCACGCGCGCTTACGATAGAGACGTCGTGAGTGTCCGCGTCCGCATGGCCCCGAGCCCGACCGGCTTCCTGCACATCGGCGGCGTTCGCACGTTCCTCTTCAACTGGCTGTTCGCGCGGCGGAACGGCGGCGAGATCCTGCTCCGGATCGAGAACACCGACACGAGCCGCGAGGTCGCCGAGGCGACGGAGCAGATCCAGTCGTCGCTCCACTGGCTCGGCATCGACTGGGACGGCCCCGTGCGGTTCCAGCTCGACACTGCCGACCGCGCGCGTGAGCTCGCGCGTCAGCTCGTCGACGAGGGTCACGCGTACGAGGACGAGGGCGCGATCCGCTTCCGGCAGCCCAGGGGAGGGACCGTCTCCTGGGACGACGCCGTGCGCGGCCGCATCGAGTTCCAGAACGACCAGCTGAGCGACCTCGTGATCGTGCGCTCCGACGGCCGTCCGACGTACAACTTCGTCTCGCCGGTCGACGACGTTCAGGACGAGATCACCCACGTGATCCGCGGCGAGGACCACGTCTCGAACACGCCGTCGCAGATCAACATCCTGCGCGCGCTCGGCGCCGACCTTCCCGTCTACGCGCACGTGCCGAACATCCTCGGGGACGACGGCCGCAAGCTGTCGAAGCGGCGCCAGGCGGTCGCGCTCGACGACTTCCGCGCCGAGGGCTACTACGCCCCGGCGCTGATGAACTTCCTGGCGCTGCTCGGCTGGAGCTACGACGACCACACGACCGTGATGGCGCGCCACGAGCTGGTCGAGCGGTTCTCGCTCGAGCGCGTCGGGCCGAGCCCGGCAACGCTCGACACGCAGAAGCTCGACTGGCTGAACGGCGTCTACCTGCGCAACCTCCAGCCCGACGAGTACGCGCTCCAGCTCTGCCACTGGCTCGACGAGCAGGCGATCGACTGGCCGCGCGACCTCGTGCACGCGACGGCGCCGCTGGTGCAGGAGAAGATCGAGCGCTTCGACCAGTACCCGGGCTACGTCAGATTCTTCTTCGAGCCCGTGTCGCCCGACGGCGCGGACCCCGCGGTCTGTGCGGCGGCGCGGGCGAAGCTCGCCGATGTGGAGCCGTGGGCGGCCGCGTCGATCGAGACCGCGCTTCGGGGGCTCGCGGACGAGCTCGGTGAGAAGCCGCGCGTCGCGTTCCAGCCGATTCGCATCGCGGTCACGGGCTCGAAGGTGTCACCCGGGCTGTTCGAGAGCCTCGAGCTGCTCGGCCGCGAGGAGACGCTCGACCGCCTCGCCGCGGCCGCCGGTCAGGGACGGTAGGCGAGGACCGCCGCGGCGGTCGCGACCAGGCCCGCGGCCCAGACCGGCCAGAGCCCGAGCGTCGCTCCGGCGACGAAGGCGAGCGCCCCGGCGAGCGCGAGGCCGACGGCGAGCAGTGCCGGCGCGAGGGCGGCCGGAGCCGGAGAGGGCGCAGGGTCGCTCTTGGCGGCCGGGGTCGCGAGCCGCAGGCGGGCGAGCCGCACCCGGAACAGGGCCCCTCGCCACTCGGGCAGGAGCGGCCCGACGCCGTCGGCGCCCCAGACGAGCGCGGCCTCGGCAACCTCCGCGGTCGCGTCGCGTGCACAGACCAGCGCGTCCGCGAGCTCGGCGTGCGCGCTCGCGGCTCCGGGCGGCGGTTCGAGCCCGTGCAGATGCTCGCCGGCGACATGAAGCGAGTACTGGAGCCGCCGAAGGGCGCTCGGGGCGTGGTCGTCGTCGAGAACCTCGGGTTCGCCCGCGAGGACGTCGAGCCGCGAGAGCGTGGACGCGAGACCGGGCCAGAGCTCGCCCATCGCGACGTCGTACCGCTCCCCACTACCGATCCTCGCCGCCAACCGTCAGATCGTACCGTTACCATCGCGCCCCGATGAAGGCTCCGGTGAGGGTGCTGGTCGTGGACGATGATCCCTCGCTCCGACTCCTGTGCCGCGTCAACCTCGAGCACGCGGGATTCCAGGTTGCCGAGGCGGCGACGGTGGAGGAGGCCGAGGCGGCGCTCGACGACCGTCCGGATGTCGTCCTCCTCGACGTTCACCTCGGTGGCAGCGAGTCGACGGGTGTGCTCCGCCGGATTCACGAGGAGCACATCCCCGTTGCGATCGTCACCGGGTCGGTCGACGTGGCCGAATACCGCGGGATCGCCGACGCGGTCCTGTCGAAGCCGTTCGTGCCCGCCATGCTCGTCGAGGTGGCGAGCCGCCTCGCTAGGGTGGGCGAATGAGCACGTCTCAGGTCCTCAGCCCGACCGAGTTCGAGTCGAGGCTCGAGCAGTACTTGTACGAGCGCTCCGAGGAGGGGCGCGCCGTTCGTGTCGGCGAGAAGGAGGTCTCCGAGCAGGCGGCGATCGTCCGCCGGTACGCCGATCTCTTCACGCGCGAGCAGATGGACGCCCTGCAGGAGGCCGAGGACGGGGCGGAGGGCGACGAGCGCGAATTGCTCTTCCGCCTCCGGAAGACCTGCGAGGGCGGGCTGATCGCGAACGAGCTGACCGAGGCCGAGGACGAGCTCGAGAACCGCGTGCTCGCGATGCGCGTGACGTTCGCGGGCGAGGAGATGCCGCTGCGAACCGCGCAGGCGAAACTCGCCGTGCTCCCGGGGTACGGCGACCGCGACGCGCTCGGCGTGATCTATGCCGACGCGAGCGAGTCGTTCAACCCGGACCGGCTCGAGCTCCTCCGCCGCGGCAATGCCCTCGGCGGCGAGCTGTCCGGGATCGAGGGAGCCGTCGAGCGGAACGAGGACGAGAAGGGGATCTCGCTCCGTGAGCTGTCCGCCGCGCTCGAGCGCGCGAGCATCGCCCTCACCGATCGCTACGAAGAGCTGCGCGAGAAGTGGTTCGACCAGCTCCTCGGCACGCAGCGCGACGCCGTGCCCTCGAGCGCGCATTCGGCGTACGTTCGCCGCCTCTCGCCGCTGGAGGCGACGTACACCAAGGATCGCGCGACTGCGGTGTGCCTCGAGACCCTGCAGGCGCTGGGATTCGACCTCGCCGCACAGCCCAACATCCGCCTCGACCTCGACGACCGCCCGCAGAAGTCGCCGCGGGCATGCGTCATCGCGAGCGACCCGCCAAAGGTCGTCCATCTGATCACGCGTGCTCAGGGCGGCCTGCACGACTACCAGGCGTTCCTGCACGAGGCGGGCCATGCACTGCACTACGGCGGCTGCGATCCGGAGCTGCCGTACACGTTCCGGCGCATCGCCCGGGATCACGCGCTGACCGAGATCTACTCGTACATCGTCGAGGCGATCTCGCAGGAGCCGGGCTGGCACGAGCGCTACTTCGACCTGTCCGCCGCCGAGGCGTCCGAGAATGCAGAGGCGACCGTCTTTCTCGAGGCGTTTCTCTTCCGGCGCTACGAAGCGAAGCTCCGCTTCGAGCTCGACTTCTGGACGCGCTTCGGGACGGACGGCGGAACACCCGACGGCTATGCGGACCGCCTGACCGCGGCGACCGGGTATGCGTACCGCCGCGAGGGCCACCTCGCCGACATGGACGAGGGCTTCTACTCGGCCGACTACCTCCGCGCCTGGATCCGATCCGCGCAGCTCCGGTCGCACCTGCTGAACGAGATCGGCGACGAATGGTGGTGCGACCCGGCGACCGGCGACATCCTCCGCGATCTGTTCTTCGAGGGGACCAAACCGACGAGCGAGGAGATCGCGGGCCGGCTCGGATTCGACCCGCTCGACACGACGCCGCTCCTGCACGAGCTCGGCGCGTGAGCCGAGCGGAGCGAAGCGCCTTCGATACACTGCGCGCGCTTAGACGGCCCATTCGTCTAGTGGCCTAGGACACCGCCCTCTCACGGCGGCGGCACGGGTTCGAATCCCGTATGGGCCTTTCTTACTTCCACGATGCGGCCCGATCCCGGTTATGGTCGCAGCGGTCTGATGGCGATTCGGCGCGCGTCCTGCTCGTGCGGGCAACTCAGGGTCGAGGTCGAGGGTGACCCCGTCAGGATCTCGGTGTGCCATTGCCTGGCTTGTCAGCGGCGCACGGGGAGCGCGTTCGGGATGCAGGCGCGCTGGCCCCGCGAGCGAGTACAGATCGAAGGCGAGGCGACCGAGTACATCCGGATCTCGGATGAGGGTGAGGAACGCTCGTTCTTCTTCTGCCCGCGGTGCGGCGCGACCGTCTACTACTGGACGGACTCGGAGCGAATCGCGGTGCCGATCGGTGCGTTCGCCGACCAAGACTTCCCGCCGCCGCGTGTTTCGGTGTGGGAGAACCGCATGCACCCGTGGGTCGGCCTGCCCGAAGGAATCGAGCACATCGGCTGAGCATGCACTGGTCGTCCTTCTCTCGCTGGTCGCGCTCCTCGCGGTGAGCGCGGTCAAGCTCCGCGCCGGGTAAACCACGGTTCCATGGTCCGCGGGCTACGTCGAACGGCAGACGAGCGCCGAGCTGCGGGTCTTGCCGCGCGGGAGCGGCTGAGCCGTGACGACCTCGCCGGATGGGAGCGCGCCGGTGCGGCCGATCCGTTGGCGACGCTTGCCGGCCAGAACGCGATTCGCCTCGCCGATCTTCTGCCGATCCGCTACGGCCGAATGGCAGCGTCTCCGTGGAACTTCTACCGCGGGGCTGCAGCCGTCATGGCGTCCAACCTCGCCTCCCGTGCGAACACGGGGTTGACCGTGCAGCTTTGTGGTGACGCCCACCTTCTGAACTTCGGTCTGTGGGCCACCCCCGAACGGCAACTGTCCTTCGATCTTCGCGACTTCGACGAGACGCTGCCCGGACCGTTCGAGTGGGACGTGTCACGCCTCGTTGCCAGCGTCGTGGTTCTGGCACGCGAGTGTGGGTTGAAGGAGCGTGTCGCCGCCGAGGCGGTCGCGGAGTGCCTCCGTGCCTACCGTCAGCGAATGGCCGTGTACGCGCGGTCGAAGCAGCTCGACATCTGGTACGACCTCGTCACCGTCGACCAGCTGGTTGCCGTCTTCAAGCCGGAGGATCAGGAGCAGGTCTGGGCGCACGTCAACAGAAAGGCCAGGCGGCGGACGAGCACCGGAGCCGCGCGAAAGCTCACTGAGGTGGTCGATGGGCGGATCCGGATCACCGAGGATCCGCCTTTACGGGTCGGCCTCGACGGTGCCGAGCTCGAGCTCGAGGACGCTGTCTTCACCTCATACCGTGATTCGCTCCCGGTTTACCGCCGCCATCTGCTCGACCGCTTCTCCCTCGTCGATGCCGTGCGCCAGGTCGTCGGCGTCGGCAGCGTCGGAATGCGTGTGTTCCTCGTTCTCCTGGTCGGGCGAGATGGATCGGACCCCTTGTTTCTGCAGATCAAGCAGGCCGGCCCGTCGGTGTACGAGGCGCATTGCGGCGCGAGTCACCTTCCGAACCACGGCGAGCGGGTCGTGGTCGGCAAGCGTCTGATCCAGAGCGCAACCGACATCTTCGCCGGGTTCACGTCGGTGGGCGCGGACGACTTCTACGTCCGTCAGTTCCGAGACATGAAGGTGGTACCGCGCGCCGACCTTCTCGCGCCGCGTCTCGCGGAGTTCGCGATTGCCTCGGGGCGGGTACTCGCGCGAGCGCATGCACGCACCGGTGACCCGATCGCGATCGACGCCTACATCGGCAAGGGCCGGAGCTTCGACGAAGCGCTGGGCGAGTTTGCCGTCGGGTACGGGGACCAGACGGCGCGCGACCACCTGGAGCTGAAAGACGCAGTCACGAGCGGGGCGATCGAAAGCGCGAACCCATAGCGTCGCTCTCGTGGGCCTAGAGGCGGCGACGCTCGAGCTGAGCGGCGTCCGGCACCTTGACGTTCCAGACGAGCCCGAGCCGCTCGAGGCCACGGATCACCCACCACGACACGTCGATCTGGCCGGCGCCGAGCCCGTGACGCGCCGAGGCGGGGAAGGCGTGGTGGTTGTTGTGCCACCCCTCCCCGAAGACGAGCAGGGCCACCAGCCGGTTGTTGCGGGCTTCATCGCGTGAGCGGTAGTCCTGCCGCCCGAACATATGGCAGATCGAGTTCACGCTGAACGTGGCGTGCTGGTAGGCGAAGATGCGGATGAGGCCGCCCCAGACGAGCCCCGCGAGGCCGGCGGCGACCGTCCCGCCGATCGAGTAGCCGATCAGGAACGGCAGCCCGAGCGTCAGCGCGACCCAGAGCAGGTACAGGCGGTCGACGAACCGCAGGGCCCGGTCGTCGTAGAGATCCTTGCCGTACTCGCGGCCCTGCTCCATGCCGAGATTCGAGAAGAGCCAGCCGACGTGCGCGTGGACGAAGCCGCGGAGCGCGCCGAGTGCGCCGTCGCCGTGGCCGACGTGGGGGGAGTGCGGGTCGCCGGGCTTGTCGGAGAGGGCGTGGTGCTTGCGATGGTCGGTGACCCACTGGGTGAGCGGACCTTGCATCGTCATGCAGCCGAGAACGGCGAGCGCGATCTTCATCGCCGGGCTGGTCTCGAAGCCGCGGTGCGTGAAGTAGCGGTGAAACCCGATCGTCGTGCCGAAGGCGCAGACGACGTAGAAGCCGGCGAAGAGGGCGAGGTCGAGCCAGTCGAAGGCGACCCCCCAGAGCACGCCCATCGCCGAGAGGAGGGCGAGCGGCGGGACGACGACGGCGGCCAGCGTGACCGCCTGGCTGACCCTGCCCGTGCCTGGACGGACCGTGCCGAGTAGAGCTGTGGTATAAGGTTCGTCCAAGTTGTGTAGAGAGTATCAGGTGAGGCCGTCAACCGATATTCGCAGCCGGGCGAAGAACGGATGATGAAGATCGCGATCGTCGGCAGCGGCATCTCCGGGCTGGGCGCGGCGTACGCGCTCGCCCCGGCGCACGACGTCCAGGTGCTGGAACGCGAGGAACGCGCGGGGGGACACGCGAACACGGTCGTGCACGACGGGCTTGCGCTCGACACCGGGTTCCTCGTCCACAACGAGCGCAACTACCCGCTCCTGACGCGGCTGTTCTCCCAGCTGGGCGTCGCGACGCACGAATCGGACATGTCGTTTTCGGTCAGTTGCCGCGGCTGCGGGCTCGAATACTCCGGCCGGCGGCCGTTCGCGCAGCCGGCGAACGCCGCGAGGCCAGGATTCCTCTCGCTGCTGTGGGAGATCCGCCGCTGGCTGCGAACGGCGCGCCCGGAGAACGACCACCAGACCCTCGGCGAATACCTCGACCAGCACCGCTACTCGCAGCGCTTCCGGCGCCACTTCCTCGTGCCGCTCACGTCGGCCCTGTGGTCGACGGCGCCGGGCCGTGCGCTCGAGTTCCCGGCCGCGTCCGCGATCCGGTTCTTCGACAACCACGGCATGCTCGGCTTCGGCCGCTTCCGATGGCGTACGGTCACCGGCGGCAGCCGGTGCTACGTCGACGCGATCGCGGCGAGGCTCGACGACCGGCTGCGGCTGGGCAGCGGCGTGCGCTCGATCCGCCGCGCGCCGGACTTCGTCGAGCTGCGGATCGGCGACGGCGTCGAACGCTTCGACCGCGTCGTGCTCGCGACGCACGCCGATCAGGCGCTCGCGCTGCTCGAGGACCCGACGCCTTCCGAGCGAAGGATCCTCGGCAGCTTCGCCTACACGAAGAACGAGACGGTCCTTCACACCGACGCCGGGTTCCTGCCGCGAGCTTCCGGCGCGCGTGCGTCGTGGAACTACCGGCTCGGCGACGACGGCCGGCCGACGATCACCTATCACCTCAACCGCCTTCAGGCGCTCGACACCGACCGCGACTACTGCGTCACGCTCAACGAGCACGTTCCGGAGGAGCACGTGCTCGAGCGGTTCACGTACGAGCATCCCCTCTATACGGTCGAGACGCTGTGCGCGCAGGCCGACCTGCCGCGGCTCGCGGTGGGAAGGACGCACTACGCCGGGGCGTACTTCGGCAACGGCTTCCACGAGGACGGACTGGCGAGCGGCCTCGCCGCGGCGCGTGCCCTGGGGGTCGACTGGTGAAGTCCGCGGTCTACACCGGGACGCTGATGCATGCGCGGCGGGCGCCGGCGAGGCACGTCTTCCGCTATCCGGTCTCGTACTGGCTGTTCGACCTCGACGAGCTGGCCGACCTCGAGCTCCACCTGACGCTCTTCTCCGTCAACGGCCGCAACGCCGTCTCGCTCCACGACCGTGACCACTTCGACGGTCTTGCTCCACTCAAGCAGGCTGTGGTCGAGCTGGCGGGGGACGCCTCGATCGAACGCGTGCTGATGCTGACGCAGCCGCGGGTGCTCGGCTACGTCTTCAACCCGGTCTCCTTCTACTGGTGCTACCGCGGTGACGGCTCGCTCGCCTGCATGGTCGCCGAGCTGAACAACACGTTCGGCGAGCGTCTGCCCGAAGTGCTGCGCGGGCCCGAGCTCCACTACGAGCAGCGCAAGCGGCTGCACGTCTCACCGTTCTTCGGCCTCGACCAGAGCTACGAGTACGCGTTCTCGCAGCCCGGCGAGGAGGTGTGGGCGCGCATCCACGTCCGCGACGACGACGGAGCCCGGCCGCTTACCGCCGTCCTCCACGCCCGGCGTCGCGAGCTGACGAATCGCTCGCTCGCCGGCCTCCTGATCCGCTACCCGGTTCAGCCGCTCCAGGTGATCGCGCTCATCCATTTCGAGGCACTGCGCCTCTGGCGCAAGCGCGTGCCGTTCCATCGCAAGCCGCCATTCGTGCCCGGTATGGGGAGCGTCCGGCCGTGAGTGTTCGAGCCGAGCCCGTCGCGGCCCGCGGCCGCGTCTTCGAGCGAACGGCGGTCGCCGTCCTGGAGCGCGCGCTCGACGACCTCGAGGGCGGCACCCTCGAGGTCGAGCTTCCCGGCGGTGGAACGCGGCGCTTCGGGAACGGGGCTCCGGTGCGCCTCGAGATCCACGACGCTGCGTTCTTCAGGCGGCTCGCGACGCGCGGCAAGCTCGGCCTGGGCGAGTCCTACACCGCGGGCGAGTGGGACGCGGACGACCTCGTCGCGTTCTTCGAGCTGCTGCTCCGCAATGCGGATGCGGCCGCGACTCGCCATCCTCGTCTACGGCGCGTCATCGAGTTGCGCCCGCGCCTGCACCGCCGCAACGGATTCGCGCGGGCACGGCGGAACATCGCCTACCACTACGACCTCGGGAACGAGCTCTTCGAAGTGATGCTCGACGAGACGATGACGTATTCCTGCGCCTTCTTCGAGCGGCCCGAGATGGCCTTGGCCGAGGCCCAGCGGGCGAAGTTCCAGCGGTTGTGCGACTCGCTCGTGCTCGGCCCCGAGGACCACGTGCTCGAGATCGGCTGCGGCTGGGGCGGGTTCGCGCGCTACGCGGCCGAACGGTACGGCTGCCGGGTCACCGGTATCACCATCTCGCACGAGCAGGCGACGTTCGCCCGCCAACGGGCACGCGGGCTGCCGGTCGAGATCCTCGAGCAGGACTACCGCACCGTCGAGGGACGCTTCACGAAGGTCGTCTCGATCGAGATGATCGAAGCGATCGGCGCGGATCAGTTCGGCGCCTTCTTCGCGACGATCGATCGCGTCCTTGCGTCCGGCGGCCGTGCCGCGGTGCAGACGATCCTCGTCCCGGAGCAGCGCTGGGCCCGCTACCGGCGCACTCCCGACTGGATCGAGCGCTATGTCTTCCCCGGCTGCCTGATCCCGTCCCTCGAGGCGCTGACGCACGCGGCCGCACGCCACTCGCGGCTCGGCGTCTACGGCGTCGCCGAGATCGGCGAGCACTACGCCGAGACGCTCCGCCGCTGGCGCGCAAACGTCCACGAGCGGATCGACGACGTGCGGAGGCTCGGCTACGACCGCCGCTTCGAGCGCACGTGGGACTTCTATCTCGCCTTCTGCGAGGCGGGATTCCGGCTGAGGGCACTCCGGGATGCGCAGCTCCTGCTCGCCCGACCGGGGAGCACGGCGTGAACGCAGC
>Ga0335081_10005222_pt1 | contig 20546 bp, 15 predicted proteins | sample Lox_Sample_35_FD_206713 | JGI IMG/M metagenome (GOLD analysis project Ga0335081, IMG submission 206713) | Soil microbial communities from Loxahatchee National Wildlife Refuge, Florida, United States - Lox_Sample_3.5 | ecosystem: Environmental > Terrestrial > Soil > Wetlands | place: USA... | reverse complement strand
GTTCGGCGGAGGCGTGGTCATCCTTCCGTTCATGGTCGCCGTGGTGGTGGTGGCCGGCATCGCGGTGGCGAACCGCCGCGCCTACGTGGACTCCATCCGCGACCGCGCCGAACACGACGCCCGCCGCCGCGTCGACGAGGAACGGCTGCGCATCGCCCGCGAGCTGCACGACGTGGTGGCCCACACCATGGCCACCATCAACGTGCAGGCCGGGGTGGCTGCCCACGTGCTGCCCACCCGCCCGGAGGCGGCGGCCGAGTCCTTGCAGGCGATCAAGACCGCGAGCAAGGAAGGGCTCAGGGAGCTGCGCGCCATCTTGAACGTGCTGCGCCAGGCCGACGACGCCGACCCGACCCAGCCGGCTCCGGGCACCGCCCAGCTCGAGGACCTCATCGCGGGCGCCCGCCGGGCCGGCCTGGAAACAACGCTTACCGTGACGGGGGACCCGGTATCGCTCCCGGCCGCCGTGGACCTGGCCGCGTACCGGATCATCCAGGAATCGCTGACCAACACCATCCGGCACGCCGGCCCGGCCACCGCCGCGGTCGCCCTCGGCTACGCCCGCTACGAACTGCGCATCGACGTGACCGACACCGGCCGGGGCCGGGCCGTCATCGCGGGCAACGGCGACGGCCACGGGCTGGCCGGGATGCGGGAGCGCGCCGCCGCCGTGGGCGGTACCGTCGAGGCCGGGCCTGGCCCGGCCGGCGGCTTCCTGGTCGCGGCCCGGCTCCCCCTCCCGGAAGGAGCCCGACCGTGATCCGGGTCCTGCTCGCCGACGACCAGGCGCTGATCCGCGCCGGGTTCCACGTGCTCATCGACGCCGCCGACGACCTCGAGGTCGTGGGCGAGGCCACCGACGGGGCCCAGGCGGTCGACCTGGCTCGCCGCGAGCGCGCCGACGTGGTGCTGATGGACATCCGGATGCCCGGGGTGGACGGCCTGGAAGCCACCCGCCGGATCTCCATCGACGACGACCTGGCCGGGGTCAAGGTGATCATCTTGACCACCTTCGAGTCCGACGAGTACGTCTACCAGGCGATCCGCGCCGGAGCCAGCGGCTTCCTGGTCAAGGACACCGAACCCGCCGACTTGCTGCAGGCGGTCCGGGTGGTCGCCAAGGGCGACGCGTTGCTGTCGCCGAGCGTGACCCGGCGGCTCATCACCGACCTGGCCACCCGCCCCGAACGCCCGCCGCCCAGCGACCGGGTGCTGGCCGGACTGACCGAACGCGAGCGCGAGGTGCTGGCCCTGGTGGCCGAGGGCCTGTCCAACGACGAGATCGCCGGCCGCTTGTTCCTGTCCCCCCTGACCGCAAAGACCCACGTCAGCCGCATCATGACCAAGCTGAACGCGCGTGACCGCGCCCAGCTCGTCGTCATCGCCTACGAGAGCGGCCTGGTCACCCCGGGCGGCCATCGCTGAGCGTCAGCGCAGCGCCCGGAAGAACTCGCGCACGTCGCCGGTCAGCAGGTCGGGCACCTCCATGGCCGCGAAGTGGCCGCCGTGGCCGAACTCGGTCCAGTGCACGATGGTGTCGGACTGCTCGGCGAAGCGCCGGATCGGCGGCGCGATCTCCCGCGGGAAGACGGCCACGCCGGTGGGCACCGTCGAGCGGGCGGTCGGGCTCCAGGCCCGCGCCCGCGCGGTCTCGTAGTACAGCCGCGCCGACGAGCCGGCCGTCCCGGTCAGCCAGTACAGCGTGACGTTGGTCAGCAGCTGGTCGCGGTCGACCGCCTCGTCCGGCAACCCGTTGTCGGTCCACTCGCCGAACTTCTCGGTGATCCACGCCAGCTGCCCGGCCGGCGAGTCGGTGAGGCCGTAGGCCAGGGTCTGCGGCCGGGTCGCCTGAATCGCGCTGTAGCCGGAGCCGGTGGCGCGGAACGTGCGCGCCTGGTGCAGCCGCCGGGTTTCCTCCTCGGTCAGCTCGCCGGGGTCGTCCGGCGGCCGGGTGATGAGCATGTTCAGGTGCACGCCCGCGACGTGCCCCGGGTCGGCCAGGCCGAGTTCCCGGGAGATGACCGAGCCCCAGTCACCGCCCTGCGCGCCGTACCGCTGATACCCCAGAAGCGCCATCAGCTCCGCCCAGGCCCGCGCCACCCGGCGCGCGTCCCAGCCCCGGTCGTGGGTCGGCCCGGAGAACCCGTAACCGGGAATCGACGGGATGACCAGGTGGAACGCGTCATCCGCGGCACCGCCGAACGCCGCCGGGTCGGTCAGCGGCCCGATGATGTCCCAGAACTCCACCACCGAACCCGGCCAGCCGTGCGTGATGATCAGCGGCAGCGCGTCCGGTACGGCCGAACGCACGTGCAGGAAATGCACCCGCGCCCCGTCGATCGTGGTGGTGAACTGGTCGAACCCGTTCAGCCGCGCTTCGTGCACCCGCCAGTCGTACTCGTCGCGCCAGTACGCCGCCAGCTCCCGCACGTACTCCAGCGGGATGCCGTAGTCCCAGCCGACCCCGGGCAGCTGGTCGGGCCACCGGGTCCGGCCCAGCCGGTCCCGCAGGTCGTCCAGGTCCGGCTGGGGGACGTCGATTCGGAACGGCAGGATCTCAGCGGTCACGGTCCTATTGTGTCCGAACGGGCCGGGTTCTCCGCCCCGGTCAGGCACCGGGCGATCCCGTCCAGGAGAAACCCGAGCCCGAGGCTGAACTGCTCCTCCGGCGGCGGGCCCGCCGGGTGCGCCAGCCAGCTCGTCAAGCGTGGCAGCCGCCCGGTGGCGGCGGCGAGATCGTGGACGGCGTTCATCGCGCTCCTCAGCGTGGCCTCGTCGTCGAGGCCGTGCTCGGCGCTCATCCGGGCTTCCTCGGTGTCCTGCAGCGCGCTGCCCAGGATGTACCTGTCGATCATCGCCGCGTAGGTCATCGCCTCCGCGGTGCCGGCGCCCGGCGCGGTGAGCACCGCGAGCATGAACTCCAGCCGCTCCATCATGTGCGGCCCGGCGGGCGGCCGGGTGTGGTACAGCGCGGCGTACCAGGGATGCCGCCGGAGCATCTGCCGCGTCTGTGCCGCCAGTTCCTCCAGATCGGCCCGCCAGTCGGGTCCCGGCTCAGCGGGCAGCGGGATCTCGGCGGTAGCGGCGTCGAGCATCAGGTCGATCAGGCCCTCCTTGCTGTGCACGTACCGGTAGAGCGCCATCGCCGAGTAAGGGCCGAGCCGGGCGGCCACCGCCTTCATGGTCAGCGCGCCGGAACCGGCCTCGTCGGCGAGGCCGGTCGCGGCGGTCACGATCTCCGCCCGGCCCAGGGACCGCTGCCGCGGCGGCGGCGGAGGCTGGGTCCAGATGAGCGGAGCCGGCCCGGTAATAGGTTTGCGCACGGTCGGAGTTTACTATATAAACTACGAGTTTATGAGTGAAACTTGCCCGTTCGAACCACAGTCATTCCAACCACGGGGAATCCGGCTCGGCGTGGTGCGCGGCATCAGCTACGGCCTGTTCGGCCCGCCCGGGGAGTTCGTGCCGCAGGCCCGCGCACTGGGGGCCGGCCTGGTCCGGGCCTACCTGTACTGGTCGCAGGTCGAACCCGAGCCCGGCCAGTACCGCTGGGACACGGTGGACGCCCTGCTCAGCCAGCTGGCCGGCGACGAGGAACTCTGGATCACGCTGTGCTCAAGCTCGCCGTGGGGGACCCGGCAGCCGACCGACTTCCTGCCTCCCTCGCCAGCCCTGGACCAGCGCGCGTACGCCGAGTTCGTCCGCCAGGTAGTCCGGCACTGTGCGGGCCGCGTCGGCTTCTGGCAGTGCGACAACGAGCCGAGCAACACCGGCCTGCTCTGGGCGGGCACCGCGGCCGAGTACGCCGAGCAGCTGCAGACCATGTACGACGCGGTCAAGGAGGCCGACCCGGCCGCGGCGGTCGTCCTCGGCGGCTGCGGCTACGACGTGCTCAGCAGCGAGCCTGGCAGCGCGCCGCGGCAGTTCTTCGACCACGTCGCCAAGGCGGGCCGCGACGCGTTCGACCTGTTCAGCGTGCACCTGTACGGCGACCTGGGCCGCGTCGGGGAGTACATCGCCACCGCCAGGCAGTTCATGCAGGCGCACGGGTACCTCAAGCCCGTCGTGGCGGGCGAGCACGCCGGGCCGCAGCCGTTCGAGTTCCCCGAAGCGATGGCGGTCATGCAGGAGACCTTCGCCGCCGCCTTCGCCGGGGCCGCCGGGGCCGGCGGTTCAGCACCGTCGCAGAGCACCGGCGAGCTCGCCGGGCGGGCCAGGCAGGACACTCCCGAACGCCGGGCCATGAAGGCCCTGTACGACCGGATGGACACCCTTCCGCCCCGGCTGCAGATGTTCATGGCGGGCTGTCCGGCCGACCTGGAGGCCAAGCGGGACCGCATCAGCTGCCGGCAGGTCGTCATGCGCACCGTGCTGGCCTTGGCCGAGGGCGTGCACCGGACCGCGTACTGGAACCTCGCGCCCGAATACCCCGGGCCGGCCGACCATCTCCAGATGATGCACCTGCTGATCGGCAAGCTCCCGCTGCTCGGCTACCGTGACGGCGACCTGGCGGTCCGCCACCCCGCGGCGCAGACCTTCGCCCTGCTCGCGGACAAGATGACCGGCGCGCGGTCGGTGTCCCGCGTCCCGTCAGGCGACCGGCCCGGCGTGTGCGCCTTCGAGGTCGACCGCCCCGGCCGCGATCCGCTGCTCGTTGTCTGGGATCACCGTGACCCCTTCGACGGCGAAGACGAGCCGCCCACCGACCTGAGCTGGGCATGGCCTGCGGATACCGCCACCGTCACCGACGTGTTCGGTCACACCTGGACCGCCACGCGGCGAGACGGCCAGATCCTGCTTCCGGTCCCCGTGACCCCCCTCTTCGTCGAGTCCTAGCCAAGCCGGTGGCCAGATCTCACCAGAGCTGGCCGATCCGCGGATCGTCCCGTGCCGGCAGCGCGACGAGCGGCTCGTTCCGTCTCAGCGGGCTGACGGTATGCTTGGTATCAGGCAGATGCGCCTGCCGGTCTCCGAGCCGCGTTCGCCCACGCCGGGTGCGGTGCCCGAGGACAAGGGTCGCTGACTCGCGCATTTCGCTGGTCGTGAGTATCGACGGCGCGGGTGCGCGGGGCCTGGCGCCGCGGAATGGATCCTCATGACCGACAAGCGAGCGGTGAAGAAGGCGGTTCGCGCCCGCATGGCCGCCACGGGTAAGCCTTACAGCGTGGCACGGCGATCCGCCGGCCACGACGTGATGACTGACCAGCCGTATTTCGTGGCGCTCATCTCAGGCGGGCTCGGGACAGCCGGCCATGGCGCGTCCATCCGTGACGCCCGGACGGGTGCGGTCACGGATATGGTCAAAGCGCCGCCGGACGCCGTCCACTTCACCGCCGTAACGTCTGCGGGCGGCGGCTTGTTCTTCCTGACCGGCCAGGGCATCTTCCAGTCGGCGGGACCGGGTCCGGCGCGCGTCTACCGGCTGCAGGTCGATGACACGGGCCGGGCAGCGGAACTGACTCCGCTGCCGGAGGGCCTGCTGCCGCCTGGATGCCGCCACGTCATCGCCTGCCCTGGCGGCAGCGTGCTCGCCTACATCACCACCGATTTCCGGGCGCCCGCTCGTCCGCGCACCGTGGAAGCCGGGCTGGTTGACCTCGCGAGCGGGAAACGCCGCCCGGCGCGTCTTCCCGCCGGGGGGCTTTCCGAGTTGTCATGGGCCGCCGACCGGCGGACTGCGGCATTCGTGTGGCAACCGGAATCGGATGAGCAGCCAGCGATGTACGTGACCGACACCAGTGCCGCCGACAACTGGGTGGGAGCAGGCCAGCCGGCCGAAGCGACCCGGGGACTCCCGGATCAGCTGATCGAACCAGTGATCAGCGCGGACGGCGGTGAGATCTATGGCACCGTGGCACAGCCTGATCCGCGCGGTGGCCCGCACTGGAACCGGATGCTGGCAATCCCGGTCCGCGGCGGCCAGCCCCGCGTCCTGTTCCAGCTGCGCTACCGGACCGACAGCCACAACCTGCACTACATGTGGACTACGGCCTGCCGCAACGCGACCGGGCGCTACCTGCTCGCATTCGCGACCGGCTACATATACCGCATCGAGATTCCAACCGCCGCATTCACTCAGCTGCCATTCCCCGAGGGGCGACCACACGCCGCTGCCTGGTAGGCACTCGGCGCGGCGAGCCTCAGCCCGCGTACTGGCTGAGACACCTGATGCGGGCATCTTTGGGTCATAGGCCCCAGAACGGCCCGGACAGGCCGACGCCGGCAACCCGATGACTACGGGTTCCGTCCGGCGTCTGTTCAAGTAGCACGTATTTTTGCCCGCGCGACCCGCTCCGGTCAGCAATAGGGCGATCAGCCGAGGGAAGGGGGCATCATGCATCCGATGTTCGTGCAGCTGTACCTGGAGCCAGACTCCGACCAGGACGAGCAGGACCGGCGCCGCCGCGCGGCCCGGGCCCGCCGTCTCCGCTCGCGCGCCGCCGTCCGGGTGAACGTCCCCGCCCCCGCCAGGGACCGTCCGCCCCGTCGGTGAGTTCCGGCACGTCAGGTACCCTTTGCGGGATGTCCAGATGCTGATCGCGGCCGCGGTCTGCCCGCATCCGCCGCTGCTCGTGCCCGAAGCCACCGGCGCCTCGGATCCCGAGGCCACTGGCGCCCATGCCCCCGGCGCGCCGGATCCCGGTGCCGGCGAACTCCGCCGCCTGCGGACGGCGTGCCGCGACGCGGTCGCGGTTCTGCTCGGCGCGGCCCCCGACCTGCTCGTGGTGGCCGGCGGGGCCGGGCAGACCGCCGAGTACCCGGCCACAGCCGGGGGGAGCCTGCGCGACTTCGCGGTCCCGTTCACCGTGGGCGCGGACCCCGTCCTGCCGCTCTCGCTGACCATGGGGAAGTGGCTGCTCGCCGAGGCCGGCCCGGGGAGCCAGAAAGTCACCTGGCAGGCGATCGCCTCCGGCACGCCCGCGGCCGACTGCCTGAGCCTGGGGGAGAAGCTGGCCGCGCTCGCGCCGCGGGTCGCGCTGCTTGCCATGGGCGACGGCCCCGGCCGCCGGGCTCGCGGCGTCCCCGGCGCCGCCGATCCCGAAGCCGACCGCTACGACGACCAGGTGGCCGCGGCCCTGGCCGCCGCCGACCCCGGCGCGCTGGCCGCGCTCGATCCCGGCCGCGACCAGGAACTCTTCGTGGCCGGCCGGACGGCCTGGCAGGTGCTGGCCGGGGCGGCGTCTGCGGGCGCCTTCACCGCGGACCTGCGCTACGCCGCCGCCCCCTTCGAGGTGAGCTACTACGTTGCCACCTGGATGCGGGCCCAGCGGGCACACTAGGGGCATGGGGACGCGCGTCATCGCCGTGGTGGGAGCGACCGCCACCGGCAAGTCGGGGCTAGCCACCGAGCTGGCCGTTGCCCTCGGCGGAGAGGTGGTGAACGCCGACTCGATGCAGCTCTACCAGGGCATGGACATTGGCACCGCCAAGGAGCCCGAGGCCGCCAGGCGCGGCGTCCCGCATCACCTGCTCGATATCTGGCCGGTGACCCAGACGGCGAACGTGGCCGACTACGCCAAGCTCGCCCGCGCCGCGATCGACGAGATCATCGCCCGCGGCCGGGTGCCCGTCCTGGCGGGCGGCTCCGGGCTCTACGTCCGTGCGGCACTCGACGACCTGGATTTCCCCGGAACGGACGAGGCTATCCGCGCCTGCATCGAGGAGGAGCTCGCCCGGGTCGGCGCGGCCGCGCTGCACACCCGGCTGGCCCGGCTCGACCCGGTCGCGGCGGCCGCGATCTTGCCCGGCAACGGGCGCCGGATCGTGCGCGCCCTGGAAGTGATCGAGATATCGGGGCGCCCGTTCGCCGCGACCATGCCGGCCTTCGCCGAGAACCGCCCGGCCGTCCAGATCGGCCTCACCCTGCCGCGGCCCGAACTCGACCAGCGGATCGCCGCCCGCGTCGACCGGATGTGGCAGGCAGGCCTGGAAGCCGAGGTGCGGAGCCTGGCCGCCCAGGGCCTGCGTGACGGCAAGACCGCCAGCCGGGCCCTGGGCTACCAGCAGCTGCTCCGCTACCTGGACGGCGAGTGGACCCTGGACGAGGCCAGGCTGGAGACGATAAAGGCCACCAGGCGGTTCGCCCGCCGCCAGGAATCCTGGTTCCGCCGCGACCCCAGGGTCCGCTGGCTCGACGCCAGCCTGCCCGCGGACGCCCTGCTGAGCGAGGCACTCCGGCTCGTTCAGCTCGTGTTACATCTGATCCCCGAGCCGGTAGGCACGCATGGCGTTGCCGGCGCAGAGCATCCGGGCCAGCCGCGCCGCGGTCTGTTCGGTGAACAGATCCTCCTCCAGGCCGGAGCGCAGGAACGCGGACAGGGCGGACCTGAACAGCGCCGCGCCCAGGAAGTACAGCTCCGGCAGGCCGAACGCGTCCGAGGAGTACAGGAACTTCCCGAACGGCGCCAGCTCCAGGGCCTCGGCCAGCAGCGCCGGGGCGCGCGCGCCGAGGTTGTGCGTTGCCAGCCCGGCGTCGACGTAGACGTGCGGGAACACCTGGGCCAGGTACCCGGCCTCGCGGTGGTACGGATAGTTGTGCAGCAGCATCACCGGCACCCCGGTGGGCTCGATGGCCCGAAGCAGCGGGGTGAGCAGCAGCGGGTTGCAGCGGTCCAGGTCGACGTCGCTGTCCCCGTAGCCGACGTGAAACTGCACGGGGAGCCGCAGGTCCACGCCGCACCAGACGAGGAACCGCTGCAGGGTCTCGGCGGCCAGCCGCGGAGGCCCCGGATCAGCGTTCGCCAGCCAGCGCCCGGCTGCGGCCGCGATCTCGGAGTCCCCCGGCCGTTCGGCCCCAAGATCGAGACCGGTCCGGTACGCGGCGATCGATTTCACCCCGACCGCCGACGCGGTCCGGGTAGCCAGGGCGGACCGGAACGCGTCGGCGAACCCGTCCGCCCCCACCCCGGCCGCAGCCACGTCCTCGGCCACTCGCTCCAGCCGGACGACCTCGTGCGCGGTCGCGCCCGCCAGGTCGCCGAGCTCGGCCGGGGAGGTGATCGGCTCCGGGGCGTAGCCGGTGTCCACGCACAGCACCGCGGCCCCGGCGGCGACGAGGAACCGCTTGCTCACCTCGGTGCTGCCCAGTTCGGCCCGCCGGGCCGCGTAGTCACCGAGTTCGGCGTGCGGCAGCAGGCCGAGCACCGGCGGGCACAGCCGCCGGAACATGAACCCGGCCTGCGAGTCGAACACCGAACCGCCGGGGAAACCCGCCCCCTCGGACAGCATCGACTCCAGCGTGGCCACGTCCGCGTCGCGGCGCAGCACCCCGTGGCAGTGGTGGTCGACTAGGGGCTGGCCGGCGACGTAGGGGAGCAGGTCCGCCACGGTGCCTCCTAGGCTCGCCTCCGGCTCGCTCAGGCTGTCTCGTCCCGCGCCGCGGCCAGCCGGGGCGCCGGTTCCTCGGTGCCGGGCGCCTTGATGCCCTCGCGGGCGGCCAGCGCCGCGCCGAGCTTGCGCGCCGTGCCCGCCGCGAAGATCACCACGATCACCGCCACGGCCAGCCAGATGCCCGAAGTCAACGGGATCCACGCGGCCGAGCCGGCCGGCCACGGCCACACGTTGCGGTACAGCGTGTACCCCAGCACGACCAGGCCCGCGATCGGCACGATGATCTGCCACATCGGCACCGGCAGCTTGTGCCGCACGAACACCAGCATGATGCAGCCCACCGAGGCCAGCACGTACACGACCAGCAGGATCAGCGTGCCGATGGTGCCGGACCACAGGAAGCTGTTGAACGCGTTGGCCTGGGCGGACACGGCGGTTTCGACGATCACGATGACGCCGGCGGCGAGGACGACCACCAGGGTGGCCCAGACCGGGGTGCCCCAGCGCGAGCTGCTCTGGCCCAGACCGCGCGGCCCGGCCGTGTCCCTGGACAGCGCGTAGAGCAGCCGCGCGGCCCCGACCACGCAGGCCAGGCAGCAGCCGAACGCGCTGACCGTCGTGCCCAGCGTGATCACGTTGCCGACCCAGCTGCCGACGTAGGACGAGCCTAGGTCGCCGAGCAGCGACGGCGAGTTGGTGAACGCCTTGACGCCCGCCGGACCCGCGCCGAAGCCCATCACCTCGACCGCGGTGACGACCACGAAGTACAGGCCGCCGAAGATCGCAGTGAACAGGATCGCCCGCGGGATGTCCCGGGTCGGCCGGTGGGCCTCCTCGCCCAGCGTGGCCGCCGCCTCGAACCCGGCGAACGACAGGAAGCCGAACACCACGCCCAGGAACACCTCGTTGATGGGTGTCCCCGGCGACACCGTGAACACGCTCAGCGTGAACGTGTGCCCGCCCGGCGCGTTCCCGGCTAGCAACCGGACCAGCACCACTGCGGTGACGACCAGGATTAGCGCGACCGTGGTGCCCTCGACGCTCAGCAGCACACCCGCGCCGCGCCTGGTCGGCATGATCGCCAGGACCAGCGCCAGCAGCAGCGCCACTGCGAGCAGCACGAACGGCGCCCACGTCGGCGGGTTGTGCCAGATGCCGACCTCCTGCAGGAACGCGGTGCCGAAGATGCCGGCCGCGGCGGAGGTGACGACGGCGTAGAAGGTATAGGTGCCGAGCAGCCCCCAGCCGGCGACCACCCCGGTCCGCGGGCCGAGCGTGGCGCCGACGAACGCGTACACCGAGCCGGCGTGGTGGAAGTACTGGCACAGCCGGACGAAGGAGTAGGCCACGAGGAGCACGCCGACCGCCGCGATGAGGAAGGTCAGCGGCACGGCGCGGCCCGCGTGGAGCGCACTTCCCTGCGGGTTGATGTTCGCCGCCATGCTCGGCGCCATCAGCGCGACGGACAGGCCCACCGCTGCCCATACCGACAGCGAACGCTTCAGCCCTGGCGTGCTGGACGGGCTCGCTTCCATCTGCTCCTCCTAACGGTGCCTGATCCCCATAGTGTCCCTCCGGTTCGTCCGCCACGGAAGAGGCAAAAAATACGAAACAAAGGTCATAACCAGCAATTTCCCGAACGGGCCAGGGCGCGTGCCCCGCCTTCCCTGCTCCGCTGCCCGATCCGTCACGCCCCCGTAACATCGCGCCGGAAGTTCCGTTTGAACCATTTCGCGCACTTGCGCGTCACTTACAGTAGAAGCTAGTCGTCAGGGGGTGACCTACGGTGACAGGTGCCTACCCGGTACTGCACTTGGGTCCAGTCCGCTCGACGCGTCCGTGGGCCCGTACCTACCGGGGCACGCCCGCGTCCGTACCGGAAGCCCGCCGGTTCGTCGGTGAGCTGCTGGCCGGATGCCCGGCCCGCGAGACGCTGATGACCTGCGTGTCCGAGTTCTGCGCCAATGCGATCACGCACACCGCCTCGGGGCGCGGCGGCGTGTTCACGGTCGAGGTCGACTGCACGCGGGACGGGATAGCCCGCGTCGCCGTCACCGACGACGGCGGCGTGTCCGTCCCGGCGGCCGGGCGTCTCGACCTGATGGCCGAGGGCGGCCGGGGCCTCGCCATGGTCGCCGCCTGCACCAGCCGCTGGGGTTTCCGCGAGGCCTACCCGGGCCGGACCGTCTGGGCCGAGGCCAGCTGGCCGGTCGCGGTGCCGTCGCCGCGCTGGGAGCCGGTCACGCGCCGGGCGCTCCGGGTCCCGCCTGGCCGGTCCGGCCCTGCTCCCGGACCGCTGCGCGGCGGGCCGGCAGCATAGCCGCGGGCAGCACCGCCAGCGCAGTGAACGCCACCGACCACCAGAACGTCGCCTGGAAGGAGTGGCCGGCCAGGATCACCGCGAGCACGGCGGTCCCGAACGAGCCGCCAACCTGCTGCATGATCCGTGTCACGCTGCTCGCGTCGGGGACCGACTCACGGGGCAGGCCCGTGAACGCACCGGCCATCAGGGCGATACTGGCCGTCGTCAGCCCGGCGCCGCGGACCACCAGCACCCCGCTGAGCAGCAGCTCGCTGGTGTGCGCCCCGGCCAGCGCGAACGGGACGGTGCCCGCCGCCGCGATCGCCATGCCGGCCAGGACGACGGGCCGGGGGCCGATTCGGTCGGTCAGCTTGCCCGCCAGCGTCCGGGGGAGCAGGGCGCCGATGCCCTGCGGGGCCAGGAGCAGTCCCGCGGCGAGCGCGCTCGCCCCGCGGACCTGCTGGTAGTAGAGCGGCAGCAGGAACAGCGCGCCGTACATCGACAGGCCCGAGATGAACATCAGGCCGGACGCCCCGGAAAACGAGCGCGCCCGGAACAGCCGCAGGTCGATGAGCGGCGTGACCCGGCGGTGCCGCCGCGGCGGTGGGCCCAGCACCCAGGCGATGAACGACGCCAGCAGCACGGCGCCGGCCGCCAGCGGGACGAGCACGCCCCGGTGGGCGAATCCGCCGTCCCCGTTCACCTGGGCCAGCCCGTACAGCATCAGCGCGACGGCGGGGGAAAACAGCGCGAGCCCGGCCACGTCGAGCCGGGGCGCGGCCGCCGTCCCGCGGGACGGCGGCATCCGGCGCCAGGCCAGCACCAGCGCGGCCAGGCAGATCGGCACGTTCACGTAGAAGATCCACCGCCAGCTCAGGTTGCTGACGATCAGCCCGCCCGCCACCGGGCCCAAGATGGGCACCAGCACCGCGGGCAGGCTCACCGTCGCCATCAGCTTCCCGAGCGGCCGCCGGCCCGCCGCCTGCACGAGCAGCGTGGTCAGTACCGGTATCAGCAGCCCTCCGCCGATGCCCTGGACCACGCGGAACGCGATCAGCGAGCCGATGTTCCAGGCGGCGCCCGCGGCCACCGACGCGGCCAGGAAGACGCTGAGCGCGGTCAGCCAGGTGGCCCGCCCGCCGAACCGCGCCAGCGCCCAGCCGCTCAGCGGGATCACCATCCCGTAGGACAGCAGGTACCCCGTCATCACCCACTGCACCACGCCCAGCGGCGCGTGCAGGTCCCCCCCGATCGTCCGGATGGCCACGTTCACGATCGTCGTGTCCAGCAGCGCCGCGATCGCTCCGACCAGCAGGATCGCCGCTAGTCGCATCAGCTCGGGATCCATCCTCCCCGCCGCGGCCGTAACCTGGCCGTTCCTGCTCCTGCCCCCGCTGTAGTCCCCGTGTCCGCCTGGGTCCCCGTGTCCGCCTGGGTCCCCGTGTGCATTGCCGTTCACCCGCGAAGTACTCATGAAAGTAAACTACACCGTATAGTCTACATAGGGAAACTGAACGGTGTAGTACAATAATAGTCATGCAGAACGTCCCGGCCTCCGGCTGGCAGCGCAAGCACGACGCGATCGGGGCGGCCGCCCTCGTGCTGTTCGCGCGCGATGGCTACGAGCGCACTAGCGTCGACGCGATCGCCGCCGAGGCCGGGGTGTCGAAGCGCACCGTCTACAGCCACTTCGGCGACAAGGAGAACCTGTTCCTGCTGGTGCTGCAAGAGACGTACGACGTCATGCGGGACCGCGTCCGTGACATCGTCGACCGCAACCTCCGCGACGTAGATGACGTGCGGGAAGCGCTGACCGCGTGCGTCTGCGAGATCGTCCGGACCATCAGCCGGGCCCCCGAACGCTCCACCCTGATCCGGCTGGTCCTCTCCGAGGCGCCGCACTTCCCCGCGATCCTCGACCTGTGGCGCAACCGCGGGATCGTGCCCATAATCGCTGAACCCCTGGCCAAGCTGGCCGCTTCCGGGTTCCTCGACGCCGATGATCCCGCGCTGGCCGCTGAGCACCTGTCCGCCCTGACATTCGGCCAGGTCAATAACAAATCCATGATGGGGACCGTCCAGCTCAGCGACGCCGAGACCGACCGCATCATCAGCAGCGGCATCGCCGCCTTCCTGCGCGCCTACGGCCCGCCCGCCCGCTGACTCCCGCCGCACCGCTGACCCCGCCGCATCCCTGGCCTCGAACTGCCGCCCCAGTCACGGGACCCGCCGCCGGGATCCTCAGCCGTCCGCCGCCCCTCGCGCTGCACGCTGCCTCCCACGCCACCAGCTGCTCCTCGCGGCGCCGCAGCGGCAAGTGGCAACCCGTCGTTGTCCCCGAACCGCGCAACACCAGACCCGATACGGACAAAAAGGCATATATCGCACGAACCTGAAGCGGGTAGAGAGTGACTCTCTACCCATTAGATCCGGTAGAGAGTCACTCTCTACCGGATAGCACAACGGCCGATGGGTACCGGTGAGGTTCATGGTGAGCGTGCGCCGATGGTCCGTGGCGAATGCGCGGTACACGGCCACGCCCCACCGGCGTTATCTCGAATATGAGATAGCCTTTGAGGTATGAATGATGGGCGGTACCAGATACCGGAGCCTGCCGCAGCCGGGTCAGCCGCCGGGTCAGCCGCCGGGCCAGTCGCCGGGTCAGCGATCGAGTCCGAGCCCGCGGCTGAGTCCGCAATCCAGCCCGCGCCCGAGCCCGGCATCGATGCCGGCGCTTCGCTGCCGGTGATGCCGGGCTTCCGCGAGATGGCGCTGCGCCGCTCCGCGGACGCGCAGGCAGCGCGGATGGCCGGAGAGCGAGGCAGGCTCGTCCGCGAGCTAGCCGAACAACGCCAGGCGGCCGGCCTGTCGCAGACCGAGGTCGCGGCGCGAATGGGAACTTCCCAGTCCGCTGTGGCCAGGCTGGAATCCGGCACCGCCGATGTCCGGGCCTCGACGCTGGAGCGCTACGCGGCCGCGGTCGGCAGCGAGATCACCTGGAAGCTCAACCGTCCTGGGGAACCCGGGTAAGGAGTCAGCACATGACGTCACGGAAGGCGCCGCACAGCACGGAACAGCACACAACGACGAGGCGTCCGATCCCGCGCGCGCACATTCCCGGAGTCCCGAGGCCAGGGGAGCCGGGCTGGCCATCCAGGCCGTCGATGCCGCCTATCCCGGGTATTCCGGGTACACCGCTCACTCCCGGAGCTCCGGATCTTCCGTCCGCGCCGCCGTCGGCTCCTGGTCCAGTGCCGCCCACCCGGGTGTGGCTCGACCCGCACGCCGAGTGGACGAGCAAGTTGTACGAGCGGTTGCTGGCCAGGCGGATCGTGATGGTCTCGGGCCTCCTCGACGACGACGCGGCTTCCAGGCTTTCCGCCCAGCTCCTCACGCTGGATGCCGAGCAGGAGGACCCGATAAGGCTGGAGCTGCAGAACCTGCGGGCCGAACTGCCCGCCACCCTCACCGTCATGGGCATCCTCGATGTGCTGCGGGTGCCGGTGCACGCCTGTGTGAGCGGTGAGATCAGCGGTCCCGCCCTCGGCGTGCTCGCCTCCTGCCCACACCGGTCCGGATACCCGAACGCCATCTTCGTGCTCGCCGAGCCCAGGCTGCATCTGGGGGGCACGGTGACCGCAGTCAGCACGGCCGAGCAGCAGATGACCCGCATGCTCGACACGCTGTATTTCAGGCTGGCCGACGTGACCGGCCGCGAGGTGGACGAGATCCGCGAGGACGCGCGCCGCGGCCGGACCCTGACCACCGGTCAGGCCGTCGGATACGGTCTTATCCAGAAGCAGGAAACGCCCCGCCCGCCGGTTCACGGCGAGCCGCGACCAGGACCAGCCGGGCCCCGCCCCCGTTAACCAGGGCGGTTAGCTCAGCCACGAGGGCACTCAGGACCGGGCTGCGAGGCGGCGCGCCAAGGTTGCGGCATTGGTTCGGCATGCGCCGAAAATTGCCCTCTGTACACGCTCGCTCTCAATCGGTAACATCGAACCGCGGGTTACCCCGTTTGGACAGGAAAGTGTGAGGATCGGCACACTGTGGTATTCGCCAGAAATGTGTGCCTGGACTGGGGTCTGTGATGAGTACAGAAAGTAACCAGTCGAGTGGGAACAGTAGTATTCCCGCCTCCCGAGAGGACTCGCGGGAGGAAGAGCGGCAGCATACCGGCCTTTTCCGCTGGGATGACCCGGAAAACCTGATGCCCTCATGGTCTGTTCCGCCGGGGCTGATCGTCCCTGGTCCGCGGCAGCCGGATGCCGACGCCCAACCTGTTGACACCGGGTCCCCTCCGACTGCGGCAGAGCCACCGGCCGGCCGCGGTCCCTGGCCTGCCGCAGAGCCACCCGCCGGCCGCGGTTCCTGGCCCGGCGTCGCGCCCCCAGCCGGGTGGTTCCTGCACTCCGCCCAGTCACCGCCAGTTGCCCGCCAGGAGCGGGCCGCCGCTCAGGAGCCCCTGGGTGATCAGCCCGGCCGGCGATTCGCCCTGCGCGTCCCCGCTCCCGCCCCGGCCCTCGACACCGGATTCCCCCTCAGCGATACATCGGGCGGCCCGCCGGCCGATCCAGGCAAGCAGCCTCCCGTCGAGTCAAGGCCCCCCGCCGAACCAGAGCCGCACACCCCAGCCACGCCCGCCAGCCCCTGGCCGAACGCCCGCGCCGTGCCCTCGCCCACCCGCGAGCCGGACGGATCCTGGTCCTCCCCGCTGACGCCGAAGCCAGCCCGCCTGCCCTTGAGCCCCACCCGGGCGCGCTACGGCCGCGCGGGCGGGCCTGGCTTCCAGCCCACCCGGTCTGACCAGGCACGTCCCCAGGGTACGGATGCCGACGGGCCGGGTCTTTCCCCGTGGCAGCGCTCTCACCAGCTCTGGACCGAGGCCGGCATCGAGTGGGAGCGGCGCCCGGCCCCGCAGCTGCCCTGGCACCCGACCGCCTCGCGCTCAGCGGCACGGCCCGCGCGCGCACGCCAGGTCCCCCCGCTCCGGCCGCCCGCGCCACCGCGGCCGGAGCGCGCGCCGCAGCCGGAGCGCACGCCGCAGCCGGAGCACACGCCGTGGCCGGAGCACACGCCGTGGCCGGAGCAGGCGTCACCGTGGCCAGAGCAGAGACCAGAGCAAACGCCGGAGAAGGTACCAGAGCAGGAGCCTTGGCTGAGCTCCTACGCCCCGATCGGCTGGGCCGGCCGTACACCGGTCCCGCTCGGCGCGCCGGTGTACTCCGAACCGGGCGTCGACGAGGACGACGGCCCCGCCGGGGAGGACCGGTGGGGCGACGACCGGCCGCCGATCCGGCAGCGCCCGCCCGGCCTGGTGCCCGAGGACGAGCCGGACGAGGCGTACGAAGCATATGACGCGTACGAGGCGTACGAGGCTCCCGAAAGCGACACTCTGTTGTTCGATCACCGCTCCCGGCGGGAAGGTTTCCGGCGCGACGGCTCCCGCCGGGACAGCTCCCGGCGGGACGGGCCCGGCCGGCTCAGCCGCCGCACCGTGAGGATCGCGGTTCCTGTCATCGTGGTCGTCGCGGTGGCCGTACTGGCCCTGGCCTTGCTGACCGGCCACGGCCCGAAGTTGGGCCCGGTCACGTCCGACCAGCACAAGACGCCGAACACCACCGCGCCGCGGCTGCCACTGGGCGCGGTCACCTTCGACACCTATCCCGGGCAGCAGCAGCGCGGGGTCTTCCAGGTCATCAACCGCATCGTCGCCGTCGGCAGCACGATGGTGACCACGGGCTCCCAGACCAGCGACGGCGTGGTCCGCCAGCAGTTCCTGGTCTCGGCCAACGCCGGGGCCAGCTGGCGCCTCGCCCCGGTCCACTCACCCGGCGGCGGCCAGGCCGCGCTGGGCCACCCGGCGACGCTGCTAGCCGGCGGCCCTGGCGGCTGGGTAGCGACCGGCCCGCAGGCCATCTGGACCAGCCCGGACGGCCTGGCCTGGACGCTCGCAGCCACTCACGGGATCACCCCGCAGCTGCCCGGCGACGCGGTATGGGTCCTCAACAAGACAAGCACCGGCTACCTGGCCGCCGGCACCGGCAACGGGCCGGAAAAAGGACAGCACACTGGGGTGATCTGGACCTCGCGGGACGGCCTGACCTGGCAGCGGTCGACCGCGGCCCAGCTGGGCCTGGCCGGGCCCGGCGAGACCGTGCCGAGCATCTCCTACGTCACCTCGCGCGGTAACGCCACGGTGATCTCCGGCGCGGTGGCCGCGCGAACCGGGGAGTACAGCGCCGCGTGGCTGAGCACCAACGGCGGGACCGCGTGGACCCGGCTGAAGATCCCGGCCGACCACGGGGCCGGGACCACGATCAGCGGGGTGGCCTCCGACGGCTCCGGGCTGATCGCGGTCAGGCCCGGCCGGACCCCGGCCGGTGCGCCGGACGCCATCGCCTACTTCTCGGCGGACGGGCAGACGTGGCAGTACGCGGCGACCCTTGAGCCGGACCCGAACGCGGGCGGCTGGACACCCAGTGTGGTCAAGGGCAGCAGCTACGGCTTTGTCGTCACCGGGACCACCGCCGAAGGCCAGCTCGTGGCCCGCACCAGCACCGGAACCGGCACGTCCTGGCGGCCCACGGGCCCGCTCGGCCGCGCGTCCGTGGCGTCCGTGTCCGGCGCGACCGTGGCCCCGGGCGGCACCGTCGTCGCGATCGGGGCCACCGCCGCCAGCAAGATTAGCCAGCAGCCGGTCTTCCTCGAGGCGGCCGCTGGCGGAACGGTCCGGTCGGTCTCGCTGGCCGGCATCGCCGGGGCCACTATTCCCGAGATGAAGATCACCAGCACCGCCGTGGCGGGGGGCCTGCAGATCGCGGTCGGCAGCGCCAACGGCTACCCGGCGGTGTGGCGGCGCACCTCGGTCGGCGCCTGGACCCTGGTCTCCTCGCTCGGGCTGGTCGCGGCCGACCCGCACCTGCGCGTGCTGACCAGCGTGACGCACGGCCCGGCCGGCTGGCTCGCCACGGGCGCACCGGGACCGGTCGTGCTGACCTCGACCGACGGCGAAATCTGGGGCGTGGCCGGGGGAAACATCACCCAGGACCTGGCCGGTGTCTCCGCCGTCGCGGCGACGTCGGGCCCAGCCGGGTATGTCATCGTCGGCAGGCTGGTCGCGCCGGGCGGCGGCTGCGTCGCCGACGTCTGGTGGTCGGCCGACATGACCAGCTGGACCCGAGCGCACGACGTGAACGCAACCGACGGCTCGAGCCAGGTGCTCGCGGTCGCCGCGGGCGCGCACGGGTTCGTCTCGGTGGGCTCGCACAACAGCCAGCCAGCCGTGTGGACGACCACCAACGGCCGGGCCTGGAAAACGATTGTCCTGCCCCCGCCGGGCGGGGCCTCGGCCGGGGCGCTCCAGCAGGTCGCGATCAACGGCAACCGCGTGGTCGCCCTGGGCCAGGCCACGGCCGGGAAAGGACCCGCGATCGGCTCGGCGGCCGGCACCCAGCCTGGCGCCGTGCCGTTCGCCGAGCTGTCGGCCGACGGCGGGGTCACCTGGCAGCAGGTCCCGTTCAGCTCGCCCGGTCCCTACACCTCGTTCACCGCCCTGACCGCGGACGCGGCCGGTTTCACCGCCGCGGGCCTGTTCGGCCAGCCCGGTCAGCAGGACGTGGCCTTGTGGGCGTCGGCCGCCGGCGGGAGCTGGAAGCCGTACCAGTCGGGCGGCCTCAACGGATCCGCGGCCTGGCAGATCGACACGATGACCCGGTCAGGCGCCCAGGTGGCCGGCATCGGCACCACCATCACTCAGCAGAGCCAGCAGACCGTCACCTTCACCCTCCCCGCCCGTTAGGAAACTCCCATGTGCGACACCGACCTGGACCTGGAGATCCCGGAGATCGTAGATATCCCCGAGGACGAGGAGACACCCGGCCCGCAGCCAGCCGGCGGACAGGCCCCCGGCGTCGCCTGGGGCTAAGGCCTCGTCAGTCCATCCGGTCGAGGATCTCGCGCACCAGGTCCATCGAGGTGTGCGGGTGCAGGAACGCGAACCTCGCCACCGTCTCGCCCTCCCACGCCGACGGCGGTATGAAGGCCACCTGGTCCTGCAGCAGCCGGTCGGCCCAGGCCGTGTACTGCCCCGGAACAGCACCACGCCGAGCGACGGCTCCCGGATCAGCTCCAGGTTGGAGCGGGAACGGATCTCGTCCGCGGCCTGCCGGGCCAGCCCGATCGCCGTCTCGATGGCCTCGGTGTAGGCGTCGACCCCGTACACCGACAGCGAGAACCACAGCGGCAGGCCGCGGGCCCGCCTGGTCAGGTGGTAGGCGTAGTCGGTCGGGTTCCACTCGCCCGGCCGGTCGTGGATGACGTCCAGGTAGGAGGCGTCCTGCTTGTGCACGGACCGGGCCACCGACGGGTTCCGGTACAGCAGCGCGGCGCAGTCGAACGGGGCGAACAGCCATTTGTGCGGGTCCACGATGAACGAATCGGCGTGCTCGATGCCGGCATAGGCGTCCCTGACGCTCGGCGCGAACAGGCCGGCCCCGCCGTAGGCGCCGTCGACGTGGAACCACAGCCGGTGCTCGCGGGCCACCTCGGCCGCGCCGGCCAGGTCGTCGATGATCCCCGCGTTGGTGGTGCCCGAGGTGGCCACGACCGCGGCCACCGAACCCGGATCCCCGCAATCCGCCAGCGCCGCGCGCAGCCCCGCCCTGGTCAGCCGGTGGTCCTCGGACCGCACGACCAGCGGGTCCATCTCGAGCATGCGCAGCGTGTTGGTGATGGAGGAATGCGCGTCCTCGCTGACCGCCACCCGCCACCGCCGGCCAGAACCCGAAACACCAGGACCCGCCTTCCGCTTGGCCACCTCGCGCGCGACGACCAGGGCGGACAGGTTCCCGGCCGAACCTCCTGAGACGAAGCAGCCGCCCGCCGTCTCCGGCATCCCGGCCCGGTCGGCGAT
>Ga0335081_10005221_pt1 | contig 20546 bp, 17 predicted proteins | sample Lox_Sample_35_FD_206713 | JGI IMG/M metagenome (GOLD analysis project Ga0335081, IMG submission 206713) | Soil microbial communities from Loxahatchee National Wildlife Refuge, Florida, United States - Lox_Sample_3.5 | ecosystem: Environmental > Terrestrial > Soil > Wetlands | place: USA... | reverse complement strand
CGGGGAAGACTGGGGGCAATACGCTGGTACTGCTCCGGGGTGATCTCCATGCAGCGCAGCATAACACGAAATCACCATTTAGTGTTAACACGCCCTAGGGAGAGTCTGATTAAACCTGAGCGTTGAAAGGGCACGGCTTCCGCCGTGCCGGAAGCCCAGCAAAATCAGTGCGAGCTTTTCCCCTGAGGCAGATAGCGGCTTATCCAGAGTTTCCCTAGATGGGTTTGGCCAGCAACTACATTGTGCATCTATTCTTGGCAACCGCTCTGAACGGCACCACCTTCTACGTGCTCGCGGTGGTCTTCGTGGCAACGCTCATTCGCTCCGCGATTGGCTTCGGCGAGGCCCTGTTCGCGGTCCCGCTGCTGGCGCTGCGGCTCCCGCTGGAAGTTGCCGCACCCCTGGCGGTGCTCATCTCGATCACCATCGCACTGATCGTGGTCGCCCAGGACTGGCGCAAGGTCCAGGCGCGCAGCATGGGATGGCTGATCTTCGCCACCATCTTCGGCATCCCACTCGGCCTGGCGCTGCTGACCAGCAGCCATCGGCAGACCGTCAAAGCGGTGCTGGCGCTGCTGATCATCGCATTCGCGGTGATTTCCCTGATCGGCAATCGGCCGCCAGAACTGCACCGCGACAGCCTGCCCTGGCTGCTTGGCTGCGGATTCATCGCCGGCATCCTCGGCGGCGCCTATGGCATGAACGGCCCTCCGCTGGCGATTTACGGCTCTATGCGCCGCTGGAATGCGCAGCAGTTCCGTGCAACGCTACAAGGATATTTTTTGCCCGCAAGCATCCTCGGAATGGCAGGCTATTGGCTCAAGGGATTGTGGACGCCCGTGGTGACGCACTACTTTCTGCTCTCACTGCTGCCGATCGTTCCGGCAATCCTGCTCGGCAAATTCATCAACCACCGCCTGCACGGCCACAACTTCCTGAGGTATGTTTACTGCGCGCTGATTGCGATTGGAGCGGTGTTGCTGGTGCAGGCGTGGCGGTGGTGAGGACCGCGCTCTTTCTTGAGTGCGGATGATCAGGCACAAGCATGAACGCAGGGCTCGGCCGAGTACTCCTCGCTTGAACTAGCCGTTTTGGGGGTGACCTGGACAACCGGATTTGGCAAGACAATCGCCAAATCCGCCACTAAAGAGCCGAATTCTGTTTACTAAGGTGCTTAATCCGGGTTAAGTTGTCGCCATTCCGAGAACCACGACAGGGATAGGGAGGAAAGAAAAATGAAGCACGACGTCCCTTCTCTCGCGAAACCCGCCAAGCATTCCTTCAAAGCCAACTCTCACTTCATAACGATCGCCATTGAGTTGCTAGTGGTCTTGGCGCTCGCACTCTTTACGGCGCAGATCGCACGGGCGCAGCAATTCCAAACCCTCTACAGATTCACCGGCGAAAACGACGGCGGGAGCCCCTGGGCGGGCGTGACCATTGCCAATTCCGGGCTCCTCTACGGAACAACTACATTCAGTGAGGGACCCGGTGGCTACGGCTACGGCACCGTGTATGCCCTGAAGAACCGAGGCTCCGGCTGGACGGTGGATCCACTCTATTACTTCCCCGCCCAAGCGTACGGAGAGTTTCCGTATGCGGGCGTCGTGATCGGCCCGAACGGCGCACTCTATGGCACGACTTTGTATGGCGGCTCCGACAATGGCGGAACGGTTTTTGAACTGCAACCAGCGCCGAACTTCTGCCGGACTGTGCTGTGCCCTTGGAATGAGACCATCGCGCTGTCGTTTGATGGTAACGACGGATCTAATCCAGTTCTCGGGAATGTGACCTTTGATCAAGCCGGGAATCTCTACGGCACCGCATCCAAAGGAGGGAATGAGATAGGTGGGGAGGGGACCGTTTATCAGCTAACTCCCTCGGGCAGTGTGAAAGTCTTGTACACCTTCTGTTGTATTGGGTATGGGACCGATGGGTATGATCCACAGGCCGGTGTGATTTTCGATCCCCAGGGCAATCTGTATGGCACAACCGTTCAAGGCGGCGCTTACAACCTCGGGACAGTCTTCGAGCTTACGCCCTTTGGCAACGGGAGATGGGCGGAGAGGATCATCCATAGCTTTACTGGCGTAGACGGTGCCGGACCCGCAGCCACCTTGATCCGGGATAGTTCCGGCAACCTTTACGGCACAACCTACGGGGATGAAACCAACAACAATGGCACCGTGTTCATGTTGTCGTACTCAGACGGTTGGGTCTTCACGTTGCTTTATACGTTCAATTCCTGCAATCCCACCGCGGGCGTCACCTTGGATGCGGCCGGCAACCTCTATGGCGTGTGCGCGTACGGCGGCGCTTTCGGCAACATGGGCGGCTTTGTCTTCAAGTTAACCAATTCCAACGGAACCTGGTCGCTCACCGATCTCCACGACTTTAACCGCGGCGACAACGACGGCTACGATCCCCTCGGCACACCCGCCTTCGACAGCAACGGCAATCTGTTCGGCACAACCTCTTCCGGCGGCAATCCACGTTGCCTGTTCGGCTGCGGCTCGGTCTGGGAGATCACGGGCTTGAGCGATCGGCGTTAACTTGGAGGATGCCGGTGCCCCGGGGTCCGCGTCCATCGTCTGGAGCCCAGCCTTGACCGTCATAGTAAGCCGAGGTTAGCCCAATTGATGGGAGAACCTGGGGCACCGCTGCGTTCTCGCTTTGCCGGAGACATGGTCTGCAAGGGCCACGCAGGCGAATGGCCAAAGGCGAAAAGCGAACAGCGAATTTGTGATCTTCGTCATAGGCGGGTGTTTGCCGAACGCGTTATAGTAAGCGGGTTATCCGGATCGCGCATGCGAAAGCCTGCTACCGCGTTTCCGTCGTCCGCCTTGTCTGGCGAAGAGCGAACGGCGAATAGCGAAAAGTGGGACGCTGCGATCGCCCGAGCATTCCTATGCCGCAAAATTACGTACCGATCTTCATCTTCGCGTTTGTCGCCTTCCTGGTCGCCGCCGGAACGGTGGCGATCTGCACCCTCATCCGCCCCAAGAACCCCTTCAAGACCAAGCTGATGCCCTACGAATGCGGCATCACGCCCTACGACAACGCGCGCGGCCGCTATACCGTCCGCTTCTATATCGTCGCGATCTTGTTCGTGGTCTTCGACGTCGAGACCATCTTCCTGTTCCCCTGGGCGGTGCAGTTCAAGCTGCTCGGCCTCTTCGGCCTGCTGGAGATGGGCATCTTCCTCGCTATCCTGATCGTGGGCTACATCTGGATCTGGAAGAAGGGCGCGCTCGAGTGGGTGTAAGAAGAGCCGCCATTCGCTGTTCGCGTTCGCAAAATCAACCCGGTGTCTCCTGAGCGGAGCGACCGCGCAACTATCAAGACGAGCGCGGTCTTTTTGCGCTTGGCGGGATAGTTGCTCCGGACGCACAATCAAAACCCGCCAGACGGCGGGTCTTTCATTGTAGGAAATTGTCGCGCTTAGGTCCTGTATCGGACCGCAACGATGCGGTGCCTTTCGGGAGTCCAGCAAAGCTAGTGGTTTTTCAACTGAGCCGCGATACTTCGACTTCCGGATTACCCGTTGCCTGGGCAAGGTAAAAGCGCGACGCGGGTGCCCCAGGTCTCGCGGTGTTCGAGACCTCGGTAGCGTATCGCAGCACGAGCACCCACATCTGGAAAAGCGCCAGGCTGTGGGGCACCCAATCTCGTTGGTTACTTGCCGGCGTAAGCCTTGGGGGATCCAAGGCCGGTGCACAGGTCCCAACCAATTTTGCAACGCGAGTCACCCATCGTGATGTCGTTGAAATCAGCATGGTACTGGATGGGATTGGCCAGCTCGTTGTACATCTTGGTGAGTTGCGCCAGGGACGACTGTTGTCGGCTGCCGGCCGCGTTCACGATACCAGCAAAGGTAGGAGACGACCAACTGGTACCTCCCACCGAACCCCAGCCCTGAAGGTAAATGGCCGTACAGCAAAAATCGGAAGCAACATCTGGATATCCGCGCTGGTTTCCTACGATGCCGGCAATGCCATTCTGATAGCTGGGACGCGGCTCGTAGGGGCTAATGTCTCCCCCTCCGCCGCCGGTGTAGTACTGCTCGTAGGTGAAATTTCCGTTGCTGTCGCGGTTAAAATAGGTTCCTCCAACCGCCACCACGTTCGGTGACGCTGCCGGATAGAGGCTTTGGCCAAGTCCCGAATCGCCGGAGGCGGCAAAGTAGACGACTCCCGGGGTAGTGAAGTATTGATCGAGGCCGGTTTCCTGAGGAATCTCGGCATCGCCAAAGCTCATGCTCACCACGCCGCCGCCGTTCTGAGCCACTAGATATCCGGCGAGCTGCACCGCTTGCCAAGTCGGATCGGTCGTGCATGTCGGGTTTTGACACAGGGCCGACACCACCAGGAACAGCTTGGCCTGTGGCGCCATGGCGTGAGCCCACTCGATATCTAATGCTTCCTCGACCTCCCAATCCCCGTAAGTGGGTGGCCGTATCGGGGTGGGCCAAACCTGCGTAATGGTCGTAGCGGGAATACCAAAGTAGGAGTCAAAAGCGTCCAGGTCAGACTGCGCGGTCGGATAGTAACCGGCGTCCACAATGGCAATAGCGCCAATACCACCGCTTGGCACGGTTGTGCTTGTGGCAATCGGGCAGCCGGTCGGTCCAGCTACCAACTTGTACACGCAGGCTACTGACCCTGGGGTTTCAGCACCCGGTGGCGGTTGAGGGGCGGGTTGGTCCGAGTCGACGAAAAAGTAGTTCGTGTGAAGGCGACCGGGCCGGGGGATGCTGGATTCTGGATAGATAATCCTGTGTCCGTTGTAAACGGACTCATAGCGGTTTTGTGCAGATGCTGGGCAAAGGGCTGCACCCGCAAACAAGACCACTGCAATCATCGTTAACATTACAATCTGGATGTCTCTGCGGAAAGTAGTCATTCATGGTCTCCTGCGTGACGCCCCGAAATCATGATGGGAGTTCATAAAAAATGCAAGCTCAAAAACCATGCGCGGTCGTTCTGTCTGCAAGAAACGTGGCCCTTATCCCCAAAGCAACGTGGTATTCGACTCCAATGGCAATCTCGTCGGTACAACAGGATTTGCCAGGCCTGGCGGTTATGGCACCACGTGGGAGATTACACCGTAGCTCCGACAGCTAGCTCATCCCTGGCGCAAGAGCGCCGTTGCACTCATTGATCACCGTAGCGGTGCTTCGACTCCGGCGCGAGAAGAAGCGCGCCTGCGCTCCGGATGACACCGGAATATGAGGGCGTATGACGCGGCGCGTAAAGCGCCGCGCTACGGCGCCACGCGCTCCGCAATCCACGCCGCGCACTCGCGCGTGCCGAGCGAGCCGCCGACATCCACCGTCGTCTTCCTCGCGCGAACCGCACCGAGCACGGCGCTCTCGATCTTCTGCGCTTCGGCGTTCAGCCCGAGGTGCGCCAGCATCATCGCCGCGGTCAGGATCGAGCCCATAGGATTCGCCATGTTCTTGCCCGCCATCGGCGGCGCCGAGCCGTGTACCGGCTCGAACATCGACGTGCGGCCGGGATGAATGTTGCCGCTGGCGGCCATGCCCAGGCCGCCTTGCAGCGCCGCGGCGAGGTCGGTGACGATGTCGCCGAACATGTTGTTAGTCACGATCACGTCGAGCGAGCGCGGCTCGCGCACCATCTGCAGGCAGAGAGCGTCCACGTACATGTGTTGCGTCTGAATGTCGGGATAGTCCTTGGCAACGTGCTTGAAGACGCGCTGCCAGAGCCCACCTGCATACGTCATCACGTTCGACTTGTCGGACATCAGGACTTTCTTGCGGCCGTTGGCCCGCGCATAATCGAAGGCGAATCGGATGATACGCTCCACGCCCTTGCGCGTGTTGATGTCCTCCTGCGTGGCCAGCTCTTCGGGCGTGCCCTGCTTGAAGACGCCGCCCATGTCCATGTACACGCCTTCGGTGTTCTCGCGGATGACGGTGAAGTTCACGTCGTCAGGCGTGGCGTTCTTCAGCGGACAGAGCGAGGCGTCGAGCAGGCGCACCGGGCGCACGTTCGCGTACAGGTCCATCTTGAAGCGCATACCCAGCAGAATTTCTTTGGCGTGAATGTTGGTAGCGACGCGCGGGTCGCCGAGCGCGCCGACGAAGATTGCGTCGAAGTCGCGCGCCAGCATCTCGAAGCCGTCGGCTGGGATGGTAGTGCCGTCGACGAGATAGCGGTCGGCACCCCAGTCGAATTCGGTGAAGGCGACGTCGGCGCCGCTGGCGCGCACCACTTCGAGCGCGTTGGGGATCACTTCCTTGCCGATGCCGTCGCCGGGCACAACGGCGATTCGTTTGCGGCTGCTCACCCGCTTGAAGATACCAGAAACGCGGACAACATCGGCTTAGTTGTGTAACTTATTGAAAATTCGTCGCGCCAGAAAATGTTCCACGTGGAACAATTTTCGCGCTTGTAAGCCATTGTAAATCATTGGGTTACGATACCCCACCTATGTGGGGTAACTAAGGTCCGCGGTGAGAGTAACCCCGTTCCTCACGCCGCTATGGGCCGCGCGCTTCGTTATAATCGACTATTCGGCCATGCCCGTCGCAACCTTCCAGGACAGACTGACCAGCTTCGGCGCGCGCTTCGCAAACTATCGCGGGGCAGAGACGCCTGCGAGCTTCGGAGATCCTCCGTCGGAGTTTCGAACGCTGCTCAGCGGCGCTGCGATCTTCGACATGCGCTGGCAGGCGAAGCTGGTAATCAGCGGCAAGGACCGCACGCGCTGGGCAAATGGCATGGTCACGAACAACATTCGCGACCTAGCGTGCGATCGCGGTGTTTACAGCTTCATTCTTACGCCGCAAGGCCGCAATCAGGGCGACCTGGTCGTCTACAATCGCGGCGACTATCTGCTGGCGACGACGGACCGCGCGCAAGCCGATGCGATCGTGACGCTGCTCCGCCGCTACATCATCATGGACAAAGTCGAGATCGAGGACATCAGCGACAAGCTGGTGTCCGTCGGCATGGGCGGTCCGCAAACGGTTGCGATCGTTTCGAGCATTGGCATTGATCTTTTGTCGCTCGAGCGTGGGCAGGTGGTTGATACAGTTTGGCATGACCTCGGAATATCGGTTGTACGCAACACGCATCCGCAATCGAACGCGTACGAGATTTGGCTGGCACCAGAAAACATCGAGAAGGTCTGGCACGCGCTAAAGAACGCGGGCGCGCAGCCGGCCGGTAGCGACGCGCTGGAGATGTATCGCATCGCGCGCGGCATCCCGCGTTATGGCGTCGATTTGCGTGAGCGCGACCTGCCGCAGGAGACTGGCCAGGAGCATGCGTTGAACTTCACCAAAGGCTGCTACATCGGGCAGGAGATCGTGGAACGCATTCGCTCGCGCGGCAACGTGCATCGTATGCTGGTCGGCCTTGAAGTGGAAGGCGATCCGCCGCAGCCAGGCGCAAAAATTGTTGCCGCCGCCGGAGAAGTTGGAGAAGTCACCAGTGCGGCGCGCGTTCCGTTTGCCGAGGGCGCGAGAACGCTTGCGCTCGGCTATCTGCGACGCGAGGTTGCGAACCCCGGAGCGATAGTCAAAGTCGGCGAGCAAAACGCGACGGTTTGTGCGCTTCCATTTGCGTTTGGGAATTAACCACAGAGACCCAGAAGCACAGAGAACTCAAGGCCGGGAGAATTGGGGCTGCTATGTCTGACGCCAACCTTGATCGACAGATTTCCTTTCTCTGTGTGTCAGTGCCTCTGTGGTGAAATAGGTCTTATGCCTGATAAAGAGAAGAAACCCGAATTCGTGGTCACCGACCGACGTCTATTCAGCTCGGACGGCGAGCTGCGCCAGGATGTGGTGGAAGACGAGGAGCGGCGCGCCGAACGCGAGCGCGAGAAGCGCGAGGCGCAGCAGCGCCGCAACGATGAACGCGCCGCGCAGAGGCAGGCAATCTCGCCTCCAACCGCAACGTTGCAAGAGCCGGAGCCGGAGCCGGAGCCGGAGGTCGCCCCGCCGAGCGCCCAGGAACAGCGGGACTCGGCCGCCGCCTACCAGCAGTCGACGAGCGAGATCGACGCGCGCATCGAGCAGGAGATGCGCAAGCAGGGACGGCCGCCCACCGCCCAGGACTTTCAGGTCAGCTTCGACAAGTTCATCGCGTCGCTGTACATGACCGCGCTGCTGCAGCTTGGGCTGGCCGCGCCGCAAGGCGAAAAACCTGAGGTGGATTTGATCGGCGCGCGCCAGACCATCGACACCGTTGCCATGCTCCAGGAAAAAACCAAGGGCAATTTGACGCCGCAAGAAGACGGCATGCTGCAGAACATCCTGTATGAGCTGCGCATGGCCTACCTGGAAGTCACCAATCTGATCACCAACCCGCCGCCCGCCGGCGCTGCCCCCGAACGCAAGCGCTGATGCGGGCCACGCTCACTGTCTTGGGCAGCGGAACGTCGATGGGAGTTCCGACCATCGGCTGCGACTGCGCGGTGTGCACCTCGGCCGATCCGTGCGATCGGCGCACGCGTCCCTCCGTCATGGTGCAGTTCGATGGACGCACAGTGCTCATCGACACTACGCCCGACTTTCGCGAGCAGGCAATTCGCGAGCATATTCGCCGCATCGACGCCATTCTTTATACACACGGCCACGCCGACCACATTCTTGGTCTGGATGACGTAAGGCCGCTCAGTTTCCCGCGCATCACCGGCGGCGGCAAGATTCCGCTCTACGCCACCGACAGCACCGCGCGTACGCTGCGCAACGTCTTTCGCTACATCTTTGAGGGAGACTACAAGTACGGTGGCCTGGCACAGGTCGAGTTGAAGCCGGTCAACGGCCCGGTGGAGCTTTTCGGCGTGACCTTCACACCTATCGTCGTCATGCACGGCGATGTTCCGATCGAAGGCTATCGCTTCGGGAGTGCAGCGTATCTGACCGACTTCAGTTCCGTGCCCGAGGAGTCGCTGGCGCAGCTTGAGGGTCTGGATGTTCTGTTCCTCGATGCGCTGCGCCATCATCCGCACCCGACCCATTCGACGGTGGAGAACTCGCTGAAGATCGTGGAGCGGTTGCAGCCGAAACGAACGTACTTTACGCATATTTCACACGATCTGCCGCACCAGGCGACCAACTCCAAGCTGCCGGAGAATGTGCGGCTGTCGCACGACGGGTTGAAGCTGGAATTTGAGCTGTAGACAGAATGAGTCGTCACTGGGGTGCCCCGGGTCTCGCGCCGTTCGAGACCTGGGTATTTGGGGTGGGGTATTGCTGCTCGGACCCAGGTCTGGAAACCCGCCAGACCCTTCGGCAAGCTCAGGGCAGGCTCTGGGGCACCCACAAGTTTTCTAAGAAACACGATGCTTGTTTTCCGCCATCTCGACGACATTCCTGCCGGCTTCGGACCCACGGTGGTAAGTGTCGGTAACTTCGACGGCGTCCATCGCGCGCACCGGGAGGTGGTGCGGCACATGGCCGAGCGCGCCCGCTTGTTTGGCGGCGAAGCCGTGGTGGTCACCTTCGAGCCGCATCCCTTGCGCATTCTGCGTCCCGACGCCGCGCCCAGGCTGCTCACGCCGTTGCCCGCCAAACTGAAGCTGCTGGAGCAGACGCACGTCGATGCTGTGCTGGTGCTGCCATTCACGCGCGATCTATCGATGATGAGCGCCGCAGATTTCGCGCGCGAAGTGCTCGCCGGCAAGCTGCATGCGCGCGAGGTACACGAGGGCTACAACTTCCATTTTGGCCATAAGGCAAGCGGCAACGTCAACACGCTCGCCGACCTGGGCCGGCAGTTCGGCTTTGCCACGAAAATTTTCCCCGAACAACGGCTGCACGGGCATCACGTCTCCAGCAGCGAAATTCGCAAGCTGATTCGTCGCGGGGAAGTCAGCCATGCGCGCGCGCTACTGGGCCGGGCCTTCAGCCTTCTCGGCAACCCGGGCCGCGGGCGAGGCTACGGACACAAGTACACGGTGCCCACCATAAACTTCGCGCGTTATGACGAGCTGGTAGCCGCCGACGGCGTGTACATTACGTGGCTCCGCGTGGGCAAAGAGTGCTTCGAGGCGGTAACCAACATCGGCAATCGCCCGACCTTTGGGACGGAATCCTTTGCTATCGAAAGCCACATCCTCAACTTCCATCCTATCGAGCTGCTGCCGGATACGGAGCTGGAGCTGAGCTTCCTTAAGCGGCTCCGTCCGGAGATCAAGTTCCCCTCGGTGGAAGCGTTGCGCGAGCAGATCGCCAAGGACGTGCATAAGGCGCGACGGTATTTTCGGCTGCAGAAGGTGGTGCAGGTCAGGGCGTAGCCGTCCGCTATCAGCAGGGGCCGTCAGTTTTGGGATGTGATCAAGCCTAGCGGCTCGCTTACCGGCTGCTGCTGGCGCGCTCGTTCTGCTGTGCCGTCAGCCGAGTGTTGTTGCGCTGCGCGATGATCTTCTTCGCGTTGTCGGCCAGGGCCTTGGCCTGGGGCAGCAGGTCGAGCGCCTTCTGCACTTCGGGATCGTTCTCGGCGTGGACCTTCATGCCTTCCTGCTGGCCAAACTCGTTGATGAACAACTCGGCCTTGATATTCGACTTGATCCAGTCGCTGTTCTGCGACAGATCAAGTTCGGTGAAGGGAATCTTCTGCTCGTCGAGGAACTTGCGGAACTCCTGCATCACCGCATCGTCAACTTCGAACTGCTTTGTCACTTGATGATTGATGACGTAGTGCTTGGCGAAATTGAAGAACGCGTATTTCTCCAGCAGCTTGTCTTCGAAGGCGTTGGTCTTTTCGTTGGGGATCTTCACGTCGGGCGTGATGCCACCGCCGCCATAGACGGTGCGGCCGCTATCGGTCATCTTCACTTCGTGATTGCCGACAGGCGCATCGGCATTGTCGCGGTCGTTGTAATAATAGTCGTAGAGCGAAACGCCATCGTAATTGCGCTGAATGAGGCGCCCGCTGGGCGTGTAGTACTTGGCGGTCGTGAGCGCCAGGCCGGTGTTCTCCGACAGCGGATACACGGTCTGCACCAGCCCTTTGCCGAAGGTCGTCTCACCAGCGATCAATCCGCGATCGTGGTCCTGAATGGCGCCGGCAACGATCTCGGCCGCCGAAGCCGTGCCGCGATTCACCAGCACAACGATGGGATAGTCCTTGCCCCCGTTGCCGTGCGTCGCCTTATACACCTTCTCCGCCGAAGCGCGGCCATGGTGCGAGACGATGACCTGTCCTTTCTTCAGGAACTGGTCGGCGACCCCGACGCCTTCGCTCAACAGGCCACCGGGGTTCTGCCGGAGATCGAGAATCAGCCCGTGAATGTCGCCGAATTCATCCAGCGCATCGCGTACTTCCTTTTCCGTCGTCTCCTGGAAACCCGCAACATGCAGGTAGCCAATGCCGGGGCGAATCAGGAAGTGCACATCGACGCTGTAGCGTGGAATCTCGTCGCGGATGACGGTGAAGTCCAGCGGCTTGTCGGAGCCTTCGCGCAGCACCGTGATCTTAACGCTGGTGCCCTTGGGCCCCTTCAGCAGTTCGGCCACATCGCTGGTGCTCATGTTGTCGGTCTGCTTGCCGTCGACCGCGATGATGACATCACCGGGTCGAATGCCGGCGCGATAGGCGGGCGCACCCGCGAACGGAGCAATCACGATGACCTTGTTATTACGCGGGCCGACCTGCATTCCCACGCCGTAGTATTTGCCGCGCTGCTCCTCGCGCAAGGCCGCATAGGCCTTGGGATCGAAGAAGTTGGAGTGCGGATCGAGCACCCGCAGCATGCCGGGGATGGCGCCATTGTAGATGGCCTTGTCGGGATTCACCGGCTCAGCGTAGTTCTCTTGCACCACGCGATACACATCGCTGAAGCTGCGCATGCTATCGCGAACGTCAGTGTCGCTGCCGGAAGAAGAAGAGGTGGTGAACGCCAGCTTCTGGCCGAACAACATGCCCAGACAACCGCAAGCGAGAACAATGGAAAGGACCAGAAGAGCGGAGCGACGCGAACTACGAGCCATTTGTTTTCCTTCGACAGCGGCGGAGCGAGTACTTCAAGATGCTCGCCGGAACCTCAGCTGGCACGGGAATGCGCGGAGGACTGGCGTCAGCAGCGTGACTTGGCCGCAGTATACCACGCCTGCCCGCCCTGGCCGACAGCACTCCATCCCATCCTGTTGGATGCTGCCCCAAAACTCAGGGGTGCGGAATCTGGTGCAAATCACCTTGTTATAAAGACGAAAGCGGCCAGAGATCGTGAGCCGGGGAAACCGGCACTTGGCACTTAGCATTTAGCACTTAGCCTACGGCGTCTCGGCCGGTGTCAGAGGTTCGCCCTTCTTTGGGCTAACCTGGGCCGCCAGGACTGAGATCCCTGCCAAACGGATCAAATGTAAATGCGAAGTGTCCAAGGGTAAGTACGCACTGCCGGATGCATTATGATGACCACAGCACCGATGTCCAGCCCTGTACTCGAAAGCGCCCAGCAACGCGCCTCGGAAGAGATGACCGGCATGAGCTTCCTCGAGCATCTCGAGGAACTGCGCCGCCGCATCATTCACAGCGCCCTCTACATTGCCGGTGGCTTCTGCGTCTGCTGGTGGTTCCACGAGCGGATCTTCGCCATCATGCAGAAGCCCATCGTGGCCGCGCTGGCCAGCCACAAACTTGACAACAAGCTGGTTTATCTAAATCCCACCGATCCCTTCAACATGTATCTGAAGATTTCGTTTCTGGCGGGGATCTTCGTGGCCTCGCCGTTCGTGCTCTACCAGGTATGGGCATTCATTGCGCCGGGACTGTATCGTAACGAGCGGCGCTACGTGATGCCGTTCATGTTCAGCACGGTGGGATTGTTTCTGGCCGGCGGCTATTTCGGTTACAAGATGGTCTACCCCGCGGCGCTGGACTTCCTGATCGGCTTCAGCGGGCAGTTTACGCCGATGATTACGGTCCAGGAATACACCAACCTGTTCCTCACCATTATTGCCGGCCTGGGCATCGTCTTCGAGATGCCGATCCTGGTGTTCTTCCTTTCGCTGCTGGGGATTATCAACCCCGGCTGGATGTGGCGTAACTTCCGCTACGCGATTCTCCTGATCTTTATTGTCGCGGCCATTATCACGCCCACCCCGGACATCATGAACATGTGCATCTTCGCTGCGCCCATGATCGTGCTCTACCTGCTTAGCATCGCGATCTCGTGGTTCGTCCACCCGACACAACGAAAAAAGCGGGCCGCGAAAAGCAGCAGCTAGCAATTAGCTAAAGCCCAGCTCTACCAGACGACGCCGCGCAGGGACTTTTTCTAATCGCCGGTGAAGTCGTGCGCTGACTCACGTCCTCCGAATCGCAGAGTCTTTCAGCGGCCTGTGAAGTTGGCTCGGCATCGCCCTTTCTGGCCACGGGCCATTGACAGCTGCTTACGTTCCCTCGTTCCAGCTTGCCAGGTACTCTTCCTGCTCCGGCGTGAGGCGGTCGATCTTGATGCCCATCGACTCCAGCTTCAGCCGCGCGACTTTCTTGTCGAGCTCCTCGGGGACCACGTACACCTTCTTCTCCAGCGAGCTGTGGTTCTTGACGAGGTACTCGAGCGAGAGCGCCTGGTCGGCGAAACTCATGTCCATCACCGATGGCGGATGGCCTTCGGCGGACGCGAGATTAATGAGGCGGCCTTCGCCGAGCAGGTTGATCTTGCGGCCATCGCGCAGCGAGAACTCCTCGACCATTGGACGCGTGGTGCGCTTCGACGATGACATCTTCTCCAGCGCCGGGATGTCGATCTCGACGTTGAAGTGGCCGGAGTTGGAGATGATCGCTCCGTCCTTCATCGCCTCGAAATGCTGATGGCGCAGCACGCTCTTGTTGCCGGTGACCGTGCAGAAGACGTCGCCGATCTTGGCGGCTTCGTCCATACTCATCACGCGGAAGCCGTCCATCACGGCCTCGATGGCCTTGGTCGGATCAATCTCGGTGACGATGACCTCCGCGCCCAGTCCGCGCGCGCGGCTGGCCAGCCCGCGGCCGCACCAGCCGTAGCCGGCGACGACGAACTTCGATCCTGCAAGCAGGAAATTGGTGGCGCGCACGATGCCGTCGATCGTCGATTGCCCCGTGCCATAGCGATTGTCGAACAGATGCTTGGTGTCCGCGTCGTTCACCGCGATGATGGGATAGCGCAGCACGCCCTGCTTGGCCATGGCGCGCAGGCGGATGATGCCGGTGGTCGTCTCTTCCGTGCCGGCAATTACGCCGTCGAGCACGTCGGTGCGCTTGGTGAGCGCCGTGGTCACGAGATCCGCGCCATCATCCATGGTGATGTGTGGCTTGTGATCGAGCGCCGACATGATGTGCGAGTAGTAAGTGTCGTTATCCTCGCCCTTGATGGCGTAGACGGGGATGTTGTAGTCGCGCACCAGGCACGCGGCCACGTCGTCCTGCGTCGAGAGCGGGTTGGAGGCGCACAGCACAACCTCGGCTCCGCCGTCGCGCAGCGTGATGCCCAAATTGGCAGTCTCCGCCGTGACATGCAGGCAGGCCGAGATGCGGATGCCCTTCAGCGGCTGGTTCTTGATGAAATCTTTGCGGATGATTTGCAGAACTTTCATCGACTGGTTGGCCCAGTCAATGCGCTTCTTGCCAAGATCGGCAAAGGCCAGATCGGCGACATCGCCGGCAACGCGAGTGGTAGTGGTTGTTGACATAAGCTCCTGTTTTGAAGAGGCACGGCTTCAGCCGTGCCGTAACCGAGTTTCGAGTTTCAAGTTTCGGATCAGAGGGCTCCCGGTTCCGGGCTCCGTCGGGATACCATGCACGGGAACGCCAACTCCGCGCGAGTTACGAAATTGTCATCACGAGCGCAGCGAGGCACCTGCTTTCCTCGCGAGCAACATAATTCTTCCGATTCGGGCGGAAAGCAGATCCCTCGCTTCGCGCGTGATGACAATTTTCTGGTTCGGGCCGCATCTTCAAACTCCGCACGCTTCGGTGCCCCACGTTCGCCCGTTCTTGGGCTAACGTGGGCCCAGGTTAGCGCCCAAACGAGGAACGCGAACCTGCGGCACCAAGCGATTATTTCCGCGATGCTGCAAGTGCGGCGATACCAGCGACCCTTTCTAGACCAAGAATAACCTTAGGAATATTGATCGGCTGAAAGCCGCCTCTAAAATTCTTCATTTTGGTAATCAGCTCACGAAACCAGGGTTCGGTGTCTAGTCTCGGCATGGGATCGTAAAGGCGCCCGTCGTTGCCGTTGACCTCCGAGCTAAAATTCCTCAGGTTCGAATGCCCGACCGAACTCACGGTGAAGTAGCAACGCAGGTAGTACTTTCGCGGACGCCCTTCGCCGGTGATCAACCACACTCGGTCGCCAGGCACACACTTACCGGGATGATTAGTAACGATACCAAGCCCAACGCCCTGCGTTGCTCGAGGGCCCATCTTGTCCGGATTGTGATAGGCAATGTAATCCATATGATCGGATCTAGCGTCCGCGAGTTTGGCTATGACGTCACGAGTACCAACGTTGTCATCCTAAGCGGAGCGTCCGCCTTGCTTTGGCGAACGCGGAGTCGAAGGATCTGCGGTCCGAGCGAAGCTGAAGGATACTTCCACTAGAGGCGAACAGCAGGTCCCTCGGCTGCGCTTCGCTCCGCTCGGGATGACAATCTTCTAATTCGGGCCGCATCTTCAAACTCCGCACCAAGCTGACAACTGACAACCGGCAACTGACAACTGGTTTTTTCTACTTCGCGACCTGCGCGGTCTTATGGCTCGCGCCCGCAAGCCCGGCCTGCTCTTTCAGCGCCGCGGCCTTGTCGGTCTTCTCCCAGGTGAAGTCCGGATCGTTCCGTCCGAAGTGCCCGTACGCCGCCGTCTTGCGATAGATCGGACGCCGCAGGTTCAGCGACTCCATAATGCCCTTTGGCGTCAGCGCGAAATTCGCGCGCACCAGTTCGGCGATCCTGCCCTCGTCGATCTTCGACGTGCCGAACGTGTCGATCAGCACGCTGACCGGCTCAGCCACGCCGATCGCATAGGCGAGCTGGACTTCGCAGCGGTCCGCCAGCCCCGCCGCCACAACGTTCTTGGCGATGTAGCGCGCCATGTAACAGGCCGAGCGATCGACCTTGGTCGGGTCCTTGCCGCTGAAGGCGCCGCCGCCGTGACGGCCCATGCCGCCGTAAGTGTCGACGATGATCTTGCGCCCGGTCAGCCCGGTGTCGCCCATGGGCCCGCCGATCACGAAGCGTCCGGTCGGGTTGATGTGGTACTTCGTGTCCTCGTCCAGCATCTCGGGCGGCAGTGCTGCCTGGATGACGTGCTTGAGAATGTCGGCGCGCAATTCTTCGTTGCTCACGGTCTCGGAGTGCTGCGAAGAGATGACCACGGCGTCGATGCGTTTCGGCTTGTGGTTCTCGTCGTATTCAACGGTGACTTGGGATTTGCCATCGGGCCGGAGGTAAGGAAGGGTGCCGTTTCTGCGGACTTCGCTCAGCTTTTGCGTTAGCTTGTGCGCCAGGAAAATCGGCGTCGGCATGAAGTTCTCGTTTTCGTTGGTCGCATAGCCGAACATCATACCCTGATCGCCCGCGCCACCAGTGTCGACGCCCATGGCGATATCGCCCGACTGCTTGTTGATCGAGGAGATCACCGCGCAGGTGTTGGAGTCGAAGCCGTACAGCGCATTGTCATAGCCGATGGAAGCGACCACGCCGCGCACCAAGGTTTGGAAATCGACATAGGCTTTCGTGGTGATCTCGCCGGCAATGACGACCAGCCCGGTCGCGGTCAGCGTCTCGCAAGCCACGCGGCTGTAGGGGTCTTCCTTGATGCAGGCGTCGAGGATGGCGTCGGAAATCTGATCGGCAATCTTGTCGGGGTGACCCTCGGTCACCGACTCGGACGTAAACAGATAACGTTTCTTGGACAACGTCTTGCTCCTTAGTTTATTGTCCGCTGCTTGAAATACGCCTCGGGGCGACTGAGAGTACGTCAGCTGGACACAGTGGTAACGCTGGTCAGTTCTGGCCTATCAACTAGGATAGCGAGTAACTGAAAAACTCCAAATATTTTAAGGCTGAAAGGCAGCTTTGACCAGCTAAACCCACAGAATTGGCATTAACCCGTCGACGAAACGGGCGCGTCATTGCGCGCCGTGTGCCGCTTCTGGCGCGCGTCGGCTCAATTACTTGGCTTGTCTTCTTTTCTTGTGCCGCTGATCATGTTCGTGGCGAAACGGGATGGGGAACTGCTCGACCTTCTTGCCTTCTTCACGCTCCTCGCGCTGCTTCCTCGGGCGATACCATTTGAAATAAACCAGGGCCGCAATAGCACCCAGAACGGCCAGCGCGATCAGCGAGTAAAGAATGGGGTGGTAGTAGCGCTCTCCAAAATGCACGATTTGCTTGCCGTAAATGTGGCCCAGATAGGCGACAGCGAAGTAGCGAATGGCCCTGCCGGTTGCGAGCGCGGCGATAAAGTTCTTCTTCGGATAATGCAGCGCCCCAGCGGCGATGAGGAACGGAACAACGGGGAATGGCGGCGGCAGGACAGCGCCCACCACAATCGTCCAGAAGCCCCGCTTTTTAAATTGCCGGTAGACCTTTTCGGCCTTCTGTTTCCCGACCTTCTTTTCCAGTGTCTCCTCGCCACCCTTTTCCGCCAGGCGATAAGTCACGTAGCCGCCAAGGACCGAGCCCACGACCGCCATGACGGCGTAGTACGGCCACCACGCGCGATGGTGCGCCGCCAGCAAAATAAGAAACACATCCATGCTGCCTGGCAAGGGGATGGCCGAATTGTCAGCCAGGCCTAGGAGAATCAGTCCCGGGCCGCCAAGGCGGTGCAACCAAGTCCACACCGGACTTACGTACACCACAGCCAGCAGGAGCTTCGTCATTGTGTTGGCGGAAACGCAGAACTAGCTCTCCTTTAGAAGCAGGTTTTCGCCAGGTGGATGCAGAGCCGCTCTACCAACGCCGCGCGTCGTATAATCGTGGTTTGCGCCTTCCATCCTACGCGCACCAGGAACCCACGTGAGCTCTCATTCCCACATGCACGGCCCCTCGCAGGCTGAACCGCAACCGCTTCCCGGCGTCAGCAGCATCGTCGCAGTCGGCTCCGGCAAAGGCGGGGTCGGCAAGACCACCCTCGCCGTCAACCTCGCCGTGGCACTGGCGCGCACCGGCCACAAGGTCGGGCTGCTCGATGCCGACGTCTACGGGCCCAACGTCCCGCTGATGCTCGGCTCCAGCGAGCCGCCGAACATCGTCGGCGACAATCGCATACTGCCGCCCGAGCGCTACGGGATGAAGGTCATCTCAGTGGGCTTTCTGAGCCCGGGCGATAAGCCGCTGGTTTGGCGCGGGCCTATGCTGCACTCCATCATCAAGCAGTTTCTCGGGCAGGTGGAGTGGGGCGTGCTCGACTATCTGATCGTCGACCTGCCTCCGGGTACCGGCGACGTGGTCATCTCGCTGGTGCAGACGGTGCCGCTGACCGGCGCGGTGGTCGTCACCACTCCCAGCGACGTCTCACTGCAGGACGCGCGCAAAGCCATCGAGATGTTCAAGCAGGTGAAGGTCGACATCCTCGGCATCGTCGAGAACATGAGCTACTTCGTCTGCCCGCACTGCCAGCACGAGATCGACGTCTTCTCCAAAGGCGGAGGCAAGCGCACGGCCGAGCAATTCGGCGTGCCGTTCCTCGGCTCCATCGAACTCGATCCCGACATCCGCAAAGGCGGCGACAGCGGCCATCCCATCGTGATGGAAGGCGAACAGTCGCCGCATGCCAAATCCATCTTCGCCTTCGCGCACCGCGTCATCGAGCGCACCAGGGAGTTGCACGAGTCCGCCGGCGGTAGCGTCATCGAAATACGGTAATCCGTTCGCAGCGATCGAGGCTAGGGGCCGGACAGGACCCGCAGGCCCATAGATTGGGCACCGTTGCACGGTTGATTGTCGATTTTCATGCTGCTGTACATGAAGGTCGAACCTGCGGCGCTCGCCAGCGGAAGTCCCACATTGACGGATGTGCCGTTGGGGCTGTTCACCGGACAGTTGTCCGCAGTTAAGGGACAGCGCGCAAAGTTGATCTGGAATTCCAGTTGCGCGGTTGCGCCTTGATAGATGACCGGCTGGTTCGCATAAACATCGACAATGCCCGATCCGCCATTCTGCTCACAGTTACCGCCGTTGTAGATGAGCATGATGTACTGCGGTCCCGAGGGCGCAGAGGCTTTATGGCAGCCCGGAAGAAAGACCAGAACCGCGGGCAGAAAAGCGAAAGCGAGCAGCCTGTGGAACGGTGTCATGGGCGCAGCGCCTCTCCTCAACCGCTCAAAACAGTAACACGGGATGGTTTGCTGTCAAGGCCTTTGCGCGGCTACGAAAGCCTCCACGCGAACACATCACCCCAGGTCGCTGGTCATGATGAACAGCGGCTTCATCTCGAAATGCTTATAACGCGGCCGGAGCCGCTCGGTGTTGTATAGATCTCGTACGTTGACCACCTTCTTGGAGGCAATCACCACTTCAATGGGCATGTTGTCGTAGCGGCCATTGCGCAGCACCACCAGCCGGCCGTGCACGTTGGTGAGAATCAGGTCCAGCGCCATATTGCCGTAGGCCATGGGCACGATGGAATCGATGGCATCGGGATCGCCGCAGCGCACCAGGTATCCCAGGCTCTGATGCATCACATCAAGCGGCTTGCCACCGTTGTAATGCGCGGATAACTCCTTCACCCGGTCGGCAACGATGTTGCCGATCCCGCCCAGCTTCCTGTGGCCGAAGGCGTCTTTCACGTCGCCCTCGAAGATCATGTCGCCGCCGTCGAACATCGCCCCTTCCGAAACCAGGCCCACCGAATACTTGCTGGGATTGTTATTGCGGTCTTCGACCAGCAACTCCGTGAGCTTATCGATGTTGAACTTGTATTCGGGAATGACGCAGCGATTGGCCGCACCGGCCATGGTCGGCAGCATGGCCGTGAAGCCGGCGTACCGCCCGAAGACTTCCAGGATCAGCAAGCGTTCATGCGAGCCGGCGGAAGTGCGTAGCCGGTTCGACATTTCGATGATGCGCGTGACGCAGGTCGAGAAGCCGATGCAGTAATCCGTGCCCGGCACGTCGTTGTCCATGGTCTTGGGCACGGCGATGACCCGCACGCCCTCCTGAAAAAGCCGCACGCCGTAGCTGAGCGTGTCGTCACCGCCAATCGGGATGAGATAGTTGATTCCGAGCCACTCCAGGTTCTTGAGCACCTCGGGCGTGAGGTCGTTGCGTTCGGCATGGTAGGTTTCGCGCAGGTGCTCCGGAACGTCGGCCTTGCGCACCCGGCTGGGATTCGTGCGCGAGGTGTGCAGGAAGGTGCCACCGGTGCGCCCGGCGCGATTCACGACTTCTTCCGTCAGGTGCTGAAAGTTGTCGCTGTTGTCGTAGTCTTTCTCGCGTATGATGTCGATCAGACTGCCCCAGCCGCGCCGCAGCCCGATGACTTGGTAGTTTTCGCTGATCGCGCGCAGGGTAACGGCGCGAATGGCTGGATTGAGCCCGGGTACGTCGCCGCCCCCGGTAAGAATTCCGATGACGCCTC
>Ga0335081_10005220_pt1 | contig 20548 bp, 15 predicted proteins | sample Lox_Sample_35_FD_206713 | JGI IMG/M metagenome (GOLD analysis project Ga0335081, IMG submission 206713) | Soil microbial communities from Loxahatchee National Wildlife Refuge, Florida, United States - Lox_Sample_3.5 | ecosystem: Environmental > Terrestrial > Soil > Wetlands | place: USA... | reverse complement strand
CGGCGCGGTCACCAGCCCGACCGCCCTGGCGGACGGATTCCGCGTCTTCGACATGACCGCGCGCACCCTGCCGGACGTGACCACCCACCCCCTAGCCGTGCTGCTGGCCCAGGTCGGGGTGCTCCGAGCGGCCGGCTTGTGGCGGCAGGCCGCCACGCTCGCCGGGGGAACTGAGCGCTCGCTGGACGAGTGGTACCCGGTCGTGTCGGCCGCGGCGGCGCTGCTCGGCATCGAGCCGCTGCCGTCCGCCGCGGTCGGCGTCATCGCCGGCTGGCTACCGCAGGCGGCGCGTCGGCCGAGCCCGCTGACGGCGCCTCATGTCGAGGCGGTGCTCACGGTCCTGCTCGACCGCGACCGGGAGCTCAGCGACGACCAGCTGCGGCCGCTGCTGCCAATAGCGAAGGCGGCCGGGGCCATCGGCCACCTGCAACGCATCGAGGTCATCCTGGTGGACCGGGCGGTCACCCAGCTGGCGCACGGACGGCCGCCGTCCGGACCGACCCCGGTGGCCACCGCCGAGGGTATCCAGCACGCCGTGACGAACTGCGAGCGGCTGCTCGGTTCGGCCGATGCCACCGCCACGATGACCGTGCTTGACTGGGCCAGGGAAACCAGACTGCAGCTCGACCCGCTGCTGGCTGAACACTGCGGCCGCGACGTCATCGGGCCGGCCTTGCCGACCATGAACGCGGACCGCCGCATCGTCCGGGTCGGACAGGCCTATCCTGCGTTCTCGCGCGGCCTGGCCGCATTCATCACGGCATCGGGACCCGAGACTGCGCTCATGCTGCTGCACGGCGTGACAGGCGAGCTCCTGGACGCCAGCGACCTACGCCATCATCCCCGGCTGCGCGAGATGCTGCTCCAGGAGGAGGTCAGGTCCGGACGGGTCCCGCCGGTCCAGGCGCTGCGAGAGCTGATCGAGTTGCGCCCGCCGTCCGCGTCGCCGCTGCGCGACCGGAACCTGCTGGTCAGCTTCTGGCCGCGAGGGCTGGCGACAGCGGGCGAGGCCGCCCAGCTGCTCCACCTGCTGGACGGGGATCTGCGCGGCACGCCAGCGCTCGGGCTGCTTGACCATGCCCTGCAGCCACCGCGCCAGATCGACGACGTGCAGGCGTGGCTCGACCTGTGCACCCAGGCCCGGGCTCACCCGGTCGGCGCTCAGCTGCCGTCCGCCACCAGGCTGCGCCTCAAGGCGCTGCAGGGCCTCGGCGACATGCTGGCCGATGCGCGCGACGCGATGAACCGCGGCGACATGAGCGGGTACGCGGCCGTCGGGGACCGCATCGAAGGGTTCCCCGGGGAAACCCGCGACCTGCTGCGCTATTACCTGGCCTGCCTCACGCTCACCGCGCAGCGGCCGGCGAAGCAGTTCGCTGCTTGCTCTGACCCGATCTTCGACGCCATCTGCACCGAGGCGAGGGCCCGCCTGGACGCCGCTCCGGCCGACCATCACCTCGCCGCCCGGTTGTTCCAGACGCGTCACGAGCTCTACGGGAGGCGGACTACGCGGGCTGAGCTGCTGGAGGAAAACGTCCTGGCGCCGACCCTTCCCCGCTGGTCACGCCGCGACCGGAGCCAGGTGGAGAGCATCCTGAAACGGGACGCCAGGCAAGGCCCGCTCCGGGCGCTGGTCGACATACGTAGCCGTATCGTGCCTCGCGAGCAGCGCCAGCAGGACCTTAGCGAGGACTTCAAGGTGTGGTGTAAGCGATACGCCAAAGCGGGCAACCCGGGTCCTGGTGCCGCAACCGGCGGCGAGTCCGTCATCGCGCGGATCTCCGGCCGACTGCGGCCTGGCTCTAAATGATCGCCCGTGGACGCGTTCGCTGTCGCCAGATCCATTGCCTACGTGATCTATGCCGTGCTGGCCGTGCTGGCGGGCGCGGCCGCCGGTACCGTGGTTTGCACCGTCCAGACCGCGGCCGAATACCTGATCGGATGCGCGCAGGTGCTCGTCCTCCGTCCCGGCGGGCTGCCGGACCGCAAGAGCGTCTTCACGCCGCCCGCCGGTGGTGATCCGGCCCGGCCCAGCTACTTCTACGGACCCGCGCGGTCAGATCTCCGCTATGTCCGGCAGGTGTTCTGGAGCCGATGGCAGGATGCCGCCGGATTCTGGTCCGAGGCGGTGGGAGACATGCTGGAAATGGGGGACAGTTCCGGGGCGGCCGCGGGGCCGCTGGCCGTGGGCTTGTTCAGCGGCCTGGTCGTGGCGCTGCCGTTCGCGGCGGTCCTGGCGGCCGCGGCCGGGCTGACTCACGAAGTGCTGGTGGATGCGGCCACCGTCAGCGTGCGGGGCACGGCGACCGCGCTGCGGGCCGTCGACGGCGCCCTGCTGCGAGTCCGGCACATCAAGATGCGCTGCGTGGCTTGTTTCGAGCGGCTCCCCTACCCCGCCTATCTGTGCCCCAACCGTGAATGCCGGGATATTCACTGGGATATTCGACCGGGCCCGTACGGCGTGCTGCGCCGTACGTGCCACTGCGGCCAGCCCATGCCGACTCTGCTGCTGCTCGGGTCGGCACGGAAGCTGGATGCGATCTGCTCCTATCGTGCCTGCAAGCAGCCTCTGGAGCACCGGCCGGGCGAGGAGCGGGAAGTTATCTTCCCCATTTTCGGGGCTAAGGGCGCGGGCAAGACGCTGCTGCTTTACGGGATCATCAAGACGCTGGAGGGATCCGTCCGGCCCGGCATTCGCGTCGAAACCGGCGATGCGTTCACAGCGTCGCGGATCCGGGATCTCGACTCGGCCCTGGACGAGGATTACCCGGTGCCGGCCACACCCGCGGCCGAACTGCCTAAGGCCTACGTGCTGCGGCTGCGGATCGGCCGGTACCGCCGGATCGTGCAGCTCATCGACGCGGCAGGCGAGCTGTTCTACAGCTCGCAACGCTCCGCGGACCTGCTCTACCTAGGGACGGCCAGCACGTTCGTCCTGGTCATCGACCCGCTTTCGATCAACGATTTCTGGGACCGCCTGCCGTCAGCCGAACGAGACCGGCTGGCCGCGGATCGTTCGGTTGCCCCGCACCCGCAGCCGGTCTACCAGCAGACGGCGGACCGGATCACGGAAATGGGAGGGCAGCGCGCCTCGCGGAGGCTGGCGATCGTCCTCAGCCGGGCCGACGTGATCGGGAAGAAGTTCGGGCCCGGGGCGAGTACGGGGGACGGGGTGCGGAAATGGGCGGAAGATGCCCTGGGACTCGCCGGTCTCATGCGCGAGGCCGAATCGGACTTCCTGGACGTGGCGTTGTTCCACACCGCGCCCCTCGCCAGCAAGGAGAACTGCCTGACCGACCTGGTCCACTGGCTGATGCGAGCCGAAGGGACTCCGCTGGACTAACCGGTGACCAGCCTGCCCGCCGTGCCTTCGGTGGCTGCGGTGGCGAGGGCGGTCAGCGCCCGGGCTCTCCAGTACTGGGCGGACCTCATCAGGCCATTGACTGGAAGCCGCTGGTACGGCTTATCGGCCGCTGGCACGTAGATGATCTCCGGCCCGTCGCGGACCGAGCGCGCGATCTGCTCGGCGCGGTCTGGATCGGTGCGGGCGGTCACCATGGCGACCTCGATCATCCGGGCCGGACTCGCATCAGCCGCCTGCTCGGCCTCTCTCAGCCGCGACTCGGCGGTGTCGGGAACAGCCTGAACCGCCAACGCGGCGCGGACCAGGGCACGCACATATTCGTCAGTGATCGTGGCCGCGATCCGTTCCGCCCGGGCGGTTTCGCCGGGAGCCATGGCCAGAGCCAGCTCGCCCAGCTTTTGCGGAAAGCGGAGCAGGCTCCCGGCGATCTGTTCCGCTCGCGCGGGATCGGCGCGAGCGGCCGTCAGGGCGACCTGCCCCAGCCGCTCAAACCGCTCATGCTCAGCGCTGATCGCCTGGGCGGCCTGCTCGGCATCGGCCAGCAGGGCACCGGCCCGGCCGGGATCGACGCGGGCCGCGGCCGTCTTCACCGCGGTCAGGGCCGCCGCCCGCATGTCGGCCGCCGCGGCGCCGGAAGCGGTGAAACCAGAGGCGGCGAGCTGCTCCGCATCGGTCAGGTACTTCGCCGCGCGGGCACGATCGATCCTGACGATCGCACCGCCCGGGACCAGCGTCCGGGCAGGCGACTGGCCGGGCGCCGTGACGGTGCGGGCGGAATGCTCGTCGTCAGCGGGCTGCCGGCCCGGCCGGATCGGGCCTGCGCCGGCCGCCGCGGCGGCCGTCTCGGCCAGCGCGACGGCCGCCCAGTACCGGGCCACGTCATGATCGCCGCGGGCGGGCGCGGGCGCGACCGCCGACGGGGCTTTCGGCCGCCGTCGCCCGCGGTTGGCCCGGCCCCCGCCACGTTGATCAGCATCAGGTCCTTCCTCTTCGACGCGGGACCTGATGGCGGCGATCATCTGCTCGGCCCGGGCCGGATTGGTGTGCGCCGCCACCATGGCCGCCCTGGCGATAGCCATGGGCTGCCACGATTCGTCGGCGAGACGAGCGATCTGGTCAGCGCGGTCTGGGCTCGCGCTGGCCGCCGCCTCGGCGATCGTGGCGATGACCTCGGCCGTTTCCTCCGCCCTGCTGTGCCGGAGAGTGAGGACGCGACTGCACGCCGCGATATCGTCCAGCAGCTGGCCGGCCGGGACCGGGGCGATGCTGCCCACCACCGCGCCCACCTCGGCCGGGTACGACTCGATCAGGTACTCCACGGCCGGCGGCCGCCACGGGCCTCCCGCCTCGGCTGCGCGTACCGCGCGATACCGGGCGTCGTCCAGCAAGCGCGCGGCGCGGGATGGATCGGCGGGGCATACCGCCACCGCGATGTGGAGCAGGGCAAGAGAGCGCTCCTCCTCGTCCGGGAGGACCCGGGCGATCTGCTCGGCCTCCGCCGTCAGCCGCGCGGGATCCACCGGGCTCGCCGCCACGAGCAGCTCAGGTGGCGGCGGCGCGCAGGCCGTGATCATGTCGTGAACCGGCTCGGGAAGCCATCGGCCTGACCCGTCATCACCGGCGAGGCAGTCGAGGACCTGCGTGGGCGCGGGCCGGTCAGCAGGCTTCTTGGCCAGGCATTTCGCCACCACGTCCCGGATGACGGGGTCCAGTCCCTCCAGGTCAGGCTCCCCGTTCACCACCCGGTAGTCGATGGCCGCGGCCGGTCCTTCGCCGAACGGGCGGACCCCGCCCGCGAAAGCCAGCACCACCCCTAGGGCGAACACGTCGCAGGCGAAGGTGACCTGGTCCTTGGTCAGGATCTCCGGGGCGATGAACCCGGCCGTCCCCGCGCGTGCGGTGACGGCGGAGGCGTCGATGGCCCGGGCGATACCGAAGTCGATGACCCGGGGCCCGTCATCGGTCAGCAAGATATTCGACGGCTTCAGGTCCCGGTGGATTATCCCGGCCGCGTGGATAGCCTGAAGTGCTTCGGCAAGGCCCACGCCCAGGATTCGCACGGTACGAGCCGGAAGCGCCGGGTGGACGCCCAGCACCTCCTGCAGCGACGGCCCCGCCACGTACGCGGTGACCATCCAGGGCCGGTCGGCACCAGGATCCGCGTCGAGGACCTGCGCGGCGTGATGACCGCCGACCCTTTGGCCCGCCTCAACCTCCCGCCGGAATCGCCGCCGGAAATCGGGATCGTTGGCGAACACCGGGTTGATTACCTTGACGGCGACCGCACGGCCGCCCCGGGACCAGCCGAAGAAGACCTCGCCCATGCCGCCAGCGCCGAGACGGCCCGACAGGAGGTAGGTCCCGATCCGGCGTGGGTCACCTCGCTTGATGGGGTCCATACATGACTATCTATCGTCCGAAGGCCCGGCTAACAATCCCGGGTCGCACATCCGTACCAGCCGACTTGCGCGTCCTGGGGAAGCCCCGACGCGCAGGTACTCGTCCCTCTGCTGGCCCGTTGGTGCATCACGTGCTGAAGAGTGACGTCCGGTAGCTCGCCAGTGCGGCCTTCCCGGAACCCGGAGCGTGGTCAGGGCTCGCGATGTCGGCCGAAGACGAAGTAGGAGGCTGGCACGACTCCGGCGGAGTTGACCAGTGCCACGGCTGCCGCCCACATTCCCTTCCGGCCCCGGATCTGGCTGGCCGGCCGGCGCTGGATGTCGATGAGCGCCGCAACCTTGAGAGCACCGTCGACGACCGCCACGGTGATCAGCAGGACGCGAGTGCGTTTGCTGAGATTGCTCCACCGTCGCCTGGCGGCTGGGACATTCTCTTCCTGGCGCAGTTCGGCCAGCTGCGCGGCTACCTGCAGTTCGTCCTCTTCGTCTTGCCGCCGCACTTCGGCGGGCAGGTCGTCCTCTTCGTCTTGCCGCCGCACTTCGGCGGGCAGGTCGTCCTCTTCGTCTTGCCGCCGCACTTCGGCGGGCAGTTCGTCCTCTTCGTCTTGCCGCCGCACTTCGGCCAGCTGCGCGGCTACCTGCAGTTCGTCCTCTTCGTCTTGCCGCCGCACTTCGGCGGGCAGGTCGTCCTCGTGAGTCACGGCTTATCCCTTCCACGCTGGCCACCACGCCGGTGGTCCTGACCGGCGGACACGATAAATGCTCCTGGCTACCCGGGCCTATACGGCCTTGGTCCTGTCGCTGGTGACTTTAGCCCTTTGCATCCGATGGTCAGGTGGGTGAGCGGGCCGCTAAACCAGCGGCGCGCGGTGGCCTTTCGTGATAGGCGGCAAGGGGCTCGAATAGCTCGGTCAGGTTGCCGGAGGGATCCTGGATCAGGATCTGCCGGACTGCTGGGCCGGTGACGATGCCGGTAACGGGTGTCGGCCTGGCGCAGTTAACCGGCCAGGGCGTAGGGTCGGGGGTCGTGGTGGACCCTGAGGCCCTGGCCGGGTTCGCAGCCGGGGATCCGGACGCGGTGCGGGCCGTATACGGGGCGTACGGCCGGCTGGTGTACGGGGTGGCCTACAAGCTCCTCGGGGATCGGGGATTGGCCGAGGAGGCCACCCAGCAGGCGTTCGTGCAGGCGTGGCGGGCGTCGGGCAGCTATGACCCGGCCCGGGAGATGGGATCGTGGCTGGCGACCATCGCCCGCAGGGCCGCCATCGACGTTTACCGCCGTGAGGCCCGAAGGAGCCACGGTTCTCTCGACGACGCCGATCCGGCCGATCCGGCCCTGGTCACCCTGCCGCCCTCGGCGGACCGGGTGTATGACGTGTGGGAGGTCCGCCGGGCCATCGGCACACTGGATCCCGACGACGCAGAGCTGGTCCGTATGCAGCATTTCGACGGGCTCACCCAGGCCCAGATCGCCGAACGACTGGGTATCCCGCTGGGCACAGTCAAGTCCCGCTCCTTCCGGGTCCATCGCCGCCTGGCCGGGATGCTCGGCCACCTCCGTGACAACCCTGACAGAACCAACCCCGCCGGCCCGTCGTAAGAATGGGTAGAGGAGATCAATCCCGTGAGCGACGACGACCGAATCCATTACCTCGCCGGGGAACCCGCCAGCGCGCTGGACCCGGCCGAGCAGGCTGGCCTGGACAATCTGCGCGCCCTGCTCGCCGATCCGTCCGTCTGGGCGGAACCCGGCCCCTACCTGGAGAACAAGGTCACAGCGGCCGTGGCCCGTGCCGCCGCCGACCCTCGGTCCGAACCAGACGGGCCCGTACCGGCCCGGGCGGCCCGGCGCCGCCGCGGCCGCCGGCCGTGGGTGGTCGCCGCGCTGGGCGGCCTGGCCACGGCCGCCGCGATCGCCATCGCCGTCCCGGTCATCGCGGGCGGCGGGAGTCACCCGGTGCAGTATCAGGCCGCGCTGGCCGGCACCGCCCTCGCTCCCGCTGCCACCGCACAGGTCACCTTGACCCAGACCCAGTCGGGCTGGCAGATCTCGTTGCACGGGCACGGGCTGCCCCGCCTCGACAACGGCTTCTACTACGAAGCGTGGCTGAAGAACCCGGCCGGGATCCTGGTCCCCGTCGGCACGTTCAATCAACCCCAGAACGTGACCTTGTGGGCCGGAGTGCCGCCCACCCAGTTCCCCACCGTCACCATTACCCGCCAGCGGGCAGACGGTAACCCGGCGTCGTCGGGGCAGCGGGTACTGGTCGGCGTCGCCCACCCCGCCCACTGACCAGCCCGGGCTCCAGGCCGGCCACCGCGGCCCAGCGTGGTCGCTCCGTCCGCCATGCCCTCGAACGGTGCCGGTAAACGGTGCTGATAAGCGGCCCGGGACGGCCAGCGGACCGATATCAAATCGAGCGAGAACCGCCCGGCTGCTTCCGGCGTACTCCTCCTTGACGGCCCGGATCCGCGGGCCGCAGAAAGCGGACCGAATTACCGGTAATTGTTTCAGGAGGCCTGATCAATGAGCACGACCGAGATCATCAAGAATGTCTTCCGCAGCGGTTTCGACCTGACCGACCTCGCCTGGGTTCCCTGGGTTGAGCCCGGCCGGGTAGGCGTGGAGCACTATCCGCTGTGGACCCCTGACGGGGATCAGGAGGACTCCGTCGGTCTTCTCCTGCGGTTCCCCGCGGGGGCACACGGAGACTTCCATGAGCACCTCGGCTACGAGCTGATGCTCGTCCTTGAGGGGACGCTGGAGCACAGCGACGGCCAGTCCTTCGAAGCTGGCGACCTTGTGGTGGAGGCGCCCGGCACGCGGCACCAGATGTCCAGCAGTACCGGTTGCACGGTGCTGGCGATTCGTACCCGCCCGGCCGTCAACCGGCCGCCGCATTTCGGCGAGATCGTGGCGGGACGACCCGGTTCCGCGGTTCCGGTTCCCAGCTGACCCTTTTTCCCGGCGCGGCGCCGGGGTGCTTGATCCGCGGCGCCGCGCCCTGCATGCGTTCGACCTAACGATTCATTGGAGTGCTTCAGATGACTATGCTCAGCTGCCCGGACGCAGCCGCACCCACCGGAACCACCTCAGGCCTGAGTGTGCTCCTGTCCACGACATCATCGGATGCGCACACCTGGAACATGGTGTTCCTGCACCTGCTCCTGGAGGAAGCCGGCCATCGGGTCATCAACCTCGGCCCCTGCGTGCCTGACGCCCTGCTCGTCGAGTCCGCCCGGCGGTACCGTCCTGACGCCATCGTCATCACCACGGTCAACGGGCACGGCCGGATCGACGGAACCCGCGTCGTCCGGGCCCTGCGCGAGCAGCCCGCGACGCGCGGCATTCCGGTCATGATCGGGGGCCAGCTCGGGATCGACGGTCCCAGCAGCGATGAGCAGGTGGGCCGACTGCTCGAGGCCGGATTCGACGCCGTTTTCGTTCCCGCTGCCGACCCGGGCGAGCTGCCCGCCACTCTCGCTCGCATGCTGCCGTCCCGCTCTGCCCTGAAGGCAGGTGTCAACGATGGTCGCTGACCTAGGGACGTACGTCGAGGACGCCGCCGCACGGGGATTGCTCGTCGTGCAGCCTCGGATGGGCATGCCCGACCCGGACACGATGGCCGCCGGGATAGCCGCCGTCGCCGGCCTGAGCCACCCCACCGTGGCCACGATCACCGTCGACAGCTACACCCGGGTCGGTGACCATCACGCGGCCGCCCGCGCGCTGGCCAGCGGCGCCGACTTGAATGGTTTCCCGATTGCGGCGCACGGGCCCAGCCGGACCGCGCAGGTCGCGGCGGCCGCCGGCCCTGATGTGCCGGTCCAGGTCCGGCACGGCTCCGCCAGTCCGGCCGCGATCTTGTCGACGATGACCGCGGCGGGCCTGACCGCCACCGAGGGCGGCCCGGTCTCCTATTGTCTTCCCTACGGGCGCACCCCGCTGGCCGAGTCGGTCGACAGCTGGAGCGAGGCGACCAGGCGGCTCGCCGAACAGAGCGCACGCCGGGGGCGCACCGCGCACCTGGAGACCTTCGGCGGCTGCATGCTCGGCCAGCTCTGCCCGCCGTCACTGCTGATCGCCATCAGCGCGCTTGAGGCCCTGTTCTTCGCCCAGCACGGGATCCGCAGCGTGTCGCTCAGCTACGCCCAGCAGTGCCACCCGGTGCAAGACATCGAGGCGCTGGCGGCACTGGGGCAGCTGGCCGGCGAACTCCTGCCCGCCGACGTCGACCGGCACCTGGTCGTCTACACCTACATGGGAGTCTTCCCCCGCACCGCGGCCGGCGCGCGCTCGCTGCTGGATGCCAGCGCCCGGATCGCCGTGCTCGGCGGAGCCCATCGCCTGATCGTCAAGACGGAGGCCGAAGCGCACCGGATTCCCACCGTCGCCGAGAACCTGCTCGCCCTGAACCGGGCCGCCGGGCAATCCCGGTCAGCCCGTCACTGCGGACTTCCCGGACGCGATCACGTGGACTACTCAGCGGTGCTCGAGGAGGCCCGGCGCCTCGTGCACGCGGTACTCGACCTGTCCGGCGACGTGGGCCAGGCGCTGCTTCGCGCCTTTGCGCACGGGATCCTGGACGTGCCCTACTGCCTGCACGACGACAACCTCGGCCTGTCCCGCGGCGCCATCGGCCAGGACGGCCGGCTGTGCTGGGCCGAGGTCGGCCAGATGCCGCTGCCCGCGCCGGCCGGGGGTACCCGGCGCCGGGTCACCTCCGGCGACCTGCTCCGGATGCTGCGGTCCACCGCTGACACGCACGACCGCGCGGGACTGGCCGCGGCGACGCAGGACGCACGATCCTCGCTGGGCGAGGAGGGCGGCGAGCGGCCACTGCGAGTAGCGGTGGTCGGTTCCGGCCCGCGCGGGATCTCCGTGCTCGAGCGGCTCGCGGCCCGCGCCGCGGAGGGACCCGCCGATACCAGGATCGAGGTGTCGCTGATCGATGACGCCGAGATCGGCTGCGGCCGGGTGTGGCGCACCGACCAGTCACCGTGGGTCTTGATGAACACGGCCGCCGGCGAAGTGACCATGTTCTCCGGCCCGCCGGACGGCGGCCCGCCGCGCGCCGGAGCGGGACCATCCCTGGCCCAGTGGTGGGCCACGGTGGACCCGGACCAGGCCGACCCGAACGGCTATGCCCCCCGCGCCCTCTACGGACGCTACCTGCGCTTCGTGCTGGACCGGATCGAGGCGGGACGGCCCGATCAGGTCGTGCTGCACCGGGTAGCGGCCCGGGTGGAGGATCTACGGCGGACAAGCAGCCAGGAGTGGGTGCTGGCGCTGAGCGGAGGCAGGCAGCTGACGGCGGACCGGGTGGTGCTGGCCACCGGGCACCCGGTCACCGAACCCCAGGCGGGTCAGAGGTCGCTGGCGGACTTTGCCGCCGCGCGCCGCGGGCTGGGCTACATCCGCGCCGACGGCACGGAGAAGCGGGCACTCGAGGAGATCCCGGCCGGGGCTACGGTGGGTGTCATCGGGCTCGGCCTGTCGTTCTACGACCTGATGGCCCAGGTTACCCTGGGGCGGGGTGGCCGGTTCGCCGATGACGGCTCCGGCGGGCTGCGCTACCTGCCGAGCGGGCGAGAGCCCGTCCTGGTGGCGGGATCCCGCAGCGGCCTGCCATTGCCGGCCCGGGGCCGCAACCAGAAACCGGCGGATCACTCCTACCGGCCGGTGCTGTTCACCATGGACCGGATCCGGCAGGCCAGGGCGGCCCGCCAGCTGGACTTCAACACGGATGTGCTGCCTTTCCTGGCGGCCGAGATCGATGTGGTCCACTGCCTGGCCATGGCCCGGTCACGTGGCGACGGCGAGCCGGCGGAGCAGGCCCTGCGGCACGACCTGGCCGCGGACGTCCGCCGGCATGGGCTCGACGAAGCCATGTCCAGGTTCCGGGAGCGGATCGGGCTGACGGACCTGCCCCCGCTGAACCTGGAAGCGCTGGCCCGCCCGTTCCAGGGCCGCTTCTTCACCTCGGCCGCGGACTACCGCCAGGCGGTGCGCCGGTGGATCGACCAGGATCTGGCCGAGGCGGCACGGGGAAACGTCGCAGGACCGCTCAAGGCGGCCCTGGACGTGCTGCGTGACGTGCGCTCGGTCCTGCGGGCGGCGGTCGACTTCGGCGGCCTGACGCCGCGTTCGCACCGGGACGACTTCCTGGGCGGCTTCGTCCCGGTCTCCTCCTTCCTGTCCACCGGGCCTCCGATGGTGCGGCTGGCCCAGACGCGGGCGCTCCTGGACGCGGGCGTGCTGACGCTGGCCGGCCCGCAGACCCGGTTCGGCACCGGGGATGACCGGTTTCTCCTGGATTCACCCCAGGTGAACAGCCCGGGCCGGGCCGCGGACATCATGTTCGACGCGCGGACGCCGACGGCGGACCTGGCTGCCGACACGTCCGGACTGAGCCGGCGGCTGCGGGCCCGCGGGGTCCTGACGACCTATACCAACGCGTCCGGCGGCTCGGCGTTCGCTACCGGCGGGGTGAGGGTGACGCCCTCGCCATTTCATCCGGTGGGGCTGAACGGCCCGGACCACACCCTGTACGTGATCGGCATCCCCAGCGAGTACACCCGGTGGTTTACCCAGGTCGGCAGCGGCCGCCCCCAGGTGTGGAGCGGGTTCACCGCCGACGCCGACGCGATCGCGGCCGACCTTCTCGCCGCCGCGCCGGTGCCCGGAGCCACCGTCCCGCTGCGACCGCCGGCGATGCTCCTCGCCGGGGGTCCGGCATGACAAGCACCAGCCAGATTGCACGCCTGATCCGCCGCCGGGGTCACCACCACATGGTTATGGCCCCCGCCTCACGAGGGGAACTCCCGCGATGACTGTCGACACTGCACCGCCTTCACTTGCCATACCGCCTTCGCTTGCCATGCAGCCGACCGAGCGCTTCGCCTGGCGGCGGCCTCCGGCACCCGTACTCGCCATTACGGCCGGGGGCTCCGACATCCGGCTGCGGGCCGGGCAGTCCTATACAGTCGGCCGTGATCCGGAGTGCGACATCGTAGTCGCCGATTCCCGGGTGTCGCGGCGGCACGCCGTCGTGCGGTTCGCGCCGAGCGGCTGGACATTCGAGGACGTGGGCAGCGCCAACGGGACGTTCCTCGGCACCAGCCGGGTGGACAGCTTCCGGGTCAGCTCCGACTGCCTCATCCGGCTCGGGGACCCCCAAGACGGGGCCGAGGTGCACTGCCGTGTCATCCATTCCGCGCCCGGCGGCACGGACGCGCCCGCGCCGCGCGCCGCGGGCCCGGGCCCGGACAGCCACACGGTCACGGTGCAGCGCGCGGCGCTGCGCGTGCTCCGGATCGGGCGGGCATCCGATAACGACCTCGTACTCGCCGACCTCGGCGTCTCCCGCTACCACGCCGAGCTGCGGAACCCGGGCGACGGAACGTACGAGATCACCGACCTGCAGAGCCACAACGGCATTTTCGTCAATGGCCAACGCGTATCAAGCGCCACGGTAACCGAACGGGACATCATCGGCATCGGGCGTGCGAAGTTCCGCGTCGTCGCCGACGAGCTGCGCGAACTCGCCGATGGCGAACGCGTGTCAAGCGCCACCGGAGCCAACCGGGACATCATCGGCGTCGGGCGCGCGGCCTTCCGCACCGTCAGCGACAGGGCCGGCGCCTGGCTCCGGACCAAGGCCCCGGCCCGCCCTCCGCTGCTCCCGCTCGGCCTGGCCACAGCGACCAGCGTCACGGCGTTGCTGGCGCTCGCCGCGATCGGGCTCTGGCTCGGCCAGCCGCTGCTGATCCCCCCGCTCGCGGCGAGCATGGCTCTCATCGCGTCGGCATCGGCTCTGCCGCTGGCCCAGCCACGCAGCGTGATCGCAGGTCAGCTACTCTGCGCCCTGGTCGGCTTCGCCGCACTGGCCGTGGGCGGCCCGGGAATCTGGACTGCGGCGGCCGCCGGCGGCCTCGCCCTGGGCGCCATGCTCCTGCTGCGGGTCGCGCACTCACCCGCCGCAGCCACGGCAGTGATCGTGGGGGCCACCGCTCCGCCTGCGGCCCGCTTCCTCGAGCTGCTCGCCGCGGCCACGGTGATCCTGGTCGCGTTTGGCGTACTCGGCGCCCGGATCGAGGGGAAAAAGTACCCCGTCTACTGGTGGTGAGCAGCACGCCACCCGGGCTAGGGCTGGGCCGCGGCGCCCGGATCACCGAGGGCACCCCGTACCTCATCCTGCTCCTGCACGGAGAGATCCGAGCGGATCAGCTCCACACCCTGTCCCTCGAACGCCTTCGCGAAGGCGTCGACCGCCGATTCGGGGGTCAGCAGGACAAGCACCGAGGTCCCCGGCGACATGTCACCCCTGGCCGACTCGACCATCGCGCTGTCGATGCCGGAATGCTTGAACTTGTGCATGAGCGAGGAAACCTTGCTGCCCTCCTCGGTCACGTGCTCCTGCACCGTGGGCTCCGCCGCGTACTGCGGCCAGCGGATTACCGTGACATCCTGCACCTCGACGAGCTTCGACGCCTCCAGCTGCTTCAGCTTGAGGACCGCCTCATCGGCCCCTTCGGTGCCGGCGAACCGCCACGCCGTTGTCGGCATCGGCTCCACCTCCTCCCGCGGCCGGTAATGCCGGTCGCGCTATCGGCCTATGGAAGCGGGCTGGCTGGCCAGGTCACCGTGCGCATGCCCCGAGGTGCGGGCATGTGCTGCCCAATCGGTAGATTAGCCGCCCGTACCTCCGTTGACCACGGCTAAGTGCGGGGCCCGCCCCTGGTGACATCCGGTCGGCACATCGGACGGCGCGCCATCGGCGAAGCAGGGCCCGCTGGGAGGGAACCGGAGCCGCGGGGCCTGGCCACGGCTCCGGTCCGTTATCGAGACTAGCTGACGAGCCGTGGCCGCCGGGGCCGGGCCTGTGCCATCTCGTGTGCCTTTGATCTGGCGCCGGGCCGGAATAGTTTGGTGTCGCTGTGAACGGGATCGTATTCGCGCTGGCCGTGCTGGCCACCAGCATCGTGCTGGTGGCGGTCCTGGCGTGGGTATCGCGGCGGCTGCTCGGGCTGCCGGTCGGGGCGCTGCGGGCGCTGCTCGCGGGCCTGGTCGGGTTCGTCGCCGCCCTGATCGTGGGCCGGGCGCTGCGGGCCACCCAGTCCGGGCACCTGGCCGCGTTCTTCAGCGTCGCGCTGGGCGTCCCGCTGATCGTCGCGATGATCTTCATCGTGGCGGCGGAGGCGCTGGTGCCGACCGGGGCCGGGCCGCAGCCGGTGCAGGTCGTCCTCGCCGCGCGGCGCTCGGTGGCGCGCTCGCGGCGCTACGCGCAGATCAGCCGGATCCTGGTGCGGCACGGGCTGGGCCCGTACCTGCAGGGGCGGCCGCTGCGCGGCTGGGAGACGGCCGAGGGGCGGGCGGCGATCGCGTTGTCGCTGCGGCGCGCGCTGGAGGAGGGCGGGGTTACCTTCGTCAAGTTCGGCCAGCTGCTGTCCACTCGCCGTGATCTGCTTCCCGACGAGTTCACAGACGAGCTCTCCCGGCTCCAGGACCGGGCCGAACCGGCCCCGTGGGAGCAGGTGGAGGAGCTGATAAGCCAGTCGCTCGGGGCGCCGGCCAGCGAGGTGTTCGCGAAGCTGCAGCCGGAACCGGCCGCCGCCGCGTCGATCGCCCAGGTGCACAAAGCCTGGCTGCGCGGCGAAGCCGGCCCGGACGCCGCGGTGGCGGTGAAGGTGCAGCGCCCCGGGATCCGCGCCACCGTGGAACAGGACCTGGACATCCTGCTGAGGCTGGCGGTCAGGGTCGAGGCCCATGCCCGCTGGGCCCGCGCGGTCGGTGCGGTCGGCGTGGCCCGCGGGTTCGGCGCCGCCATCCGGGAAGAACTCGACTTCCGCGTGGAGGCACGGAACATGGCCGCGGCGGCGGCCACCTGGCAGGGGCAGCAGCGCGTCGTGGGGACGCGCGTCCCGGTGGTGATTCCGGCCGTGCACGAGGAGCTGTGCACCCAGCATGTGCTCGTCATCGAATGGCTGGACGGGGTCAACCTGCGCGCGGCCGGGCCGCTGATCGAGGACAAGGGGCTGGACCGGGCCGCGCTGGCCCGTGCGCTGCTGCGCAGCATGGTGTACCAGATCACGGAGGGCGGCGTGTTCCACGCCGACCCGCATCCGGGCAACATCCTGCTGCTCACGGACGGGCGCCTCGCCCTGCTCGACTTCGGCTCGGTCGGCCGCCTGGACGCCCAGCAGCGAGCCGCGCTGCAGAACCTGCTGTTCGCCATCGGCCGCGGCGACCCGGCGGCGCTCCGCGACGCGCTGCTGGAACTGGTCACGCGCCCGGACGACATCGACGAGCAGCAGCTGGAGCGGGCGCTCGGCCGGTTCATGGCACGCCACCTCGCGGGCGGGGCCGCCGCCACCGCCGAGATGTTCACCGACCTGTTCCGCCTGGCGGCCGGCTTCGAGCTGTCCATTCCGCCCGAGATCGCCACCGTCCTGCGCGCCCTCGGCACCCTGGAAGGCACCCTCGGCCTGCTGACGCCCAGGGTCGACCTGGCCGGCGAAGCACGCGCGTACGCGGCGGACCACGTGGCCGCACAGGTGTCCCCGGGAGCCGTGCAGAAGACCGCCACCGACGAACTGCTCGCGCTGCTTCCCGTGCTCCGCCGGCTGCCCCGCCGGTTCGACCGCCTCACCGGCGCGCTGGAACAAGGCAGGCTCAGCGTCAACGTGCGGCAGTTCGCCGACGAACGTGACCGCCGGATGATCACCGGCCTGGTCCATCAGGTCCTGATGACGGTCCTGGGCGTCGGCTCCGGCATCGTCGCCGCCATGCTGCTCGGCGCGCCCGGCGGCCCCAAGCTCACCCCCTCGCTCAGCCTCTACCAGTTCATCGGCTACAACCTGCTCATCGTGGCCGGCATCCTCGCGCTGCGAGTGCTGTTCACGATCCTCAGGAGCCGGTGAGCCTGATCCGGTCCGCGTATCCGGGGCCTGGGTTCCCGGAATGCGTCCCGGCGCTCGCCCGGGGGCTCTCGACCGGCGTGGCCCGGGTCCGGCCGCTGGTTTGGCCGGTCAGTGCCGTCAGGCCGAGGACCGCGGCGATGGGGATCAGGGAGAGCTGCGGCAGTTCGTAGCGCCAGTCGAAGGTGGCGATGACGAACGGGGGCTCGACTGCCGCGATGGCGGCGATCGTGAAGAGCAGGCAGGGGGCACGCAGCCCGCGGCGCGGCGCGGCGCTGTCCGGCCGGCCCCGAGCGGACTTCCGGGGCCGGCCGACGCCGGTCAGGCCCAGCGCGAGACCGGCGGCGAGCAGCGGGCCAGGCACGTAGAAGTCCCTGCCGTAACCGGTCAGGAAACCGGCGAGCGCGGGCTGGACGTACGGCCCGCGGCCGGTCGATGCCCGGATCGTAACCACCTCATCTTGGTGGGCCGGGAAGTACGGGTGGAACTGGTGGTACCAGATCGGGTAGCGCTCGGGCCCGTCTCCGCGCACCGGCGAGAAGCTGTACAGGATGTCCCCGGCCACCACCTTCAGGTAGGTCAGCGGCTTGTGCTCGATGATCCTCAGGTCGAAGTCACCGATGACCTGCCCCTTGCTCATCCCGGGCGGCGCCTTGACGGTCGCCTGCGGGGACTGCGGCGACCACATGTAGAAGTCCACGTTGCGCTGTGCGGGCGGCTGCCGCGGGCACAGCGACTGCTCGTACCGGGGCAGCGACACGCCCGTGCAGTCGGCGAACTGCGCGATCCGCCCGTACATGAACTGGCTGTCGTAGTCGACGAAGTCGAATCGTCCGTACGACACCTGATGCCAGCCGAGATAGCCGAGTACCGGGAGCAGGAAGCCGGCCAGCAGCAGCGCCGCCCGGGCCGCGAGGCGGCGCCTGGGCCGGACGACCGCCACCAGGTAGAGCACGGCGGGGATCATCACGACCAGATCGGATTCCCTGATGATCGTGGCGGCAGCGAGCAGCAGCCCGGCAATGACGGGCGCCGCCTTGCCGATCGCGTCACGCTTCCATACCAGCACGACCAGCGCCGCCACGAGCACGAATGTCGCGCTGACATCGGTGAGGACGTACTGCTCGATATCGAGCTGGAGGGGGTCGAACAGGACCGGGATGGTCGCCAGCGCGGCCAGCCAGCGCCGGGCGCCGAAACGGAGCAGGACCGCGTAGATCAGCACAGCCGTGGCCAGCCCGAGCAGGTGCTGCGCCACGGCGACCATCGCCAGGTTGCGGGCCAGTACCGCCGGCATGAGCAGCAGCGAGTAGCCGCTGGTGCGCAGCCAGTCCGGAGCCCAGTGGCCGTTGATGAAGTGCCAGGCGTACGCGAGGTACCGCTCGCTGTCCGGGAAGATCAGCGCCGGCTGGTAGGCCACCTGCACCACGGCACGCAGGACGGCAGCGCATCCGATCAGGACGGCGAACAGCCAGTGCCGGCCCAGGCCGCGGCGGCAGCGGCCGGCGAACGGAATTGGACGGCGGACCGCGCCGGGCCGTTCGGTCAGCGGCATGTAGTCGATCGAACGCACCTCCAGCCCGGTGCCCCGGCGATCGCGGTCATCGCATTCTCCGCATGATGGCACCTGAGACGCAGTGCTTTCTGGCAAACGGACCGTTAAACCTGCGTTACGCGGCTAGGCGCCGGCGCGGCGGGCGAGGCCGTCGACGAAGATGTCGATGAGGAGCTCGAAGCGCTCGCCGGGATCGGCGAAGGCGAACTCGTCGGCGAGGGCGGTGGGCGTGGCGCTGCTCGGCACCGCTTTCTTCGGATACCTGAACGGCCACTCGTTCGAGGCCGCGATCGTCCACACCGCGCCGTACGCGATGGGCGCGTTCGCGCTCTGCGCGGTCCTTTCCATGCTGCTGCCGCGCACGGCGGTGTCGGAGGAGGCGCTAACCGAGTCCTGAGTACCGGGCCGCCAGGCGTCAGGGACACCGTGCGGTCACTTGGGTGCCCGGCGGCACGTGCCGCCGGCCCGACCGGCGCCGGCGTTTCCGGCCAGGCGGCGGACGATGAACAGCACCAGGACCGGTACCAGCGCGATCAGCGCGGGGTGGCCGCTGAGCAGGCTGCCAAGCGCGATGACGGCGAGGATGGCGATCGGCACGACCGGCACCCGGGCGAACGGCGACGGCGCGGGGCTGGCCGGGCGGCGGTCGGCGGCGGTCACGGCCGGCTGCTTGCGCGGCAGGTCGGTGAACAGGGCCGCCAGGTCGGCGGCGGTGCGGGCCCGCAGGGCCCGGCCGGTCCGGTCGTCAAGTTCGTCGACGGTGAGCCGCCCAGCCTGGAAGTGCTCGCTGAGCTCGGCGACGGCGCGGTCGCGGTCGGCATCGGATACCCGCAGGCTGCCGGACGGGCGCTCCTTGGTGGCGGTGTTCATGATCTGTGGTCCCTTCTGGGCTGGCCGACACTGGTCACGTTACGGCCCGGCGGCCGCCGGGGCATCGGCCTGGAAGTGGAGTCCGGGAAATCAACCCGGGGGTGGAGACGGGTGGAGGTCGCACGGCCCGGCGCTTAGCCGACGGCCGGGGACGGCGAAGCGCGACCGCCCGGAGATCCGCTGGTCAGGGGGTGCCGGGAGCGGTGACGGCGGCGTCGAGGGTGACGGTGCCCGCGTGCCGGAAGGTCAGGGTCATCGGCACGGCGGAGCTGGTCTCGTACCCGGCCGGGTGCTGGAGCACCAGGTCGTCGCCGAACGGGCTCAGGGTGAGCGTGCCGTGGGCCGGGATGACCAAATCGCCGGCCGCCGTGCGCGGGGCGTCCGGCCCGGCCCGCCGGGTGAGCAGGACGCGGGCGGCGACCGGGCTGCGGGCGGCGACGAGCTCGTCGGCGGTGCCGGTGAGGTTCCTGATGGTCAGGAACGTCGTCGCGGTGCCGATCTCAGCCGCCGCCCGCGGGGTGAAGGCGCGCATCGGGACGGCGGCCTGGGTGACCTGGAGCCGGACCCGGGTGAGGGTGCCCGCCCCGCCCGCCGCGACCCAGCCGGCCAGCAGGCCGGTCACCAGGGCGGCGCAGATGACCGGGCCCGCGACGGCGCGGATCAGGTCACGCACGGCCTGCCCCCGTCCCGCCCGGAAGCGGCCTCGCACGGCCGTGTCCCCGTCCCGCCCGGAAGCGGCGCAGCCGCAGGCTGTTGCCGACGACGATCAGCGAGCTGGCCGACATCGCCACGCCGGCGAACAGCGGGCTGAGGTAGCCCAGCGCGGCCAGCGGGATCGCGACCAGATTGTAGCCGGAGGCCCAGGCGAGGTTGGCGCGGATCACGGTCAGGGTGGCACGGGCGAGCTCGATGGCCGACGCGATGGCCAGCGGGTCGCCGCTGACCAGGGTCAGGTCCGCGGCGCCGATGGCCGCGTCGGCGCCGGCGCCGACGGCCATGCCGAGGTCGGCCCGGGCCAGCGCGGCGGCGTCGTTGACGCCGTCGCCGGCCAGGGCGACCGCGCCCGCCGACTGGAGGCTCCGGACGGCCTCCACCTTGCCCTCGGGGCGGACCCCGGCCCGGACGTCGGCGGCCGGGACGCCGAGCTGATCCGCGACCGACCGGGCGGCGCGCTCGTTGTCGCCGGTGAGCAGCACCGGGCGCAGGCCCAGCGCGCGGACGCGGGCCACGGCTTCGGCCGCCTGCGGCTTGAGCCGGTCGGCGACCACGAGCGCGGCCCGCGCCTGGCCGTCCCAGCCGGCCAGCACCGCGGTCCGGCCGTCCTGCTCGGCGGCCCGGGCGGCGTGCCGCAGCGGCGCGGGCACGGCGAGGGAGAACTCGGCGAACAGGTTCGGGCTGCCGACGGTGATCTCGCGGCCGTCGACGGTGCCGCGCACCCCG
>Ga0335081_10005219_pt1 | contig 20548 bp, 13 predicted proteins | sample Lox_Sample_35_FD_206713 | JGI IMG/M metagenome (GOLD analysis project Ga0335081, IMG submission 206713) | Soil microbial communities from Loxahatchee National Wildlife Refuge, Florida, United States - Lox_Sample_3.5 | ecosystem: Environmental > Terrestrial > Soil > Wetlands | place: USA... | reverse complement strand
AGCAGTACCGGCAGGCGTTGCGCGTCGATCCGGATTACGCCGACGCACACAACAACCTTGGCGGGGCCCTGCTGCGGTTGGGTCGAGTCGAGGAGGCCATCGGGCACTTCCAAGAAGCGGTGCGGATTGTCCCCGGTATGGTCGAGGCGCACTACAACCTCGGAGTCGCCCTGGAGCGAGCCGGACACGCCGAGGAAGCGATCAAACACTATGAACAAGTCCTGCGGCTCAAACCCGATTATGCTGATGCGCGGGCCAGGCTGGCGCGACTGCGCCCGGCCCCATAAGCGGCTGCCAGTCCGATGAAAAATCTGTGCCGATCAATGGGTCCTGGCGCCCTCATCGTCTTCTTGACCGCGGCGGCGTATTTCCCCGCGTTCCGCTGCGGGTTCAATTGGGACGATGAAGCTTATGTGACCGAGAATCACGTGCTCCGGTCTCTGGAAGGCCTGAGAAAGATCTGGACCCAACCGGGAGGGGGGCTGCAGCAGTATTATCCGTTGACCTTTACCGGCTTCTGGATCGAGTACCATCTTTGGGACCTGCATCCTTTCCCGTATCATGTGGTCAATGTCTTGTTGCACGCGGTGAATGCGGTCTTACTTTGGTGCTTGCTGCGACGGCTGGAGATCCCTGGTTCGTGGTGGGCGGCTGCGATTTTTGCGCTGCACCCGATGCAGGTGGAATCTGTTGCGTGGATTACTGAACTCAAGAACGTTCTTTCCGGTCTGTTTTCGCTTCTCTCACTGCTAATGTTTCTGCGGTTCCGCCCGCTCTCGGCCTCGGGGGCAACCGCGCCCCGGGACTGGCGCTTCTATACGCCGGCCCTGCTGCTGTTTCTGTGCGCCTTGTTGAGCAAGACGGCGGTGTGCTGCCTGCCGCTGGTCATCGTGGTGTTGATGTGGTGGAAGTTGGACCGGGTTCCGACGGAGGACGTTCTCCTACTGTTCCCGTGGTTTGTGGCGAGCCTGACATTGGGGCTCATCACCGTGGCGATGGAGAACCATGCACCGGGAGCCGGCGCCGGAAATTTTGCACCGTCGATCCTTCGGGCTCTGTTGGTCGGAAGTCACGCGTTGTGGTTTTACGCCGGCAAGCTGCTCTGGCCGGCGAATCTCTGTTTCATCTATCCGCGTTGGCAATTGCGGGTCGATTCGGTGGCCACGTGGTTGCCGCTGGCCGGGTTGGGCGTTGTCGCGGGAACGCTGTGGCGATTCCGCCGGGCGCACTGGGCGCGTGCCACGGCGTCAGGACTCGGCTGTTTCATCGTCGCGCTGCTGCCTGTTCTGGGTTTTTTCAACATCTACTTCTTCCGGTTCTCGTTTGTCGCGGACCATTTTCAATACCTGGGCGGTATCGCACCGATTGTTTTGGTGGTCGGCGCCGGCACGGCAGTTTCGCAACGGGCTGGTCCGCGGGGCAGCCATCTGGCGACTCTCATCGCCGGCGCCGTGCTGGTGGTGTTGGGCGTGAGTACTTGGGGCCAATCTCACATCTATTACAACCCTGAAACGCTCTGGCACGATACGCTGGTCCAAAATCCAAACGCCTGGCTCGCGCACAACAATCTCGGAGTCATCCTGGGGCAAGCTGGCCGGTTTGAAGACGCCATCAGCCACTACGAGCAGGCGTTGCGGATCAAGCCCGATTATGCCCAGGCGCACTACAACCTGGGTGTGGCACTCTTTCACCTCGGCAGGACACAAGAAGCGGTCGGGCATTGGGAACGGGCACTCCAAATCGAACCTGATTATGCCAAGGCCCACGATTACCTCGGAAACGCTCTGGCGCAGGCAGGCCGGTTTGAAGACGCCATCAGCCACTATGAGCAGGCGTTGCGGATCAAGCCCGATTATGCTCAGGCGCACTACAACCTGGGCCTGGCGCTCCTCCATCTGGGCAGGACACCGGAAGCGGTTGAGCACTGGGAGCAGGCGCTCCGGATCGAACCTGATTATGCCGAAGTCCACAACGATTTGGGAGCCGAGTTGGCGCAGGCGGGCAAGATCGACGAGGCGATCTGGCATTACGAGCAGGCCCTCCGGGCCAGACCCGACTTTGCCAACGCACACAACAACCTGGGAAACGCCCTGGCACGGGCCGGCCGGCTCGACGAGGCTATCGAGCAGTACGAACAAGCCCTACGCATCAAGCCCGATCTGGCTGAGTCGCACTACAACCTGGGAGTCGCCTTGGAGCACGTGGGCCGGGTCGGCGAGGCGATAGAACATTACGAGCAGGCATTGCGGATCAGACCGGATTATGCCGAGGCACAAGACAGGCTGGCGCAACTGAAAGCCGCTCGATAGAGGGCCGGAACTGCGATGAACAGGATATGGAAACCAATGGGGGCCGGGGCGCTCATCATGTTGCTGACGGCGGCGGCCTACCTGCCGGCCTTGCACGGGGGGTTTAGCTGGGATGACGACACCCTGATCACCCAGAACCGAATGGTCAAAGCCAGTGACGGACTGTTCCGGTTTTGGTTTACATCGGAATCCCCGGATTACCGGCCGCTGACCTGGAGTCTATGGTGGCTGGAGTGGCGGCTATGGGGCGACACGGCGACCGGTTACCATGTGGTGAACGTGTTGTTGCATGCCATCGATGCCGTCTTGGTGTGGCTGGTCTTGCGGCGGCTGAAGGTTCCGGGAGCCTGGCTGGCGGCCGCGGTGTTTGCGATTCACCCTGTAAACGTCGCCACCGTGGCGTGGATCAGCGAGCAAAAGAACACGTTGTCGATGCTGTTCTACGCCCTGGCGATTCTGTCCTACTTGAGATTCGACGAGGCCGGCCACTGGCGATGGTACGGGGCGTCGCTCGCCGCATACTTGTTGGCGCTCTTGAGCAAGACGGCGGTCGTCATGCTGCCGGTGGTTTTGTTGGGATGCGTGTGGTGGCGTCACAATCGGCTACGGACGAAAGATTGGTGGTACACCCTGCCGTATTTTGCCGCTTCGCTCGTCTTGGCGCTCGTGACCATTGTCCAACACCAACGACCCCTGAAGGGAATTGAAGTGTGGGGGGGCGGTGTTGGTGCTCGCCTGGCGGTCGCGGGTTGGATACCGTGGTTTTACTTGTCGAAGGCCCTCCTGCCGATCAACCTGATGGTGATCTATCCCAAGTGGAAGGTCGACTCCTCGAACTGGCTCTCGTACGTGCCCGGAATAATCCTGGTCGGCTGCTTGATCGTCTTCTGGTGGAACCGCCCGACTTGGGGGCGACCGTTATTATTCGGGCTGGGGTACTTCGTGGTCACGCTCTTCCCGGTCATGGGATTCTTCGACCAGGCGTTCTATCGCTTCTCGCTCGTGGCCGACCACTGGCAGTACCACTCGATCGCCGGCGTGATCGCCCTGGCGGTTGCCGCCGCGCAACGGATGAGTAATCGACTGGACCGGTGGGAACTGCCGGGTCGCGTGGTGATGAGCGCGATCGTTCTCGGACTACTCGGGGCGACCACCTGGAACCGGAACCGGGTTTACGCGAACAGCGAGGCGCTCTGGCAAGACAACCTGACCAAGAATCCCGCAGCGGAGGTAGCGCACTACAACTTGGGCGTCATCTTGGAACACGAAGACACGCTGCCAGAGGCGATCACACATTTCGAGCAGGCACTGCAGCTCAACCCCGATTCGGCCGATACCCACAACAATCTGGGAGCCGCCTTCTACCAACTGGGCCGAACGCGGGAAGCGATTGCACAATACGAGGAGGCACTACGGCTCAAGCCCGATTTCGCCGAGGCCCACTACAATCTGGGGATTGCCCTAAAACAAATGGGCAGCATCGCCGAGGCGATCGCGCATTACGAGCAGGCATTGAAGATCCGGCCCGACTACTCCGAGGCGCATTACAACCTTGGAAATTCTCTGCTCCAAGCGGGCCGGATCAAGGACGCAATCGCGCATTACGAGGAGGCAGTGCGGATCAGGCCGGATTATGTTGAAGCCCACTACAACCTCGGGATCGCCTTGGAGCAATCGGGTCGGGTTGAGGAGGCAGTCCGGCATTGGGAGCGTGTCCTACAAATCAATCCGCATTTCACCGAAGCGCAGGAGCGGTTGACGCGATTGCGAGTTCCTCGGTAGCAAGCTTCCGGCCCTGAAGGCGAACGAGACAGCTTGCAAACCGTTGAGCCTGGAACAGCCCCGCCAAGTCCTGCGAAGCCACAAATCCGGCTGGCCCCAAAGGTTTCGGGGCTGGCTAGCTGCCGACCATTTCGAATAGACTATCGTGCTCGTGAAACGACAGATGGTTATTCCGTTGCTGGTCATTGCCGCTGGGCTGCTGGCGTACCACAATAGTTTCACGGCTCCCTTCATTTACGATGACGTACCGTCGATCTTAACGAACCTGACGATCCGTCATCTCTGGCCGATCTGGCGACCGCTGTCGCCGCCGCACGAAGGTGGCATCACCGTTGAAGGCCGGCCAGTTGTGAATCTGTCGCTGGCCGTCAACTACGCTCTCGGCGACTACAACGTGTGGGGATACCACGCGTTCAATCTGACCATTCACATCCTTGCGGGGTTGACCCTGCTGGGCATTGTGCGGCGCACGCTACTTCAGCCGAGGTTGCGCCCGCGTTTCGGTGCCGCGGCCCACGGATTGGCTGTGGCCACAGCCGTCCTCTGGACGGTCCATCCGCTGCAAACCGAGTCGGTGACCTATGTGGTGCAACGGGCCGAATCGATCATGGGGCTGTGTTACCTGCTGACGCTGTACTGCTTCATCCGTGGGGCGGAGTCGCGCCGACAGAGTTTCTGGTACGGTCTTTCCGTGATTGCGTGCGCGCTCGGAATGGCCAGTAAAGAGGTCATGGTCTCGGCCCCGCTGATGGTGCTGCTTTACGACCGGACATTTCTTTCAGGCTCGTTCCGCGAGGCTTGCCGTCGACGCTGGCCGCTGTATTTCGGACTGGCGGCTGGTTGGATTCTACTGGGCTTCGTGCTGGTATCGGGGCAGCTTCCCGCCACAACGGCGAACGCGCGGCGCTTGGGACTCAGTTGGTGGCAATACTTGGCGACCGAGCCGGGCGTAATCCTTTATTACCTGCGACTGTCTGTGTGGCCGCAGCCGTTATGCCTCGATTACCAGGGGTGGCCGGCAGCCAAGACGTGGGCAAGCATACTGCCGCCGACGTTGGTGATTGCGCTGTTGCTCGGAGCAACCGCTCGGGCGTGGAAAACAAACTCCCCTTGGGGATTCTTGGGCGCATGGTTCTTTCTAATTCTCGCGCCGAGTTCGAGTGTGATCCCGCTGGACAGCCCGGCGTATGAACATCGCATGTACCTGTCGCTGGCAGCGGTAATCGTGGTGTGCGTACTGGGGATCCACGCCCTGGCCGCGCGGCGAACCGTGGCCGTGGCCGCGGTATTCGCGATCGGACTGGGGACCCTGACTTGGCGACGGAACCAAGATTTCCGCAGTGAACTCGCCATCTGGCAAGACACCGTAGACAAGCGTCCCGACAATCCCAGAGCCCATAATGGTTTGGGACTCGCCCTGCTGGATACAGACAGAGTTCAGGAGGCAATCAAACAGTTTGAAGAGGCGGCGCAGCTCAATCCCGATTACGCCGAGCCACACTGCAATCTCGCAAGCGCCCTGAGACGGCTGGGGAGGCTCGAAGAAGCGATGAGACAATGCGAAGCGGCATTGCGCATCCGGCCCGATTACGCCGAGGCGGACAACAACTTGGGGAACGTTCTATTTCAGGCGGGCAAAGTGCCGGAGGCAATCCAGCGGTGGCAGGAAGCTCTCCGTCTCAACCCCGATCTGGGCGAAGTCCACAACAATTTGGCAGTCGCCCTGGTTCAGCAAGGACGGTTGCCGGAAGCAGTGGCCCAGTTCGAGCAGGCGTTGAGTATCCGACCCGACGACGCCCGGACACACTACAATCTGGGATTCGTTCTCGAGCAATCGGGGATGGTCGAGGACGCCATCAAACAGTACCGTCAGGCGTTGCGAATCAATCCCGACCTCGTGCAGGCACAGAACGGGCTCGAGCGACTACGGGCTGGCCGATAAACTATCGCACCATCGAAAGCCACGCCTCCCTCTCCACGCCCGGTTCCCGGAGATCCACCCGCCAACAGAAACCTGTCACAACTCTGCTGTTCGCGTGTCGGCGTCAGTTCGACATGTACGCCGGGTTTCCGTGCTTGCAGTCGCCTGCGTCGATCTCTTTAATCCTCGGCTGCGTCAGGTACTCGACGTGAAAATCCCCAAACAGCGCATTCACTCCCCCTTGATGCCGGTCGAGTGCGCTAATGGTGTCGCCCGAACTTGAATTGATTTGCGACACGGCGTCGTTCAAGTGACCGCTGCCGCAAGTAATCGTGTTACCCTTCGAGTCGATCAACACCAAGAACTGAGCCGGCTTGGGCAATGACTTGATGTTCCAGCCCATGAATTGGGCGGCATCGGGCGTCACGTTTACATAAGCACCGGCCAGGAATGTCATGGCGACCGGCATCGAGTATGTATGCGGGACTGTTGCCGCGTTGACGATTTGATCCTGGGTCATCCGCGCCCTGACTGCAGGACACAATCTCATTGTGCGCATTCTCACGTTTGCGTCGCCGCCGCCGAGGTAATTCACGTACGGGGAGCCAGTGTCGTCGAAGTTAACGCTACCGACCGCATAGTAAAGCATGCCGGCGTAATCGTCGGAGTACATTTGGAAAGCGACTCCCCATTGTTTTTCGTTGTTAATACAAGCAGTCAGCCGAGCCTTGGCACGGGCCCTGTTCAGGGCAGGCAATAACATGCCGGCCAAAATACCGATGATCGCGATGACGACCAATAGTTCAATGAGCGTGAATGCTCTGCTCTTAAATTTCATTATATGATCTTCCTATGCCTCCGGTTCTCGGCCTTCCGCGCCTAGCAACGGCTTGGGCACACAGTAAAACCTATGCACAAGTATTTGTGTACGTCCGGATACCACACATCTCGTCGGGTCGCTGGTTGGCCTTTTATGTCCACCGCGCACGGTGCACTTTTTTCGTACGGCTTGCAAGAATATTTCTCTTCCAATGCTGCTTCTCCGCTGCACCGGTAGCCGCCCCAGGCTGGAAGGGACTTGGGGACCGCCATGGGAGCGGGTCGGTGTCTGGAAGTCAGGCTGTGACCGAGATACCCAGTTACAAGCAAGCCGGCAAGGCAACGCCTGAAACTGCCTCGCCTACAATAGAGAACAGAGCTGCATTTGACGTCGACGGTATGGTAACTAGGTTCAGTGGTATCATCCTGTCCATAAATTTTTTTTGCCTTGTTTTGGCCGATTTTGGTGTTGACACGACCACACATTCCTTAGTAATCTTCCGACACTTACGAGCACCATCCGCTGAGGTGGAACTGCGAGAATACCACCGCGGGTGGGGTTCAGGGATAAAGGGATCACTTAGGGAAAAAGAGGGCGAGGACAACCTATCAAACGGGAAGCCATCATGAATATGACCGATAAGTCGCGAACAACCAACCCTGTGTTTACGAAGAAATTCACGAGTCTCAATCTCTCGCCATTTCGTCTTCGGCATGTCGCGGCTATCGCAGTTGCGCTCATGTTTTTGGGGGCGGGCCGCTGCGTAGCTCAAGACGAGCCGGACTTCGTTTGGATCGTAGGCAACGGCACTTGGAATACTGGTTCATCTTGGGCGACGAACCTTTACGATTATTACAACACCAACACGATGGCGGAAACGTGCCGAGCGACGAGTTTGCCGAACGATGTTAATACGAACTTGAATGCTTGCGGCTTCGGCGGCTCTGGTTCTTTCCCCCAAGATGCGTACCAACGCGCTTTGTTCACTAACGCCGCTACGTACACCGTTACGATGTCGGGCAGCGTCAGCACCGGGAGCAACGTGTTCCAAAACGCGTCCAATACCGCAGCCATTGTTACATTGGATTTGAACGGGAAGACATTGGAGCCGCAGGATTCATGGGCGGTCGCTACCAAGAGGGGCAGCACTACTACGGTTTATATTGTGGATTCAGGCCCGTTGCACAATGGGACTCTTAAGGTTCACGGAAATCCCACAATCGGCGTGAACGGTTTCGGCACGGTGTACTTCAATGCTGGCACGATTGATAACGGAGGCGGCTCCGTAAACTTGGGTACTGGCGATGATGGACGCGGCATTCTTTGGGTCTCCGGCTCGTCGGCTTGGCTGCAGCCGAATTCCCAAATCTCGGTCGGCAACGACCCGCAGGGAGACCCCCAAGGCAGCATGCTCGTCGTTTCCAACGGAGCTCATGCGTTTTGCTCGAGCTCGTTCCGTGTTGGCAGCGGTTCCGGCAAGGGTGGAACCAGCAACAACCTGGTTGTAGTCGACGGCGCCACTCTGACCTGTGACTCAGGGCCTGAAGTCATCGGCTTGAGGTCAACGGGCGTTACGAACTCTGACGGTGGAACGCTGTGCTTTAACAACGTCTTGCTTGTGAAGGGCGGAGGTCTTTGGGCGTGCGCCTTCACTTCAACCAAGAGCGTCTGCATCGGTGACGCCGCGTGGTTTGGTCTCAGTCAGACGACTACCGCAACTCCGCCGGCGATCTGCACGGGCAACGTGCTTAGGATCATGTCCGACGGTGTGGTCACTGGCGCATCCACGATGTATGTCGCGCCTAGCAACAATGTCGAGTTGCTGGGTGGCCGGCTGGAAGCAGTTACGATCAGCAACTGGGGCAACATGATCGCGTACGGCATCCACGGCGGCGAAGAGCGTGTTTTCGCGGGCGCGATGTTGAAGACGCGTAATTCGCTCGGCAAGCTGACCATCTCCAACGGTCTGTGGATGGTCACGAACTCAGTCTTGGAAGTTGAGCTGGGGACCAACTACAACGCGACGGAGATTGACTTTGGTGATTACACCAAGCAAGGGCACCTCCGCGGGGGTACCAACCGCTTTACCGTCGACCAGGCCACATTGAATATTCTGGATTCGGGTGGGCTTACCAACCGAACCTCGTACGACCTGTTCAATTACGCCACCAATATGCCTCCGGGCGGCTGGGGTGCTTGGGCGGGTGACGCCACAAACGCCTTGGGAATCACGAATTTCACGGGCTTTGTGCTCGGGAAGAGAGATACATCTCCTCGTATCGGTTATACGGTTGACACGAATCTATTCGGTAAGGTCAGATTGCTGGTCAAGGGCGCGATATTCCGTATCACCTCGGTGGCGCGACAGGCAAATAACGATGTCGTGATCACTTGGACGGGCCCGCTCGGCGTGACCAACAGGGTACAAGCCACGGCCGGCTCGGGTAACGGCAATTATTCGACCAACACGTTTGCGGACATCACCTCCGATATTATCGTGGCGACGCAAAGCGTTGGTAACGCACTCTGGTCGGACCCCTCTGTGAGCACGTACACGGATCCGAAGGGCGCGACCAATCAGCCGGCGCGGTATTATCGCATTCGGCAGGTAGGACAATAGAGACGTAAGAGTTTGGAGAATGTTGGAGCCTCTTCGCACCGAGGTGAGTCGGTGCGAAGAGGAGCTTGGAGAAGCGGTAGTAAAGGGTAGAAAGGTAAGGTAATGTTAACTAGGCGAGAGCCTTAGGGAAGGGAGAAGCATGAAGGCGAGGAATCAATGGCAGGGAATCAAGTTCGTCGTTGGAGTAGCGGCTTTGTGCGCATTTGTAGCGTCCGCTCGAAGCGCGGTTCTCATCGACGAGACGTTCGACACGGGATATAATCGAACGGCGAACAACATCGCTAGCAGTAATATGGCGTGGTACAAAGGCCGCAACAACGAAGTGGCAACCGTTAACCCAGGCTCCCTGAGCTTCAGTGTCTCAGTGAACCAAGGCGCAGAAGCGTACTGGGGGTATTTCACGGATCCGACCGCCAACTTCGCGATTGCGGGGACCAGCTCTTCTGTGGTCAATGGCCACACGGTGCTGGGCGTTGGCGACACGCTGATCGCAAGCGTGAGTTTCTATTGGACCACGGTACCAAGTGACACGAGCACTGCGTCCATCCGGTTCGGCCTGTTTGATACTTCTTCGGGCCGATCGATGAATGACCTCAACGGTGGCGCCAGCAGCAGCATGTTCACCAATAATCCGGGTTTTGCGACGTTCGTCTCCCTGATGAGCGTTTCGACAAATAACGGTATTAGCATCCTCAGACACACAACTCTGACCACGACGGGCCTGTTCGGCACCTCGGGTGATTACAGCCAGCTCGACGGGTCGGTGGGTGGAAACTCCATCGCGCAGTCGAGTGGCGAGAATGTCACGCTGCAGCTGAGTGTGTACAACGGTGGATCCTCATGGACCCTCTCGTCGGCGCTGTATGACACCTCGACCGAAACCTTGTTGGAAGGCGGGTCGGTCACGACAAGTGACGGCACGGGGCTTGGCTCCTTCAGCATGATGGGCTTCCGCGTGCCGCGGATGGCCGACGCGACCGCGGGCGGACCGTATGTATTCACGGATCTGAATGTATCGGTCATTCCTGAGCCGTCGACGCTCATGCTGGCTGTGTCTGGGTTGGCCATGGCAATAATGGCCATCCGCCGTCGTCGTTCGTAAGCTACGGAACACAAAAGCTTAGTTGAAGCATTACCGAGCCTTTGGAGGGCGCCTCGGATAACCGAGGTGCCCTCCGGCCTTTTTTTGGATACTCCCCATCAGGACGATGGCCTTCCGTAGAAAGTAAGTCCTGCCAACCCCAGCCGCTGCCCCAGCGTCGCCCGCCTGCTTCCCGACCCCAGTCCCTCGCCCGAGTTACGACCCGTCTACTGGCCGCCGCGCAGCTGTGTCAATCTGCTTTCTGCTTCCGTGAAGTCGGGTTTGATCCGTAGCGCTTGCTCGTATTGTTCGATCGCCTCTTGGCGCCGACCCGTCTGCTCCAACGCGCCTCCCAAATTGTAGTGCGCTTCGGCGTAGTCGGGCTTGCTCCGCAATGCTCGCTCGTAACATCTGACTGCTTCCTGGACCCGACCCGCCCGCCACAAGGCGACCCCGAGATTGTTCAGCGCCTCGGCGTAATCCGGTTTCAGCCGGACGGCCTCCTCAAGATGGACAATCGCCTCCGGCGTCCTCCCCAACCCCGCCAGTAGGACCCCCAAGCGGTAATGGGCCTCCGCGAAATCCGGCCTGACCCGCAGCGCCTCCTCATACTGTCCGACCGCCTCCTGCGTCCTGCCGAGCCGCGCCAAGATACCGGCGAGATCGTTGTGCGCTTTGGCGTAATTGGGCGCGATCCGCACCGCCTGTTCGTAGTGCGAAATGGCCTCGTCGGATTTGCCCAAGCGATTTAGGACGACCCCCATGTCGTAGTGTGCATCGGCGAGATCGGGGTTGAGCCGCAACGCTTGTTCCCAATGCTGGATCGCCCCTTGAATATTGCCGGCCTCCCAAGCAGCAACGCCCAAATTGTAGTGCGCATCGGCGTAATTAGGCTTGAGCCGCAATGCCTGCTGATAATGTTCAACTTCTTCTCGGGTCCGTCCCGCCTTTCCCAAAATCACAGCCAGATTGTAGTGTGCCCGTGGATCATCCGGACGCTTGGCCACGGTGTCTTCCCAGATGACGAGTTCGCTACGGTAATCCAGGTTTCGTCGCCATGTCAGAATTCCCAGTCCGATCGCCAACACCGTGGCTACAGCCACGGTTCGCCGACCGACCAGGGCGTAAAGTCCCACCACACCAGCCACGGCCAACGCCGCCAATGGCAGATACATCCGATGCTCGAAAGCGGGGCTGTCCAACGGAATTACACTCGAACTCGGCGCGAGTATGAGAAAAAACCATGCGCCCAAGAATCCCCAGGCGGAATTGAACTTCCATGCCCAAACGGTTGCCCCCAGTAACAGCGCAATCACCAACGCCGGCGGCAGGACGGTTGCCCATGTTTTGGCAACCGGCCAGCCTTGGTAATCAAGACATAACGGCCGCGGCCACACGGAGAGTTGCAGATAATGGAGGATCACCCCCGGCTCGGTCGCCAGGTACTGCCACCAAGTGAGGCCCAGTTGCTGTGCGGTTGCCGATGTGGCGGGAAGTTGTCCGCCAGCCAGCAGAAAACCCAACAGGATCCAGGTGCCGGCCAACGCCAGGTACAGCGACCTTCGACGCCGCCATGCTTCCCTGAACGTCCCGGATACAAACGCGCGGTCGTACAACAACACCATGACCGGCGCGGAAACCATCACCTCTTTGCTGGCCATCCCCAACGCACAGGCCGCCGCCGACAAACCGTACCACCGCCGGGTCCGCGGCCCCCATGAACCGGTCTTCGTGGGCGCCAATTCAGCGCCCCGGATGAAGCAGTACAACGTGAGCAGATAGCATAGCCCCATGATCGATTCGGCCCGCTGAACGACGTACGTTACCGACTCAGTTTGCAGCGGGTGAACCACCCAGATGACGGCTGCGGCTGCGGCCAACTCATTGGCTACAGCCCCAAATCGCTCGCGCAAGACCGGCTGGAGCAGGGTCCGACGCACGATGCCCAGCAAGGTCAGCCCTGCAAGGATATGGATGGCGAGATTGAATGCGTGATAGCCCCACACGTCGTAGCCGCCAAGGGCGTAGTTGACCGCCAGCGACAGATTGATCAGGGGGCGGCCTTCCACTGTGAGCCCGCCCCGGCGCGGTGGGGACAGGCATTGCCAGATTGGCCAGAGATGCCGGATGGTTGGGTTGTCTCGGATCGACGGGCCGTCATCAAAGGTGAATGGGCCCGTGAAACTATTGTGATAGGCCAGTAGCCCGGCGCCCACCACCAACAATGAGATGAATCTCCGCGCTTTCAACAGCACGAGCAGGTTATCTGAACTTGCTGCTAATGGCCATCTGATAGTTGTCCACGCGTCTCTTTGTCAAGCAAGGTCCGTACGCCCAGACGGGTCTCGCCCGGGGAGCCGTACTTTCCGGCCCGCAACAAAACAACGGGCGGGCTGCTCGTGTTGTCACTTGCTTCCCCGTTTGGACGCCCATGTCAGCCATTCGCTCAACACGATCAACGTCCAGAGTGGGCGGGCATGGTCGGCGCGGCGTTGGCGGTGCTCCTCCAAGAGTTCGACCGCCGCGCGGGTGCTTACGCCTGCGGTAGCCAACAAATCGTTACGGAGTCGTGTTTCCGCCCATTCCGTGAGCGGGCCACGTAGCCAATTTGCCAGTGGTACTGAAAGACCGCGTTTCCGACGATGTATGATCGACGGCGGGAGATATCGGAGGGCGTAGCGCTTCAAAAAAACCTTTGTTGTCGTCCTGCGTACTCGTTCCCGTATCGGAAGCGTCGCGGCGAACTCGACAACGGCCTGGTCAAGAAATGGTGCGCGCAGCTCGAGCGCTGAGCGCATGCTGGCGCGGTCGGCCTTTGTCAGAAGTCCCTCGGCCAGTGAGGATTCCAGATCAGTTTGCTGTACGATATCCAGCAGTGATCCAGCGGCATGATCGACCATCCGCGGTTCCAAGCTCGGCACGCCGAGCTTCTCCAACAGCCGCGGAGGAATATTTGATGTCCAGAGAAGATGACGTGCAACACCGTCGAGTTCGGCCCCCTGAACGAAGCGTTTGAGCAGAAACGAGAGTGTCACCTTTTTCTCGCTCGGCGGCCAAGCGCTCACCATGCGCCGTACAGCCGCCCTGAGTAGATATGGCAACCGCGCATAATGTTCGGCGGCTTGCGCGCCAATGTACGTCGGATATCCCCCGAACAACTCATCGCCGCCTTCACCCACCAGCGCCACTTTGACGTCTTTGGCTGCCCGCCGCGCCAGCAGCGCCGTCGGGATCCACGCTGGATCGGCGAGGGGTTCACCCACCAGACTGACCAGTTCCGCAATCCCTGTTGTGAACGATTCCGGTCGCACCCACACAGGCTCGATTTCGATGCCGAGTATTTTCGCCACTTTCTCGGCAAAAATCCCCTCGTCGTACGACTCCTCGCCAAAACGAAGCGTGTAACTCTTGATCTTGTACTGAGGACGGACGCTGCGTACCACGGCAGCGATCAGAGAAGAGTCAATGCCGCCGCTGACAAATGTGCCGAACGGAACATCGACGTCGCTTTGGCGCCGCACCGCTTCCCGGAAAATACGGTCGAACTCATCCAACGATGGTTCGCGCTTCGGCGCCGTCACGATGTCCCACCGCCAGTAACGCCGCCGGTGGACTCCCTCAGCGCTAACGGTCACGATCTCGGCAGGGGCGACTTTCTGGATTTCGGCAAAAGGTGTTGTCGGTGCAACAAAGCAACCGTATTGCAGGTACCGTTGCAGCGATGGGGCCGCGGGGGTCAACACCAGTGTATCGTCCGACGCCAACGCAGCAACCTCCGTTGCGAATCCGACTGCGCCATGCTGCAACGTAAAAAACAACGGCCGCTCGCCGACGCGGTCGCGGGCCAGCACGACGCATCGACGCCGTGGATCCCAGACTGCGACGGCGAACACACCAACCAGGCGCTCGACAAACGCTTCTCCCAGCTCCAGGTACAAGCCGGGAATAACCGCTATGTCCGTGGCCAACTCCACTCGGCGGCCGCGTGACTCCAGCCAACTCGACAGTTCGTGATAGTTGTCGATCTCACCGTTGCAGACGACCGTCACACCGCTGTCGGGATCCACGATCGGTTGTTTTCCCGACTGCAGGCCGCGGATCGCCAGCCGCGTAGCCCCCAGTACGGCCGTGTCCGCCCGTTCCAAGCCTGATTCGTCCGGCCCGCGATGCGCCATGGCCTCGATCATCCCGTGAACCCGATCGCTGACCAGGTGTTGATCGAACACCCCCGCAAACGACACGATGCCACAAACGCCGCACATTTCGCTTACCTCGTTGTGTTGGAAACAAGCGCCTCCGGCCCATGCGGTGCCGTCCCCATCCCCACCGCCGCGCGCCGGCTGATCATGGACTCAATTCCCTTGCGGGTGTCTTGACGGGGGACTGACCATGACGGATGGACAGGATCTCCCCCGCGGCGGCTGCTGCGTCGGCGCCACATTGTTCGACCGCGACTTGGATGTCGTGACCATGAACATGACGTAATCCTCTGCCAATGGTTTACCATTTCTGCTCCCATGCGTCACGAACCCTTTGACCAGAGTGGCCGAGGAATAAGTCCTGCGGACAGAGATTCTGGCTCGGACTCTCATGCTCGCCCATCGAGCAGCCTTCTACTTGACGCCCTGCAAGTGCGCAAGTTTGCTCCGCGCCTTGTCGAAATCGGGCTTGAACCGCAAGGCTTGTTTGTATTGTTCCAAAGCTTCCTTGGGATTCCCCTCTTGTTCCAAGGCGACCCCCAGGTCGTAATGTGCCTCGGGGAAACCGGGTTTGATCCGCAGTGCCCATTTCCACTCCCCAATCGCAGCCTGTTTCTCGCCCACCTGCCACAAAGCCAAGCCCAGATTGTAATGGGCCATTGCGTCGTCAGGTTGAAGACGCAACGCTTCCCGAAAATGCCCGATTGCGTCCCGAAATTGCCCCTGTTGCATCAGGGCGAACCCCAGATTGTTATGGGCGTCAGCGAAATCGGGTTTGAGCTGTAACGCCCGTTCCCAATGCTCAATCGCGGCCGGGATCTCACCCACTTGCCACAAAGCCAGTGCCAGATTGTAGTGGGCCTCCTCGTCGTCAGGCCTGATTTGCAACGTGGACTCAAAGTGCTCGATCGCCTCCTTGAACTTGCCGACTCGCGTCAAAATGATTCCCAGATTATCGTGGGCCATCCAAGCGTTCGGGTTCTTGGCCAGTGTGTCACGCCACAGCGTTTCCGGGTCTTGATAAACATGTGCCCGCTGCCACGTGGCCCCTCCCAGCGCCAGCAGAACAATTCCGCCAGCAAGCATCCCCCAATTGCGACCCCGCTGGCCGGTCCGTTGCGCCATCGTGGCCCCTGCCACGGCTACCGGGGTCATCAGCCCAATGCAGGCCAGGTATTGAAAATGATCGGCAACATAGGAATAGCGAAAGAAATAAACGTGGAAAAAGCCCAGTGCCGGGAACAGCATCGCCACAAAACACAGCACGGCGGCCACCGGGCCCTTCCCAATCCGCCGCCGAAGCAACCACAACGCGGCAACTCCGGTCACCGCCGCCACCGGGAACAAATACTGCCACGCCGCGCCCGGATCGACGTCCCAGCGTGGGTAAATGAACATCAGCGGGTGCGGCCAGAACACCTTGCCGGCATAGAACCACGTCGCGCGTCCCGCCCGCAACGTGCGTTGGACGATTGATAGCGTCCAGCCCACCGTGCTGGTCCCTGGCGTGCGGAATTCCATCTTCACAGTGATCAACCCAAACACCAGGCTCGCCACAAACCACGGGACCAAAGCCAGAACGTCCCGCTTCGCAATTCGGTCCAGCTTCCACCACATCAGCACGGCAATGACCACCGGCAGGCAACACACCGCGGTCTTCGTCAACAACGCACACACGAATAGCAGCAGCGCCAGGACATGGTAACCCGAGCCCGGTACCGCCCTCGTCCGGGCGGCGGTTAGCGGACGAAACCGCAGAAAAGCCAGCAACGCGACAAGGGAAAACAGCCCGGAAAGAGCGTTCTTGAATTCAGCAATCCACGCGACCGATTCCACTTGCACCGGATGTAATGCGAAGATGGCGGCTGCCCACCATGCGCCCGGGATCGCCAGGCGCCGCAGCACGCGCCAGAGTAAAGCGGCGTTCACGGCGTGCAAGAGGATGTTGAACAGGTGATACCCGAACGGGTGCAGGCCCCACAGATGATACTGCACCCAGAAACCGGTAAGGGCCAACGGATAATACTGCAATAATCCGATCCGCGACCCGATCTGTAACCCCATCCCCGGGGTCCAGATCCTTCTCAAACCTTCCAGGGATCGCAACGAGTAATTCTCCGTGACGTAGAAGTTGTCATCCCACATGAACCCGCAGCGTAACGCCGGCGCGTAAGCCGCGACCGTCAACAACACAATCAGCGCGCTACCCAGGCTCAACAATCTCCACTCGTCTTTCATTACATTTCGTGTCATCTACGGAACGGCCCGGAGCCGGGCCAGCTTGTTTCGGATCTCGACGGAATCGGGCCTGAGCCGCAGCGTTTCCTTGTAGTGGTCGATTGCCTCCTTGATTCGGCCCGTTTGTTCCAGCGCGCTCGCGAGATTGTAGTGCGCCTCGGCGTAGTCCGGGTCGATTTGCAACGCCCGCTCGTAATAGCGGATCGCTTCCGCGGTCCTGCCCGCTTGCGACAAGGCAACTCCGAGGTTGTTGAGGGCCCGGGGTGAGCCCGGCGCGATCCGCAACGCCTCCTGCCAATGTTCAACGGCCTCTTCTCGTCGCCCTGCTTCCCACAGGGCGACTCCCAGATTGATGTGCGCCTCGGCATAGTCCGGTTTGATGCGCAATGCTTCCTCCCAATGCCTGACAGCTTCCCCGCGCCGGCCCGACTCCGAGAGAACGAGCCCCAGGTTATTGTGCGCCAGCCATGCATTTGGGTTCTTGGCCAGCGTGTCGCGCCACAGGGTTCCCAGATCGCGATAGACGTGCCCCTGCCGCCAGGTCAAGAAACCCAGGGCCGCCAGCACCAGTGTGCCCAACGCAAACCCGATTCTCCGCAAGCCGGGAGCCCACCGCTCAAGCGCCTTCACCGCGCCGCCGACTCCCAGCGGGATCACGCTCATACTCCCCAGATACTGCCAGTGGTCCGTCACAAACGTGTAGCGCATCATGTACAATACCTGCACCAACACCAACGCGGGAAACGCCAACGAGAAGTACACCGCGGCCGCCACCGGCGCCCGGCCCAACCTGCGCCGCCCCTTCCACAATCCCACCACCAACAGAATTGCGCTCAACGGAAACAAATACTGCCGCAAATCTGTCACCTCAATCTGCCAGTGCGGATAAATAAATGAGAGTTGCACCGGCCAAGCCAACTTGCCCAGACAAAACCAAAAACTGCGTCCCGCCACCACCAGGCGCTCGAGAAACGGCAACGTGAACTCCTGGCCGAACGCACCCTTCACGTATTTCTCCAGCCACAGCGTAAACCCGCCGGAGACAATGCCCAGGATGAAAAACGGCACCAACGGGAGCCAGTCCGCTCGCCCCACCCGGCCTCTCTTCCACCACAGAATCAACAACGCCGCCACCGGCCAAATCGTCGTCGACGTCTTGCTCAACAACGCGCACAAATACAACCCCAGCGCCAACCCATAGAACCGCCGGCGATCCACCAACGGCGTTGGGCGGTCATCCAGCCCGCAATCGCGCAGGTACACCAACAAGGCTGCCAGATAAAACATCCCCGACAATACGTTCTTCAGTTCCGTCACCCACGCCACCGACATCACGTGAACCGGATGCAGCGCAAAAACCGCGGCCGCCCACCACGCCCCCGGCACCTTCAATCGCGACAGCAACCTCCAAAACAGAACTGCGTTGGTCGCCTGCAGCAACACGTTGACCAGGTGAAACCCGAATGGCTGCAATCCCCACAGGTGATATTCCAGCCAGAATACCGAAAACGTCAGTGGATAGTATTGAGAGGTTGCCGCGGGACTCAGCCAGATCTGCCGCAGCCCCGTAGCGCTGCGCAACGTTTGATTGTGGACCACGTACTGATCATCATCCCAAATGAATCCAGCGCGCAGGGCCGGGACATATGCTGCCACCGTCAACAGCACGATCAGCGCGCTACCCAGGCCGGCCAATCTCCACTCGTTTTCCACGATTCTATCGGCCAACGAGGGCGGCCTGCCCAAGATGAAATTCTTTATCCATTGCGTACTATCACCGACAATGCCATCGGGCGTTCGAGCATCGTTGCCTGCTTGTTGTGCCGATAAACCGATTCTAGTGTGTCCGTTTCAGACCGGAAAGAACAACCGGGCCGGTGCGACGTCCGCCAATGGCGATCGTCGGCATCTGGCATATCCTGCCGGTTAATGCAGCGGCGCAGCGCGTAATCGGGCCAGTCCACTCCGTGCTGCCACGAAATCTGGTTTGATCTGCAGCGCCCGTTCGTAATGTCCGACGGCATCTTGAATCCTCCCGGTCTGCTCCAAAACCGTTGCCAGTTGGTAATGCGCCTCGGCGTCATCCGGGTTGATCCGCACCGCCCGCTCGAAATGCTCCACCGCCTCGCGCAGCCGTCCTTCCCGCGCCAGGGCGACCGCCAGGTTGTTCTGGGCTTCGGCCAGGTCGGGATTGATCCGCACCGCCTGCTCCCACTGCACCATCGCCTCTGACAGTTGCCCGAGTCGTGCGAAGACGCCGCCCAAATTGTAATGCGCCTCGGCGTCATCCGGGTTGATCCGCACCGCCCGCTCGAAATGCTCCACCGCCTCGCGCAGCCGTCCTTCCCGCGCCAGGGCAACCGCCAGGTCATTCTGGGCGTCAACCAGGTCGGGATTGATGCGAACCGCCTGCTCGAATTCTCCAATGGCCTCATCAGGGCGCTCGGCTTGTGACAGAACAGATCCTAGATTGTAGTGCGCTTCGGCGTAGTCGGGATTGATCCGCACCGCCTGCCGAGATTCCCCGATTGCTTCCTGTACTCGGCCCACCTTCCGTAAGGCGATCCCCAGATTGTTGTGTGCATCAGCCATACTGGGATCGCCCCGCAAAGCCTGCTCGTACTGATTGATTGCTTCCTGGAGCCGGCCCGCTCGCCCATAGGCGACTCCCAAATTGTAGTGCGCCACAGGATTATCGGGGTTCATGACTACCTCGTCGGTCCGGATGGAAATTTCGCTCCGGTAATCTCGGTTGCGTTGCCACGTCAGAAATCCCAGCCCCATCGCCGCCGCCGCGAACACAACCAGACTTTGCCGGCCCACCAGCGAATACAACCCCACCACCACCAGACTTATGACCACCGCCAATGATAAGTACATGCGGTGCTCGTAAATCACATCGTGAAGCGGGATGACGCTGGAACTCGGGGCCAGGATCAGAAAAAACCAAGCGCCGATAAATCCCCAAGCCGGGTTCGTCCTCCAAGCCCAAGCCGACGCCCCCAAGAGAATCAGCACCGCAACCGAAGGGGGCAAACTGCTCATCCATGTCTTGGCGATCGGCCACATGTAGAAGTCAAACCGCAACGGATGCGGCCACACGGACAATCGCAGGTAATAGAGAATCACCCCCGGCTCGGTCGCCAAGTACTCCCACCAATGGATTCCCAGACGCCTCGCATTCATCGATGTCACGGGAAGCTGTCCGTTAACCAGCACAACAGCCAACAGGATCCATGTGCCGGCCAAGGCCAGATACAGCGGCCAGCGTCGACGCCACGCTTCCCGGAACGAGTCCGACACAAACGCCCGGTCGTACAGCATCACCATCACCGGCGCCGAAACCATCACCTCCTTGCTGACCATTCCCAGCGCACACGCGCCCACAGAGACCCCGTACCAAACACGCGGCGCACCAGCCTCTGCTCCACGGATAAAACAAAACAGCGTCAGCAGGTAAAACAGCCCCATGATCGATTCGGTGCGTTGAATCACATACGTCACCGCCTCGGTCTGCAACGGATGAACCGTCCAGAGGACCGCCACGGCCAGCGCCAACTCGTTGGCCACGGCCCCGA